>Ga0073934_10004806_pt1 | contig 21816 bp, 13 predicted proteins | sample LarsenN4metaG_FD_76834 | JGI IMG/M metagenome (GOLD analysis project Ga0073934, IMG submission 76834) | Hot spring sediment bacterial and archeal communities from British Columbia, Canada, to study Microbial Dark Matter (Phase II) - Larsen... ...
ACCCGCTGCGGCGGCCGACCGATTCTTTCCTGCAGGAGGGGATGGGTGCGGAAGTCGTGGTGGGGAAGACCGTCTACGGCGAGAGCCGCTCGAACCCGGAAGCGCGTAACCTGCGCGGCAAGGTGGTGCAGGTCTTTGACCAGGCTGGAGTGGTCACCAGTGAAGATTACGATTTCAAGGGCAATCTGCTCAGCAGCAGCCGAGAGTTGGCGCAGGAATATAAAAACACTATCAACTGGGCTGTTACCCAACCACCAAGTGAAACGTTCTCAAGCAGCACAACCTACGATGCGCTCAACCGCCCGACGGAGCTGACCACGCCGGACAACAGCGTCTACCGCCCCACTTTCAACGAGGCCAATCTGCTGGAAAAAGTGGATGTCAATCTGCGCGGTGCGGCGGTTGCCACGCCCTTCGTCACCGACATCGACTACAACGCCAAGGGCCAGCGTACGCTGATCGACTACGGCAACGGCGTCAGGACGACCTACGAATACGACCCGCTGACCTTCCGCCTGACCCGTCTGACCACCACCCGGCCGGCCGGGCTGAACGGCCTCGCGACGCAGCTCTTCAAGAATGCCCGCACGGTGCAGGATCTGAACTACACCTACGACCCGGCCGGCAACATCACCCGCATCGCGGACGACGCACTGCCGACGCTGTTCTTCGCGAATCAGCGGGTGGACCCGGTGAGCCTTTACACCTACGACGCCGTGTACCGCCTGATCGAGGCGCAAGGCCGCGAGTCCATCGGCCAGTCCGCTCTCCAGATCGGCCTGCCCCAAGCCACCTACCGCGATTACCCCTACGTCGGGCTCGGGTCGCAGTCCTTCGACCCAAAGGCCGTGCGGAACTACACCGAGCGGTACCAGTACGACGAGGTGGGGAATTTCCAGCACATGATCCACCAGGCTCAGAGCGGTGCCTGGCAGCGCGATTACCGCTATGAGGAGACGAGTCTCATCGAGCCGGGAAAGTTCAGCAACCGGCTAAGCGCGACGGTCCTCCACCCGAACGGCAATCAGCCTATTAATGAGCCATATACCCACGACCCCCACGGCAACATGACCGCCATGCGGCACCTGACCTTGATGCAGTGGGATTTCAATGATCAGTTGCAAGCGACCGCGCGGCAGGTCGTGAACGACGGCACGCCGGAGATTACCTACTACGTGTATGACGCGGCCGGCCAGCGCGTGCGCAAGGTAACTGAGCTGGCGAATGGCGGCCTGAAGGACGAGCGGATTTACCTAGGCGGCTTCGAGATCTATCGCCACCACTCCGGCGCTAACGCCGGCCTGGTGCGGGAATCGCTGCACATAATGGACGACAAGCAGCGCGTCGCTCTCGTAGAAACGCGCAATGACATCGATGATGGCACGTCGAAGCAACTCATCCGCTACCAGTTTGGCAACCATCTCGGCTCGGCCAGCCTGGAGCTGGACGACCAGGCGCAGATCATTTCCTACGAAGAGTACTTCCCTTACGGCAGTACGTCGTATCAAGCAGTGCGCAGCCAGGACGAGACGGCGAAGCGGTATCGGTACACGGGGATGGAGCGAGATGAGGAGAGCGGGCTGAACTATCACGGGGCGAGATACTACGCATTGTGGTTGGGGAGGTGGACGAGTTGTGATCCAAAATTCTTGGAAGGTGGAACTAACCTATATTGTTATTCTGCTTGCATTCCGATCAGCTATCGTGACCAGTCAGGAACGGAGCCACAATCGACGTTAACTGTTAAAGAGCAAGCAGGCATCGCAGAGAACGCTGGAAAAAATGCGTTGATAAACAAGTACTCGGCTATTGATACAGTTGCAGATGTGACGCCTGTTAAAAATGTGTCTGCGCCCGGCCTTGATGCACATCTCATTGTCGGAAAAGGTGAGAACGCAATCAATGTGATAGCGGACACGAAATACGCAGGGCCAACAAAAATAGGACTTAACCCCGTCAATTATACCGGGAAGGAAGAAGCCGGTCGAATTAGCTCGTTCGATGTTGCTGCCAAGAACCAATATGCTCAGCTAGAGCGGAATATTCGGGCTGCACTCAAAGCAGGCGTTATCGATCCGGCAACCGCGCATCATGCAATTCAGGGAGCTAAGGCACATTTAATATTACATGAGATCGTAGTTGCTGGACGGACAACAGGAGTCTCTAAAGCCATTATTGAGAGGTATCAAGCTCAGGTTACCAAAGTCGACAACTTTGCTGAAACAACTGCTAAGCGCGAAAGTTTAGACATCAGAAAAGCACTTGGGAAGAACCCACCGAAGTTGTCTTCCGCGCTTCTCAAGAATGCGGGAAAACCGCAGCTTCCCAGCGCCGCTGCGACGACGCCGGTTCAAACCCCGCCGGCCGTGAACGAAGGCCAGACGACCAAGGTGGCCACGAATCCGTCGAAACCCGTGGTGCCTCCGCGGACGGTTACGCTTTACAGTGTGGCGCCGGGGACAACCGTTTTGGATCCGAAACCGAGTGCCGGAGGAACCGTCGCGACAGTCATTGCGACCATAGGTCCGGACCTGCTGGAGAAGGGAGCCCGGAAACTGGGTGCCAGTGACACCGTCGTGGAGCAGGTCGGTTTCTGGAGCTCCGTCGGGGGTGGGGCCCTGCTGGGTGGTTTAGCGGGCTTGCCGGAAGGAGGCATTGGTGCCGTTCCAGGCGCAATAATTGGTGGAGTGATAGGTGGAGTGGGCTATCTATCTCGTAATTATGAATTATGTATGCCTTTCGTTAGCTGTGATGATTAACCCTAGCCCGCGTAGGTTGGGGTGAATGCAATGAACCCCAACGTTTTGCTGGGATTACGTTGGGGTTCCTTCGTCACCCCAACCTACGATGGCATGATGGGTGATGTTGGCAATGGACACTTTCGGGCATGGATATCGGGATTAATTGTTGGGGTTCACGTTGTTCACCCCAAGCTACGATCGGAAGGTGGAATTCATGCGCCATCGGCGGGCTGATGTGGCGGGTGGGACGTATTTCCTCACCGTCAATCTGGCCGAACGGCAACGAACCTTACTGATGGATCTTTCTATGGAAAAAATATTTGCGCCAGAAGAGAGCCGCGAACTCATTCGGGGATGGCTGATCCACGCCAGAAAGGGCTGGAAAAAGCACGAAGAAGCCGCGCGGCGGCTGGAATCACAATATCGGAGAGTTGGAGTTGCCAGCGTTGCCCTCTCTGCGGTTGTACCCTTTTTGCATCGCTCGAAGCATCCTATGAGCCCTGGATCAGGATCATCGCAGGTCTCTTGAGTCTGTCATCCTCAGTGTTGGCCAGCCTGATAACGTTTCACCAGTACGAAGAAAGAGTGGAGAAGCACCGGGCCGCGGCTGTCAGCTATAAGGGAGCTCTCAGAAAATTGGAGAAATTGCACACGATGCCCGCTGGTTCGACGCTAGACCAAGAAAGCAGCAACCGAATACAGGAAGAGCTTGACGAGATCGAAAAATTCGCACCTGTGGTTCCTGAGGACATCAACCGTGCTGTTGAGGAACGCTTCGAAGTATACAACTTCGTAGCCAAGGCAGAAGATTTACGCCCTGGACAAAAGGACCGGGGATGAAGCCCGCGTAGGTTAGGATGACGAAGGAACCCCAACGACACCGGCAAACACACCGAGGACAATGAAGCATGAACAAGATCACCTTTCCACTGAAACGGCGTATGCAAGGTCCCCCTGTGGCCGACCTGCAGGACGCGCTGCAAGTGTGCCTGGACCGCCGTGTGCTGTTGCACAACGACGAGGGTGCACGCCGGGAGTTGGCCGCAGCACTCAGTCGTGAGCGTCCCGAGCAAACCTACGGGGATGCCACGGCCAAAGCGGTGAGCGTGTTTCAGAGAGAGCGGCGGCTGCAACCCACCGGTGAGGTGGACCAACCGACCGCCAACGCCATCAACGCCCTGCTCCGGGAGTGGGGGCTGCTCGATCAACCCCCGGAGCCGATCCCCAAGTCCTATCGCGTCGAGGGGCAAGTGGTCAGTCTTGTGAGCGCCGGCGTCGGGGGCCTTCGCGTCGTGATCGTGGACAAGGGCGTCGGCAGTGACGTGCCGCTCGCCGAAGCCACCACGGACCCGGAGCCCGCGTAGGTTAGGATGAATGCGATGAACCCCAACAAAAACGGCACCATGATAGGAAGGCACTGGATGTAATGCAGGCACAAGGTCAGCATGATGGTTTTGGTGGAGGCCCGGGATTGGATCTTGGGTATGGGTTGTTGGGGTTCACGTTGCTCTCCAGCCTACACAGGTGAAGCAAGCGTTCGAGACCTTCAGCATTCGCACACGCCTCGCGGTACCGGCCCCGGGTTCTCGCGCCACGTACGGCGATATGCTGAAAAAGCTCGACCTGAACGAGAACGATCAGCAGACCTTTGCCAGGCTCTATCTGAATCATCGCGGCGACGCCCAATCGTTGTGGGAAGAGGCTTCCAATGCGGGTCTAGGTGCCATCGTGCCTGAGCTGCAAAAGCAAGGCAAGCTGGCCTTTCTCACGACGAACAATCCCGATCTGACGGCGAAGCTGCAAAGCGATCTCGGCGATGCCGGACCCGAGCAGTTGGTGAAGATGGGCTTGTACAAGAAAGAGAAATGGCTTGACCGGATCGACCTCATTCCATCCGCCTACGCCGATGCGGTGAATCCCAAGGAGTCCTATGCCGAGGACATGGCCCGCAAGGTGCGCATCAGTTATTCGACGGAAGTGACCTGGAACATGATCGAGACGGGGGAACTCACCATCGAGGGCGGAAACGCCAACCTCAGCACCTTCCTCAAGAATGCGATCGGGAAGGGCTTCAAACTGGGCCAGACGCCGATCGATGCCTTCATCAAAGCCAACCCTGACGTGTTCAACGACATTGCCGAGGCTGACCGCAGGACCACAACGGAGATGGTCAAGACCTTGCAGCGCGTGTATCAGATCACCCCGAGCCACGATGCGATGAAGGCGCTTCTCGATGCAGGGCTGCTCTCGGCGCAAGACGTGCTGGCCTATCCGCTGGATGTGTTCCTGGAGCGGTTCGCACCTCTGTTCCCGTCGGAAGAGCAGGCCAGGCTCGTGTATCGCAAAGCCGAGCAGGTGAGTAACCTCACCTACAGCCTGTTTAGCCTCGCCAAGGAGTTGGATAGCGCGCCGTCGGTTTTCGCCATGTCGGCTCCGGCTCAAGTACGCGAGAAGGCGAAGACCGAACTGATCAAACACTTTCCCACGATGGAGAGCCTGTTCGGCTCGCTCGATTTTTGCGAGTGCGAACATTGCCGCTCGGTGTTAAGCCCGGCAGCCTATCTGGTGGACCTCCTGCAGTTCCTGGATCGGGAACCCAAGGTGTGGGAGAACACGCTGAAGGATTGGGAAAAGAAGCACGGCAACGCGCCGGACCCGTTCAAGAACCTGGAGGCCTTCAATGCCTTCATCACCCGGTGGCGTAACGATCACCCCGGCGAGCCGGACCCGAACACCGAGCGCACGCCCTATGAAATCTTGATCGAGCGGCGGCCCGACCTGCCGCACATCCAGCTCACCTGCGAGAACACGAACACGGCGTTGCCACAGATCGACCTCGTCAATGAAATCCTCGAATACTATGTCGCCCACAACGCGCTTAAGGCCGATGCCGCGCGCAATACGGGCGACGCGACGACGGTAGAGTTGCTGGCTGAGCCTCAGCATGTGATCCGCGAAGCCTACGACAAGGTGCGCACGGCGCGTTATCCGCTCAATCTGCCCTTCGATCTCTGGATCGAGACCGTACACCAAGTTTTGCAACTACTTCGAAACACCCCTGGAACGAATCCTGGAGACGTTCCGCCCAAGCGATAGCCTGTTTGCACCGGCACAGTCCTTCGACCGTGCCAGCATTTTCATGGAATCCCTCGGCCTATCGCCAGCGGAAGTGGCCATCTTCACCGACCCCGATCTGCTCTCAAGATGGCACGAGCTTTACGGTTTCGACACGGCATCCCGGGCAACGACCGAAGCGATCGATCCAGCGACGGGACAGCGTATCGATCTGAACTCGGCCAAGGCCCTTTCGCGCCGCCTGGGCGTGACTTACAAGGAGATCGTCGAAATTGTCCAGACCGGATTTGTTAATCCCAGACTGACAGAACTTGCCCTCCTCTACAAACTGGGTGTGGCGGTCCAGGACGCGCGGTTTTACACGGATCACCAAGCTTTCTACGAACAAAACAAGGATCTCGTCGACAAGAATCGCAGCGCCTTGTCTCCCGCCGATCAGCAACGATTTGATGAGCTTGCAAAAAAGGTTCCGAATACGCAGATGACCGGTTGGGAAATCGTCCACGAAGTGGCAGCGTTCGAGCGGCGGCTCAACGAGCTGGCCACGGCGTTCAACAAGCCGGTGAGTGGGTTACAAACCCACATCCAGAGCATTCCTTTCAACAAAATTCTCGTGCTGGCCGATCCCGATGCTGGATGCAACTTCGACCAGACCACCCTGCAATACGCCGATGGCACGAAAGCCGATGCAATTGCCTTTCTGCGTATCAACCTCTTTGTGCGGCTGTGGCGCAAGCTGGGGTGGAGCATCGAGGAAACTGATCGGGCGCTGAGCACCTTCATTCCCCCATCGGCGCCCTTCGACGACAGCCCGACCGACCTGGCGAAGCGACCGCTTAAAACTGCGTTGATATACCTGGCGCACTTGAAGGCGCTGGACAAAAAGGTCAAGGTCGGCAATCAAAGCCGCCTCAAGCTCCTTACGCTATGGTCGGACATGGCAACCACTGGCCAGAAGCCGCTCTACGCTCAGTTGTTCCTGACGCGCGGCGTGCTGAAGAGCGGCGAGGTCGAAATCATGGCCAATGGACAACCCCGCAGCCTCTCGGTGTTCGACGATTCACTGGGGCGTTACTTGCTACCAGCCGAACTGACGAGTCTGGCTGAACAGGTCAGGCACGAGGTCCGCTTACAGGGAGTAAAGGAGGCTGACAAGATCGACGCGTCCGCCTTTGCCGGAGAGCCAAGGATCAGCCTGCGCTACGACGCTTTAGGAGAGGTGCAGGATCTTGCTTATCTCGGCGTTCTCTCAGATCCGGAGAAGGCACAGCTTGCTGCTCTGTCACCGTCCGATGTGTTGTCGAAACTCCTCGACGCCGTGCAGGTAAAAGCCAGGGAGTTTACGCTCATCAAGGGGCACATGCTGGCCCTACAGAGTGCCTTGGGTCTCACCGTCGACGAGATCGATCACATCCTCACAGATGCCGGGAAATCCCTCGACACGGCTGAGTTGTCGCTGCCGAACGTATCACTGCTCTACCGGTATGGGCTGCTGGCCAAAGCCCTCCAGCTCTCGGTGCGTGAGTTGATCACGCTCAAGCAGCTCTCCGGCCTCGACCCGTTCAAGCCTCTCCATCCAGATCCACTGGAGACTATCGAGGAGGATCATCCCTTCTCCCAGACCCTGCGTTTCGTCGAGGTCGCTGAGGAGGTCAAGGACAGCGGGTTGAAGATCGAAGACCTGGACTACCTGTTGCGCCATCGCTTTGACGAGACCGGCAAATACCGCCCCAATCGTGAGGGCACGCTGGCCTTGCTGAAAACGCTGGCCGAGGGGGTCCGTGGCATTCGCGCCGAACATGCCGTACCAGATGATCCGGGCGCGCTGAGCGAAGAGGTGCTGCTGCAGAAGCTCGGCCTGGTACTGCCACCCGAGGTGGTCCAACGCCTCCTGGCGATGATGAACGGCACAGCCGAATTCACCGCTACGAAGACCGAAGTGGCACCTGATGACCAACTCAAGCCGGAGGGATTTGCCGAGGAGCCCGCGATCCGAGAGGTGCGCTACAACGCCCCACGCCAGGAACAGAAGCTGACCTTCCGAGGGGTGCTGTTTGAGGCACAAAAGAACGACTTGAAAAACCGACTCCCCGAGCCTGTGCCGCCCAACCCGCATGTGGCCTCGCCCGTCTTTGCAGCATTGCTTGACGACATCCAGGCGCAGGCGCGCGACTTCTTCAAGAAACACTTGCGGAAGCAAGCACCTGGTGCGCAGCCCGCATCGGGTTTTCTCGAAGAGAAGGATTTCGAGTTGCTCTTTGCCCCAACGTCCGCCAGCCTCAGTGCCCAGCAACGCAACAGGCTGGCTCAGGTTTTCCTGCCCTTTTTGCAAGAACGCCTGATCCGCCAGTTCCTTGTCCAGACGCTGACCGCGTACACCGCCGTCGACCCCGTGCTGGTCGAGAACCTGCTTACCGACGAACGGTTGCTGAAGGGTTCAGATTCCCGGCCCTTGCTGACTGCGTTTGAGGCAACCGGTTTACGAGGCGTCCGCGCCGTGTTCTTCGATTCGGATGACCTGTCGGGCACACCTCAACCCACAATGCCTGTCGTGCGCAGCGCAGACACGGCCCTCAAACCTACGCAGGATAAGGACGGCAATCCGTTGAACCCTGCCCAGAGCGCGCGCTTCGAAGCATATCTGGAGGTTCGTACGCCGGGTGCCTATCGCTTCTATATCGAGTTGGACAAGCAGAACGCCGAGGCGGAGCTGCGGTTCTACCATCTGCCCGATCCTGTGTTCCTGAAAGGTGTGGCGGGTACCGATCATACGACGCTGGGCGATCAGCCGAATGAGTTTCTGGAGCTGAAGCCGGGTACTCTCTACCACTTCAGCCTGGAAGTGAAGAAACTGGGCGGCGGTGGAGCACGGCTGCTGGTACAGGGGGAAACCGTGCCGAAAGATAGCATTGCGCAGTTGACGCTCTACCCGTTCAATGCCATCGCCAGTGCGGAGAGCGCGATCTTGTTACTGACCAAGGCGCTCCAACTCGTGCAAAGCCTGGGCTTGAGTGAGCGCGAAATACGTTACTTGTTGACGCACGCCATAGACTTTGGCGCTGTGAATCTGAGCCAACTGCCGACCCAGAGCGTGGGAGATGAACCCGCCGAGAAGGTCGCGACGACAGAACGGTTTGTTCAATTCCTGCGCTTGGCTGGCTATGCGCGGCTCAAACGCGACCTTGCTGGCGGCACGGACGACCTGATCGGCATCTTTGAGGCCAACGAGACGGGTAACCTGGACAAGGTCTATGCGCGCCTTGCCCAACTGACGCGCCGTGACGAAGCGATCGTCAAAGTCACGGCCAGGGCGTTGGTTGCCGTTTCCAGCTTCAAAAGCGAAGAGCCGTTGTTGCGACTCTGGGAGGCCCTGCAGGTCGTCGAGCGCTTCGGCGTGCCTGTGGCTTCGCTGCTGGAGTGGACGCGCATGGTCAGTCCCGCCGCGACGCCCGAGCAGCGCTTCGAGATCGCCCGTAACCTCAAGGATACGATCAAGGCGCGCTTCGAGCCGGAAACCTGGCTGCGCGTGGCCCAGCCCATCTTCGACAAGCTGCGCCAACACCAACGCGATGCGCTGGTTGCCCACGTGATGCACCGGCACGGCTTCGACCGCATGGAGCAACTCTTCGAATTCTTCCTCATCGACCCCGGTGTCGAACCGGTGGTGCAGACTTCGCGTATCCGCTCGGCGATCGCCGCAGTGCAAATCTTTATTCATCGCTGCCTGCTCAACCTCGAGCCACAGGTATCGCCTTCCGCGATCAATGCCAGGCAATGGCAATGGATGAAGCGTTATCCGGTGTGGGCGGGCAACCGCAAGCTGTGGTTGTTCCCGGAAAATGTGCTGGAGCCCGAATTCCGTGACGATAAGACGCATTTGTTCACCGAGTTGGAAGGCGGGCTGTTGCAAAGCGATGTCACCAACGACGTGGCCGAGGACGCCTTTTTCAATTATCTGAAAAAACTGGATGAGCTGGCGCGGCTCGACATCGTCGCCATGTACTGCGAGGAGCAGCCGCTCGATCCGGCCTCAAACCAGTTGCATGTGATCGGGCGGACCTATCCTGAGCCGCACAAGTATTTCTATCGCCGCTACGCCCACCAGATGTGGACGCCCTGGGAGCCAATGCCGATCGAAATCCAGGGCAACCACATCGTGCCCGTGATCTGGCGCGACCGGCTCAACGTGTTCTGGGTGACGTTTATAGACCGGGCCGATCCAGATGCAGCACCATCTGACACCAGCGACTTCTTACAGATAAGAACTGATGGCGTCTCCTCCATGTTTAACAAGAAAAGCAAGAAAGACGCGATACTTCCTTTCGCCGGTGACAACACGGGTTCATCCAAAAAGGTGACGGAAATGTCGTTGGGACAACTCGCGAGTGGAGTGCGTTCGGCCGTGGGTCGCAAGCTCGTAGATGTGCAACTCCACTGGAGCGAATACTTTCAGGGCGAGTGGAGCGTGCGCGAATCCGGTGGATACAACGCGTCACTCACCACATCGGCCTCATTCAACTTCGATGGCGCAAAGGTTTTTATCCACGCCACGAAGGACTACGAAGACGGCGAAGAGCGCGGTGTCAAGATTCACCTGGGCGGTGAGATCAACCAGGCGTTCCACGTCGTCAGCCGCAACAGCCGCCCAACGCGGGCAAACCGTGAACCTGAGCCGCGGATTCCCTACAACGCGCCCGACGTGCAGGCCAATCGTTATGGGGGCAACGGCGCATTCAAGGTCACGTTCGCGCAGCGCATCGAGACCGAAGCAGGCAAGGGAACCAAGACGACGACGGCCACGCCCGACATCTTGCAACAGGGCGGCGCCTTCACGCTGCTGCCCTGCGCCAACAGAATCACCCTGGGTAGCGAGGAAATCGCATCGCTTGTGACGCCGATCTTCTATCAAGATGACCAATCGAACACGTTCTACATCGAGCCGACATTCAAAGAGAAGACGATAGAAGAATGGCAGGAATGGGTCACGCGTACGCCTGAGCCGGAAGTCGAGTGGGACCATCCTGACTGGTGGGACAAACTGCGGGTGGAGCCCATGGGGCCAAAGCCGAAGCTGCCGGTACCGGTCGATCCTGGAGATCCGATTTGGCGATCGGAGATCGACCCACGGGCGCGATTCGAGATGGCGGATAAACAGGACTGGCTCGTCAATCCGGTAACGGCAGTGCAATACGATGATGAGCTCATCGGGCCGACAGGGCGGACTGGCCTGGCCGTACAGTCCGTGCCTGGAACAACAAATACATTCGAAGATGTAGCGACCTCTGTCCACATCAATGCGGGCAGCGCCATTGCGCCTGGGAGCAGGGTCATTGCCGTCGATAACAACGCCCTGGCATCCGCCGGGCTCGCGCCTGCGGTGGGCGGACTGAACGTGATCGGCGCCAACGGGCTGAACTCGGCGCTGGCCAAAAACCTGAACGCACGCAAAGGCTTCTGATGCAAGGAGGGACCGATTATGAATCAAACCCTAGCAAAAACCTTTCACACCTACGCGGATGCGGAACTGGTGCATGTCAATCGAAAACGCTTCGGCGGTGGTGTGACCATCACGAAAGAGACCAAACACATCATCGTCCTGGAGCGCGAGGTCGGCTACCGCTTCTATCCGCACGCCCATCCGTTTGTGCGGCAATTGATCCGGCGTTTGATCGAGAAGTCGGTGTCGGGGTTACAGGCGGCGGATACCGACTATCAAAAGAACCCAGACGGCTCGTTGGCGACGTTGCCCGATGGCAAGTTCAAGCCGGTCTTGTACGCCGATTATTTTTCGACGACGCGCTACAACCCTTCGGCGCTGGTGCAGCAGCCCTACCCGGTCAAGGATTTGGACTTCACCTACAGCGGCGCGTATTCGGTCTACAACTGGGAATTGTTCTTCCACGTGCCGTTGACGATTGCAATGCATCTCAGCAAGAATCAGCGCTTTGCCGAAGCGCAGCAGTGGTTTCACTATATCTTCGATCCGACCGACGATAGCGATGGTCCGACGCCACAACGGTTCTGGAAGGTAAGACCATTTCAATATACCGACGTCAAGAAGATTGAAGAGATCCTGGTGAACTTATCGACCGGTGCCGATCCACAATTACGCGAGGAGACGATCCGCAGCATCGAGGCCTGGAAGGATGCACCCTTTCGCCCGCATGTGGTAGCGCGCTATCGCCAGCACGGGCACTCCGGGTAATTATCCTGGACTTCGGTAACTTTCGCCCGCATGTGGTAGCGCGCTATCGCCAGCAAGCCTACATGTACAAGACGGTGATGGCGTATCTGGATAACCTGATCGCCTGGGGGGATTCGCTCTTCCGCCGGGACACCCGCGAGAGCATCGACGAAGCGATGAACTTGTATGTGCTGGCGGCCAATATTCTTGGACCACGCCCGCTGCCCGTGCCGAAAAAGGGTACAGTGCGCCCGCAGACCTACGCCAACCTGCGCGAAGACCTGGACAGGTTCGGCAACGTACTGCGTCACCTGGAGGCCGATGCGCCGTTTGACCTCGCCCCACATCCGAGGGAGGCCGCCGATAACGAACGTTTGGCCGTCCTGCGTGGTTTGGGCAAGGCCCTGTATTTTTGCGTGCCGCGCAATGAGAAGCTCCTGAGCTATTGGGACACCGTCGCTGACCGGTTGTTCAAGATTCGCAACAGTCTGAACATCCAGGGTATCTTCCGGCAGCTCCCGTTGTTCGAGCCGCCCATAGATCCGGCACTGCTGGCGCGTGCGGCAGCAGCCGGGCTCGATGTCGGCGCCATCGTCAACGGCCTCAACCAGCCGCTGCCCCTGGTGCGCTTCCAATTCCTGGTGCAAAAAGCCGCCGAGATCACCCAGGAAGTCAAATCGTTGGGCAACAGTTTGCTCGCGGCGATGGAGAAGGAAGATGGCGAGGCGATGGCGTTGCTGCGTGCCAAGCACGAGCGTGTCGTGCTGGAGATGGCCGAACATGTTAAGTACGCTCAATGGCAAGAAGCGATCAAGGTGCGCGAGGGTTTGGTGCAAACCTTGGCCAATGCCGTGCAACGGTATACGTATTACGAGCGACAACTGGGCAAGAAGCCGGAGGAGATCGAGAAGGCAATCCCTGAGTTGGGCGAGCTGGACAAGGATAGCCTGGAAAAGATGAGGTTCGCGATGAAGGAATCGGACGTGGTGTTGCGACCGATCGAGGTGGACATCGCGCAAGACCTTGAGGACTCGCGCGGCAAACTGGTAAGCAGTCATGAGCAGCAGGAGCTCAGCGCCTCCCACTCTGCCCGCGATTGGCAGGTTCGGTCGAGCACGACGGCGACGATTGCCAGTCTGTCTCATTACATTCCGTCGCTTGGTGTCGATCTCCATTTTTGGGGTTTAGGAGGCCATATCGAGTTTGGTGGGCAACATGTAGGTCCGGCGTTCCAAGCAATTTCTGAATATCAAAAGAATCTTGCAGCAGAAGACAACTATGAGGCGAGTCATGCAGGAAAAATGGCTGGCTATCAACGTCGTGAGCTGGACTGGGCATTTCAAAGCAACCTCGCTGCGGGCGAGATCAACCAGATCTTCAAGCAGTTACGGGCTGCGCAAATTCGCGAGGTGATGGCCGAACGTGAGCTGGCGAACCACCGCCAGCAGATCAAGCACGCCGAAGAAATTGAGTTCTTTCTCACCGGTGAAAAGAACACCGACTGGACTCAAAAAGTCGATCCAAAAGAGAAGAAGGTCACCAATATGGCGCTGTATACCTGGATGAAGCGCGAGGTGAAGGGGCTCTACGCACAGTGTTTTCAGTTTGCGTTTGATGCGGCGAAGAAGGCCGAGCGTTCGCTCCAACACGAACTGGGCAATCCCGAGTTGAGCTATTTGCAATTTGGCTATCTGGCCGGTAAAGAGGGCCTGCTGGCGGGGGAGAAGTTGTATCTCGACATCAAGCGCATGGAGATGGCTTATCACGAGCTGAACCAGCGCGAGTATGAGTTGACCAAGCATGTGAGCCTCCTTCAGGTGGACCCGCTGGCACTCATACAGCTCCGTACCACGGGTCGCTGTACCATACGACTGCCCGAAGCGCTGTTCGATATGGACGGTCCTGGCCACTACTTCCGGCGCATCAAAACGGTCGCGCTGAGCATTCCCTGCGTCACCGGACCATACGCCAGTGTCAACTGCACCCTCACGCTGCTGAAGAGCAGCATTCGCAAAACCCAAAGTCTTCGAGATGGGGTGTATGCCCGTGTGGATGCCGAGGACGATCGTTTCAACGACTACTTCGGCAGCCTGCAATCCATCGTCACCAGCTCGGCCCAGAACGACAGCGGCCTGTTTGAGACAAACCTGCGCGATGAGCGTTATCTCCCCTTCGAGAACTCGGGTGTTATCAGTGAGTGGCAACTGCAACTACCGGCCAATCCCAGCAAGGGCGATCCCTGCCAGTTCGACTACGACACCATCAGTGACGTCATTCTCCACATCCGCTATACAGCGCGGGAAGGGGGTGACTTGTTGCGCAAGGGCGCAATGGCTAATCTAAAGACACGTATCGGAGAAGCCCAGGCAGTCGGGTCGGTACGGTTGTTCTCCCTGCGGCATGAGTTTCCGACCGAGTGGGCGAAGTTCAAAAGTGTTCAGCTGGCCGCAAATCAGGTCGCCGAACTGACGCTCAATCTCCGGGAGGAACACTACCCATTTTGGAGTAAAGACACCAAACCCCTTGTTCTAAAACGGGTGGACTTCCTGGCCAAACCGACCAAAGACACCAAACCCATTATATCGGTCTTCAATAAACCCAATGATGAACCCGTCGGGACGAAGAAGGGAGACCCATTGAGCACAAACACCTCCTTGAACAACCTCCGAACAGGCAAACTGACGAACATCTCTCTTCCATCGCCGACCGGCAAGTTTGCTCTTTATTTTGACGACAACTCGATGGAAGACCTCTGGTTGGCATTGGCCTGGGGCAAAAAAGATTGATTATTGGCGTAACGAGTGTTGTAGACGGGGTGAAAAAGGTGACCGGCATCCTCACAGATGGAGACCTCCGACGGGCATTAGAGAAGGGCGGTGACATTTTAGATAAACCCTGTGGGCTGTTCATGACAAAAAACCCTAAAACGCTAAAAAGGGATGAGATTGCAGCCACCACTCTTCAGATGATGGAACAGTATGCCATCACCTCTTTATTAATTATCAATGAATCTGGAGAGTTGGAGGGGCTTACCCATTCGCACGATTTACTGAGGGCCGGCGTTGTTTGAGCTTGCCGTATTGCTATGATAAATTCCCAGTTGGAGGAGAAAATCAATAAGTACCTTATTCCTTAAGTCCACGGTATTGACCCCGACCCTCCTCCGCTCCGCGGAGGAGGGTCGGGGTGGGGGCCTTATCCTGGCGCTTATGGGAAGGGGGGGTTCTTAAGCCCCATAGTCTTGGGGCAAAATCTGAAAACGAGAAAATAGAGTCACGGACAAAGGAGCCTCGGCAATGCCGGACAGGCTAGACCCGACCACTTCTCCTTGACGCGGGCTTTAAAAAGCTTTAATTTGAGTGTATTATACGGCTTGTAATCTCAGCCAAATTTTAGTTGGTGGATCTGATCACCCAAATAGCTCTAAAATTAAACGTTCGTGTAGGTTTCATGAATTTAAGACCTGAAAACGAGGAGAATCTCCAGACGCCCGCGTCTTATCCCGAAATCCCAAGCCGACCTGAACTTCCGACACTTCGTCAGGCCCTCTATTTATTTGTTCTTTGTCTGATCTTCGTTGGCCTCATCGGGAGTATGCTCCAGGTCCTAAACCTCAAAGTGGGCCTGCTTCTAACGCAGATTTTATGTTTACTTCTGCCCACCCTTCTCTACGCAAAAAGCCTGGGGATCGATCTCAAGAAGACGTTCCGGCTTATACCTATAGATGCCCGGATCGTTTTTATAACCATCCTGACTACGGGGGCAGCTTTTACACTGGTGGCCCAACTGGCCGTCCTTCAAGAAAGGTTTTTGCCAGCCCCTCCGGGGTACACGCAGCGTCTGGAGGAAGTCCTTTTAACTTTCAGAGGCATGCCCTTAGTTTGGGGAATGACTCTGATCGCCCTTCTGCCGGGGATCTGTGAGGAGTTGCTCTTTCGAGGGTTCATCCTCAGCGGGCTTTTGAGACGACTCTACAAATGGCCCTCGGTGATCCTGACGGGGGTTCTTTTCGGAGTTTTACATCTGGATATTTACCGGTTCATTCCGGTTTCTGTGTTGGGAATTATCTTCGGACTGATGGTTCTGAAAACGGGGAGTCTTTTAACCGGCATGCTGGCTCATATGACCAATAACTCCCTCATTCTAATCCTCTCTCGGATGGTCCCTTTGGAGGAAGCCACGGCAGCGGTTGGGGAGCCTAAGAATATCCCCCTGCTTTTCTTACTGATTGCGTCGGCCACGCTTATCCTGGGTTTTCGCTCGATGAGGCAGGCCCGACAAACCTAGCTTAATATTTTGCAGATGTATGACGAAAGCCAATGCGATTATCCTTAAAAATGTACGGAAGGTCTACGGGACCATCACCGCGGTGGATGGAATTTCTTTGAGCATCGAGGAGGGAACGGTCTTCGGATTGTTAGGGCCAAACGGTGCCGGGAAAACGACCCTTTTAAAAATTTTGACCACCCTCACCACGCCGACTTCTGGAGAAGCTTACGTCCAGGGCTATGACGTCAGGAAGGATTATATTAAAATTAGAGGGATTATCGGGGTGGTTCCTCAGGAGAACAACCTGGATCGGTATTTGACGGCTCGAGAAAATTTAGTGCTCCATGCCAAAATGCAGGGGATGCGCCGGGCCGAATATAATGAGAAGATAGATGACTTATTGAACATGATGGGCCTTTTCCATCGGAGAAACGATTTCCCCGATAAATTTTCTGGGGGGATGCAGCGGCGGCTGATCGTTGCCAGGGCTTTGATACATACGCCTTCGGTGCTCTTTCTGGATGAGCCGACCACGGGCCTGGATCCTCAATCTCGACGCGCGGTGTGGGATTACATTCGATCTCTAAAGGAAAAGGCTACGATTTTTCTAACCACCCACTACATGGAAGAGGCGGATCAACTCTGCGATCGCATCGTCATCATAGATCATGGAAAGTCTCTGATTGACGGGACCAGCGCGGCCATTAAGCGGACCTTAAAAGGATCCGGTTCGTACGAGGTGGAATTTGAATCGGATTTTAAACCTGATCCTTCCCAACGGGAGTTTCTATATGCTGTGAGCAGTACCGTCCACGAGGACAATGGGTTTGTTCGAATTAATTTGAAAGATAAGGAGCTCTTAAAGCCCTTGATAGAGCGGATCGAGGTTAAGTATATCAAGGGCATTCGCCTCCTCGAACCAACCCTGGAAGATGTGTTTATTCATCTGACCGGAAGAAGCATCCGAGACTAAGAACCACGTAATTATTTAACCCTTCGGGCACAAAGACCTGGGGATCGAAGGTCAAACCTAGGGGATGGACGACCTGGATTCCCCAGGATCGCGGACCCCCGATCTTCAGTTCAGGGTCCGGTCTTCGTGCTTTAGTGGCTGAATAGCTAAGAAATTAACATGCTGCGGGGGATACTTCCCATCTGCGAGCGAGACGTCATCGTCAGCTTACGGAACATCTCTTCAGACCTTTTACCGACGATTATTTCTCCTCTGACCTTTTTCCTGGCCTTTGGCTTCGGTCTACAAGATTACATGTCTCACATCGAAGGGGTTCCCTATACCGTGTTCGTGGTACCCGGGTTGATCTCCATGACGGCGGTCACGAGCGCTTTTGAACATGGCTCCTGGAGCATGTGGTTCCATCGCATCGTCCAGAAAACCATTACCGAGTATCGCGTAAACCCCATTACCGTCTACGAGATTGTCATTGGTAAAATCCTGGCCGGTTTCTTCCTGGGCGCCGTCAAGGGCATCGCCGTCGCCGCCATTCTACTGCTCCTGACGGATTTCCATTTTGTCGTCTCCCACCTTCTGATCTATCTGGTGTTTGTGTTTTTGGGCTCCATGATTTTTTCCTGCGTAGGAACCCTCTGCGGGACCCTATTGGATCGGCCCGAGGATCTCAATAAAATTTACGGCGTCATCATAACCCCCCTGATCTTCCTGGCAGGCCTATTTTTTCCCCTTTCCTCCTTCCCGGCGAAGCTATTACCTTTCATCAAGCTCCTCCCTACAACGGCCATCTTTGATGGCGCCCGGCAGGCGCTCCTGGAGGGGAGGGCCGAGGTGCAGTATACCGTAGAACTGGTTATCTACGCGGCTGTAAGCTTTATTTTGGCAACCGTCGTGTTCCAAAAATACATAGAAGACTAGCATGGCGATCGTAACCATCTCCCGATTATTAGGCAGCGGCGGCGAAGATATAGCGGCCCAACTGGCGAAAGAGCTCGGGTTTACCCTCATCGACCGGGCGCTCCTCCGGGAACAGCTTCAGAACTATGAGGTGCCTGGATTAATGCTGGAAGAGATCGATGAAAAAATCCCGGAGGGGATTCAAAAAGCCGATGATCAAAGGCGGCTGTATATAGATCTGGTCCGGACGATCATCGCGGACCTGGCTTTGGAAGAAGATATCATCGTGCTGGGGCGGGGGGGCACCTTCCTCTTCAGAGGTTTTTCTAGCGCCCTGCATATTAAGATCCTGGCTTCCCAAGAAGGTCGGGTCAGGCGGCTCTGTGAAAAACTCAACGTGGAAGAGGCCGAGGCCCTCTCTCGCATAGAAGAGAGCGACCGCCATCGCCGGGAATATATCCGATATCTGTACGGGGAGGATTGGATGGACTTCAGGTTTTATGACCTGGTAATCAATACGGATAACTGGACCTCGGAGAATATCGTTAAATTGATCGTCCAGGCCGTAGAACTTAAAGGAATTAAATTTAAAAAGAAGGAGACCTCCGAGGAATTAGAAAAGTTAAAATTTAACAGCAAGCTGCACCTGGCGAAACTTTTGACCGGAAAAAAATCCCCCCACCGTAAAACTATCTTCGCAAATCCCAGCGAGGAGGAGTTTGCAAGGCTTCTAGATTTCTATCAGATTCGCTGGGAGTACGAGCCCCGAACTTTCCCTCTGTCCTGGGATGAGCAGGGAAAGGTCATTACGGCCTTTACCCCGGACTTTTACCTGCCGGATCTGGATCTTTACATTGAACTAACCACCATGAGGCAACAGCTGGTCACGAGAAAAAACCGAAAAATCAGGCGGTTACGGGAATTGTATCCGGATATCAATATCAAAGTCTTTTATGAAAAGGACTACCAGCAGCTTTTTTATAAATATGGACTCGGTAAGGGGGGTAAAAAACCGGAAGGCCCCAAGTGATCGTCCAGTTTCTCTAACCTTCCTGAAGAGGAAGAACTCCTATGGTCTCTTCTCTGTAACTACAAAACTTTACTCCCCTCACGGGTTTCGGTTTATAGTAACTTCATCGAAGTTACCACCTTTTAGGTCAGCTAGATCAACTTTCTTACCTCTTGGAGCCTTCTATAACTAACATAGTCTCCCTCCCCGGAACTGTCAAGGAGGGGAGGAAAATTTTTTAAAATTTTTACCCTGATCCGCCCGAGGTTCGCGGAGGCGACTCGCCGGGTCGCCCTCTCCGGATAACCCGGAAGCAGGGCGACCCGTGAGCTGCGCTCTGCACATCGAGCCTATTTCCCATGAGGGAGGATATTCAAGAAATTCTTATCTCTTCAGAACAGATCCAGGCGCGCGTTCAAGAATTGGGCAAAGCCATTTCCCAGGATTATCAGGATAAGGAGCCCGTTCTGGTAAGTATCCTAAAGGGCGCCGTGTTTTTTCTATCGGACCTGGCTCGGGCCGTTTCGATCCCCATATCCCTGGACTTCATGTCCATCTCCAGCTACGGAGACTCTCAGAAAACCCACGGAGTCGTCAGAATCCTTAAGGATCTGGACGAAACGATTACGGACCGGCACGTCCTCATCGTCGAGGATATCATCGATACCGGCTTGACGCTTAGATATCTTTTGAATAACCTGGAGGCCCGGAAGCCGGCCAGTTTAAAAATTTGCACCCTGCTGGACAAACCCTTCCGAAGGATTGTCAGGCTTCCCCTTGCTTACAAAGGGTTTGAGATCCCGGACAAGTTCGTGGTGGGGTACGGATTAGATTACAGACAACGCTACCGAAACCTTCCGTTTATTGGGGTGTTAAAGCCCGAACTGTTAAAGGAGGGGTAAAAAAGTGGAAGGCCCCAAGTGATCGTCCGGCTTTTCTAGCCTTCCAGAAGAGGAAGCTCTTAAGGGCGACTTCTCAGCAGCTACAAACCTTCCACCCTTTGCAGGTTTCAGGTTGTAACGACTTCACCGAAGTTACCACTCAGAGAAAACCCTTGTGGCTACTTCTCTATTACCACAAGTCTTATAACCCTATCGGGTTTTAGATTATGGTAACTTCATCGAAGCTACCACGCTGGTCAGCTAGATCAGCTTTCCTACCTCTTGGAGCCTTCTAATCATACTTTAATCCCCTTTTTTAAAATTGTCAAGGGAGAGGGTAAAATTTTTTTTAAATTTTTTTAAGTTCCCCCCTCATCGCCTTCGTCTAGGGAGGGACTCCTCCGTGGGCCCTCGTTCTCTGCCAGACAACACCCTAGTCGGGTTCAATCTGATTCCGAATCTCGCCATCGGGATTTACGGTGGTGTGAACGTTGACGTAGGCCGTTCCGTTGCGCATTTCGTTTAGCAGATCATCGAAGGTGATCCCCGTAACATCTGCCGCCGTAAAGGTCCCCTGAACCAGGACGCCATCTATAGGACCCGTGGTCGGTCCATTGAACAGGGTCACCCGAATAGGCCCCTCGACGCCTGCCGCCCCGGAGTGGATATGGGCGGCGGTCACATTTGTAATGTCACTGACCGTAACGGTGAAGTTGACCGATGAATCCTGCTTACTAAACGTAGCTGAACCGCTGGCGCTGGTCGTTACGGGAGGTACCTCGTTCTCACCTTCCAGCTCTGAAGCCTCGAAGAGCTCTATCTGGTTCTCATTATCATCTTCGCAGCCGGTCGCAGCGAAAACGAAAGCCATCAGCAAGATGCTGAGCCGGGCGTAGTTGGGTAGGGGTTTTCTGCCAGGTAGGGAGACTCGCCGGGTTCCCCGAAGAAGGGTTACAGGTAAAATTCCTTTAGACTTTATCCTCATATCCGCCTCCTTTGAGCTAAAAAATAAAATTTTTACTTTTAGATAAAATTTGTTCCTTCCAACACAAATTATGACTATAACTATCGTTAAATTTGTCAAGAGGCGACAGATATTTTTTTACTTTTTATAGTTATTCAGCCCTAATTATAGTTTAACTCAGGAGGTTTCCGATTCATATTCAGCGGGTAAAGGAACAGCCAAAATTAACCAGCGCCGATGGTTATTAAGCCAATAACCTTTCATGTTAGGGAATCGGTCGCAGATGGGCCATGTAATATGCCAGAGCCTCGATCTCCTCGTCGGACAACGGTTGCGCGGCCATCGTCATACTGCCATCAATATCGGCGCTGGTCTGCGCTTTGAACCCCCGCAGTTGTTTTAAAAGGTAGGCGTAGTGCTGCCCGGAGAGCCGCGGAAGGTGGTCCTGCCCTACCAGTCCGGGCCCGTGGCAGGAAGCACAATGGTGTGCCTCTGAAGCTCTCTGACCTGCGGCCATTTTTTGAGGATCCGGCTCGCTACTCTGTGCTGCGACCGGCTTTTGGGCCGAGAAATAGGCCGCGAGGTCCTGCATATCGGCATCGCTCAGGTTCGCCGCGAACGGCGACATCTGCGGGTCCTCGCGGCGTCCCTCCCGGTACTGGATGAGCTGATAGTACAGATAAAGCGACGGCTGGCCGGCCAGTGAGGGAATCGTCGGGCGCGTCGAGTTGCCGTTAGGGCCATGGCACGGGACGCAAACCTCGGCCTTCCGCCGCCCCCCCTCAATATCGGAGGCCTCCCCTACGACCGGAAGGGCCCCCAGCAC
>Ga0073934_10004807_pt1 | contig 21814 bp, 19 predicted proteins | sample LarsenN4metaG_FD_76834 | JGI IMG/M metagenome (GOLD analysis project Ga0073934, IMG submission 76834) | Hot spring sediment bacterial and archeal communities from British Columbia, Canada, to study Microbial Dark Matter (Phase II) - Larsen... ...
ATTCTCAGCCGTATCCCACGCAAGCGGCGCATTGCGGACCCCCGAGACTGCCCCCACCCCATAAAAAGCCTTGCTGTCTTTTTCATTAAAAGCTCCGGACCCCTTTTCAACCCATTTCGGAGGACCACCGCAAGCCGTCAGTCCCATAATGAGGATGGCAAGACCAGGACCGACCAGCCTTGAACAAATCGCGTGTGACCGGATCATACAATCCTCCTTGAGATGATAAGTACTTTTACCGTACGTAGAATATCCCGAGAAAAAACGTTGGATTCATGCTAACATGGGTTCCTAGATCAGTCAACGCAACGCCCGCTTCGAGCGGCATCCACACAATGGAAGGGGGGATCTGTGGCGGACATTCAGATTGACGGCGGCATCATTAGAATTCTGAATCTTGAGATCCAGGACCCCAAAGCTGCGGCGGTCCTCTCCGCCTACCCCCAAACACGTTGGGCGGAAATCACCCGTCGAGCGGTCAAGATCGGTCTTGGATACCTGAAAGGTGGCGAGACTAGTTAAGGCGTTGGAGTTCGATCGGCTTGGCTGACGGCTGCTTGAGCGCGAGCATGCGTGCCGCCTAGTTCCAAGTACCGGCGAAACGCCTCCACTGACTTGGGCTGATCATTAAGATGATCGGCATACAGTGTCCCCAACGCGAAGTAGACATCCGGGTAGCTGTTGTTCACCCGCAAGGCTCGTCGGAGTGCGGCCTCAGCCTCCAGAAAGTTACCGCGTTTTTCGTGAACCAACCCCAGTATATAAAACGAATCGGGATTCTCCGGTGCGTATTTCGCTGCGAGGAGGCCGGTAGCCAATGCCTCGTCAAGATTCGGCACAACCTCCAATCGAACATAACTCTTGAGAACGTACGCATCGCCGTAGGTCGGATCGTAGCTGATCGCGCGATCCAGTCGCTCCAATGCCTCTTCTGCTGACTTTCCCTCCTGCAGAAGCGCAAAGGCCTGTTCATATTGCGCCTTCGCCGCCTGTTGCCGTTCAGAAGGAGTCTGTGGTCCAACCCCCAGTGTAAACGCCGACTTCCGCCCTTCGACCAACGCCGTGTCTCCATCACCGTCGATCCGTAGACTCGATGGATGCTGGGTTCCATTGGAAGCCACCTCGACCTGTCGCATGAGATAGCCCCCTAACTCAGAAGCCATGAGCCAGCCGTTTCCGTCCAGATCGGCATCACCAGACAGCCCGGTCAATAGTGTCTGCACAAAGCGACTGCTCTTTTCAAATCGAACGGAGGCCTCTCCTTTACCTGCCGCACTAATGACTTGGACTGCACGCCGCTCCGTATCCGACTCTGGAGCCAACCGCCCTTCCAATGAAAGCACGGGTGGCGCAGTGGTCTCCCACCCGAATACCGGCGCATCGAGAATCAGAAGCGTGTGTTTGGAAGCCGACCGCCTCGTGAATTCCTTTAAGTGCTCAACCGTGATCGACTTCGCTACGTTGTTGACCTGTGCATCAAACGGCACAAGATACCCCCGATCCTGCCCATCGGGGTCCTGCATAAACCCAGCGTGGCCCGCGTAGAAAATAACCAGCCGGTCCATGCGCCCGACTTTTCTCGGCAACATGTCGTTGAGAAGCTGGTGAAGGCGTCGCGAACTTGCTTCCTTATCGTAGAACTCGATCACCTCGTCGAACCCTAACCGCCGAAACGCCTCGGCAACCTTCTTGGCATCGCTGATCGCCCCCGGAAGAGGAGGAGCCAACACGTAGTTTTCAATCCCGATAATGATCGCCCATGACTTGTAGTACAGGCCTTCCGGCTTTCCCAGTTGAGCCTCAGCAGTCGACAGCGCAACCATCGAGCAACCGCCAAACACATAAGCGCCGAGGACGAGCAGGCGCAAGAATTTTTTCCCCGAATGCCGTCGTGAGTTGTTCACCGAGTCAGCGTATCTCCGGCCTAGACAGGTGTCAAGAAACGGAATGGCCAAAAGACGCTGTGCCACGACGAGATTCAACTGCATGGTTGCAGGCGTCTTCGACTTTCTCCATAATTACGCGTTCCGATGGACCCTACCGGGGAAGGAGACATGACCGCCATGAGCGAGAAGATTGAGAACCTGTTGAAGGAAAGTCGGACCTACCGGCCGACCGCGAAGACGATAGCCGCGGCCTACATCAAAGACTATGAAACTGAGTACAAGAAATCCATCGCAGACCCTGAAACATTCTGGGATACGGCAGCAAAGGAACTGGAGTGGTTCTCTCCTTGGGATAAAGTTCTGGAGTGGAATTATCCATGGGCGAAATGGTTTGTCGGCGCGCGATGCAACATCGCCTACAACTGCCTGGACCGCCACATCAAGACCTGGCGGAAAAACAAAGTCGCACTGATCTGGGTTGGCGAAAATGATCAGGAACGCATCTTCACCTATGCTGAACTGTTTCGACAAGTGAACCGGTGCGCCAATGCCCTCAAAACGCTCGGCCTCAAGCAAGGCGACCGAGTCACCATCTATTTACCGAAGATACCCGAACAAGTCATCGCCATGCTGGCCTGCGCCAGGATCGGGCTGATCCACAGTGTCGTCTATTCAGGTTTCAGCGCCCCTGCCCTTGCCAGCCGTATCAACGATGCAGAAGCCAAGCTGGTAATTACGGCTGATGTCGGGTTCGACCGCGGCAAGGCTATCCCATTAAAGCCTGTGGTGGATGAGGCGCTGAAGACCTGCCCGACGATCGACCATGTGGTAGTCGTGCGCCGCCAAAGCCAGGATGCGCCCCTTTTCACTCCGAAGGAAATCGACTGGAAGGAGTGGCTCGAACATGAGCGACCGGTTTGTGAAGCAGAACAGCTGGATGCCGAAGCCCCGCTCTATATTCTCTATACATCCGGCACAACCGGCCGGCCGAAGGGTGTGGTCCATGTCCATGGAGGGTACATGGTCGGCACCTATACGACGACAAAGTATGTGTTCGACTTGAAAGACGATGACGTGTATTTCTGCGTGGCTGATCCCGGGTGGGTCACAGGTCACAGCTATATCGTCTACGGCCCTCTTCTCAATGGGGCCACGATTTTGACCGCAGAAGGGAAACCCGATTATCCAAGTCCTGGACGCTGGTGGGATCTCATCGAACGGTATGGGGTCTCGATTTTCTATACAACCCCGACCGCTATACGGCTGCTGATGCGCTATGGCGAAGACTGGCCGAAGAAATTCGATCTCTCGACGCTTCGAATTCTCGGGAGTGTCGGAGAACCGATCAACCCGGAAGCCTGGGAATGGTTTCATCGTGTGACAGGCGAAGACAAACCCATCATGGACACCTGGTGGCAAACAGAAACGGGGGCGATCCTGATTACCCCGCTTCCCACCGTCCCGCTGAAGCCCGGCTCGGCCACGCGACCGTTTTTCGGTATTGAAGCCGATGTCGTCGATCGCGAGGGAAACAGCCTCCCCGCAAACGCCGGCGGCTTTGCCGTCATCAAAAAGCCCTGGCCCTCCATGATGCGCACCATTTACAAGGATCCGGAGCGTTATAAGACCTACTGGTCCACCATTCCTAATTGCTATACAGCCGGCGACGTTTGCCATAAGGATGCAGACGGCTACTTCTGGTTCATGGGCCGCGCGGATGACGTGATCAAGGTCGCGGGCAATCGGCTTGGCACTGCCGAAGTGGAAAGCGCATTGGTCAGTCACCCTGCCGTCGCAGAGGCTGCCGTGATCGGCAAACCGCATAAGACGGTCGGCGAATCCATTAAAGCCTTCATCATTTTGAAACAGGGAGAGCAGGAAAGTCCGGCGCTGATTAAGTCGATCAAGGATCAGGTCCTGAAAGAATTGGGCAAGATCGGTGTCCCGTCTGAAATCGACATCGTGTCGTCACTTCCAAAAACTCGGTCCGGAAAAATCATGCGCCGTGTACTGAAGGCGAAAGAGCTGGGGCAAGATCCGGGAGATATTTCAACGATCGAGGAGTAACGATAATGGGAAGGGGCGGGCGAAAACCAGGGGAGCCGATCTATTTGCGGCGGCACGTGGTCGCGCTGACCCTAGCTGTCGCCATCCCCCTGATCCTTTTGCAACTGTATAAAATTTATATTGGACCGCTGAGCCTCGATTTTCAGCTTGGCGTCGGGCTATTCTTTTCCGTTATCCTTGGGTTCGCCCTTCACGTGGCCTATCGTTCGTCTGCTCGGAATGAACCGTAAGAGTCTCACAACCCACATTCCTTGGGACATCATTGCCATTCCGTTCTCTCGCCTTGCACAGGTGTATCACATCTGTTACACTTTTGTCGTACGCTCTCCGGAGAGGAGTTGTCATGCCATCCACAAATCCGCGCGTGAACGTTGTCTTGGAAGAACCGGTTTACGAGGGGCTCCGCCGATGGGCGAAGCGAGATGGCGTGTCACTTTCGCTCAAGGTGCGGGATCTCGTGAAAGATGCACTGGAAGCCGAAGAAGATCGAGCACTGGCCGGTCTGGCCAAAGAGCGAGAGCAGACGTTCGACAGAAAGAAGTCCTTAACCCATGCTCAGACCTGGGCACCGCTCAAACGATTGAGACGATAAGTGCCTTTCGAGCTTCGGTACCACACCGCCGTTGCCGAAGAAGATATCCCCCTTATTCACGTTCGGATTGCTGGAGCCATTGAGTCTCGCTTGACTCGCGCTCCACACCAATACGGCACACCTCTTCGCAAGACATTGAGAGGCTATTGGAAGCTTCGCGTTGGGGATTATCGCGTCGTGTATAAGATCGAAGGAGAAGAAGTCTGGATCTTAGGAATTCAACATCGCAGGATGGTGTATGACGATATCGTACAGAGACTTGGTAGATCACGTTAACCATCCGCGTGCACGATTCAAGATCCGACCCACCCTATGTTCCATGTTGGCCCCATCGAATTCTTAACCTTGCGGTTGCGTAGGGTGGTTCGTCCTCAAAAACAATCGGGTGGAAGCTGTGATCGTGCCGGTGGATGACTATGAAAAGATGGCGGAGGCGCTCGATCTCTTGGAGCGCATGGAGATCCATCGCCTGGTCACACAGCGGGCACGCAAGAAAGAGAAGAAAACCGTCCCACTGGAGAGACCACCTTTTTGGCAAAAAGCGGGCAGATAATGCGCCACCTATAGGAGCAACGCGATATGATTGCTGAGGGCAATGAATGCGGGTCACGGATGAGAAGGGGCGCAAAATTGCCGTGCAGATCGACCTCAAAAAGCACGGAGCTATATTAGAAGACTTTTGGGATGGATTGATTGGAGAATCTCGTCGTAAAGAGAAAGGCATTCCGCTCGAAAAGATCAAAGCTGACCTGATCAAACAGGGCCGGCTGCGTGAGTAAGTACTCGGTTGAAGTCAAGCCTGCCGCACGAAAGGAACTCGAAGCCTTACCAGATCCCGTGCTCGCGCGAGTCGTTCGGAAACTCGAATCGTTAGCTGACATCCCACGACCAGTAGGGTGTAAGAAGTTGAAGGGGTACAAAGTGGCGGATTCGGATTGGAGACTGGCGGGTGGTGTACATCATCAATGAAACAATTAAGCTAGTGAGCGTCGTGCGGGTCGCGCATCGGCGCGAGGTCTATGAATAGTTCGTCCACCCTCAGCAAGCCTCTGTGCTTCTCTCTCCATCCCCGCGTGATCGCCTCACCATCTCTAGGTTGAACGACAGGAGTAATAATGATGTCCTTAGTCCCCTTCTGGTGGGCTACGGAGGAGTCACACTCAAGACCGCTCATGAGGAGGAGTCTGGTACTCGGCCTGTGTGCGGCTGTCACTCGTTGGTCGCCGATGTCGTTGTCTCCTAGCAATCATGTGCGCCAATGGTCAATGGTTCAAAGAATACTTTCGCCCAATGGCACGACCGTTGTGCCGTGGTCGAAACACCACATCAAGCACCGCCGCACGGTGTGGCACCATGAAAAAAGTAGCTGATGACTATACCGCGTGGGGGAGTCTTGATGGCACGACGGAACTTGATCTCCTGCGCCATGCACGATTCAAGAACCCCAGCTTTTGTTCCTCCAGTAGTCGACGGAGCTCACGAAAGCCGCGGTAGTAAAGCCGCTGCTGCTGCATCAACTGCCTTGGAGATATCGACAAGAGTGTCAACTAGCGGTTCCCCGTCGACCACTCCAGGTTCGTCAAGAGCGACGACAAACTGAAAGGGAAGCTCAGGGTTGGGCTCTTCGTCGGGTCCAGATACATACAGCTCGAAGCCAGGTTGCAGCGGGAAACCCTTGTCTGCGGGCATGAGAAAATGGCTCATGGCCTTGATCGCCTCCACCGCTTCGGCGGGAAAAGCCCCCTAGACTAGCGTTGTAGAACGCAGAGACCTCTCGACCCAACTGGTCGAGATGCTCACCCGCCCGCGCCATCTTCAGCGTTACATGCTTAACACGACTCATAGCATGCAGCCTCTATCGGCGTAAGACCTCGAGACTGCTATGGCCTGCCGGACATGTGGCTTCAGCCTAACTATGTTTAGGCCGATCCGGATAAGCGCGGAATCTGACCGTGTTAACCTCAAATCAGCCCGCGCTTCTGCAGATAGTCTTTATCGATGCTAATGGTGGGTTTTGGAAGCTGGCCACGCTCTTGGAGCAGCCGTTCGACGTATTTGCCGATGAGATCGGATTCCAGATTCACCATATCCTTGACCTGTTTCAAACCGAGCGTCGTCACCTTCGCCGTGTGCGGAATGATGGAAACGGAAAACCCATTGTCGTTCACGTCGTTGATCGTCAAGCTGATCCCATCAACCGTCACTGAACCCTTTGCCACGCAGTATCGCAGGATGTTTTGCGGCGCCTCGATTGTCAACATGATCGCGTTGGCGTCTTGATGGCGGCTACGGATCACCCCTACCCCATCCACATGGCCCGCGACAAGATGCCCGCCGATTCGCTCATTCAATCTCATCGCTCGCTCGAGATTCACCGGTGTTCCCGTCGTGACGCTGCCGAGCGTCGTCACCGAGAGTGTTTCAGGCGAGATTTCCACGGAAAAGTCGCGCTCGCTTCTCGATACGACCGTCAGACAAATTCCATTCACACTCACGCTGTCACCGATCTTCAAGTCGCCCATTACCGTTGAGGCCAGAATCGTGAGTCTGGTTCCCGCAAGCGTTTTTTTCAGGACGGTAATCGCGCCCATTTCTTCGACGATGCCGGAAAACATCAGTCTTTCCTCAGGATGATCTGTTTCACCACATAGACGAACAGCACAATCAGTACAACAACGCCCAGACCGGCCAGCCCGCCGATCACAAGGTTCTCGGCCGCGATCTCCCTCATCACGCGCCCATTATATCGCACCAGTTATCGAGATGGCAGCGTCTACGCTCGCTTCATCGTCACCCAGAACACGGCCGCTGCGATCAGTTGCATCCCTGCGATGACGGCGAAGGCCATGGGATAGTTCAAGTTCGCAATCAAGAGACCGGCCAACAGAGGTCCGCTGGCGTGCCCGATATCCATGATCGTCCCCTGCATCCCCATACCGGCTCCAAGCGTCTTGAACTCTGAACTGTCGGCGACAAGAGCTGACGAGGATGAGGACACGACCGCCTCACCGAAGCCGAACCCAGCAGACAGCAGGAGCAAGACGGGAAACATCGACACGTGCGGGATACAGACAAAGGTTCCGGCGCAGATGACTAAGCCGAGGACGATCAGCGGCTGCCGTCCGATTCGATCTGAAACCCGTCCCATGATCGGCTTGGAAAAAAACGAGGTGAAGGCCTGCACCGTAAACAGGATCCCCACCTCTCCTGGGTTCAAGCCGACCGACACACCATACAGCGGGAGAAACGCCATCAATGCTCCGTTGGCGATCATCTTGGCAGCGTCGGTCACGCTGGTGATCAACACCTTGGTATTTTTCGCGACGGCGGCAAACCCCTTCCACATTTCCGACAGGACGACGGCCGTCCCCTGCTTCTTGCTCTGCGGCACCGAGACGTCGAGATGAAGGCTATAGAACAACACCATGCCGATACAGCCAAAAACGCCGGCTGTGACAAACGCAGTGAGAAACCCTGCCGCGTGAACGAGATACCCCCCGAGAAAGGGACCCAAGAGAGAACCGGACTGCGTGCAGGCCGTATAGGTCCCGAGCGCCGCCCCACGCCGTTCCCGATAAAGCTCAGCCACAGTAGCCAGAGCGCTCGGAGCAAAGATGGCCGTGGCAAAGCCGTGCAGAAACCGTAGCGCCGTCAGTGCGTCCAAGTTTGTAATAAAGGGATAGAGAAATGGCGGCAGCCCGAACGCCACCACGCCGATCCGCAGCAAGAACCGCCTTCCATAGATATCGGAGAGGGCGCCGGAAGGCAGTTTCAGCAAGACACCCGTTAAGGTCGAAACGGACACGATCAGACCGATCCGTTCTGGGCTTGCGCCGAGCGATTCGGCGAACAAGGAGAGTGCGGGCATGCGCACCATGTTGTAGCTGATGAAGCTGAAGATGCCGACCGTGCAGATGAGCACGAAGCTGCGCGATGTCGTCATGGAATCGATCGACCGTCCGAACGACCCTGGTCAGTGCTGTGTGAGCTCCTCAGCGCCTGTTGCAGAAACGCCACGTGACGTTCCGGTAAAAAGGGCGGATTCGCCAGTTCAGACAACACCCGTTGCGGATCACGTCTCATCACTACCCCCAATCGATCGACCGTCTCCACGCCTTTTTGCAACCGGCTTGTCACAACTCTGGAAACCAGCGGATGCAGGAGGGAAACCAACCCTGAAAGCAAACGATTATCCAACTTGGTGTACGCCACCAATGTACTATCCGTCGCTTCATTCCCATTCGCATCTCGCAAAACACCCATCCTGAGAAAGACCACCGCTTTTCCCGTCACGTGAGGAAGCAACCGACTTTCGTGAGTTCCTTCAAGTAAGTAAATGCGGGACGCGGGATCCTCGTACACAAGCTCCACGATACCTTTCGTCCCCTCGCCGTCGTCGCCCCAGAAACGACCGGGGCCACGAACTTCCGACTGGTACAGACCAAGATGCAGGCGCCGGATCAACGCCGCCGTAAACGGAGGATGATCCAACAGATGCCGATACAGCGATTCAGAGAGGGCGGTTCGGACCGGCCCTACTTTGCTCACAGTCGTCGGCTGTTGGATGATGGCTTGCAATCTACATGTCCAGACGGGATCCACTCGTTCGACGGGGAATGTGAGCCCGGCATGATCGGGGAACAACGTGCATGCTTCTGACCGGCCATATCCGACAGACAAGAGAACCCCCATGCCGATCCACACAATAAACAGGTGCGTCACAGGGCTAGACTGGAACCGCCATGCGGAGATCATGAAGCCGGCTTCGCGATGGCGATCGTGAGATGGACAGAAAAGAGTCGCTCGGGGTCTTGTCGTAGCCTGGCTTGTCTCAGCAAGGTTTCGACCGACGGTGTGACGATGCCTTCGAATGAAAGACGGCCGTTCGTCACCACCGTGAGCGGTTTGGAAAAATCGATCAACTGGTCATTCAGAAACAAGCTATACCGCTGAACGTGCTCGGCCTTCACCTCGATACGATTGCTCCCGGCAATGGACGCGTCAAGCCGGGCATACATCCGGCGTTTGATTCGTTCGTCGCGTTTGTCCACCAAATCTTCTGAGAATGCCGCAATCGGATCGGTCGAATCGAGGCGGACCCAATTGAATGCTTGAAAGTGGCTGCCGTCACGCACGACGGTGAGATGTGTCGGCAACGGCTCACGACGCTGACGATTGAACCAGACAACAAGATCCGGCAACTCCTCCCTGGGGAAATAATGTCCGCCTGCCATGGGATGCTCGCGTTGATGCTCGCGATAGACATATGGGTAACCAAGGACGTCCAGCTCTCGGACGATTGAGCGGCTCAGATCCACCGACATCACCTGATCTTTCGTGCCGTGGATGATATAGATGGGTGTGTTGCGAAGATTCGCTAAAAACGGCATCAGCACGTCGTCTAATCCACTCGCCATAGGAGCGATACCGGCAAACAAGGGCGCGTGATGCATCCCGATCAGCCACGCTCCGATTCCGCCATTCGACATACCCGTGAGGAACACCCGGTCGGAGTCGATATGATATCTGCGCTCAGCTTGCCGGATCGTCTCCAGCACCAGCTCCTCGGCACGCCTTGTAAACCACGCACCAGAAGGATAGGTGGGACAAGCCAATACATAATCCTCTCCCAACCGTGATCGCCATCGCTCCAGATATTCTTCGCCGGTAAAACCGAATCCATGCAGACACACGACCAGAGCATGGGCTCTCGACGCTTGGTACGTCGGTGGGATGAACAGCGACAACCGATACGCCTGTCCACGGATCATGATCTGCTCATGGGGAAGATTCCCCACAGGCTGGCTCTGATAGGTTCGTTCAGTCTTTAGGATATGAGAGACTGCTTCGACGGACGCGTTCTTGTCGGAGAGAATGCGCCGCAACAACTGATCGGCTTCATCACTGTCATAGGCCTCAAGATACTGGAGTACGAGCGAAGCAAGACTCGTGACGACCGGTGCCGGCACTTCTGCAACGCTGGAGTTCATTCCGCTACTCAGAACCACGGTCAAGCTGATGAGTCTTATCCAGCTGGTCACAGATCTCCTTCTACAACAAGATCGTTACCGAGGGACCGTGTCACCACATGCCGTAACCTGACCGCACCTGCCAGCCTGGCGGGACTTTCTCCTCCGATGACACCCTTGGCATTCTGGCCGCCGAGCAACAGCGGCGCCATGTAGAGACGAATATGATCGACCAGCTTTGCCTTCAGCATCGCCGCATTGACCTCGCTCCCTCCCTCTACAAGTAAGGACATGATACCGCGCCGACCGAGCTGCTTGAGAAGAGCAGGCAACGAAACACGGCCCTGCAGGGAAGGCAAGGTGAGAATCTCTATGCCCTTCCTTTGCAGAGCCGATCGTCGGGCCGCGGAGGCTGCAGCAGTGGTGGCAATCATCGTTTTGGCCTTCTCCTGTTGTGTCAAAACTTGTGCCTTCAAAGGAGTGCGCAGGCGGCTATCGACCACGATGCGAAGAGGCTGCCGCCGTGTTAATTGTTCTAGCCACGGTCCTTTTCGCGCTGTCAATGCCGGATCATCAGCCAGAACGGTTCCGACTCCAGTCAAGACGGCATCGACACGACAGCGAAGTTGATGCACCTCTTGACGAGACGCCTCACCCGTAATCCATCGCGACTCCCCTGTGGCTGTGGCCAGCTTTCCATCAAGCGTCATGCCTGCCTTGAACGTCACATAGGGACGGCCGGTCTTCATCCAATGGCAATAGGCCTTGTTCAGTGTTTCGGCCTCGGCGCGGGCCACTCCCACCGTGACCGAAAGTCCGGCCCGTCGAAGCGCAGCGGCGCCTTTTCCCTTCACCGATGGATTCGGATCCTGCATCGCAATGACCACACGGCGGACTCCGGAGCGAAGGATTTGAGGGACACATGGGGGAGTCCGCTTCTCGAGATGGCAACACGGCTCAAGCGTCACGTACAAGGTGGCGCCGCGAGCCTGCTCCCCTGCCTGCCGTAGCGCGTGAATTTCTGCGTGAGGAGTTCCGGGCCGGAGATGAAAACCCTGCCCGATGATTCTGTCTTGACGAACCACGACGGCGCCGACCATCGGATTCGGGCTAGCCGTTCCCTGACCCTTTGCCGCCAAGCGAAGAGCCAGGGTCATAAAGTGGAGATCTCGCCGAGCGCCGGTCACCGTCGCTTGCGGCGTGAGCTCGACCGTTTGCGGGCCACCGGGGATTTCTTCCCATTCCCAGCCGGCTTCGTACTCGAGGTTGCAATGGCCGCTTGGGCCGCCGCCAATCGTGCAATCGCCACGCGGAAGGGGGAACAGCTGACGTAATCCAACCCCAATTGATGACAGAACTCGATGGAACTGGGATCGCCGCCATGCTCACCACAGATGCCCAATTTGATACCGGCCCTCGTCTTGCGCCCGCCCTCGATCGCCTGCTTCATCAGTGAACCGACGCCTTCGCGGTCGAGTACGGCGAAGGGATCGGAGTCCATAATCTTTTCGGTCTTATAGAAATCGATGAATTTGGCGGCATCATCGCGCGAGAAACCAAACGTCGTCTGCGTCAAGTCGTTCGTCCCGAACGAGAAGAACTCCGCTTCCTGAGCGATCCGATCAGCGGTGACGGCCGCACGCGGCAACTCGATCATCGTGCCGACCAAGTAATTCAACTTCACACCGTACCGTTTCATCGTCTCTTGGGCCACTTCTTTCACGAGATCTTTCTGCGACTTCATTTCAGACACCATGCCGACAAGCGGGATCATGATCTCCGGTACGATCTTCTTGCCTTCCTTCGCCAATTCGCAGGCCGCTTCCATAATCGCACGAGCCTGCATCCGCGTGATCTCCGGCATCGTAATACCCAACCGACATCCCCGCAGACCAAGCATGGGGTTGAATTCATGGAGTTCTTCCACTCGGGTCAGCAAGCGGCGTTTCTCCTCAAGCTTGGCCCCGTCATTCCCGGTCAGCTCCAGCTGCGCGATCTCGACCATGAGGTCCTCGCGCTTCGGCAAGAACTCATGGAGCGGCGGATCGAGCAAACGGATCGTAACCGGGAAGCCTTCCATCTCCCGATAGAGCCCGATAAAATCTTGCTTTTGCAACGGCAACAGTTGATCGAGAAATTTTTCACGTTCTTCCTTTGTACGCGCCAGGATCATCTTCTGCATGATCGGTATGCGATCTTCCGCAAAGAACATGTGTTCGGTCCGGCACAATCCGATACCTTCCGCTCCGAATCCTCTCGCGATCTGAGCCTGGTCCGGGATGTCGGCGTTGGCCCGAACACGCAACCGACGTTCGTCGTCGGCCCACGAGAGCAGCGTGGCGAACAGTTGATACTTCGGCGACTTCTTGGCATCCAATTTTCCTTGCACCACTTGAATGATTTCCGACTCCACCACCGGCACGTCGCCGTCGTACACATTCCCGGTCGACCCGTTGACGGAGATGGAGTCTCCTTCATGGAACACCTTCGAGCCGATCCGCACCGTTTGGGCGTCGATCACCTGCACCGCTTCGCAACCGGCCACGCAGACTTTGCCCATCTGTCGAGCCACCACCGCCGCATGCGACGTCATCCCCCCCCGCGCGGTCAAGAATCCGGTTGCCGCGTTCATGCCGTGAATGTCATCCGGGCTGGTTTCCTCGCGAACGAGCACGACCCGTTGACCGGCCGCCTTCATATCGACCGCGCGGTCCGGCGTCAGCGCGATCTTACCCGCCGCCGCACCGGGACCGGCGGGCAAGCCTTTGCCCAGCGGAGTCATGGTGGATTCCACGGTCGAGTCAAAAATGGGATAGAGATACTGCGCCAGCTGATCGGGACCGACCCGCTGCACCGCTTCGCGCTTCGTGATCAACCCTTCCTTTACCATTTCGACGGCGATACGAACCGCCGAGATGCCGGTCCGCTTCCCGACACGCGTTTGCAGCATATAGAGCTTGCCCTCTTGGATCGTAAACTCCAGGTCGAGCATGTCGCGGTAATGTTTTTCAAGCTTTTTATAGGTGTGTTCGAGATCCTTGTAGGCGGCCGGGACATTCTTGGCAAGCGCGCTGACCGGAAGCGGCGTTCTGATACCGGCCACAACGTCTTCGCCCTGCGCATTCATCAAGCATTCACCGAAGAATTTATGTTCGCCGGTATTCGGATCACGGGTGAACGCCACACCGGTGCCGCTGGTGTCGCCCATGTTGCCGAACACCATCGCCACGACGTTGACGGCGGTGCCCCAATGGTCCGGGATACCGTTCAACCGCCGATAGGTAATGGCGCGCGCACCGTTCCAGGAGGAGAAGACTGCGTTGATCGCCATCCGTAGTTGTTCGATCGGATCGTCGGGGAAATCCTTCCCGGTTTCTTCCTTCACCAATGACTTGAATCGTCCGACGAGGTCCCGCAAGGCCCGCGCATCCAATTGCGTCTCGTGAGACACTCCCATTTCTTCTTTCTTATGGTTCAGAATCGCTTCGAAGTGTTCGCGGGGTACTCCCATCACGATACTGCCGAACATCGTGATGAAGCGACGATAGCTGTCCTGAGCGAACCGCTCGTTCTTCGTCTTGGCGGCGAGCCCTTCGACCGTCTTCAACGTGAGCCCCACATTGAGCACCGTGTCCATCATGCCGGGCATCGAGGCGCGGGCGCCGGACCGCACGGACACCAGCAACGGCTTCTCAGGATCGCCGAATCCCATACCCATCGATCGCTCCACGCGCTTCAGGGCGGCCAACGTCGCTTCCCACATCCCGGGTGGGTATTTCTTCCCGTGCTTGTAGTATTCGATGCAGGCTTCCGTCGTGATCGTAAAGCCCGGCGGGACGGAGATACCGAGGTTCGTCATCTCGGCCAATCCCACACCTTTCCCCCCGAGCAATTCCTTCATGTTCGAGGTGCCCTCGGCTTTGCCGTCGCCGAAATAGTAGACGTATTTCTTTGCCACGTGACTTCTCCTTCCAGGAAGAGTGCGTATCAATGCGCGGGCGACGCGCGACTCCCGTCGGATGATTCCAGACGGAGCCGATAGCGGTTGACCAAGAACCATTTCGCCCGTACGCCACCGATGATAATAGCGGTGACAAAAAACATCAGCATCAATAATCGATAGTCAGCCTGAATACCTTGATCGACGTAGTACTGGCCGTCAAGCCCCTTCTTGAGCTTGGTGTCTGGCTGGAGATAATGGGTCTTGCCACTCGGGTCGGAGAGATTAAGCCATTCCGAGCAGAGTCGAACCGGTTCATTCGCTCCGGGCATCGACCGCCATGCGAGCCGAAGACACACGTCCTGCTTGGCGTTGAAAAAATCGGGTGTCTTGACCAAGTCGTCCAGATTGATGCCGCTGAGCGCGAACCCGCCGAGAAGAATGGCATTGCAGAGCACCATCAGGACCAGGGAGACCGCGAAAGAAAACCGTCGGATCTTCTTCGCCCGACAGGATTCGTCCGTCATCGGCTGATCCATGACAGCTCCCGTGGTTTCCGATCCTCGCTAGAGACGGTCCGTGTTCCGTCCGATTCGCCTATCGCCCTTGTACCACAATCTGGGAAAAGTCTGCGAATGACATGAACAACTCATCGACCTCGTTGAGCAGCGATAGCCGATTGCCGCGAATAGCCTTATCTTCTGCGTTTACCATTACAGCCTCGAAAAATGCATCGATGATCGGCCTAAGCCCTACCAAGGAATTCAATGCCTCGTGATAGTCACCCATCGACAGGGCGAACCCCATCTTCTCTCCTTCTTTGGCGACCGCCTGGTAAAGCGCCGACTCCGACGGATGCTGAAACTTCATGGCATCAACCGGCTGGCGTTCCCACTGTTCTTTTTCCACCAACCGATGCGCCCGCTTGAAACCGACGATCAAAGGATCGAACTCCGGCTTCCTCGTCACGGCTTCAAGAGCCTTCATCTTCTGCACAAGATCGACGAGATCTAATCGCCTGTCACAAACCGGTTTGAGTACCGCATCAACGATATCATCTCTCAAGAGATGGACCACTCGGCTGTAATGCCGAACCCGTTCCAAGATAAATTCCGTGATCCGACGGACGCCGTGCTGTTCCGAATCCGCTAGTCCTTTAAAGCCATCATCAGAAACGAGATTTCTCGCGTTATGAATGTATCTCGATAAATCCATTCGGAGATTCGCTTCGAGAATAATCCGAACAATCGCTGTCGCATGCCGACGGAGCGCAAAGGGATCTTCCGAACCGGTCGGTACGATCCCGACATGGAAAAACGCAGCGATGGTATCCAGCCGATCGGCCAGGGAAAGAATCTGTCCCGCTAATGTCTTAGGCAATTCTCCTTCAATCGCCTTGGGAAGATACTGCTCTCGAATGGCTTGAGCCACCGAAGTCGATTCTCCATCATGGCGTGCGTACTCGCCGCCCATGATGCCTTGTAACTCCGGAAATTCCCCCACAATGCCGGTCACGAGATCGGCTTTGGACAACGACGCGGCTCGATCGCAAACCTGTCGAAGTTCATCTTGCCCTGGAGACAGGTGACCGGCAATGAAGCCGGCCAGTTTTTTGACCCGCTCCTGTTTTTGCGCCATCGTGCCGAGCTTTTGATGGAACGTGACTCCACCTAACTTCTTCGCCCGCTCTTCGAGGCGCACCTTTCGATCTTCATCGAAAAAGAACTTGGCATCGGCCAACCGCGCCGCCAGCACCCGCTCGTTGCCTTCGCGAATGAGCGCCATGTCCTTGACGCGGTTGTTCGCCACGGCAATGAAATGCGCCGCAAGTCTTCCAGTACTCTTCTGGCGCAAGGAAAAAAATCCTTGATGTTCCTTCATGGAGGTGATCAGAATCTCCTCCGGCACATCCAGATAGGTGTCCTTGAAGGACCCGATAACCGAGAGGGGTTGCTCCGTCGAGTACACCGCTTGATCGAGCAAGGCTTCGTCTGCATTCAACCGAAATCCGGTCTTGTGGCAAATGGCGGTGATCTGTTCCTCGATCAGTTTGCGACGGCGCTGCGGGTCGACGATGACACCCTGGCGCTCCAATGTCCTGATATAGGAAGTGGCATCTCGAACAGATACCCATTTCCCTGAGCCCAAGACCCGATGGCCTTTCGTCTGATTCGATGCTGTGATACCAGCCGCTTCGATAGGAAGCACCGAGCCTCCTAAAAGGGCCACTATCCACCGGATCGGACGGGCGAAGCGCACGCCGGTTTCATTCCATTTCATCGCCTTGGGAAACGAGAGGCCCGACACCAGTTGCGGCAGCGTCTCGGTCAGCACAGCGGCAGCCGGACGGCCTTCTTCACGTTTCACCGCAAACAGGTACTCGCCTTTCGGTGTTTGGCGTACCTGCAGCTCCTGAACGGCAACACCATGGCTCGCGGCAAATCCTAGGGCAGCTCTAGTCGGCTGGCCGGTTTGGTCGAATGCGACGGCCTTCGACGGCCCCATCGCTTCTTTCGTCATGGATATCTGCCTCGTCGCCAGACCATCGACCACTATCGTGAGTCGGCGCGGCGTGCCCATAGTGCGGACAGATTGAACGGTAAGCCGCTGATCGTTCAATAGACGTTCGGCCGATTCCTTGAGTGACGCCAGCGCGGGAACAATGAATTGATAGGGTAATTCTTCCACACCGATTTCCAGCAGCAACTCAGCCACGGGAGGTGTAGGTGTTCCTCTGCCTTTCTTCGGCGCGGCGCTCCGGCGTCCTGCTTTCTTTTTCGTCGCCATAATAATTAGGTTACGTTCGGCCTGCTCCAGCTTTCGAGCGAGACCTGCCCGGCTTCACAGCTCTATCCTCGCGACCCAACAGCGGATGGCCCATCGCAGCCCGCTCCTCGATATAACGCTCGGCGCACTGCCTGGCCAGGGCTCGCACTCTGGCGATGTAGCCGGTCCGTTCCGCGACACTAATGGCACCGCGCGCATCCAACAGATTGAACGCATGGGACGACTTGATGCAGTAGTCGTAGGCCGGCAGAGTCAACCGCTTGTCGGTCTGCGCCAACAGCCTCTTGCACTCCGCTTCATACGATTGAAACATCTGCATCAGCATCGGCACATCGCCCTCTTCGAAGTTATAGCGCGACCCTTGCACCTCGGTTTCATGGTGAATGTCCCAATATGAGATCGTGTCGGTCCAGGCAAGATCAAAGACGTTGTCTACTCCCTGCAGGTACATGGCGATGCGCTCCGTCCCATAGGTGATTTCGCCGGTAATCGGGCTGAGTTCAATCCCGCCGATCTCCTGAAAGTACGTAAACTGCGTGATCTCCATCCCGTCCAGTCTCACTTCCCACCCAAGTCCCCATGCACCTAAGGTCGGCGACTCCCAATCATCTTGGATGAAGCGGATATCATGTTCCTTGGGATTGATCCCCAGTCGGGCTAGACTCTCCAAATAGAGTTCCTGGATGTTGTCAGGAGCGGGTTTCAGCACGACCTGATACTGATAATAGTGCTGAAGACGGTTGGGGTTTTCACCATAGCGACCGTCCGTCGGACGGCGGCATGGCTGCACATAAGCCGCCCGCCACGGTTCCGGTCCGAGTGATCGCAAAAACGTGGCCGGATGAAACGTCCCGGCGCCCATTTCCATGTCATAGGGTTGGTGAACGACACAACCGTGATCGGCCCAAAATCGATGGAGGGCAAAAATAAGTTCTTGGAACGTCACAGAACCTACAACCCGGTCGGGAGAGACGACGATTTGATGTTTACGTTAGAGCTAACGTGCCAAGCTAGCAAGAATGCTTTTACCCTGTCAAGGAAGAGCCCTCTAGATCAATCACTTGCAATAAGAAGCTGGCGATGCCACGCACTCCCAACAACGAGGAAAATCGGGGAAAGTCCTACACGCGCGGCAGGAGTCATTGCGTGAATCGTAGGGCTTGGTGACAATCGGAGGCAACTCGGGCATTGGATCGCCGCCACACGCTGCTCACAGGCTCCGGTCGCCCGCTGCCTCACAGGAGCGGGGCGGCTCAGATCCTCGCCGGATACGGATTCAAAGGTCCAAGAACCACGGGCTCACGGAGTCTTCACGCAGCGGAACCCGAGGTTGACGAACCGACCAGCCGACTTGCTGAAGTACCGAGACCCGGCTCACGGATTAACGTTCCACAGTCCCGCCGCGGAACACCTTGTATTCTCCACTGACCGCCCATTTTGGGTTCTGCACCGGACTGTTCTTGTAATGGCTCTGATCGTACCAGTCGCTCGTCCACTCCCCCACATTTCCGGCCATGTCACAGATTCCATAGAGGCTCAAGAGGCTCATCTTCAAGGTATCCCCACCAGCCGCCGGGCACAAAGCACAATCAAGACGACACGGTAGCCTTTAGAAAATTGTTAGCGTTCCTCCTCCTAGATTCCATAGATAACGCCACCCCAGGACGGCGGGATCTGATCGAACCAGCACGAAACTCGGCCGGCTCAGCTGAAGCACCTCGCTTAGCAGACCCCCGCGCTTCTGGTGAGGCTCTCTTTCATCGATGAAAACTTCTGCAGCAGATCTGCGTACAAGAGCTTGAGTAGGCCGTTTTCCTGCTCCAATTCCCTCAGGCGCTTTATCTCAGATACCTTCCGACTCTGCGTTTCAAAGAATTTCGTTTTACGCATACTGTCCTCCTGGCTATTATGTGATTCTGTGCAAAACATTCCAAAGAACTGTTACATACGAGGCTTGAGCAAACTTGATACCAGACAACTACTGAGGCCTCAGTACTCAACAGTTACTGTAAAATGATCACGTTACATCACTCAGTGGGACGCGGGAAGATATAAAACGATCGATAGCTGAATCAGATGCGGTATCGAATTAGATACTGGAATGAATCAGAAACGATACAGGCGAGCATCGGAATATGTCGAAGTCCCACTCTGTCTCATGAAGGAGTGTCGTGAAGCACTTACCGCAATTTTGCAATCGTCACCCCGTCCCCTCCCTCGGCTCGATCGCCAGGGCGGAACTCGGCTATATAGGGCGATCCCATCAAGTATTTGCGCAAGACCAATTTTAGTCGACCAGTGCCATGACCGTGGATAATGCGGAGGTACGGCGCTCCGTCCAAAGTCGCCCGATCCAAAGCCGCCACAACCTGATCGAGCGCTTCATCAGCTGCTTGCCCCCGCACATCCACCACTGTTTGTTCATCCAATCCCAGTCCATTAATCGTTGGGACTTGGCGAGAACTTGACGAAGAAGATGCCGGTTGTCTTGCGGTCGCGTCCGGCTCCTGCACGATGCCGACGAGGTTCGACGCGCTGGCCAAAATTTCCCCCTCCCCGACCTTGACGCGAACGCGTTTCTTGCCTTGTGGCGTTTCCAATAAACTCCCCGTCATGCCCAAGCCGGTAATTTCCACCCTGTCGCCGATACCCAGTTGCTCAAGTGGGATCGGCTTGCTGGCCGGCACAAGGTCCTGCCTGGTTTTCATCTCCAACTCATGCAACCGCTGTTTTGTCTCTTTGGCCTTGATCAATTTCTGTTCGCGTTTCAAGGAGTCGACGGTAGCCTGGACCTCCGCTCGCGCCCGTTGAAATTGTTCGCCGAGTTTTTTCTTAAGCCCCCGCCGGGCCTCCTGCTCTGCTTCTTGCAGTTGCGCTCGAAGCATCTGTGCTTCTCGGGCCGCTTGTTCGGCTTCTTGTCTGGCTCGCTGAGCCTTTTCGCTATCTTCAGCCAGTTGACGTTGCTTCCGCTGTAGATCCGCCATGAGCTCATCGAGACGTTGCCCCTCGTGATGCAACCGCCTCCGCGCATCGTTCAGGAGGTTTTGATCCATACCCAGACGACCGGCGATTTCCAACGCTGAGGAACCGCCGGGGATCCCGATGAATAATCGATACGTCGGTGCCAACCGCTCGACATCGAACTCCACGCTCGCGTTCACAAAACCGGGTGTCGTCTGTGCCAATTCTTTAAGTCCACCGTAATGTGTAGTCACCACCACTTTCATGTTCAGTTCGGCCAGGCGGCACAGCAGCGCCTCTGCCAGCGCCGCCCCTTCTTGCGGATCGGTCGAAGTCACAGGTTCATCGAGAAGCACAAGCGCGCGCGGTGCTGACGGTACGGGCGCCCTCGGCATGGAGACGCTCTCGGACAGGAGTCGGATCATGTATGTCATGTGAGCGGAAAAGCTCGACAAATCGCGGCTTAAATCCTGAGCATCCCCGATGTCCGCATAGAGATCTGTAAACAATGCCATCTCCGATTCCGGGGCACAGGGGAGATGCAGTCCGACCCGCACCATGAGCGCGAACAACCCGACGATTTTGAGTGTGACGGTCTTCCCTCCTGTATTCGGGCCGGAAATGACAAGGACGCGGATCGTTTCATCCATGAGAATATCGTTCGCGACAACCTGATCTTTCGCGATGAGCAACAGCGGATGCCGTGCCTGCTTGAGCATGATGCGGCCATCTCCATTCAATGCGACAGGATGGCACTTCAGCCGACGACTCACCTCAGCCTTTGCTCGAATCACATCACATTGGGCCAAGACTTCGATCCCCTGCTCAATCTCCTCCGCGTGGGAGGCTACGAGCGCGGTGAGTTCCCGTAAGATACGCTGTACCTCCCGCTCAACCTCCAGATCCGCCACTTTGATGGAATTGTTCAGCTCGACCAACTCTCGCGGTTCCAAAAAAACAGTGGCTCCACTGGCCGACACATCATGGACGATTCCCGGGATTCGTCCCCGCATGTCCGCCTTCACCGGCACGACATAACGTCCCTCTCGTTGGGCAAAATATGACTCTTGGAGTACGTCCTCATAGCGCTTGGAATGGAGGATGTGCTCCAGGTTCTGACGCATCTCTTGCTTCAGTCCCTGAGTCTGGTGCGTAAGGCGTCGCAGTTCCGGTGAAGCCGTATCTTTCATGGAACCGTCAGATTGGATCGCATTCTCGAGTGTCTTCAGGAGTCCGCGCAAACTTTTTGTGTTATGAAGCGGAGCCAAGACCTCAGCCAGAGCCTGGATCTCACCTTTATGAGACTCAGCATATCGCTCGACCTCTGCCATGAGGGCCAGCACAACCGCACAGTCTCGCAACTCACCGGCCTCAAGCACTCCTCCCTTCCTGGCCCGCGTCAGCTGTTCACGCACATCGGGAAAGGTGAACGCCGGCATCGGATCGCTCCCCTCCAGCAAAGTCACCATCTCAGTCGTCTCTTGTTGACGCCTGCATGCGTCCGGGAGTTCGCTCGATAAGGAAAGAGACCGGCATTGAGTCGCTCCCATCGCCGATTGTGCGTACTGCGCAAGGAATTCAAGGACACGAGACCACTCCAATACCTGCATCG
>Ga0073934_10004808_pt1 | contig 21812 bp, 20 predicted proteins | sample LarsenN4metaG_FD_76834 | JGI IMG/M metagenome (GOLD analysis project Ga0073934, IMG submission 76834) | Hot spring sediment bacterial and archeal communities from British Columbia, Canada, to study Microbial Dark Matter (Phase II) - Larsen... ...
CGACCTGCTCGGTCACGCGTCGATCACCACGACCGAGCGCTACGACAACCAGAAGCTCGAGAACCTGCAGCTCGCGGCGTCACGTCTCGAGAACGGGAAGACGTTCGACACGAGCGCGCCATCGCAGGTCCGCCTGAAGGCGGACGCCACGAACGAGGTCCAGCTGAAGCCGGACACTACGACTGCAACACCGCGGGATTCGCAGTCACCGTCAATCTGTCAAGTTTTTTGTCAAGAATTCCCCTGATCGGCTCGTCTCCCACGACTCCCAAGGAGCCTCGGAATCAGCAACTAACTCGCAAGATGATCAGGATTTAGAGATTTGGCTGGGAGGCAGGGATTCGAACCCCGATAACGTGGTCCAGAGCCACGTGTCCTACCGTTGAACGACCTCCCAGTACGTCGGCCGCAATCTTGCGCAGGCAGGAACCTCTTATTCTAGACGTCCCCGCATCACCCGCGCAACAACCACCCCGTACAAAAAGAACGGCCCCGACGCGCGGGGCCGTTGATGAAGCCGCAAAAAACGCCGCTACTGGATCCGCTCGCTCGGCGACTCCGCGCCGGTCACGTCGCCCCCGCCCGGCGACCCCTGACCCGGCTCCCCATCCATCATCTGCTTCCGCCGACGATGACTGGCCATGCCGCCCTTGCGTCCAGCCTCGCGCGCCTCTTCACTCGTCCACTCGTGCGCCGTGCCCTTCGCGTGCGCAGCCTTGCCGCCCTTGCTCGCGATCTCCCTCTGCTTGGCGCGGTCCATCGAGGCAAATCCGCGATCCTCTTTAGCCACACTGACCTCCTGCCATGTCCTCTCCACCCGTCGCCGTCTTCCGGCGCGCGAGCTCCGCGTTCCGGCGGCTAGGCTGCAACGGATGTGCCACGCACCTCGAGGAAAAGCGAGATAACTCTCAGCAATACAGGAACTTAGCTTGAAGATGACAGTTCAGCCGTATTCCCGGATGAACGGAAACACGGCCGTTTGCCACCGAAAAACAGCCGGGCTGTCGATGGTAAGTCGGTGATTCTGAGGGAAAAACCGCTAGGAGCGCGCCGCCAGAAACGCCTGCAGCCGCTCCAGCCGCGCAACCGACCGCTCCCGCCCGAGCAGCGCCAGCACCTCGAAGAGGCCGGGACTGACCGTCCGACCCGTCACCGCCACCCGCGCGAGATGAATCAGCGGACCCGCCTTCAGGCCCCGCTCGGTTGCCGTTCCACGCACCGCCGCTTCCACATGTGATTCGTCGAAGGGGCTCACCGTGCGTAGCGCGCGTGCCAGCGCCGCCACGTGCTCACCCGCGCCGGGCGCCGTCAGGTGCTTCTGGACCGCGTCAGGTTCGTACTCGACCGTTTCCACGAGAAACGGACGCGCCTGCTCCACAAATTCGGTCAGCCGTCTGGCCCGCGGCCGGAGCAGCTCGAGCACACGAGAGAACCATACGCGCCACTCCGGCGACGGCTGCGCGGGCCACAGCCCCGCATCGCGGAGCAGCGGCTCCACCAGCGCCGCGAGATCGGCCGCCGGAAGCCGGGCGATGTACTGCCCGTTCATCCAGTCGAGCTTCTCGGTGTTGAACACGGCGTTCCCACCGCTGATCCCTTCGAGCGCGAACGCCTCGATCAGCTCCCGCCGCGACATCAGCTCGCGATCGTCGCCGGGCGCCCATCCGAGCAGCGCCAGGAAATTGACCATCGCATCGGGCAGGTAGCCGAGGCGCTTGTACTCGATGACCGACGTCGCGCCGTGCCGCTTGCTGAGGCGCTTCCTGTCGGCGCCGAGGATGAGCGGCACATGCGCGAAGGCCGGCGCCGGCCTGCCGAACGCCTGAAACAACAGCACGTGCTTCGGCGTGTTCGAAATGTGGTCGTCGCCCCGAATCACGTGCGTGATCTCCATGTCCACATCGTCGACGACGACCGAGAGATGGTAGGTCGGGAACGAGTCCGAACGAAGAATGACGAAGTCCTCGATGTTCGCGTGATCGAACTCGATCGGCCCGTGAACGGCATCCTCGAAGCGGGTCCGCCCGCCAGGAACCTTGAACCTGATCGCACGCGGCGCGCCCGTCGCTTCGAACGCGGCGATGCGAGCGGGATCGAGATCGAGACAGGCGCGGTCGTATTTCCATGCCTCGCCGCGCGCCTCCGCGCGCTCGCGTTCCTCGCGCAGCCGCTCGGGGGAGCAGTAGCAGTAGTACGCATGCCCCTCTGCCACGAGACGCTCGGCCATCGTGCGGTACCGGTCGAGGCGTTCGGACTGGAAGTACGGAGCGTGCGGACCGCCGATTTCCGGCCCCTCGTCCCAGTCGAGCCCCAGCCACTTCATCCCCTCGAGAATGCCGCCCACCATCTCCCACGACGAGCGCTCGGCGTCCGTGTCCTCGATGCGGAGAATGAACACGCCGCCGTGGCGCCGTGCGAACAGCCAGTTGAACAGAGCGGTCCGGGCACCGCCGACGTGGAGGTATCCGGTGGGCGAGGGGGCAAACCGAACGCGCGGGACCATCACTTCATTATGCCCATGAAGAAGAGCACGAGCTCGAAGACGAGGATCAACACGATGGTCAGCTCGAGGAACTCGCCGCGCGTCATCGAGGTCTGCTCCACGGCAAACCGGTAGATGTCATCCAGCGTCTTGAGCTTTTCGCGGACGTTGGCCTTCCAGTGATCGAGCCCCAGGCGTGCGGCGGCCAGCGCGAAGACGCGCGCGGCATAGACGTCTCCCGCGATCTTCAGCGCGTTCTCGGCCTTGTCGGTCAGCTCGTTGACGTCGATGAACAGGGCATGCACATGCCGCGCGGCGCGCGTGTACCGGCGCCCGATCCAGCTTTGAAGGCCGCGGTCCACCTGAAGCTCGCCGTAGATGCGCGCCATTTCGGCGTCGAGCAGGCCGTCGTAATAGCGGAACTCGAGCAGCTGCGAGTTCGCGTATTCCAGAATCTCGAGGGCGGCTGCCGCGCCCGCCTCCGTGTCGTACACGAAGGCGGCGTTCCAGGTCGGCACCACGAGATCGTTCGCCAGATACGACATCCTGTGGCGCAGCACCTCCTCCCGCTCCTGGGCAGAGAGGGGATCGCGTTCGCCGCGCAGCAGCTGCGCGATCTCGCCGCCATGCAGGGCCAGGAGCGCCTCGGCCGTGTCGGCATCGTCCAGGCCCGTCACGGTGAAGACGAGGTAGTCCTCGGACACGAGGGCATCCCGGGGGGCTGCGAGCGCGGGACGAAGCCGGTCGACGAGGCGCCGGCAGAGCGCTTCTGCATCTGCTGCCAGCCGCCCGTCTTCGTACCATTGAAGACCGCGCTCCAGCAGCTCGGTCCAGGTGGCGGGAATGGAGCGCATCAGGGCCACCGAGATCACGCCGTAATCGAACATCTTGAAGCGAACCCGAAAGCCGTGCAGCTCCGGCGTCTCCATCAGCTCCCCGTCCACCGACAGCGGCGGCTGCTGGTACTGGACGTACGGAGGCGTCGTGGGCTTCGGGCTCAGGCGCGCGGCAACCGTGCCGCCCACCAGGCGGGGCACCTGCTGGAGATCGATCGTCTCGGCGACGTCGTACAGAAAGAAGGCGGTTACGTGACCGCTGCGGATCGTGGCCATACGGGGACGCGAGGTGCCATGTTATCGCGGGCGTATAATGCGCGCGAAAGGCCAGGATTCACCCATGCGATTACCCCGCTTTCGATTCGTTCTGGCGCTCGCGCTCGCGGCGTCGCTGTCATCCGCCGGACGGGGCGAGGAGCGGCAGGCGCAGCCGCGCGGCGCCGCCGAGAAGACGGCTGGGCAGCAATACGCCCGCCTGATCGTCCGGGACGCCATGCTCATCTCGGGGCGCGGAACTCCGGCTGAAGGTCCCGTCGATATCGTCATCGAGCGGGACCGGATTACCGACATCATCCCGACCGACGCGGTCTCGATGGGCAACTACGGACGCGGCTGGAAGCGTCCGACGGGAGATCGGATCATCGACGCCAAGGGCATGTACGTGATGCCCGGCATCGTCGACATGCACGCGCACATCCCGGGCGACGGCGGCCGGGGCGGCACCAGCTTCGAGTACGCCTACAAGCTCTGGCTGGGGCACGGCGTGACCACCCTGCGCGACGCCGGCAACGGCGCCGGCATCGAACGGCTCCGCGAACACCGCCGTCTGGGAGACTTGAACGAGATGACCGTGCCGCGTCTCGTGCTGCACGAGCGCTGGCCCAACGTGTCGCGGCAGCGCGACAAGGGGCACACGCCCGAGGAGGCGCGTGCGCTGGTCCGCCAGTATCGCGACGCGGGGGCCGACGGCATCAAGGTTTCCAAAGGCCCAGGCCACTTCCCCGACGTGCTCGCCGCGATCTGCGACGAAGCCAGGAAGCTCGGCATGCCGGGCGGCGTCATGGTGGACTTGAAAGTGAGCGAGACGGATGCGGTGATCGCGTCGAATGCCGGGGTCCGCAGCATCGAACATTGGTACGGCGTCCCCGACGCGGCGATCCCGGGAACGCAGCACTTCCCCGCCGATTACAACTACTGGGACGAGGAGGATCGCTTCCGATGGGCCGGCCACCTCTGGAAGGAGGCAAATCAGCGGCCGGAGGAGATCGTCAGGGTCCTCGAGACGATGGTGAAGAATGGAACCAACTGGGATCCGACGATGGCGGTCTACGAAGGCAACCGGGATCTCGGGCGCGTGCGGCGGATGGCGTGGCACGATCGCTTCACGCTGCCGGCGCTGATGCAGTACTGGAGCCCGAACCCCGCGAACCATGGCTCGTATCACGCCAACTGGAAGACGTCCGACGAGATCGCCTGGGGCGAGAACCTGCGGATTTGGATGTCGTACGTGAAGAAGTTCTTCGACATGGGCGGGACGTTGACCGTCGGCTCGGATGCCGGCTCGCTCTACGCGCTGTACGGGGCGACAACGATCCGCGAGCTGGAGCTGCTGCAGGAAGCGGGGCTCCACCCGATCGACATCATCCAGATTGCAACTCGGAACGCCTGGAAAGTGCTCGGCAAACCGGAGCTGGAGGGGATCCGCATCGGTCATCTGGCGGATCTGATCGTGGTTGACGGCAACCCGCTGGACAACTTCAAGGTGCTTTACGGGACCGGCATCGATACGTTCGACGAGACGGGGAAGCCGGTGCGGCGCGGCGGCGTGCGCTGGACCATCAAGAACGGCGTCGTCTTCGACGCGCCCGCGCTGCTGCGCGACGTAGAAGCCATGGTTCGCAGCGCGCGGACAACGCCGACCACGAGCTTACAGTGAGCGCCGCAGGGTGATCCGACGAACCGGGCGCGTCACGATCGTCGAGTGGCCGGTGTAGATCTCCAGCGGACACCTGCGGTGGATGCCGCTCAGGCGGATCTCGGCTCCCGACAGACGGACGCCGGCGAGAGACACGCGCCGGTCCTCGGCGACATGACGGCCGCCAATGAGGACTCGCAGCCTGCGCGGATCGTCGACTCGGATGTCGTAAACCGCATCGGCCGTCCAGACGCGGGATCGACGCCCGTTCCCTGGCGTCGACCCGACACCGGTCGACGCCCGTTCGGCGCCGATCGCTGGCGCGGCCGGCTCGACGCGTGCGGGTACGGGCGTCGATGTCGCGCTACCCTCTGAATGCACGCGAGAGCTTGACAAACAGGGTGCGGCTCGCCCTGCCAGGCGCTGCTGCGCCAGTGGCGTCGACCCCCATGTAAACCACCGACAGCGCGTCCATCCGGAACGTCGCCAGCAGCGATCCGGTCAGCGATTCCGCCCGGGTGGCGCCGCGCTCGATCCGCTGCCACTGCGCCACACCGCGAAGCGACAGGCGCGGGCTGAAGGCGTAGTTCACGCGCGCACGCGATGTGACGGCGTGAACCAGCCGACCCGTGGGCGTGCCAGGGGCGTCGATCGCGCGCCACTCGCCGGACAGGTCGCCCTGGAGGCGCACCATCGGGATGACGACCGCGCCGGCGCCCAGCGCCATGCCCGTGCCGATCGTGCCAGTGGCGACGTCCACTTCGTCACCATAGCGTCCCGACAAACGCAGGTAGGGCAGCGCGCGGCCCGGGAGAAGACGGACGGAGGCGGCCACGTCGATGGTGTGCCCCGGGTCAGCGGCCGGGGGCCGGCAGAGTCATCCCGAACACATACGGGCCGAGCACCCACAACAGGCCGATGATCACCGGCACCATCACGACGTTCAGGATGAACCCCGCACGCGCCATTTCGGGCAGCGTGATGCGGCCGCTCCCGTAGACGATCGCGTTCGGTGGAGTCCCCACCGGGAGCATGTAGGAGCAGTTGGCCGCCAGGGCGGTCGGAATGAGGAACAGCAGCGGGTCCTGGCCGAGGCTCGCGCCCAGGGCGCCGGCGATCGGCAGGAACGTGGCGGCGGTTGCCGTATTGCTGGTCAGTTCGGTAAGCAGCAGGATCCCGAAGCAGACGGCCGCGACGACCAGGATGACGGGAAGGGCGTCGAGGCCGCCCGCCAGAGTGCCGAGATACTTCGAGAGGCCGTGGCGCTCGATGTTGCCGGCCAGGCTGAGCCCGCCGCCGAAGAGGAGCAGCACACCCCACGGGAGGCTCCGTGTGGCCTCCCAGTCCATGACGAACTCCCCGCGCCGCACGTTCACCGGAATCATGAAGAGCAGCAGTCCGCCGGTCATGGCGACGGTGGTATCGGACACCAGCGGAACGGCGCGCGCAATGAGCGGCTGAAAGACCCATCCGGCGGCGGTCAGCGTGAACACCACGGCAACCGCCTTCTCGCCGCGGCCCCACGCCCCCAGCTTCGCGCGCTCGCGCGCGATCATCTCTCGAAGGCCCGGCAGCTCCCGGGCGCCGAGATGAAACATCACGCGCGTGAGCACGAGATAGACGAGCGGGAGGGAGACGAATACGACGGGGACGCCGAGGAGCATCCACTGCCCGAAGCCGATCTGCACCTTGTAGATATCGGTCATGTACGCGGCCAGGAGCGCGTTCGGCGGCGTGCCGATGAGCGTCGCCATTCCGCCGGTGGTGGCGCCGTACGCCACCGAGAGCATGAGCGCCGCGCTGAAGTCGCGCTGGTCGCGAAGAGGCGCGCGCTCCGGGAACAGCTGGACCACGGAGAGCGCGATTGGCAGCATCATCAGCGCGGTCGCCGTGTTGCTCACCCACATGCTGATGAGGGCGGAGGCGAGCAGGAATCCGGCGACGATCGCCGAGGGACGCGTGCCGATCACGGCAATCAGGTTGATCGCGACACGGCGGTGCAGATTCCAGCGCTGCATCGCCAGTGCAATCACGAACCCGCCCAGGAACAGAAAGATGATCGGATTGGCGTAGGGCGACGCCGTGTCCCGAATGTCGCCGAGCCCGAGCGCGGGAAACAGGACGAGCGGCAGCAGGGCCGTTGCCGGGATTGGAATGGATTCGGCGATCCAGAAGACCGCCATCAAGGCGGCTGCGCCTGCCGTGCGCCACCCCTCGACGCTCAGGCCCGAGGGAGGTGCGGCAAACAGCGTGATGAGCAGCGCGGCCGGTCCGAGGATCCAGCCGCTCCATTGCCGGACTCCATAACTGCCGGCCTGCGCTTCAGGGTCGGTGACGATCAGAGGGCCTCCAGGCGTCGCAGGCGCGTCGATGGACGACATCTTCTCAGTGTGTCAGCCGTGCGGCTCAGTTTATCGCCAGTGGGCCCGAAGCCGGTACGAGGCGCCGTACACACCGGCCGGGCAATGTTGAATGAGTCAGGTAGAACGACCGCCGATGGTGTGCCACACCGGGCGGATCCACAATCTGGAGAATTCGATGACTGAGATGCAAGCCGCCGGACGTCCTGTTTGGTACGAGCTCCTGACCACCGATGTCAAAGCCGCCGAGAAGTTCTACACGGCGGTTGTCGGGTGGAGAGTGACACCCTTCGAAGGATCACCGGACCCCTACGACCTGTGGACGCGCTCCGGCGGGGCGCCCATCGGGGGCGTGATGAAGATTCCCGACGGCGCAGGCTTTCCGCCGCACTGGCTGATGTACGTCGGGGTCGCGAAGCTGGAGGACGCGGTCGCGCGAGTCCAGCGCCTGGGCGGGAGCACATTGTCGCCGCTCATCACGGTGCCCACCGTCGGACGCCTCCAAGTGATGAAAGACCCGCAGGGCGCGATCTTCGCGATCCACGAACCCGCACCCTCGTCGTCAGTCGCGCCCGAAGCGCCCCCCGAGATCGGCGACGTCTCCTGGCGGGAGCTCTCTACGACGGATGCCGCCGCGGCCATGAAGTTCTATGCCGACATGTTCGGGTGGCGCGAGACGCAGGCGATGGACATGGGGCCCATGGGCAAGTACCACATTTTCGGACGCGCGTTCGATCTCGGCGGCATGATGAACAAGCCCCCGGAAATGGCGCAGGTGCCGCCCAACTGGGGGCTCTACTTCCGTGTCGAAGACGTCAACGCCGGGGTGGAGCGTGTGAAGGCCAACGGTGGCCGGGTGCTGAATGGACCGATGGAGGTTCCCGGCGGTGACCTGGTCGTGAACTGCATGGATCCGCAGGGCGCGGCGTTCTCACTCCACCAGCGGCGTCGCTGACGGCGGTGTGGCGGGCGGTCTCGCCGGGAATGGCTGCCTCGTCGAAGGCAGCGCAGATCCGCCGACCCGACGAGTGTCGCACCGGCAGGCATGATGCTCTCGAGCGTGAGGGGGACTTCGGCGGGCACGTTCTTGCGACGACATCCGGCGCGACGAACGGTTCGGGACTACACGATGAGGCCGCGCCGCAGCGCCTTGCTCACGGCTTCCGATTTCGAATGGACGTGCAGCTTGTCGTACACGGTGCGGATATAGCTGCGGACGGTGTTCACGCTGATGTCCAGCTTGTCACCAGCCGCCTGATAGCTGTAGCCATCTGCCAGCAGCTGGAGGAGCCGCACTTCCTGCGCCGACAACTGCTCCCCCTGTGGTTCGGCGGGGACGGTCTTTCGAAACAGCGTCACCACGCGGCGCGCGACCTCCGGCGACATCGGGGCGCCGCCGCCGGCGGCTTCACGGATCGCGTCGAGCAGACGCGCCGGAGGCGTCTTCTTGAGCAGGTACCCGACGGCGCCGTTGCAGATCGACTCGAAAACCTTGTCGTCGTCCGCGTACACCGTGAGCATCAGCACCTCGGCCGTCGGGCAGCGTTCGCGCAGCGCCCGCACGCCTTCGGAGCCCGATACTCCGGGCAGGTTCACGTCGAGGAGGAAGACGTCCGTGCCGCGCTCCGGCGTGCGACGGAGTGCCTCCTCGACCGACCCGTATTGACCGACGCAGCGGTATCCGGCCGTGCCCTCGATGAGCGCCGCCAGCCCTTCTCGCATCTTGCGATCGTCTTCGACGATGGCGACGCGGAGCGGCTCGGGCACTGCCTGAACTGCGGCGGTCACGGGCGCCATCTTAGAGCGAACGTCCCGCCGCGCCAACCGCATGGCCATGCGGGCTCGCCAGCGGAACGTCCACCTCCACTCGAGTGCCGCCGGCGGCGCCTGACGAGACAGTCAACGTTCCCCCGAGTGCGGCGGCTCGTGCGCGCATGCTTTCGACGCCGCGTCCGCCGCGACTCGTCGACGGCGCCCCTCCCACCCCGCGCCCATCGTCCACGACAGCCAGGTGGAGGCGATCTCTGGTGGCGGCCACGCGCACGGCGACGTGCGACGCCCGTGCGTGGCGCAGAACGTTTGTGAGCGCTTCCTTGAGGATCAGATAGACGTGGCGCCGCTGCTCCGGCGCCAGTGCGACGGATGCCGCGTCGTCCGGTCCGTCGACGTTCCAGGCGACCGGTTGACCGTCGAAGATCTCGGAGGCGAGGGCCCGCACGCGAACGATCACCTGCTGCAGAGTGTCCAGGCGCGGGTCGATCGACCAGACCGCGTCGCTCATGTCATCGATGAGGCCGCGCGCGTCATCCGCGATCGATGCCAGCGCCGGCACGGCGTCTGGCAGCACCGCTTCCGCGCGGCGGCGGACGACCTCGCTCATGATGGCGATTCGCGAGAGGCTCGCGCCGACGCCGTCGTGCAGATCGGCCGCGATGCGCGACCTGACCCGTTCCACCTCGACCAGCCGTGCCATCCGGGCACGATGAAAGGCGACGGCGAGTGCCACGACAACGGCGGCAGCGAGCGACACGAACCAGGAGCGGCGCCAGACCGGCGCCAGAACCGTGAAGGCGACCTCGGCAGGCTCGCCAACGCGGCCGCCCCCGATCGCCGCGCGCACCAGGAACCGGTAGGAGCCCGGGCCAATTCCTGCCAGCGTGACGGTGCGTGAGTCGGTGGTCATCCAGTCACGCGAGACGCCGTCGAGTCGATGCTGATAGCGCAATCCGTCCGAGCCGCGCGCTCCAGGGCTGACGAATTCGATTTCGACACTTCGATCGCCAGGCCGCACGGACACCGGCGGGACGCGTGTCATCCCGTCAGCGGCCACATCCACTGCGACGCCGCCGACTCGGACGGCGGTCACGACTGTCACCGGTGGAACCGGCGGGTCGTCTTCGGCCGGCGTCAACCGGGCCAGACCGGCGGTGGTCGCGACCCACAGGTCGCCGTGCCGATCGCGTGCGGCGCCCCAGATTTCGCCCCGAGGAACACCCTCCTCGGCCAGGTAATGCGCGATGTACGACGTGTCCGGATTGACGCGGTCCACACCGCGTGCCGTGCCCACGAACAACTCACCGGCATGATGCTCCGCCAGGATCCATACCGTGTCGCTCGAGAGACCCTGGCGGCTCCCGAGCCATGTGACGCGTGGCGCAGCCGATGCCGGATCGTCGATTCGACCGAGGCCCGAAAGCGCGCTCCCGATCCACAGGCGACCCCGGCGATCCACGAGGAGCGATCTCAGCTGCTCGTTCACGGGCATGGCCGCGTGACGAGGCTGCTCTTCGTGAATGCGAACCGCCTCGAACCGGCCGTCCCGATATCGCAGCAGCAGGCCGAACTCACAACCGATCCAGATGCCGCCGCTCCCGTCCTGCGCGAACGCGTGCGCCAGCGGCAAATTGGCCGGCAGCCCGTCACGCTCGCCGAAGAGCCGGGCTGTGCCGGATTGGGGATCCACGCGGGCGAGGCCGTTTCCGGTCTCGGCAAACGTCGAAAGCCAGATGCCCCCGCTCGAGTCCTCGAAGAGGCGAAAGATGTCGCTCGAGGGCAGTCCCGTGCGCGCGCTGTATCGTCTGGCGGGTTTCGCCGTCGCGAGCGTCGCGACCGGTCCTGCCGGAAACTGCAGCAGCCCCTCGCCCGTCGGCAGCCACCATCGACCCGCGCGATCCTGCAGCGTGAGCTGCGACCAGCCCCAACCGGGATTCATCGTGTCGACCGCCGGGATCGGGATCGCATCGAACCGGCGGCCGTTGAAGCAGCTCAGTCGAAGGGTTCTGACGAGGGTCGTGGCGCACACCTCGCCGTGCTGCGTGACGAACACCGACGACACACGGGTATTCGTCAAGCCATCTTCCTGGAGGTAGGTCGTGAAGCCGAGTCGAGCGAGCCGGCGCGCGCCGGCTTCGGTGGCGATCCACACGTCCTCGTAGCGGTCGGCGGTGATCCCCCAGGCGTAGAACCCGGTCATGGCGAGCTCGACGTTCAGCTGGTCGCTCGCGGCCAGCCTTCCTTCGACGACGCCGGCGACGGTGCCAATCCACAAAAGGCCGCCGTCGGCGTAAAGCGCGTTGACGTTGCTGTTCGGGAGCCCGTCGCGGGCCGTGAACACCCGCCGGACCGTACCGCTGCGACCGCCCTGCCCGCGGTCGATCACCGCCAGTCCATCCCGGGTTCCCGCCCACAGACGGCCTGGGGTCGCCGCAAGCGTTCGCACCTCGTTGACCGGCAGCCCGTCGCGGGTGGTCAGCCGTTCCGTCCGGCCGTCGGGTGTCCGTCGATAGAGGCCGCTGGCGGTGCCGACCCACAGGACGCGTTCGTCGTCCTCCAGAACGGCCCTCACGATCTGCAGGTCGTCACTGCCGCGCGGCAGCCCGATCTCCACCTCTCGAAGCTCGACTCCGGCGCCGGAGCGCGTCAGCCGCAGCAGTCCTCTCCCGCTGGCGCACCAGATCGAACCGTCGTGGGATTCCGCCAGGCCCCAAATCGCGCCTGTAGGCTTCCCGTCGTCGCGTGGCACGGGAACGAACCGCGGGCGTCCGCCGGTCGCGCCGGTCCTGAACTCGAAGAGTCCGGCCGTCGCGCCGGTCCAGAATCGCCCGTCGCGGGCAATCAGCAGCGACCGGACTTCCGCAGGACGCAGTCCTTCGTCGCGGCCGAACGTCGTGGCCCGCTGCCCGTCGAACCGAACGAGCCCGTCGCCGCTGCAGAACCAGAGGAAGCCGCGGCGATCCGAATGCACGCAGGCGAGCTGGTCGCGAGGGAATCCGTCGGCCGTCGTCAGCGTACGGACGGGCAGGCGCTCGCCCGATGCTGGTGCCGCGGCGAGCAGCACGCCCACGACGAAGAGGGGAAGTCGGCCAGGAGTTCGAACGCTCACGGTGAGCCGCCTGATACACCGGGTGCGCGCGGACGCATCAAGATACGCCAGGCCGGATGCCGGAAGCGAGCCGGCGTTCACGAGCGCCGTGAGGCCCGGGAAGAAACCGGAGCGGCGGTTTGTCCCGTGTCACCCCGGACATGCTCGAGGCATGTCGGGGGGGACCCGGAAGCGATTTGGGCGGCGCGTCACTGCCTGCCCGATCGTCTGTACTCGTGGCGTGGCACCTGAGGGGCTGCGCGACGATGGCGGACGACATCGCGCAGGACGTGTCGGTGAAGCCGCTGACGCGCATCGGGCAGTTCCGGCAGGAAAGCGGAGTTCACCACCTGGCTGTATCGCATCGTCCCCAGCACATCCACCGACTACCGGCGGGCGCACAGCCTGTTCGTTCCTGTCAGGAGCGCGCCGAATCCTCGGTGCGCGTTTCACGCGTGTGCCGCGGCGTTCGGCTGATAGGTTCCGACCGGGGCACGGAACGACACCGCCAGCCGGTTCCAGCTGTTGATGACGACGACCGCGAAGGTCAGCGCGACCAGCTCGGCCTCGTCGAAGTGCTGCCGCGCGCGCTCGAAGACGTCGTCCGGTACTTGCGTGTCGCCCACGCGGGTCACTGCCTCCGTCCATTCCAGGGCCGCCCGCTCGCGCTCGGAGTAGAACGGCGCTTCCCGCCAGGCGCTCAGCACGTACAGCCGCTGCTCCGTCTCCCCCTGCGCGCGGGCGTCTTTCGTGTGCATATCGATGCAGTAGGCACAGTGATTGATCTGGGACGCGCGCAGCCTGACCAGCTCGAGCAGCGACGGCTCGAGGCCGGCTGTGCCGACGGCGCCGGAGAGCGCCAGCATCGCCTGTCCAAGGTGAGACGACAGGTACTTATTGAAGTCGATTCGAGCCTTCATCGGCGTGTTCCTCCAGTGGAATGATTCGAGTCCGTCAGTAAGACGGCCGGCGATGCGGATGTGTGACATGCGGGGATGTCACTCGACCGCCTCTCGACGGTCATATCCGTGAAGGGAGCCCGCGAAGACCCTTAGAACGCCTTGCGAGGTTGAAACGGATCCCCGAGCGCGATGTCTCGCAGGCTTGCGTCGCGCGGCGTACCGCGGATGACGTCCGAGGGCCGCCCCTGCCGGGGCGGCGCCGTATCGTGTCGCCCGCTTCAGACGTACAGGATGTCGCCCTTCAGCGAGTACGCAATCGCCAGCACATCCTTCTGCGTCTGCTCGTCTATACCGTGCCGGCGCAGCACGCCGAGGATGTCGTCCAGCGCGGCGATGAACTCCGTGTCGTTGATATTCATCCCGCGGTGTGCATCGCGCATCGTTCGACCGGTGTAGGATCGCTGCCCACCCGAGCCGGCCTCCAGGAACGTGCACAGGTGACCCTTGATTTGTTCCATCCGGCCGGGGTCATCCTGGTACGGAAGGAACCGTGCGCGAATCCGCGGGTTTTCCATATGTGCGGCGACGATGTCGTCTACCAGTCGAGCGATGCCGGAGGACTGCCCGAGTCTTTCGTACAGCGACCTGTTCTCCATGAAACTCCTCCGCTAAATAGACCGGTCGGTCTAGTTCGTGGAAACACCAGTGCACTCGTGCAAGGCCAGCATCATCGGCTTCTCAGTGGGAGGCTACCGATCGGAAGCAGAAGTCCAACATCTCGCGCAACGGCGCGGGGTTCCGTCTGAGACGCGATCGAAGCGCTGCGCCCTCCCAGCAGTTGATCATCAGATCGGCCAGGGTGCGCGGATCGGTGCCGCCGGGTAAATCGCCCCGCTCGATCGCCTCTCTCAGACAGCCGGCAATCCGGCGGGCGATCTCGCCGAAACACCGCTCGACCTTCCGGCGAAACACGTCGCTGATCCCGGAGAGCTCCTGGCCCAATCCGCCGAGCAGGCAGCCCAGATATCCCTCGCCGCGGTACTTTTCCGCGCTGAGCTCGAAGAATCGACGTACCCGCTGAAGCGGCGGCAGAGCGGCATCGCCAAGACATTCGTCGAGGCCTCTGTGGACCTCCTGCATATACAGGTCGAGGACCTGGAGGGCGAAGTCCTCCTTGCTGGCAAAGTGGTGATAGAAGGACCCCTTCGGGATGTCAGTCGCGTCGAGCAGGGCGGCGACCCCCATGTCGGCGTACCCGTGACGGAGCAGCATGGCCATCCCGTGCTCGAGCAGCTGCTGCCTGGTGGATGTCGGCATTCGCTTGCACTAGACCGTTCGGTCTAGTGCGCCGACTATCGCGCGACGCGTTCCGTCTGTCAAGCTCGTCGAGCCTTCGTTGTCAGGTTTCGGCGTGTCCCGCGGGCCGGCGCCGGCATCCACCCCGGGTAGGTTTGACGGCCAGAGGCGGGGGTGTTATCGTTAATCGACGATTGACGATGAAGCCCGGCCATTCCTGCTGTCCTCCCGAAAGCTCTTCACCAGCCGAGCCGATGGCGGCTGGCTTGGCAGATCCGCGAGCGGACCAGGAGCTTGCCGCGTTCGCCAAGGCGATTGGCCACCCGGTGCGGGTGCAGATCCTCCGGATGCTCGCCAGGAAGGAAGCGCGCATGTGCAGCCACATCGTCGACGAGCTGCCGCTGGCGCAGTCCACCGTGTCCGAGCATCTGCGCATCCTGCGCCAAACCGGTCTCGTCCGCGCCAACGAGAGCGGTCCGCGCGTCAGCTACTGCATCGTCCCGTCGGCGCTCAAGCGCTTCAAGGCACTTCTGGAAGCCATTTAGGTTAGGTCTCATTCGGAGCGGCATCATGCCTCATCTCAAAGTGTTCGATCCGCCGCTGTGCTGCTCGACCGGCGTGTGCGGTCCGACGGTCGATCCTCTCCTTGCGGCGTTTGCCGCTGACGTCGACTGGCTCACGTCCCAGGGCGTCGAGGTGGTGCGTCACAACCTCGCGCAGGATCCGCAGGCGTTCGTTGCGGAACCCGTTGTCCGCGACCTGCTGCAGCGTGAGGGTGACGCGTGCCTGCCGCTCGTCGTGATGGACGGCGAGATCGTGGCGCGCGGCGCGTACCCGCGCCGTGACGAGCTCGCCCGCGTGGTGGGACTCACACCGTCTGCCTCTTCGTCCAAGCCGCGCATTCGCCTGTCGGTGTCCGGTGCCTGCACGCCCGGATCCGGGTGCTGCTGATGGCCTCCCTGCCGTTCACACCCACGCGGCTGATGTTCTTCACCGGGAAGGGCGGCGTGGGGAAAACGTCGCTGGCCTGCGCGACGGCCGTGACACTCGCGGATGCTGGTCGTCGCGTGCTGCTCGTGTCAACCGATCCGGCTTCCAATCTCGACGAGGTACTCGGCGTCCAGCTGTCGATTCGCCCGACAGCGGTGCCTGGCGCTGTCGGCCTGTTCGCATTGAACATCGATCCCGAAGCCGCCGCACGCGAATATCGCGAACGCGTCATCGGTCCGTACCGCAGCCTCCTGCCGCCAGCGACGGTCGGCCGCATGGAGGAGCAGCTGTCGGGGGCGTGCACCGTCGAAATCGCCGCCTTTGACGAATTCACCGCGTTGCTTGGAAGACCCGACACGACGGCGGCGTACGACCATGTCATCTTCGACACGGCACCAACTGGTCACACGCTTCGTCTGCTCAAGCTTCCGGCAGCCTGGACCGGATTCATCGACACCAACACCACCGGCACATCGTGCCTGGGGCCACTCTCGGGCCTTCAGGCGCAGGTCGAGCAGTACCGCGCGAGTCTGACGGCACTGGCGGATCCGGCGAGATCGACGATCGTGCTGGTGAGCCGGCCGGATCCGAGCGCACTCGCGGAAGCTGCACGGACGCACACCGAGCTCGCTGATCTTGGTATCACTCACCAGCGACTGATCATCAACGGCGTCTTCTACGCGACCGATCGGAATGATCCAATGGCTGCTGCGCTCGAAGCGCGTGGACGCGAGGCGCTGCGGTCGATGCCCGGACGACTGACGATGCTGCCTCGAATCGAGGTGCCGCTGCTGGCGTGGGCCCCGATGGGCGTCGACACGCTTCGCCACGTGTTTACGAACACGGCGGCGGCCGTGCACGCGCCGCAGCCCGGCAGGCGTGAGGTTCTTCTACCCCCGCTGGTGGATCTCATCGACGAGATCGAGCGGTCCGGACACGGCGTCATTCTCACGATGGGCAAGGGGGGGGTGGGCAAGACCACCACGGCGGCGGCAATCGCCGTGGAGCTCGCCGCTCGCGGGCACCATGTGCGCCTGAGCACCACGGATCCGGCGGCCCATGTCGCAGCGGCGGTGGGCGAGTCGGTCCCTGGGTTGCACGTGACGCGGATCGATCCGTCCGCGGAGATCGCGGCGTATACGGACGAGGTGCTGGCGTCAGCCGCCGGCGGGCTCGACGCGCGCGGGCGGGAGCTCCTCGAAGAGGATCTGCGCTCCCCGTGTACAGAAGAAATCGCCGTCTTCCGCGCGTTCGCCAGAACCGTCGCCGAAGGTGAGGACGGCTTCGTCGTGCTCGATACGGCGCCGACCGGACACACGATCCTCCTGCTCGATGCGGCCGAGGCGTACCACCGCGAGGTCGAACGCACGCACACGGCGGTGCCTGATGCGATCCGGAAGCTCCTTCCGCGGCTGCGCGATCCGAAGTTCACGCGGATCATCCTGGTCACGATTCCGGAAGCCACGCCGGTGCACGAAGCGGCGCAGTTGCAGGACGATCTTCAACGGGCCGGGATCGAGCCGTTCGCCTGGGTCATCAATCAGAGTTTCGCGGGGAACGCCGTCCGCGATCCACTGCTGCGGGAGCGGGGCGCACGGGAACATCAATATCTCGCCGAAGTGCGTGACCGGCTTGCCGCGCGCGTCGCATGGGCGCCCTGGGAGCCGCTGCCGCCGATCGGCCCCGACCGACTGCGCCAGTTGGCACGACGGTCGGAACCTGCGGGTACGGCTGCCGGGGTCCCCTGAGGCATCCAATGGAGCAGCACGTCGCAATGCCACCGCAGGCATCGAGGAACGCCGGCCCACGCGTCGAGCGGAAGCGGTTAGGCGCGTTCGAGCGGTACCTGAGTCTCTGGGTCGGCCTCTGCATGATCGCCGGCGTCTTCCTCGGAACGGCGGTCCCGTCCTTCACCTCCGAACTCCGCGACTGGGAATTCGGCGCCGGCAGCCAGATCAATGTTCCCATCGCGGTGCTCATCTGGCTGATGATCACGCCAATGATGATGAAGGTCGACTTCGGCGCGGTCCGCGACGTCGGGCGGCGGCCGCGCGGGCTCTTCATCACGCTGTTGGTGAACTGGCTCGTGAAGCCGTTCTCGATGGCGGCGATCGCCTGGGCGTTCTTCCGCTACGTCTTCAGTCCATGGATTGCGCCTGCTGATGCCGACCAGTACATCGCCGGCTCGATCATCCTGGCCGCCGCTCCGTGCACGGCGATGGTATTCGTGTGGAGCTATCTCTCGGATGGCGATCCCGCGTACACCCTCGTCCAGGTGTCAGTCAACGACCTCATCATGCTGGTGCTGTTCGCACCGATCGTCCGCTTTCTCGTCAGCGGCGCGTCGTCGCTCCACGTCCCCTTCGAGGTCCTGGTGTACTCCGTCGTCGTCTTCATCGTGATTCCTCTGGCGGCAGGTGTCCTCCTGCGCCGCTGGTTCATGCGAAAGGGGCGCGCCTGGTTCGAGCAGGTGCTGTTGCCGCGGTTCGCGCCGGTCAGTATGGCTGCGCTCCTCGCGACGCTGTGGCTCATCTTCGCGTTCCAGGCGGAGAACATCACGACCAGGACGCTGCACGTCGCACTCATCGCCGTGCCGATCCTGCTGCAGGTCTACTTCAACGCGTCCCTGGCGTACGGCCTGATGCGGCTCTTTCGCGTCGAATACGCGGTGGCTGCCCCGGGCGCGCTCATCGGCGCGAGCAATTTCTTCGAACTGGCGGTCGCGACCGCCATCGCCCTGTTCGGCCCTGAGTCCGGAGCCGCGCTCGCGACCGTCGTGGGGGTGTTGATCGAAGTCCCCGTGATGTTGTCGGTGTGTGCCGTCTGCACGCGCACCCGCCATTGGTTCCCTGCTCCCGTTCGTGCCTCGTGAGCTGCAAACCGCCACTCCGGTCGCCACCGTCCCTCGTGAAGTCACACACCCCTGCATCACGAACCATTTGCGGGCGATCCGGCGTCCGAGGCGCGGGAAGCCGCTCTCGATTGACGTGACACGACCGGGATCCTCGTGAAGCGGTTCGATCCGCGCACTGCCTCCGCCGAACTCACGGCGCGTCCGGCCGTGCAGGAGCCTGGGCCGCAGAGGCGCGACGGTGCTTCCGCTGACACTCCTGGACGGCGTCATTGTGTCGCGGGCGTGTAGCGGGCCGGAGGACTCGGACGCGATCGCGGCCCGTCATCGGCTGTCGGGCGAGACGTAACGGACGATACGGACCGCTTCGAGCGTCACCAGCCCTTCCGTCACCAGTTCGTCCACCGTCGGCAGGAAGCGGTCGACCTTCTCTTCCGCGTCAACGATCTCGATCACCACCGGCAGATCCGTCGACAGCTCGAGCAGCTTGGCCGTGTGCACGCGGGAGTGGCGTCCGAAGCCCATGGGTCCACGGAGAACGGTGGCGCCCGCCAGGTGCGCCTCGCGGGCACGGCGGACGATGGCTTCGTAGAGCGGACGGTCACGTCCCGGCTCCTTGTCGCTCTCGCCGATGAAGATGCGAAGCAACACGCCGGTCTCTGGAATCTTCATGGTTCGCACTCCATATGCGGCGCTGGTTGCGGCGGTCGACACCACGCGCCGCCCGGCGAGCGGCGGCGATGGCTCGCGTGCGCCGGCCCGGTAGAGCAGCACATGCGCCCGTTCGAGCGTGATGACCCCTTCGCGAAAGACGGGCTCGACCTTCGCGAGCAGTGCCTCGATGCGGGACGCCTCGTCGACCACCTCCACAATGACGGGCAGTTCCTGGGAGATCGACCAGCTGTGCTCCTCGAGCAGCGATCCGTCCGGCCGGAGCCCGAAGAACCCTTTCAGCACCGTCGCGCCCTGCAGGCCCTCGCGGTGTGCGGTCTCGACGATCCACTCGTACAGCGGCGACATGCCGTGTCGAATGAAATTGGAGAGTTGAAACCGGCAGAGGACCTGTTCCGCTTCGATCTTCATGAGCGCGTCCTCACGCCAGCCACGTCCTGGCCAGCACGATCCCGGCCCGCACGGCGACGAGGCCGACGAACAGGCTCGCCAACATGTTCGTCGTGGCCGTCAGCCACGAGCCATCGTCGAACAGCGCGTGTGTTTCGAATTCGAAGGTCGAGAAGGTGGTGAACGCCCCGAGGAACCCGATGCCCAGCGCCAACCGCACGGCCTCCGAGTTCGGCATCACCTTCTGTGCCACGAGCGTTCCGAGAACGCCGAGGAAAAATGAACCGCTCATGTTGATCACGAACGTGCCAAGCGGGAACTTCGTCTCGAACAGCGTGCCGACGCCGCGCGCCAGGATGAAGCGCGCGTTCGCGCCGAGGAAGCCGCCGAGCCCCACGAGGAGATACGGCCACAGCGCTCCCATCAGCGGGCCCTCACGACGAGGACAGGACATTTCGCGTGCGTCACGATTCGACGCGACGTCGATCCCGAGACCCATTCGCGGATGGCCGATCGCCCGCGGTGTCCAACCACGATGAGATCGGCGCCGTGTGTCGCCGCGGTCTTCAGGATCTGGTCGGCCGGGTGCCCGACGAGGACGCGTGTCTGCAGGGTCACATTTCGCTCCTGTGCCTGCCGCCGCAGGCTCTCGAACAGTGTCTCGTAATGAGCCGTCGCGGTCTCGATCGCGGCCTGCGTCTCGACTTCCGTGGGAGGCTCAGGAGGGCTGGCCACGGAGACGACCAACAGTCGCGCCCGGGCGATCGCCGCGAGATCCAATGCGTCCTCGAACGCCGTCTCTGCATCCCGGGAGCCGTCGTGGCCCACGAGAATGTGTGTCGGAATCATGGCCTCTCCTGCTCACCGACGAGGACTGCAGGCGACACGGTGCCGGACGTCCGCGGCGGCTCCGTGCCGGGCAAGAGATATCGCGGCAGGAAGAACGCGTTCGCGATGAGCGTCGGGACGACGGCGCTGCCGATGACGGCCGCGATCAAGTACGAGTACTGCGCCTGGCTGATGACATGGTGAGTCAGCCCGAACAGCGCCGAAATACTGCCAAAGGTGAGTCCCGTTGACATGAGCAAGGTGGCATACGCCGCCTCGGTCCGAGGATAACGGAACAACCGCGTGACCGGCCACAAGCCGAACGTCTTCGTCGCCAGCTTTGCCATCAGAAGACCGCCCACCGCCATCGGCGCGGCCACCAGCGCCGGGACGGACACGAACGAGCCGGCGCGGATGAAATAGAAGGGCGTCAGAAAGCCGAAAGTCAGCGTCCGCAGGCGGCGAAGCAGGGCGTGGTCTTTACCGACCGTGCCGGCCAGGACCATACCCACCAGGTACGCCGGCAAGACCGCCTCGCTGTCAGCCCACGCCGCGAGGCCGCCCAGACCGAAGAGGACGAGGAGGAGGTATTTGGCCTCCAGCTCCGACGGTCTCCCGCCGAACGACCGGAAGAATCGCAGCGTCACCCACGGCAATACGCCGATCACCAGCACCGTCGCGACCGCGAAGACGAGCGTCCGGTAGGTGAACGGCGCGAAGATCAGGCCGAGGGCGAGCACCGTTCCGAGATCGCAGACGAAGCACGCGGCGAGCACCGCCTTCCCGAAGCTGGTGCTGTTGAGCCCGAGTTCGAGCATGACGGCGTACACGACCGCCACCGATGTCGTTGACAGCGCCACGCCTGCGAGCCAGCTGGCCTGCGCATCCCAGCCGAGCACGTATCGCGCGTACGCGGCACAGCCGAGGAAGGGTGCGGCGAAGCTGACGAGTCCGATGACGCCTGTTTCCCGCCACCTGGCGCGGAGCACGCCAGGGTCGAGCTCCGCGCCGGCAAGAAACGTCAGGAACACGGCGCCGGTGGCCGACAGGAACGTGATCCAGCTCTCGGTCGTCCCGAGCAGAGCGGTGCCGACGAAGGCGCCGATCAGCAGCTGTGCGACCGTGCCGACCACGATCTCCGAGAGCGCGGTGGCAATGCGCAGCCGGATCGAGATCAGCGTCGCCGCGAGCGCCAGCCCGAGCCACAGTGCCGCGCGCAGCCAGACCGCCGTCATGGCCGCCCTCGCGCCGTCTCTCGTTGAGGAAGAATCGTTGTCATGCTCCCGGCCTCGGCAGGCATGCCGGGAGCGCCAATGACTCGCCCGCGGCAACGCCGTTGCTGCAGGAGTCATTGGCCGCGTCAGGAGACGCGACGGTTACGGGCGGACTCCACCGCCGACTGCGTCCATTATGCGGGGCACCGGCCGGA
>Ga0073934_10004809_pt1 | contig 21810 bp, 16 predicted proteins | sample LarsenN4metaG_FD_76834 | JGI IMG/M metagenome (GOLD analysis project Ga0073934, IMG submission 76834) | Hot spring sediment bacterial and archeal communities from British Columbia, Canada, to study Microbial Dark Matter (Phase II) - Larsen... ...
ACCGAGAACCGCGCGCTGTGGGACAAGGTGCTGCCGCTGCTGCAGAGCGGCAAGTTCAAGGAGGTGCACCAGATCGCGCAGAACTCCGATTCCGCGGTCGGCAAGATCATCGCCAACGGCCTGCTGCGCATGCAGAGCGCGCGCCGCCGCGAGGAGATCGACGCCGCGATGGAAGAGGGTATGATAGAGATCGTGCCGCGCCTGGAGAAGCGCACCCACTACATCGCCACCTTCGCCAACGTGATCACGCTGGTCGGCCTGCTCGGCACCATCATCGGCCTGATCAAGGGCTTCACCGCGGTGGCCGCGGTCAACCCGGCGGAGAAGGCCGAGATGCTGTCGGCGGCGATCTCCATCGCGATGAACAACACCGCCTTCGCGCTGATGGTGGCGATTCCCTTCCTGCTGATCCACAGCTTCCTGCAGAGCCGCGCCACCGAGATCGTCGACAGCCTGGAGGCGGCCAAGATCACCTTCCTGAACCAGGTGCAGCGCCTGGTCGACCAGCACGAAGCCCAGCCGGCGCACGCCGCGCACGCGCGTTGAGCGCCTGATCGATCCGATCCTCCGGAGACGCACATGCGCAAACGGCGCCTGCGCAAGGAAGGGGCTCACCTGGAGCTCACCGCGTTCATCAACCTGATCGTGGTGCTGGTGCCCTTCCTGCTTTCGACCGCGGTGTTCTCGCGCCTGTCCGTCATGGACCTGTCGCTGCCCGCGCCCAGCAATGCCGTGGAGCAGTTGAAGGGCAACGACCTGAAGCTCGAAGTCGTGATCCGCGCCGATGCCTACGAGGTGGGCGACCGCATCGGCGGCCTGATCCAGCGCATCGAGCGCAACCCGGCCAAGCCCAACGGCGAGATCAAGACGCTGTCGGGCCTGATGGTGCAGATCAAGCAGAAGTTCCCCGAGAAGACCGAGGTCAGCATCCTGGCCGAGCCCGAGACGCCGTACGACCAGCTGGTGCAGGTGATGGACGCGGTGCGCGCCGCGCCGCGCGGCATGCTGGCGCCGGGCGGCCCGCAGGTCGTGACGGCCGAACTGTTCCCCGACATCTCCATCGGCGATGCGCCCGTGCGCGCGGCCAAGGGAGGCAAGACATGAGCGCCGCACGGCCGTTCCGAAGGCGCTCGATCCCCCTCGGGGGGACGGCCCGCAGGGCCAAGGGGGCAACATGAGCATGACCGCACGCGAACGCCGCGCCGCGCACGCCAAGCGCGGTGGCGCCGGCGTCGACATGAACCTCGTGTCGCTGATCGACGTCTTCACCATCCTGATCTTCTTCCTGCTCGTGCAGATGGGGCCGGCGGAGATCCTGCCCAGCAGCAAGGCGGTCAAGCTGCCGGCCTCCACCTCGGAGAAGGCGCCGCGCGAGACGCTGGTGCTGCTGGTCAGCAACGAGGAGGTGCTGGTCGACGGCCGGCGCATCGTCTCGGTGGCCGACGTGGCCGCGGCGCGCGAGGACCTGATCGCGCCGCTCAAGGCCGAGCTGGACATCCAGGCCCAGCGCGTGGCGGTCAAGGCCGTCAACAAGTCCGCCACCAACCCGATCACCATCCTCGCCGACAAGGACGTGCCCTACCGCGTGTTGAAGCGCGTGATGGTCACCTGCGCCGGCGCCAACTTCGGCGACGTGAGCTTCGGCCTGCGGCGCAAGGAAAGCGGCGACGTATGAGTGCAGCCAGCCTCTTCGCCGTGAGCTTCCGCGGCTCGGTGCTGCCCTGGTCGGTGTCGGCCGAGGACGAGCAGCGCTTCCGGCGCATCCTGCGCATCACGCTGACCATCGCGCTGATCCTGGCGCTGCTGCTGCCGTGGATCCCGCTGCGCAAGGAAGAGCGCACGCAGGTCCAGCCGCTGCCGCCGCCGCTGGCCAAGCTGCTGCTCGACGCCAAGCCGCTGCCACCGCCCACGCCCGCGCCCAAGCCCGAGACGCTGGCGCAGGCCAAGCCCGAGGCGGTGCCCGAGGCCAAGCCGAAGCCCGAGCCCGAGAAGCCGGCCAAACGCGACGACCGCGCCCCGGTGCCCGAGGCGCGCGACCCCAAGCCCAACCGCCCGCCGGGCGAGCAGCTCGACAACGCGCGCCGCAAGGCCAGCGGCGTGGGCCTGCTGGCGATGAAGAACGAACTGGCCGAGATGACCGGCGCACCGCTTGCCGTGCAGCTGCGCCAGGACATCAAGCCCGGGCCCGGCGTGGGCACCGGCGTCGGCGTCGGCGTCGGTGCGGGCACCGAGGCCGGCATCCCGGTGCGCTCGATGATCACCTCGGCCGCCGGCAAGGGCAGCGGCGGCATCAACATCGCCGCCTACAGCCGCGACACCGGCGGCGGCGGCCTCGCCGGCCGCGCCACCACGCTGGTCGAAGGCGTGGCCGGCGGCGGTGGGGGCCGCGGCTACGGTGGCGGCGGTTCACGCGCCGGCGGCGGCAAGGGCGGCGGCGGGGCCGACGCCGGCGGCACGCTGCGCAAGAGCGGCAGCGGCAAGGCCAGCCGCTCGATCGAGGAGATCAAGCTCGTCTTCGAGCGCCACAAGGGCGCCATCTACGCGCTGTACAACCGCGCGCTGCGCGACGACCCGTCGCTGCAGGGCAAGGTGGTGGTGGAGCTGACCATCGCGCCCGAGGGCAGCGTGAGCAACATCCGCCTGGTCTCCTCGGAGCTGAAGGCGCAGGAGCTGGAGGGCAAGCTGCTCGCGCGCATCCGCCAGTTCGACTTCGGCGCCAAGGACGTCGAGGTGATGGTGGTCAGCTGGCCGGTGGACTTCCTGCCTTCGTAGCGGCGTTCGCGTCGACGGCCGGCAGCCACGACGCGATGCACCACTGCGCCAGCCAGTAGGTGCCGAGGATCCACAGGCTCGCCGCGGGCAAGGCCGCGGCGAACTTGTTGGTGGCGAGCAGCGCGTCGCTGGCGAGGAAGAAGGCGCCGCCGAGCGCGAGCACGCCGGCGCGCTCGACCCCCGCGCGCCACAGCACCGCGGCCTGCGCCGCCATCGACGCGAGCGCGATCACGTAGACCAGCACCGGCAGGCGCAGGCCTGCCGGCACGCCGGGCCACAACAACGCGAGGATCGCGGCCGCGAGCACGCCGTAGGCGACGAAGGGCGCGATGCGCGCCGCAAAGCGCGCCGGCCGCGTGAAGGCCCACAGGTAGGCCAGGTGCGCGAGCAGGAAGCACACCAGGCCGGGCAGGAAGCCTTCCTTCGGCCACAGCAGCGCGACGTCGCCGAACAGCGAGAGCACGAGACCCGCGAGCACCCAGCGCCGCAGCAGTGGCTGCCTCTGCCCGCGCGACGCGGCGTAGACGATGACGACGATCGTCGCCAGCGGCTTGAACACGAAGTTGAGCCACGGCATCGCCAGCGCCCAGGGTGCGGAAGCGATGGCGAACCCGGCGCAGACGACCAGCGCGCCGGCCAGCAGGCTCGGTGGCGGCGCGCGCATCAAGGCTCCGCCTGCGCGGGCGCGTTGCGCGCCGCGGCGCCCGCCGCCAGCTCGGCCCGCAGCCGTGCCAGCCGCTCGCGTGGATCCTCCTTCTTCACCGCCTCGTCGAGCTTCATCTCGGCGATGAAGCGGCTCGGCACGCCGGCCACCGTGTCGCGCCCGCGCTTGCGCCGCTTCAGCGTGCTGACCATCAGCGACAGCCGCGCGCGGGTGACGCCCACGTACATCAGCCGCCGCTCCTCGGCCAGCCGCTCGGCCGTCATCTCCTCGTCGGCCGAAAGGAAGGGCAGCAGGCCTTCGTTGACGCCGGCCAGCATCACGTGCGGCCACTCCAGGCCCTTGGCGGCGTGCAGGGTCGACAGGGTCACCACGTCCTGGTCGTCGCCGCGTTCGGCCAGGCTGATGATCAGGCTGATCGTCTGCGCCACTTCGAACAGCGCCACCTTCTCGGTCTCGAAGGTGCCGGCCTCGCGCCGGATCTCGCCGCCGCAGCGCTTGGCGATCCAGTCGACGAACTCGAGCACGTTGGCCCAGCGCGCCTGCGCCAGGCGCTCGTTGTCCTCGCCGTCGAACAGGTGTTGCTCGTAGCGGATGGAGGCCAGCCACTCCATCAGCAGCGCCTTGGCGTCCTCGCTGCCGCTGGTGTGGCGCGCGCGGTGCTCGAGGTCGTTGACCTCGCGCGCGAAGTGCTGCAGGCCTTCGATGGCCTTGGGCTTGAGCACGCTCGCGAGGCTGCTGGCGAAGATGGCGTCGAACAGGCTCAGGCGCGCCTTGCCGGCGAACTCGCCCAGCGCGGCCAGCGTCTGGTGCCCGATGCCGCGCTTGGGCGTGCTCACCGCGCGCAGGAAGGCGGGGTCGTCGTCGGGGTTGATGAGCAGGCGCAGCCAGGCGCACAGGTCCTTGATCTCGGCGCGGTCGAAGTAGCTCTGGCCGCCGCTCACCTTGTACGGGATCTGCGCCGCACGCAGCTTCTGCTCGAAGGCCTTGCTCTGGTGGTTGGCGCGGTACAGCACCGCGAAGTCGGCCAACTTCACGCCGGCGTTGCTGCGCAGGCTCTGGATGCGCGCCACCGCGCGCTCGGCCTCGTGCTCGTCGTTGTCGCACTCGATCACGCGCACCGGCTCGCCCTCGCCGAGCTCGCTCCACAGCTTCTTCTCGAACAGCTTGGGGTTGGCCGCGATCACCGCGTTGGCCGCGCGCAGGATGGCGCCGGTGCTGCGGTAGTTCTGCTCGAGCGCGATGATGCGCAGCGCCGGGTAGTCCTGCGGCAGGCGCTTCAAGTTGTCGATGGTCGCGCCGCGCCAGCCGTAGATGCTCTGGTCGTCGTCGCCCACCGCGGTGAAGAGGCCCTGTTCGCCGACCAGCGCCTTGAGCAGCTCGTACTGCACGGCGTTGGTGTCCTGGACCTCGTCGACCAGCACGTGGCCGAAGGTGGCGCGCCACTTGGCGCGCGCCTCGGCGTCGCGCTGCAGCAGCTTGAGCGGCAGGCCGATCAGGTCGTCGAAGTCCACCGCCTGGTAGGCCGAGAGCCGCTCCTCGTAGCGCCGCATCACGCGCGCCGCCACGCGCTCGTCGTCGTCCTGCGCCGCGGCCTCGGCGGCCTCGGCGTCGAGGCCCTGGTTCTTCCACAGGCTGATGGTCCACTGCCAGCGTCGCGCGAGCCGGTTGTCGGTGTCGCCGCCGGCGTCGCGCAGCAGGCCCTGCACGTCGTCGGCGTCGAGGATCGAGAAGTTGGGCTTCAGGCCGATGCGCTCGCCGTCGCTGCGCAGGATGCGCACGCCCAGCGAGTGGAAGGTGCTGACGACGAGATCCTTGGCGGCACGGGCGCCCACCAGCGTGCGCGCGCGCTCGCGCATCTCGGCGGCGGCCTTGTTGGTGAAGGTGATCGCCGCGATCTGCCTGGGCGCCAGGCCGTGCTGCAGCAGCCGCGCGATCTTGTGCGTGATGACGCGCGTCTTGCCCGATCCGGCGCCGGCCAGCACGAGGCAGGGGCTCTTCAGGTGGTGCACGGCCTCGAGTTGCGCGGGGTTGAGGGTGTCGGACATCGGGCGGGAACGGCAGGGCGCCGAATGATAGGTGGCGGCAGGGTCTTCACACGGCTGCCACACGCGGCGGCAAGCATGCGCGGCGCACCTCATCCCCGGGAGCTCCTCGCATGACCGTTCAAGATCCCACCCGCCGCCGCGTGCTGCAAGGCGGCAGCGCCGCCGCGGCCGCAGCCTTCATCGGCAGCCTGAGCGCGCTGCACGCCACGCGCGCGCAGGCGCAGACCGGCGGCCGGCAGACCGTGTCGGCCGCCTCCCCCTACGGCGACATCGCGCCGGCCCCCGACCTCGCCACCGGCCTGCCGCTGCTGCAGCTGCCCGCCGGCTTCGTCTACCAGTCCTACGGCTGGACCGGCGACCCGATGAGCGACGGCCGCCCCACGCCGAGCAACCACGACGGCATGGCCGCTCTGCGCGTACGTCGCGTCGGTCGCCGGATCGAGACCGTCATCGTGCGCAACCACGAGCGCGGCCTGACGAGCGCGAGCGCGAACGCGGTGATCGCGCCGGCCAACTACGACACCGGCCTCGTCAACGGCATCATCAGCTTGGGCGGCGCGGTCAACGTGCGCATCGGCGCCAGCGGCACGGTCACCGACCCGAACGCGCCGCCGCCTGCGCCCTTCACCGGCTACGTGGGCGGCGGCACCACCAACCTGCTGTTCCGCGACAACCGCTGGGCCGGCGCCTGGTCGTCGATCGGCGGCACCGCGGTCAACTGCGCCGGCGGCCCCACGCCCTGGGGCAGCTGGCTCACCTGCGAGGAGACGGTGCTCGACTTCTCCGCCATCGGCGGGCGCAAGCACGGCTACGTGTTCGAGACCGCGGCCGACCCGGCGCAGTCGATCGCCGAGCCGATCGTCGAGATGGGCCGCATCGTGCACGAGGCGGTGGCGGTGGACCCGGCCACCGGCATCGTCTACGAGACCGAGGACGCGCGCAACGTCTGCGCCTTCTTCCGCTATGTGCCCCACGACCGCAGCGGCACGCTCGGCAGCCTGCAGCGCGGCGGCAAGCTGCAGGCCATGCGCATCAGGCGCATCGTCGTGCAGGCGGTGCCGCTGACGCTGGCGCAGAGCAACGACGTCGGCCTGCTCGACCCGCGCATCGGCGACGAGTACGAGGTCGAATGGGTCGACATCGCCGACCCCGACGCGGCGCCGCAGACCGTGGTCGGCCAGCCGGGCGGCGTGGCGCTCGCCGTGATGTCGGGCCCCACGGTGCAGGCGCTGGCCGCCGGCTGTGCGCGCTGGTCGCGCGGCGAGGGCATCTGGTACGCGGCGGGCAAGATGGTCATCGTCGACACCTCGGCCGGCGTGGACGGCAGCAACCGCATCGGCCGCGGCGAAGGCGCGGTGTGGGAGCTGGATCTGGCGAGCCACCGCCTGCGCGCGATCTTCGTCTCCGGTGCCTCGACCGCGGGCAACAACCCGGACAACATCACCGTCAGCCCGCGCGGCGGCGTCGTCCTGTGCGAGGACGGCGGCGCGTCGAACGATGCCTTCGGCAGCGGCTCGCGCATGCTGGGCCTGAACGCGGCCGGCGAGGCCTACATCTTCGCCAAGAACAACGTGCAGCTCGGCGCCGACCAGATCGGCGCCGCGGGCAAGCTGGTGGCGGCAGGCGACTACCGCGGCAGCGAGTTCGCCGGCGCCTGCTTCGACCCGACCGGCCGCGTGCTGTTCGTGAGCATCCAGTCGCCGGGCATCACGTTCGCCATCGCCGGCCCCTGGGCGCGCGGCAACCTGTGAACGGCGCGCAGCGGGCCGCGCCGATGCGGCCCGCCTGGCGCGGCTACGGAAACACGAAGTCCTGCGTCAACGGCCCGGCCAGCGTGATGTCGGCCGGCACCGGCGTCGCGAAGCCGGTTGCGGTGGCGAGCAGGCGGTACTTGCCGGCGTTGGCCGGGTCGGCCACGAAGGGGAAGCTCGTCGCGCCGGCGACGTAGGCGAGCTTGACCGGTGCGCCCGCCGGCAGCGTGAGGCCGTACAGGCCGCTCACCGCGTTGGCGTTCGCGCTGCCCACCTCCACGCCCGCCGGGCCGCCCGTGAGGGACTGGGTGGCGCGCACGACGCCGCCCGTGTCGGCCGTGCCGTTGTTGACCCTGACCGTGCCGGTCACGGCATGGCTGGCGGCCGAGGTCGGGGTGTCGATGCGCGCGGTCGGGCTGCCGAGCGTGGTGAACGCGGTGTTGACCACGGGCACGCCGGTGATCACGGCGTTGACGCGGCCGCTCGCCGTGATCACGAGGTCGTAGCTGCCGGCCGGCACCGGAAAGAGCGAGAAGGAGCCGTCGGCGCGCACCGGCGTCTCGCGCGCCGGAACGCCCGCGCTCTGCGCCGAGACCCGCGCGCCCGCGGCCACCAGCCCCGGTGCCACGTAGCCCTCGATGCGCTGGCCGAGGTCGGAGAGGATGGGGATCACCGCGATCACCGGCTTGAGCAGGATCTGCCCGGAGTTGCCGGCGTAGACGAAGGACTTGCAGGCGTCGAAGTCGAGCGCGAAGTCGGCCAGCCTTTCGGGCGGCACCTCGAGGTTCACGTTGAGCTTGAGCCCGCTTTGCTGCCCGCTCGGCGTGGTCAGCGGCACCTCCGCGCCGCCGATCGGCTTGACGGCGTTGGCCAGCGGGTTGGCCGGCGTGTTCGGCGCCAGCACCAGCCGCAGCTGGGTGTAGGTGCCGGTGGGCAGCCGCCGTTCGCCCAGCGGCATCAGCGTGCCGTTGGTCAGGCTCAGCAGATCCACGCGCTGCGGGGTGGGCAGCACCAACTCTTCCCAGCCCGCATCGCCCTCGCCGGCGGTGGCGCTGCGGTGCACGCGCACGCGCTCCACGGTGACGAAGGCGGTTTCCAGCCCGCAGGCCGGCGCGTCGGTGAGCGCGAGGCGCAGCACGCCGGTGCTGCCGAGCGGCGCGCCGGGGTCGCCGCCGCCTCCGCCGCAGGCGGCCGTCAGGGCCGTGGCGGCCAGCAAGACGGACAAGCGCATGAGCAACTCCTCTGCCTCTGACTAGAGCATGAATCCCAGGTTGCGCCGGGCCGGGTCGAATTGCAGGAGGTTGGGGAACACGTCCGCGATCTGCGTCGCCGTCAACCCGAGCCAGGCCGCCAGCGTAGCGCCGAGTTGGTCGACCGAGATCTCGGGCAGCAACGAACCGTTACCGAGCTGGTCGGGGCTGGCGAAGGTGTTGTTGCTGGTGTTCTTCACCGACAGCGTGGGGAAGCGCCCGTAGAGGTCGCCGCCGCGCACCGCGCCGCCCATCACGAAGTGGTGCGCGCCCCAGCCGTGGTCGGTGCCGTCGCCGTTGCTCGTGAAGGTGCGGCCGAAGTCGCTGGCGGTGAAGGTGGTGACCTGCTGCCGCGCGTTGATGGCGCCGAGCGTGGCGTCGAAGTAGGCCAGCGCGTGCGACACGCGTGCCATCAGGTCGGCCTGGTTGCGGTTCTGGAAGTCGTGCGTGTCGAAGCCGCCCAGGCTGACGAAGAACACCTGGCGGCGCACGCCGGTGGCGCCGGCCATGCCGGCCTCGACCAGACGTGCCACCACCTGCAGCTGCTGGGCCACGGCGTTGAAGGCGGGCGTGCCGGTGAGCGGCGCGAGGTACTGCAGCTTGGGGTCGGCGTTCGGGTTGTAGGCGCCGCTCGCGGGCGGGGTGCCGAAGAGCGGGTCGCTGGCGGGCCTGAGCGCGCTGCGCAGCGCGGCTTCGGCGTCGATCGAGCGCTGCGACACGGCGGCCAGGTCGGCCTCGAAGACATGGTTCGAGCGCGTGCTGCCGACGATGCGGTTGAGCGCGTCGGCCACCGCGGTGGAGTTGTAGACGCGGCCGTTGGCGTCGGCGCCGATGCGGATGGCGCCCGCCGGCCCCACCTGGTACTGGCGCACCTGCTGGCCCGACAGCCACACCGCGTTGCCCGCCGCCGAGACGGCGGTGAACACGGCACGCTGGTTCATCGCCGCGATCATGTCGCCGATGCGCCCGCCCCAGCCGCGCGTGGCGCCCTCGGGCGCCAGCGCCTGCCAGGTGCTCTGCTGGTCGTTGTGCGAGAACAGGCGCGGCGGCTTGGGGTGGTTGGCCTGGCCGTACTGCGTCTTCGTCGTCGGCAGCAGCAGCGGGCCGACGTTGGGCACGATGGCCAGCCGGCGGTCGGTGTTGAACATCGTCTGCAGCGCGCCCATCAGCGGGTGCAGCGCGAAGCTGCGACCTTGCGCGTTGAGCGGCGTGATTGGCAGCACGCCGCCCAGCCGCGCCGGCGAGCCGGGCGCGGCCGCGGCGTCGGGCGCGATGCCCGGCGCGAGCAGCGCGATCGGGTCGGGCTGCTGCGTGCGCGTGGCGGTGTAGGCGGCCCAGCTCGACCCGGCCACCGGCGCGCCGGCGCCGTTGTGGCCGTCGGTGGCCAGCACCATGTTGAAAGCGTCGTTGCCGCCGAACAGGAACAGGCACACCAGCGCCTTGTAGTCGGTGGCGGTCTGCGCGCTGGCGGCGCCGGCGGCCAGCAGGTTCAGCGCCAGCGGCGCGCCGGCGCCGGCCAGCACGCCCAGCGTGCCGGCCTGGCCGAGGAAGAGACGGCGGGAGGTGTCGGTCATCGTCGTCCCCTGTTTCACTTCTGCACGATGAACTCGGGCGATGCCGCCACGAGCAGCAGCGCCGCATTGACGCGGCTGCGTTTGGCCGCGTCCACCTGCGCCTGGTTGCTGCCGGTCGAGTTGAGCGCCGGGATCACGATCGAAGCCACCGCGTTGCTGATCTCGGTCTTCAGCGCCGCGCCGGCGCCGCCGTAGGTGAGCTTGCCGGCCACGCGATCGACGAGCGCCGCCGGGTCGGTGGCCAGCGCCAGCTCGGCGGCGAAGTCGCCCTGCAGGTCGCGCCGGTTGAACGGCGCGCCGTTGCCCTGGCCGAAGCCCGCGGCGATGCCGTCGCGCATGAAGTTCACGTAGCCGGCGGCGGTGGTCTCGCTCGCCAGCTGCATCTCGGGCACGACGAGGTTGCGCGCCGCGCTCAGCGTGCCCGGGGGCACGTAGCCCGGGCGGTAGAAGTTGAACACCGAGGGCGAGCGCAGCGGCGTCTGGCCGAGCGAGGTGCCGGGGTTGTCGGTGTTGCCGACGCGGAAGTGGCCGCTGTCGCTGCGGAAGCCGAAGGCGCGCAGGAAGGCCGCCAGGCGCAGCACCGGCTCGCGCAGCTTGCCGGCGCTGTCGCTGCGCTGGCGCGCCTCGGGGTGCAGCAGCACGGTCTTGATCACGGCACGCAGGTCGCCGCGCACGCCGGCGCCGTTGTCGGCGAAGGCGCGCGCCACCGCGCGCACGTACTCGGGGCTCGGGTTGCTCGTCACCAGGCGCTGGATGAGCTGGCGGCCGATGAAGGGGCCGACGTTGGGGTGCGCCGCGATCGCGTCGAGCGCCGTGCGCAGGCTGGCGTCGGGGTCGGCGGTGGTCTGCGCGGCGATCGTGGTGCCGAGGAAGGTCTTGGCCTCGGTGGCGTGGAACGCCGGGTAGCCGACCATCGGCTTGAACGCGCGGTCGGGGTCGCTCTGGCCGTTGCTCGAGCCGTTGTTGAAGCAGGCGCTCGCCGGGAAGGCCGGGCAGGCCCACGAGAAGCCGGTGAAGACCTTGGCCAGGCCGGAGATGTCGGCGGGGCCGTAGGTCTCGATCGGTTCGCTGCCCGCCAGGCGCGCGCTGCCGTCCTCGTTGAGCTCGACGAGGCCGATCGAGAACAGCTGGATCACCTCGCGCGCGTAGTTCTCGTCGGGCACGCGGCCGGTGGCGGGGTTGGCCTTCTGGTTGCGCAGGTGCGAGAGGTAGATGCCCATCATCGGATGGCGCGACACGCTCTCCAGCAGCTCGCGGTAGCGGCCGAAGCCCTGATCGGCGAGCATGTCGAGCCAGGCGGCGACGGCGCGCTCGTTGTCGCCGACCACCGAGTCGACCATCGAGATCACGAAGATCTGCGACAGCGCGTAGGCGCTGCGCTGGCGCAGCTGGTCCGGCGCGCTGACGGCCTGCTTCCAGAACGTCTCGAAGACCTGGTCCTGCCCGGCCTCGCGAGTCGGGTCGGCGGCGCGGATCTCGGCGTCGCGCGCCTCCCAGTGCGCGCGGTGCGTGGCAGAGCGCGGCAGCGCGAACTGCTCGTCGATCCAGGGGCCGTAGCCGAGAGCCATGACGCGGTCGATGTCGGCGTCGGTGGGGCCGAAGGTGGCCTGAGCGAGGAAGCGCGCGGCCTCCTCGCGCGTGGCGGGCTTCTCCACCGCGGCGGGCGGCGGTTCGTTGGCCGCGGCGTTGTCGCCGCCGCCACCGCCGCCGCAGGCGGCGAGCGCGAGGGCGGCCGCCATGGAGGCTACGAATCGAAGGGGGGTGTTCACGGCATCGGACTTTCGTGCGCGCGGCGCGCGCGGGGGCGCGCGGTGCGAGAGGAGCGAGAGGAGCGAGGGGAACGCGAAGGGCGGAGGCGGATTCTTGGTCCGGCACCTGCCGCCCGACGTGTGCACAAGTGCGCGCGCCCGCCCGCGCTTACCGCCGGATGCGACTGAAACCGCGCCTGCTTGGCGCGCGCCTTCAGCCGAGCAGCGGCGCGAGCCGGCGGCGTGCCGCGTCGGGCTCGATGCCCTCGCGCGCCGCCCAGTCGGCGAGCTGGTCCTCGCCGATGCGGCCGACGTTGAAGTAGCGCGCCTCGGGGTGCGCGAGGTAGAAGCCGCTGACGCTGGCCGCCGGCGTCATCGCCAGGCTCTCGGTCAGGTCCATGCCGATCTCGCGCGCCTGCAGCAGATCGAACATCGCGCGCTTGACGCCGTGGTCGGGGCAGGCCGGGTAGCCGGGCGCCGGGCGGATGCCGCGGTAGCGCTCGGCGATCAGCTCCTCGTTGCTCAGCGACTCGCCCGCGGCATAACCCCAGAACTCCGTGCGCACGCGCTGGTGCAGGCGCTCGGCGAAGGCCTCGGCCAGGCGGTCGGCCAGGGCCTTGAGCATGATCGCGTTGTAGTCGTCGTGCGCGGCCTGGAACTGGGCTTCCTTCTTCTGCACGCCGAGGCCGGCGGTCACCGCGAACAGGCCGATGAAGTCGGCGCCGCGGCCCTTGGGCGCCACGAAGTCGGCGAGGCTGCGGTTGGGGCGGGTGGCACCGTCGACCACGGGCCTCGCCGTCTGCAGGCGCAGCGGGTTCCAGCGCAGCGCGACCTGCTGGCGCTCGAGGTCGCGGTAGACCTCGATCGTGTCGTCGTCCACCGTGTTGGCCGGCAGCAGCGCGAAGACGCCGCTCGCCTGCAGCCAGCGGCCCTCGATCAGCCGCGCCAGCAGCGCCTTGGCATCGGCGAAGACCTTCTTCGCCTGCTCGCCGACCACGGTGTCATCGAGGATCGCCGGGTAGGGGCCGGCCAGGTCCCAGGTCTGGAAGAACGGGCCCCAGTCGATGCAGGCCGCGAGCTCGGCCAGGTCGTAGTTGCGCAGCACGCGCCGGCCGACGATCTTGGGCGCCGGCGGCGCGTAGGCCGCCCAGTCGATGGCGTGCCGGTTGGCGCGCGCCTCGGCCAGCGTGACCAGCGGCGTGGCCTTCTTGCCGGCGTGCAGCGCGCGCGTGCGCTCGATGTCGGCCTTCAGCTCGGCGACGAAGGCCGCGGCGCGCTCGTCGGAGAGCAGCTCCGAGCACACGCCCACGCTGCGCGAGGCGTCGGGCACGTAGACCACCGGCCCCTCGTAGTGCGGCGCGATCTTCACCGCGGTGTGCACGCGGCTCGTCGTGGCGCCGCCGATCAGCAGCGGCGTGCCGCGCTCGCGGAACCACGCGTCGCGCTGCATCTCGGCGGCCACGTGCTGCATCTCCTCCAGGCTCGGTGTGATCAGGCCCGACAGGCCGATGATGTCGGCGCCCTCGACCTTGGCCTTCTCGAGGATGTCCTGGCACGGGACCATCACGCCCATGTTGACGACCTCGAAGTTGTTGCACTGGAGCACGACGGTGACGATGTTCTTGCCGATGTCGTGCACGTCGCCCTTGACGGTGGCGATGACGATCTTGCCCTTGGGCTTGACGTCGCCGCCGGCGTCGGCGAGCAGCTTCTTCTCGGCCTCGATGTAGGGCAGCAGGTGGGCCACCGCCTGCTTCATCACGCGCGCGCTCTTCACCACCTGCGGCAGGAACATCTTGCCGGCGCCGAACAGGTCGCCGACGATGTTCATGCCGGCCATCAGCGGGCCTTCGATCACGTGCAGCGGCCGGCCGCCGCGCGCCTCGATGGCGCGCCAGCACTCCTCGGTGTCGGCGGTGATGAACTCGGTGATGCCGTGCACCAGCGCGTGGCTCAGGCGCTCCTCCACGCTGCCGGCGCGCCAGGCCAGGCGCGTGCTCTCGTCCTTGGCCGCGCCCTTGGCAGTCTCGGCGATCTCGATGAGGCGCTCGCCGGCGGTTCGCTCGGGTTCGCCTTCGCGAAGGCGAGGGCGCCGGTTGAGCACCACGTCCTCGACACGCTCGCGCAGCACCGGATCGAGGTCGTCGTACACGCCGACCATGCCGGCGTTGACGATGCCCATGTCGAGCCCCGCCTTGATGGCGTGGTAGAGGAACACCGTGTGGATGGCCTCGCGCACCGGGTCGTTGCCGCGGAAGCTGAAGCTCACGTTGCTGACGCCGCCGCTGACCTTGGCGCCCGGCAGGTTGGCCTTGATCCAGCGCGTGGCCTCGATGAAGTCGACGGCGTAGTTGTCGTGCTCCTCGATGCCTGTTGCGATGGCGAAGATGTTGGGGTCGAAGATGATGTCCTCGGCCGGGAAGCCGACCTCTTCGACCAGGATGCGGTAGGCGCGCGCGCAGATCTCGGTCTTGCGCGCGAAGCTGTCGGCCTGGCCCTTCTCGTCGAAGGCCATCACCACGGCGGCGGCGCCGTAGCGGCGCACGAGAGCCGCCTGGCGCTTGAACTCGGCCTCGCCTTCCTTGAGCGAGATCGAGTTGACGATGCCCTTGCCCTGGATGCAGCGCAGGCCGGCCTCGATCACGCTCCACTTGGACGAGTCGATCATGATCGGCACGCGCGCGATCTCCGGCTCGCCGGCGACCAGCTTGAGGAAGCGCTCCATCGCGGCGGCCGAGTCGAGCATCGCCTCGTCCATGTTGACGTCGATGATCTGGGCGCCGTTCTCGACCTGCTGGCGCGCCACCGCGAGCGCGTCCTCGAAGCGGCCCTCGAGGATCATCTTGGCGAAGGCGCGGCTGCCGGTGACGTTGGTGCGCTCGCCGATGTTGACGAACAGCGAGCCGGGCCCGATGACCACGGGCTCGAGGCCCGAGAGCAGCATCGGCGGCGGGGCCGACGGGGGCGGGGGGGTCAGCACTTCGGACATGGCGGGTCACTGTGGGGACAGTGAGCGCCGTTGCGGGCCGCCGGGCGCTCGCTGGCCGGGCGGCTCTCCGAGCCTGGCGGGTGCCGCGGGGCACCCGTCGCAACGCTCCTCGGAGGAGTGGCGCGATTCTACGGGGCCGCGCCGGCGCCCTGACCTGCCCCGTTCAGCGGCTGTGTGAGGTCAGCCGCGCCAGCGAGCCGGCCGCGCTGATGCCGGGGCCGGCGCGGCGCGCGGCGCGCGGCGCCGCCGGGCCGCTGGCCTCCTCGTCGAGCGCGGCCTCGGGCGGGCCGGCGTCCTCGCCGCGCTGCACCGCCACGCCGACGGCGAGGATGTCGATCACCAGCAGGTGCAGGATGCGGCTGACCATCGGCAGCTGGGTGGCCAGATCCTCGACGTGGTCGACGAGCAGCGCCACGTCGGCCTTGCGCGCCAGCGGCGAATGGCTGGCGGTGATGGCCAGCACCGGCACGCCGCGCGCGCGCGCGGTGTCGGCCACCCCGAGCAATTCGTCGATCTTGCCGCTGCTGCTGATGATGACGGCCACCTCGCCCGTGCGCAGCACCTGCGCGGCCAGCGGCATCAGCCGCACGTCGGTGACGGCGTTGCAGGGCAGGCCGAAGCGCAGGAACTTGAACTGCGCGTCGCTCGCCACCACGCCGTAGTGGCCGACGGCGTAGAACTCGATGCGCTGCGCCGCCGACAGCAGCGCCGTGGCGCGCGCCAGCGGCTCGCGCGAGAGCTGCTCGCGCAGCGCCAGGATCGACGAGGCAGTGTTGGACAGCACCTTGGCGCCCAGCTCGACCATCGAGTCACTGCCGGTGACCTGGGTGTGCGTGATCGGCACCGTGCCCGACAGGCCCGACGCGAGCTTGAGCTTGAAGTCCGACAGCCCCTCGCAGCCCAGCGTGCGGCAGAAGCGGATCACCGTCGGCTGGCTCACCCCGGCCGCCTTGGCGATGGTGGCGATGGGGTCGGCGAGCACCGTGCGCGGGTGCTCGAGCACGTGCTCGGCCACGCGCCGCTCGGCCGGCGAGAGCTGGGCCAGCGCACGCTGGATCTGCGCCAGGATCGCCGAGCCCGACTCGGCGTCCACACCGGCCAGCTGCGCCGCCAGGATCGCCGAGGCGCCGACGAAGGTGGCGCGCTCGGCCGTCACCACGTAGGTGGGGATCGCCTTCAGGTACTCGGAGAAGCGGCCCTTGTCCTCGAAGCGGGCGCGGAACGGCGAGCGGTCGAAGTAGGCGCCCAGGCGCGGCACGATGCCGCCGCCGATGTACACGCCGCCATGCGCGCCCAGGGTGACGGCCAGGTTGGCCGCCGCGGTGCCCAGCATGGCGCAGAAGGCGTCGAGCGTCTGGACGGCCAGCGGATCGCTGCGTTCGAGCGCGCGCCGCGTGATCTCGGGCGCCGCCAGCGCAGCCGCGCCGCCGCCGGCGCGTTCGGCCAGCGCGCGGTGGATCAGCTCCAGCCCGGGGCCCGACAGCAGCCGCTCGAAGCTGACGTGGCTGAACTGGCGCTGCGCGTAGGCGAGGATCGCCAGCTCGCGCTCGTCGCGCGGCGAGAACGAGGCGTGCCCGCCCTCGGTGCCGAGCGCCACGTGGCCGCCGTTGGCCGGGATCAGGCCGCTCATGCCCAGGCCGGTGCCGGCGCCGAGCAGGCCGATCACGCTGCCTTCCACCGGCGTGCCGCCGCCGATCTGGCGCCGCTCGTTGGGCGCCAGACGGGGCAGCGCCATCGCCAGCGCGGTGAAGTCGTTGACGACGACCAGGGTCGCCAGGTCCAGCCGCTGGCGCATCTCCTCGATCGAGAATTGCCAGTGGTAGTTGGTCATGCGCACGCGGTCGCCTTCCACCGGGTTGGCGATGGCGACGGCGGCGTGTTCGATCGGCCCCAGCTCGCCCGGCGGCAGGCCGGCCAGGTAGGCCTTGATCGCGGCGTGGAAGTCGGCATGCTCCTCGCAGCGCAGCGAGGCGACATGGCGGAACACGCCGCTCGCCACCTCGATGCAGAAGCGGGCGTAGGTGCCGCCGATGTCGGCGAGCAGGCGCGGGCTGAGATGCGGGGTCATGCGATCGACCCGATTGTGAGGCTGGGCTAGCCTGTAGCTTCACTACAGGATTTCCCGGCCCTCAAAGCTCTTGCCCCAGACGGGGTAGGCGGTGGCAGAATTGCAGGCTTCTTCGTCGCCTGTAGTTTTGCTACCGTTTCCACACCCCCTTTGGCATCTCCGCCGACCGGTCTGGCCCCGGGCCGGGTCGGCATCCGCCGCGCATGACCGCTCCTCCCCGCCCCTGGCTGCTGGCCGACATCGGCGGCACGAACGCGCGCTTCGGCTGGCTCGACGAAGGCGCCCGCGCCGCCACCGAGGTGCAGACGCTGAAGACGGCCGAGCACGACGGCCCGGCCGCGGCCGCGCGTGCCTACCTCGACGCGCTGCGTGCCCGCCGCGGCGGCGACGACGTGGTGCCGCGGGCCGCCGCCTTTGCCGTGGCCACCGCGGTGGCGGGCGACCGCATCGAGTTCACCAACAGCGGCTGGGCCTTCTCGCGCGCCGACACCGAACGCGAGCTCGGCCTGGCGCGGCTCGTGGTGCTCAACGACTTCGAGGCGCTGGCGCTGTCGCTGCCGGCGCTCGACGAGCAGCAGGTGCGGCCGATCGGGCACGCGGGCCGCGCCGCCGGCACCGGTGCTGCGGCGGGCGCCCCGGCCTGCGCCACGCGCGCCGTCATCGGCCCCGGCACCGGCCTGGGCGTGGCCGGCCTGGTGCCGCACCGCGGCGCCTGGGTGGCGGTGGCCAGCGAGGGCGGCCACGCCAGCCTCGCCGCCGCCGACGAGCTCGAGTCGGCCCTGCTCGCGCTGGTGCGGCGCGAGTACCGGCATGTCTCGGCCGAGCGGCTGCTGTCGGGCATCGGGCTGCCGGTGCTGCACGGTGCGCTGGCGCGGCTGGAGGGGCGCGCCGCGCCGGCCCTGGCCACCGAGGAGATCGTCGAGCGCGCGCTGGCCGGGCACGATCCGCTAGCCGGGCACACCATCGACCTGTTCTGCGCCCTGCTCGGCGGTTTTGCCGGCAACGTGGCGCTCACCTTCGGCGCGCGCGGCGGCGTGTACATCGGCGGCGGCATCGTGCCGCGGCTGGGCGAGCGATTCTTCGCCTCGCAGTTCCGCGCCCGCTTCGAAGCCAAGGGGCGCTTCGAGGGCTACCTGCAGGCCATCCCGACCCTGCTCATCACCGACACGCTGGCCGCGCTGACCGGCGCCGCCTTGGCCCTGGAGCAGAGCGGGGCATAGACTGGCGCGCCGATCCGGGCGCGCCGTTGGCGCGTACCGCTGCGCATGAAGCTGACCCGTTCCCTCCTCGTTGCCGCGCTGCTGGCCGCCTGCGGCGGCCCCGTGGCAGCCCACGACACCTGGTTCGAACCCCGGCCCGCCGTCGGCGGCCAGCCGCGGCTGGCGCTCGGCACCGGCAACCAGTTCCCGGTGCGCGAGACCGGCATCGACGCACGCTACCTGGCGAGCGCCGGCTGCCTGGGCGAGCGCAGCGGGCGCGTGGCGCTCGGCCGCGTGGCCGACGAGCCGGCCGCGCTCGTGCTGGCGCCGATGCGCCGCGTCGCCGAGGGCGAGGCGCTGCGCTGCTGGGCGCAGCTCGAGCCCTTCGATCTGGAGCTCGAGCGCGACTCCCGCCTGATCGAGGTCTACCTGAAGGAGATCGCCGCTGGCGACGAGGTGCGCCGCGCCTGGGACACGATGCGCGCGCGCGGCCTGCCCTGGCGCGAGCGCTACACCAAGCACGCGCGCATCGAGCTCGGCGGCGCCAGCGCGGCTGCGGTGCCGATGGCGATGGACATCGTGCCGCAGTCGGCCACTGCGGCGCGCGCCGGCGCGACGCTCGAGTTCCAGGTGCTGCGCGACGGCGCCCCGTTGGCCGGCCTGCCGATCGAGCTGCGCAGCGAGCGCGCCGCGCTCGGCGTGTGGCGGCGCAGCGATGCCGAGGGCCGCGTGCGTTTCGCCGTGCCGGCGGCCGGCCGCTGGCTGCTGCGCGGCACCGAGCTGCGCCCGGCGCCCGACGGCGCGAGCTGGGTCAGCGGTTTCGTGACGCTGGCCTTCGAGGTGCTGCCGCCGTAGGCGTGCGGCGCGCTCGCTGCGCCTTCAGCTCGGCAGCAGCGCGAGGTCGAACGCCCGCTCGACGAACCACAGCCCGGCCAGCAGCGCGATGACGAGCGAGCCGCCGACCAGCAGCGCGCGCCGGTAGAACCAGCCGCGGCGCAGCGCGAAGGCGAGCGGCAGGAACACCATCACGATGGCGAGCTGGCCCGCCTCCACGCCGAGGTTGAAGCCGACCAGCGCCAGCGCCAGCGCGCCCTGCGGCAAGCCGAGGTCGGCCAGCGCGCCGGCGAAGCCGAAGCCGTGGATCAGCCCGAACACGAAGGCCACCGCCCAGCGCCGCTCGTGAAGCACCGGCCACACGTTGTTGAGCGCTGCCAGCACCACCGAGGCGGCGATCGTCGCCTCCACCGGACGCGAAGGCAGCGTCAGCCAGCCGAGCGTGGCCAGGGTCAGCGTGATCGAGTGCGCCACGGTGAACGCGGTGACGATGCGCAGCACGTCCCAGAAGGCCGCGCCGAAGCGCGCCACCGGCGCCCAGCGGTGCACCGGCGCACCCTGCCAGGCGAGCACGGCGGGCAGCAGCAACGAGAGCAGGAACAGGATGTGGTCCAGGCCGATCCAGATGTGCCACACGCCCTGGCCGAGGTAGCTCGTGAACTCGCTCCACGCCGAGCGTTGCCCGGCGGCGAAGCTCACCGCGGCGGCCTGCGGGTCGAGCACCGCGGTGCGCGTCTGGCCGTCGAGCGTGAGCTTGAGAAGGCCGCGGTGCAGCGGGTCGGTGTCGGCGAACAGGCGGTACTCGATGTCCAGCGCACGCGCGCCGGGTCGCTCGCACGCGAAGGCGAGCGGCAGCACGGTGTAGGCGCCGTCGCCGTGCCCCACCACCTGCTGCGGGCCGACGTCGACGCGGCACGGCGCACCGTCGCCGCGCACCGCCAGGCGGGCTGCGGCGTAGGCGGCGATGGCGGCGTGGCGCGCGCGCAGCTCGCCCCAGGTGATCTCGGCGTTGCCGTCGGCGTCCAGGCCGAGCGCGAAGTCGAGGTCGCGCAGCGCGATGTCCCAGCGGCCGGTCAGGCCCTGCGCGTCGGCGCTGAGGCTCAGGTAGGCGTCGGAGGCCTTGTGGGCCGCCGCGGGGCCGGCCGTGAGCAGCAGCACGAGCAGGCAGGACACGAGGGAGGCGAAGAACGGCGCCTTCACGCAGCGGGCCTTCACGGCAGTGCCTCCACCTGGCGCGCCAGCGCGCGCAGCACCCCGCTCTCGATGCCCGAATCGGCCAGCCAGCCGAGCGCCGGCTGGGCGCCGGCGCGGTCGCGCGCGGCCAGCGCCGCCTCGAGCAGCACGCGCGCGTCGGCCGGCTCGCGCTGCAGCTCGAAGTTGTTGCGCGCCAGCGCCAGGGCCTGCCGCACGTCGCCGCCGAAGGCGAGCACGAAGCGCGCCTCCTCCTTCTCGTGCAGCGCGTCGCCGCGCACACGGGCCGCGTCAAAGCGCGCCGCCAGCTCGCGCTGGTGCGCCTGCGCCGCGGCGGTGTCGCCGGCGGCGCGTGCCGCCAGCGCCAGGCGCAGCAGCAGCGGGTCGGCGCGGCCCTTGCCTTCGAGCAGCGCCAGCACCTCGCGCGGGCGGCCGCGGTCGAGCAGGAAGTCGGCATAGGCGGCGAGCAGGTAGACGTCGTCGACGCCGAGCGCCAGCGCGGCGCGGAACGCGGCCTCGGCGGCGGCCTGTTCGCCGCGGCGCTCTTCGGTCTCGGCGAGTCGCGTCAGCGCCCAGAGGCGCTCTTCGGGCAGCGCCTCGCTGCCTGCCTGCGCCAGCGCGGCGCGCAGGGCGGCGGCGGCCGGCGCCGCGCGGCCGGTGGCCGCGTCGACCTGCGCCGCGCAGGCCGTGCCGAGCAGCGGCGTGGCGAGCGCGAGCAAGCGCTCGCAGTCGCGCCGCGCCTCGGCGTAGCGCGCCTGCACCATGTGGATGGCGGCGCGCCAGGCCCAGGCCTCGACGTTGTCGGGCTCGGCCTCGACGGCCGCCGCCAGGTCCGCCAGCGCCGGCTCGAAGGCATGGCCGTACTGGCGCAGCACGGCGCGCATCACGCGCACGGCAGGCGGCGGCGCGCTCGCGTTCCACCAGGGCGCGAGCACCGACTGGGCGTAGCCCACCCAGCGCGGATCGCCCCAGGCGGTGGCGCGCTCGTAGTAGCGGCGCGCCAGCTCGACGGCGCGCGCGGGGTCGGCGGGGTCGCGGCGCTGCGCCTCGCGCAGCGCGGCCAGTTCGCGCTCGGCGGCGTCGCTGGCGCGCAGCGGCAGGCGCTCGATCACCTGGGCGTCGGAGGCGGGCGTGAAGGGCGTGCCGCGGGCGGGCTGGGCGGCCGACGGGGGCGCGGTGAAGATCAGGGCCAGGGCCAGGGCCAGAGCCAAGGTCGGCGCCAGGTTCGGCAGGTTCGGCACAGCAGCGGGCAGGGCCCGCGGCGGCCCGGAAGGCGTTGAAGGAGACATCGGAACGAGGGACGACGACGACGGCACCGCGGCGCCGGGGTTGGCCGCGGCGGCGGCGATGGTAGCCGCGGTCAACGTAATGCCCCCAGGACCGTTGAGGCCAAGGTCGGGCTCCGTCCGACTCCTGCGGTACTCCACCCCATCAACCCCCACCGAAAGCGATCCCCATGAACAAGACCCTGAGCGCCCTCGTCCTGGCCGCCTTCGCCGCCGTCGCCGTCAACGCGCAAGCCGCGTCGCACGCCGGCGCCGCCCCGGCGGCCAAGGCCAGCGCGGCCAAGGCCGACAAGAAGGAAGCGGCCAAGAAGACCGAGAAGAAGGCCGAGGCGAAGAAGGAAGAAGCCAAGAAGTAAGCCCAAGCGCGCTTCACGAACGTGGCCGCTTCGGCCGTCGCAGCGACGGCGGAAGCGGCCACTCGTTTTGGGGCGCTTCGGGC
>Ga0073934_10004811_pt1 | contig 21804 bp, 17 predicted proteins | sample LarsenN4metaG_FD_76834 | JGI IMG/M metagenome (GOLD analysis project Ga0073934, IMG submission 76834) | Hot spring sediment bacterial and archeal communities from British Columbia, Canada, to study Microbial Dark Matter (Phase II) - Larsen... ...
AGGAAGTTACGTCCATCCGTCTATAAATGCCCTAAAACGAAATTCGCTGCGAAGAATAACGACGGCGGACAGAGGGTTGCCACTTATCAGTTCGGGAATGATGCACAAATTGAGTTACGCGAAGTCCAGTAAGAAGCGCAGTTCGCATGCCGTACCGCGCGATTGCGCACAAAACGACCATTTTTTCCTTGAAAACGAGCAAAATCCACCGCCATTTTCAGATCTCACGCGTCGCAAAGCCGTAGGCAGAAAAATGAGAAATACGATGCAATGCGATGCAATGCAAATCGCGGGAGGGGAGTGGAAGGCATTGCCGCCCATCAAATCGGAGGGGAAACTCAGTGGTATCTGTCAGCGAGTCGGCATGCATCAGCGGTCTAATTCCCACACCCGGACTGTGCCATCCCAGCTGCCGGCGGCGATCTGCCGGCCGTTGTTGGTGATCGAAATGCACAGCACCTCGCCGCTATGCGATAATTTGATTTTTTCTTTCCACGTATTGCTGTCCCACCGTCGAACTTCGCCGGGCTGGTTCCAGTCACCTCCGCCGGAAGCGAGAGTTTTGCCGTCCGGAGTGAACGCCACTGCCCAAGTTTCACCTGCATGCGCCTTGACCGAAAACACTTCGCGTTTGGATTCGATCTCCCAAACTCGCACCCAGCCGTAGCGGATGCCTGCGGCGACCCGTTTGCCGTCGGGGGAGATCGCGACCGATCGAATTTCCCCCTCTTTGACGGAGAGGACTTCCGCTTTGGATGGTTCTTCCATCCATCGCAATCTCAGGGAATTATCGGAACCGGCGCTGGCAAGCAATTTGCCGCTACGATCGACGGCCAAACTGTTGACCCAACTCGTATGATCGTGCAGGACGCGAAGCGATTCGCCAGACTCGATATTCCATTCGCGGATGGTTCCATCGATGCCCCCGCTGAAAAGCCGTCTGTTGTCCGGAGTGATGGCGAGCGCCAGCACCGCGCCTGTGTGGTCGCGCCATTGCCGAGTCTGTGCCGGATTGACGACGCGGCCGAACCGGCGAGAGAAAACAACGCGATCATGTCCGCCGCTGATGAGCAAATTGCCGTCGGTTGAGTAGGTCAACGCGGCCACCGCATTGTGATGGCCCGGTAGGGTATTCACTTTCCGCTTTTGTGCCGGGTCCCAAATGGTCACGCTGCCGTCGCCGGCCCCGATTGCCAACGACTTGCCATCAGGAGCGAAGGCGACGGCCCCGATCCAGCGATCGCTGGCTTTGAGCACAATCGGTTCACCGGCCAAGCCAGCGGCCGCAAACGTCACAAGTGTTCCAAGTGCCAAACATACAATCCGCACGGTTCACCTCATTGCGGCATTTCGCTCAGCGGCATAGCATGATCGTCATGCAACAGCATAACAAAGCTCGACTCGCATGGGGATGCACGACGCTGCTCTTTTTTGCCTCAGGAGCGATTGCGGAAGAACCGGATCCGCAGGAGATCCTCGCGGGCGTTGAAAAATTCTTGGCACGGACCGCTCTGCAAGACGGTTCATACCGGCCCGGCGTCGATCCGAAATATCCGGGCATGTCCGACAGCGCTTACAGCGATCTGGCGCCAACGGTGTATGCAGTTATCGTGCACAAGACGTTCGGCTGGACCTTGCCGTCCGAGCAAAAGACCGCGGACTTTCTTCACAGTCGTCAACAATCCGACGGCGCTTTTGTCAATATCGGAGGCACGGCCGATCCCAAGTCGCCGCAGGCGCGTGCCTACAACACGACGCAGGGACTGGTCGCACTGCATGCATTGGGTCGCAGACCAAAATACGATCCGTTGCCCGTCTTTGCGTCCGCACTGCAAGAAGATTACAAGAAGATGCCGCTGTATATGACGAGCTTCTTTCCGCTGGCCTACCGGACGGCCGGCAAAAGTATTCCTCCCGAAGCCGACCGTAAAATTCGTGCTTTGATGGCGCAATCGGAAGACGGTTATCTGCATGAGCACGTTGCTTCGACTTTTCACGCGGTGCATTACTATCGGCTTGTCGGCGACCAGACGCCAAAAGCGGATTTGATCGTCCGACGCGTCCTCAAGGATCAAAATAAAGACGGCAGTTGGTTCATCAACCCGCCGGCTCGCGATCGACATGCGACATTCGACGCGGTTTTCACACTTCGGCATCTCGCCGGTAGCTCCAAGGAAGTGGTTGCAGCGCTTCGCAAGACCACGCAATGGGTGCTCAGTTGCCGAAATGCGGACGGCGGATTCGGCCATTTCCCAGGCAGCACGTCCGACATGGACGCGTTGTACTTTCATTTGGGCGCCTTGGTAATGACGGGATACTTGAAGCCAGTCGAACCGTTGCCGAGGGATCCACATCTCTTGGGTTGGGGGCATCTGATGCCGGTGAAATAGAGTGGATTGAATCACTGAAAGCGCGAGGAGCCAACTTGCCGCCGACTATCCGCACACCGCACTTGCAGGATCCGATTCGCACACATCTTCGCACGGATGTGACGAGTTTTCCCGACAGCATGACCGTGGACGAAGTGCAGCGCGCCATTCGCGAGCATGGCCTGGGCGAGCGAGTCATCTATTTCTATGCGACCGACGAACAAGGTCGCTTGACCGGCGTCGTGCCGACGCGCCGGCTGCTGATCGCTGACCCATCGAGAAAGCTCGCTGACTTGATGATCCGGCAGGTGATCGCCATTCCGGACTCGGCCACGGTGCTCGACGCATGCGAGTTCTTCGTCATGCACAAGTTTCTGGCGTTTCCTGTCGTGGACGCCGCTCGAAAGCTGATCGGCATCGTGGATGTGCAGATTTTCACCGACGAAATGTTCGACCTGGCCGAACGCCAGCATGCCGACGCGGTCTTTGAGGCACTGGGTTTTCGCGTTTCCCAGGTGAAAGACGCCGGCCCATTGCGGGCATTCCGTTTTCGCTTTCCCTGGCTGCTGACCACCATCGGCATTGGGACCGCGTGTGCCGCGATCGCCAGCGCGTTTGAACGAACGCTGTCCGGCAGCCTGATCCTGGCGTTCTTCATGATCATGGTCCTGGCTTTGGGCGAAAGCGTCAGTGCCCAATCGATGACCGTAACGATTCAGTCGCTACGATCGACGGCCCCAACGCGGCGCTGGTTTTTGCGCTCGCTGATTCGCGAACTGGCAACAGCCGCCCTCCTGGGATTGGCATGCGGTTTGGCCGTGTCGGTCATCGTCATCGCCTGGCGCGGAGAAATCATGCCTGCCGTGGTCATTGGCGGCGGCATCTTCCTTTCGCTGATCGGTGCTTCCGTGTTCGGGCTGAGCGTCCCGGCCGTGTTGCACGCCTTGAAACTCGATCCGCGCATCGCCGCCGGTCCGTTGACGCTTGCTCTTACCGACTTTTGCACGACGCTGTTTTACCTATCGCTCGCGGCCCTCGTGTTGCCGCGCGGCCCGGCGCCGGGATAAGCAGTTTTGCACTCACTCGATCGCCGCGATGGTACGATTGAACTCGGTAGTTACGCTTGGGGCATGAAATGTCCGCCAATTCCACCATCGAATGGACGGATGCGACGTGGAACCCGGTACGCGGGTGCACGAAAATCAGTCCGGGCTGCGCGCACTGTTACGCGGAAACGTTCGCCGAACGTTTTCGGGGCGTCCCCGGGCATCCGTATGAACACGGATTCGATCTGAAGTTGATCCCGGAAAAACTGCGCGAGCCGCTGAAATGGCGGTCGCCGAAATCGGTGTTTGTCAATTCGATGAGCGACTTGTTTCACGAAAATGTGCCGGACGGGTATGTCGAGAAAATCGCCCGCGTCATGGAGACGGCCAACTGGCATACGTACCAGGTGTTGACCAAGCGAGCCGAACGGATGCGCGATGCCCTCCAGGGATTTCTTGGATTCGCAGCGGAATTGCAGCACATTTGGTGGGGCGTGAGTGTCGAGGACCGCAAGCATGGCTTGCCACGAATCGACCTGCTTCGAGAGACGCCGGCTCAGGTTCGCTTCCTCTCGGTCGAACCGCTTCTGGAGGATTTAGGCGAACTGAACCTCCAAGGCATCCATTGGGTCATTGTTGGCGGCGAAAGCGGGCATGGTGCTCGCGCGATGCACCGAAACTGGGTGCTGCGGATACGGGAACAATGCCAAGTGGCGGGCGTGCCGTTCTTTTTCAAGCAGTGGGGCGGCGTGCACAAATCAAAAAACGGCCGGCTGCTCGAGGGCAGAACACACGACGAGTTGCCGCCGCGACATGCCGGCCAGGTTCCCAGCGCAAAGATTCGCCTCGAATTGGTGTCCGCGTTCGATGCCCGGCTTTGATTTGACGACTTGTACAATCCATTCATGATCCAAATCGACGGTTCCCATGGCGAAGGCGGCGGACAGATTCTCAGGTCGAGTCTGGCGCTATCGCTGCTGACGCAGCAACCGTTCCGACTTCGCAATATCCGCGCTAATCGGGAAAAGCCGGGGCTGCAACCGCAGCATCTGATGTCCGTCCGAGCAGCCGCCACTGTCGGAACCGCGACGGTGCGCGGCGATGCGCTAAAGTCGCGAGAATTGGTGTTCGAACCGGGGCCGGTGCGTGGCGGCGAGTATCGTTTCGATATCGGAACCGCCGGCGCGACCGGCCTGGTTCTCCACACCGTTTATTTGCCATTGGCGCTGCGCACTCAGTCGCCAGCCAAGATTATCCTGACCGGCGGCACACACAATCATCACAGTCCGTGCTTCCATTTTCTCGACACGACCTGGCGAGGCTACCTGCTTCGAATCGGTTTAAGCGTGGAACTTTCACTCCATAGAACCGGCTTCTATCCCCGAGGCGGCGGCGAGGTGCACGCAACGGTTCACCCATGCCGGAAAATCGACGGCCTGCAAATCCAAGCGCGGCCCGAACTGACGAATGTCACCGGTTTCAGTGCCTCGGTCGGTTTGCCCGAACACATTGCCCAGCGGCAAGCGAAACAGGCATCTCATCGCCTTCGCGACGCCGGTCTCGAAGTCGATCTACGACAGGAACAATGGGGCGGCGGTCCGGGGTCGGTAATTGCGCTGACCTTTCCACAATCCCCGGTGCCGACGATGTTTGTCGGACTCGGCGCGCGAGGCAAGCCGGCGGAGCGAGTCGCGGACGAAGCAGCAGATGAAGCGCTTGCGTACTTCGATTCGGGCGAGCCGGTCGATCCGCATTCGGCCGATCAAGTCGTTTTACCGTTGGCGTTTGCGGAAGAAGCGAGCGAATTTCGGGTTTCGGCAGTGACACAGCATCTACTGACAAATGTCGCGGTCATTCGCAATTTCGTGGATCGCGATATCGCCATCGACGGAGCGATAGGGCAGCCCGGGGTAGTGAGGATAGCCGCCCAAAGCGTATAATGCAGCGGTTGCTGTATCGTACTGAGGCGTTCATGTCGGATAACGATTTGACGGTCCCGGTCGCCCATTGGACAGCGTGCACGGAAGCAGAGGGACCAGGCAAGCGCTTTGCGCTCTGGCTGCAAGGCTGCCCGATGCGCTGTCCTGGCTGCTGCAACCCGGAAATGCTGCCTTTTACCGGCGGCACGCCGACGCCGCTGCACGAAATCTTGTGCTCGATCGATCGAGCGCACTCGGATCTTGGGATCGAAGGAATAACGCTTTTGGGCGGCGAACCGCTGGCACACGGCGCCGCCTCGGCGGCAATCGCCGTTGAAGTGCAAAAACGCGGCTTGAGCGTAATGGTCTTCACGGGCTATACGATCGAAGAAGCGCGCGAGCTTTCTGACCCGAAAATTGCAGAGTTATTGTCGGCAACCGATATTCTCGTCGATGGCCGTTATGAGCGAGATTTGCCGGACCACGAACGGCGCTGGATCGGTTCGACGAACCAACGCATTCATTTTTTATCGGGACGGTACAAACCGGATGACCCGTGCTGGAAACGGAAGAACACGATTGAGATTCGTTTGGAGGCGGACGGTTTGTCCGTGAATGGCTTTCCGGCAGAACGTGCCCTAGGATTGTGGAAGGATTTGCCCCGAGCCAGGGCGAACAGGCAATAAGAACATGAACGCGGCCACTGTCGCAATGGAGAAACCGCGCAGCGTATCGCGATTTGAAGCGGCGCTGTTGCGGATGCTGCGCGCCTTTGTGCCGCGAGCGCCCGGCGAACCGTTGCCGCCCATGCCAGCAGGCAAGCTTGTGCCGCCGAAGGAACTCAGCGGCGATTATGTGCACCTGGTGAAGGATACGCTCTCCAAGGGGTGTGTCCTCTATCTCGCGCGGGCAGGCGGATGGCGGCGAGAAACGCATCTTCGGCATGGGAAAGCCGCATTCGGCAGGCTGTGGGAACGGACTCCAGCCGAGGAGCTCGGACTCACGTTTTCGCAACATGCGCTCAATTTTCTTGTCTGGCTTGCGGCGGGGCGTCCCGAGCAACCGGCCTGGAGCCCATCGGTCGAGAATCTGACGCCGGGCGATCAATTGCTGTTATTCCTGGCCTACGATGCGGTACGCGAGACCGAAGCAGGTTCCGCGCTCCGCAATCGAGCTATCTTTATTCAGCATGGACTGGTGCGATTGGTGTTTCCGGATGACTTTGCGATTGTGCAGTCGAACCCGCCGCTCGATTTTGACACCTGGACGGAAGGCGTTGGCGCCAGTATCTGCGAGGCACTGCAACCAAGATTCGCTCAGCGGCTACTAATGCTTGAACGGCACAAAAACGAAATCGGCGACTGGACGAAAATGCGGCAAATCGGCATCGCCCAGGACAGGTCGCTTGCCGCTTTTTTGGCCTCCGCCGAGCTAACGAAGCGGCCCGACCTGGCCCGGTTCTTATTGCGAGCGCTCAGCGAGTTGCTCGTTCCTGAATTGACGACCGCTTTTTGGATCGGCGGACTGCAGGGCTCGGGCCCCGGCCGGCTGGCCGAACGACTCGAAGTGCACAGGCACGCGCTGGTCGTGCTGCGGCATGTCGAACGTCTCGCGGCCTGGACGCGCCGTGCACGCGCCACAGGCTATCTGGACGACGATTACGCGATCGCCCAGCTTTGGCTGTCGGATTGGGAACGCTATCGCGGCGACGAACTCGTCGCGATTTCGAATCAATTATTGCGGCAACTGGAACCGTTGCAAATCGGCGGCGACGTGCCGGCGGACCAAGAACCGCCGACGCAGCATGTCGAAGACATAAGACAATAGTGTCGGATGATTATTCGAGGAACGTTATGAGCCGAGCTTACCGAATCAAAGTGCGTGAATCGATGACGCGAGACATTCGCGCCGAAGATTGCATCAAGACGCAAATCGAAATGCTGGAAGTGCTCCCACCGGAAGATATGGCCGAACTTCTGGCCAAGGAACTGGAACGGCGCGGCTTCGAACGGCAGGAAGACGGCACCCTCGTCCGTAACGGCGACGGCGTTTGCGTCACCGTTGAACCGTGCACCTGCGAAGTCACCGTCGCCGCCGAGACCGAGCAGCGCGTTCAACTCGAAGGGACTCGCGAGGGCTACGGGTACGACGATATCGGTCCGAGCGGGAAGACCATCCGCGAACGGCTCGTCAGCGAGGTCAAAGCCGATCTCGAACGGCGCGCCGAGCAGAGCGCTGCCCGCTTGCAATCGGAAGCCACGCAAAAACTGGAGAAGAAACTCGCCGAACTGCAGCCGGAAATGACCAAGGTCGTCAACCGAGTGACCGCCGAGGCGCTCAAGCAAAAAGCAGCCCAGATGGGCGACGTGAAGGAAGTGCACGAAGACACCGAAGCCGGCACGCTCACGATCAAGGTTGAGGTTTGAACCCCGATGTCTGTTTTGTTGCAAGAGCGCGATCTGCCCCAGACACTGACGCCCGAACAGGCGGTCGAAGCAGCCTATTCGGCGGAACTCGCTGAGGTCATCGGCCGGCTGCAACGCGAACTGCCCTGCCTGATTGAATGCGACAAGGATTTGGCGCCATTCATCTTCATCCACGTACGCAATCGGCTGAAAGCACTTAACATTCGCTGCACTTACCTGGATGGCAGGCCAAGCCAGGACGCCCCGGCACAGACGAGCAGCAGCATGCCGACGGGACTCATGGGCACGATGATCGCGCAACTTCGTGATGCCGTTCGCGGCGCCGTCGAGCGACGCGTAGTCGTCTTGCCGCACCTCGATTTGTTGACGACCAGCCAGGGCGGCCTGACATCGGAAGCTCGCGAAGTGATTCCGCTTCTTTACGAGAATCCGCAGATCGTCTGGCTCGGCTTTAAGGATCCGTCGTTTCCGTTGCCTCGGGTGATCGAGAACCTTTTTCCGCACCGGCAGAGCCTGCTCGGCATTCCGCGCACGCGCCTGCGGCATTTGATTACGCAGAAAGAATCCCGCAAGTTCGGCAAGCAGTTTAATCCCTGGGCGCTGTACAAATATGTTTCCGGCGTCAACGCCGTCCGGCTGCGCAAGCTGCTATCCACGCTGGAAGGCGAAGATTATCCGTCCGAGCCTCGCCTGGCGCTGCGGCAACTCCGCCAAGCGACGTTGACCGGCACGCTCGAAATCCCCGAAGTCGATCTCGAAAAAGACATCGGCGGCTACTCCAAAGTGAAAAAACGTCTGCGGCAGGAGATTCTTGATGTCCTCGCTCGGCGCGACCAATCGACCGACGCTGAAACCATCGCGCGCATGGAGGAACTGATTCCGCGCGGCATGATTCTCTGGGGACCGCCTGGCACCGGCAAAACGTTCTTTGCCAAGGCCATGGCTGCGTCCATCGGCGCCGCGATCACCATCGTGTCCGGGCCGGAACTCAAATCGAAATGGGTCGGCGAATCGGAAGAGAATCTTCGACAGATCTTCCACAAGGCAAGGCAATCGGCGCCGTCCATTATCGTGTTCGACGAACTCGATTCGTTTGCCTCCGCCCGCGGAACCTATACCGGCTCAGGCGTCGAGCATTCCATGGTCAATCAACTGTTGACCGAAATGGACGGCTTTCACAAGGAGGAACTGGTCTTCGTCGTCGGTACGACGAACTTCGTCGAGATTCTTGATCCCGCACTGTTGCGGCCGGGCCGATTCGAGTTTCATCTGCACATTCCGTATCCCGACGACGACGATCGCCGGGAGATCCTGCAGATTTACGATCGCAAGATGAAACTGAAGATGACCTCCGCCGCATTCGATTATGCCGTTCGCCGCACCGGCGAGGGTTACATGACGCCGACCGGCACGCAGTTCAGCGGCGATCATTTGCAGGCGCTTTGCCGGGCCGTCGCGCGGATTCGCCTGCGCGAGAATCGAAGCGATGACACTTCGCCGCAAGACGTGGAACGCGGCTTGACCGAGTACGACGAAAAACGCGACCTGACGACGATGCAGTCGGTGACCGTGGCGACGCATGAAGCCGGGCATTTTTTGTGTGCCGTCTTGTGCGAACATCATGCCGATCCGGAGCGAATCACGATTCAAAGCGAAATGCCCTGGGCCGGCGGCTACGTGCGCTACAACCCGAAAGAATTCAGCAAGCTCGGCGAACTCGGCCATACGCGGCAGGAATTACTGGACGACATGGTCGTCCTCGTCGGCGGCATCGAGGCGGAGCGATTGTTGCTCGACGATGTTTCCTCCGGCGCCGGGGGCAGCGACTTGCGCTATGCCACGCATATCGCACATTTGATCGTCGAATGGCTCGGATTCGGCGACACGACCGGCTTACGCCAGTTCCGCGACCCCAAAGATGGCGAACGCATGGTGCTGTCCGGCATGATGGCCGAAACCATCGACCGGCAAATCAACACGCTCTTCAAGCAAGCGCAGGAGCGTGCGGCATCGATCCTACAGAAGTACAAAGACGATCTGGTCAACCTTCGCAACGAAGTGATGGAAATGAAGGTGCTGGAACAGGCACGGATCGAGGAATGGCTCCGCGAATTTCGCGCTCGGCACAACCTTCCCGGCAAAAAACGCGTCCCCAAGAAGCCGCGAACTGAAGAAGTTCGCTAATCGGGTAGTGACGCTTCGCCAATGCATCCTGGAGCAGCCAATGGCATTGATGACGATCCATCTGCGGCGCGATCCGCAAACCGGCAAGCAGAACATCATCGTCAAACTCGATTCCGACGCCGACGCGCTGCCGATGGAACATGAACAAATGCACCGGCAACTCGTTGAGAAACTGCTGGGCAAGGGCCTGGACCCCGAAGACCTGGGCGAAATCATCATCGAACGAGAAGAAGCCCGCGAACCTGCCGCCTCAAGCAAACAAGAGCAACCTCGCGAACGAAAAGCCCAGTCGCAAGGGCAATGACGATTTGTGACTTATGACCTTTGACCTCTGATTCGTGACACCAGACTGAATGATCCTTGTTTTCCCTGATTTCGAGACCCTGAAGCTGTGCCTGACGAGCGGAATGATACCGCCGGAGGTCAGTCTGAGACCGGTTGTCGCCGGCACGGGCGAGGATAGTTTGCCGTGGGTCGAGACAAATGCCAAGTTGCCCAGGACGTTGCCGGATCAGTTGCGCAAGCTTGGCGTTCAGCAAGCGAGGTCGCAGCCGTCTGCCGGCGAAGAGCTAGACAATTGGCTGCAGGCATTGCCGGTAGTTCGCCAGCCCGAACCGCCATCGCCGGGCCCGCAGACACCCGTGTTATTTGAATTGCCCGACCCCTCCTATCTGCCGGTCGTCGTCGGAGAAATGCTGCGATTATCGAACGACCGCCAGAGCTTTCGCTGGCTGGAGGAAGACGGAAAGCCGGGGCCGGTGTTGTTGCGCGTTGTCGGTCCGCCATACTACACGTTATTGCGTGCGCTGGATCAGGGCGCAATCAGTGGCGTCTCCGGCATTCACGCCTACGTGGAGCAAGCTTCCAACGTCTGGGTCGAGATTGGATGCACACATCCGTTGGTCGATCGCATCCAGCCGCCGCCCGGCCAGCAGTTGCTGTTGCGGCATCCGCGCCGGTGGATGCACATCGCCGACGAACCATTTCGAGATATTTACGAAATCCTCGATTTCAAGTTGCCACAGTCGCGGCTCGACTGGGATCCAGCCGAATTGAAGCATCGTTTGCGCGTGCCGTTGCGATTGATCGAGGGCGATGCACATGATCCGGAGCTCTGGGTATTGCGCGAGAACGCGGTCGATCAACTCGATGCGCTGGTCCGAGATTCGAAAGAGAGTCTGATTCATCGATTGAGTTTTGCGGTCGGTTCCAACGGGCACAGGAATACGATCGTACTGCGAGTGCGTCCGTCGAAGCAGCCGCCGCCGCAACTGGTGCTGGACGCGCAGGCATACTGCACCTATTTGAAGTTGCCGAACCTGTTTTTGCCGGTTGGGACCCGCCTGCATCCGGTGCTGCGGCGCGACGCGATCCGCAAACTCCTCGCCGACGATTCGGGGCTAATCACCTGGCTGGAGCCGAATGCGGAAAAGCCTGGCAGTTTCACCCCGCAAGTGTTGCCCGACGATGCATTTCGTCCGCTACAGGACTGGGTGGACTACGTGCTCGACCACGACCGGCAGGCGCTGGAAGCGTGGATGCAAGAGTTTCGATTCGATTTTCAACCGTTTGTATGTGTCGAAGATGCAGCGCCGGAACGTCCGCGACCGCCAGGCGGCGCTCGCAAGCGTTCGGGGACGTCGACAACCGAGCAGGCCGATGTTCCGAAACCGGCCAAGCCGGTGAAGGAACAGCCGAAGGCGCAATCCGATTTCGAAGTAGTCGAAGCGGAATTGGACGAAGTGGAAGCACCAGAGCCATCGGCGGTACAAGTAGAAATCGCCGCACTCGAAAAGAAATTCGTCGAGTTTGAGGGAGCACTGGACAATCCCGAAAGGCTGAAACTGTGGACCGAGCTGGCTCGCCGTTATGCCGCGACCAAGGCAAATGCCGATGCGGCGTTGTGTTGGGTCAACCGCCTGTGGGAATTTTCCGACGATGATATTGCGAACCGAAAGGACCTGGTCCGCAATTGGCTGCAGAACGAGAAGTTGCAATTCGAAGGCTCATTTGCGTCGTTTGCGGACCGTGTGTTGCAAAGTGAGTCGCCGGCGCCGAGCGAGATTCGTGCGATGGTCGTCGGTATTCTCGCCGGTGCCTTACAGGAACCGCCCGCGCCGGCCATCATGCAGCGGCTATCGAAGTTGCAACAGTTCCTGGAACGCCACGAACGGGCGATCGGCGTCCGCATCGCCTGGCTGGGACATCGCACGCTGACAGGCCTGGCCCACGACGACGCATTGGGTTTGGCCCGCGTCCGAGACCGATTGCTGGATCGCCTGGTGCAGGACGGCCTCAGCCCCGAACGCGATTTGCCGAACTTCCTGCGAACCGCCGGGCATCAGGACAGCGAACGGCTGCGGGTGCTGCAGACGCGTCTTGTTCACCTGCGCGAACTGGCTCGAGCCTGGCTCAGCCGGTGCAAGCGCTTTCATGCGTATGAAGAGAATTTTCTGCAATCGTCAGGCCACTTGGTGGATTTGATCTTCGCTTTCGGCCTGGCTCGCATCGGCGAAAATGACGCCGCTCTGACCTTGCTCAAATCGGCCGAGACAACGGTCGCCTTGTTGCCGGCGTCGAAGCAAGACTCTCGAACAAAGTCGATCGACCGCTACCGCGACGTACACGAATTTTTGTTCCGCGCGTATCGCTACCGAATTGAACAGGCGATATCCGGCAGGCCGCACATTGGCGCCTTGCCTGTGGAGCTGCGCGACTATGTCGATCGGTCGTTTGCGAAGGGCACCAGCGATCGTGAGCGGCCCTGGTACATCCTCGAGCGCATGCGGGAGAAATCGAAGATCATCGAACCGCAAGAAGGCTTTCACCCATATCGGCTTAATCGTGTGGCGACAAAACTGGATGTTACCCTGGCACGGCTGCCCGAGGTTCGCGACGGTCAAATCGTCAAGTCGGAAATCGTCCGGCTATTGACCCATGGCGAAGAGAAGAAGCCGACCCTGGACGATTGCGTCGCAATACTGGACGTCGGCCTCAGTCTTTCCGCGCGCATTGGCGAGTCGTTCACGATTGAGTTGGTGCGGAAAGCCGAGGAGACGCTGGCCAAGATTAACCCGGCGACGGCCAAGCCGGAGACGTTGGAGCGAATCCAGGGCCTGCTGCGGAGAGCCTTCTTCCTGGCAGCGCATTTCGGTCGGTCCGAGCATGTCCAGCAATTGACCAATGCGTTCGTCGGTTTTCTGAAACACGCCGGCAATTCCAACGACCGCGCATTACAGGACATCATCGGTCATGTTTCGCGGGAATGTCTTCGCGGACTGCGAAAAATGGGGATGCGCGACGAAGTCGGCAAGCTTCTGGACTCGATGGAAAAAGCCGTTCTCCCCGCCGGCGGAGTCGCGGCCGTTCGCGGCTCGATGCGGCCCGAAGAGTGGGGCCGGCTCTTGCGTACGTTACTGCATCTCGCCAGTGCATGGATGTACTACGGCTGGATCGACCGCTGTCAGGAAATCCTGACGGAATCCCGCCGCGTCCTGAAGGAATTCCCGATCGACGCTCAAAAAGGCCTGCAAGTTCCGACCTACGTTCAACTGGGTTGCGCTTATGTCGGCGCGCTGGCGCTGGCGCCCATCACCTGGGCGATGCCGCGGATCGAGGATATGCTGGAACATCTGCAGCCATGTCATGATCTGAGCACGATGACGGACTATTGCGCTTGGCGTCACCTCGAATTGATTGAAACCGTCGTGCTGGCGATCATCAACGAGGATTTCGCCCTCGGCCCGAATGTCCGCCGCTGGCTTGACGAGGATGAGTATCTCATCCGGCGGCGGATTCACGCCGACCATCGCCGGATGAAAGACGTGGCAGGGATGTGAGCGATCATTCACGCCGCAGGGCGGGTAGGAGCGGCACGGCCAGCGCGGCACGGACTGCCCAAAACCCTGCGGCAAGTCCAGAGGCTAGCACGACCGCAAGCAAGATCGAAAGGCGCAGGAACGGCATCGATCCGCCGGCGGTAACGTGCGGCAGGACGGAGATTGCCGCAGCCGCGACACCGATGCCGAGGCCGCACAACAGCAACAGCACGTTTTCCGCCAGTACAAGAGTGGCCAGCGCTTGCCGGCGATAGCCGACGGCACGCAAGAGCGCCAGTTCGCCGCGCCGTTCCCAGGTGCCGCGCAGCAGTGCCGCTGCCAGTCCGAGCACGCCCAGCAACAATCCGAAACCGCCCAGCAGTTGAAACGTCGTCAGGTACGTATTCTCGACCGCCATGAACGTGGCGACACGATCGCGCGAATTGCCGACCGTGGGTCCATGTTTGGCGAGGCCTTGCAGCAAAAGCGTCGTGACCCTATCGATTTGATTTGGCGGTGCTTCAACGAGGTGCAACTTTCGCCCCTCTTCACGGGGGTAGAGGCGGACAAACGCTTCTTCCGACATCAACACTTCACTTTGAAATACGCTGTCCTTCAACATGGCGACGACGCGCAAACGCACCGGCCGGCCTTGGTCGTCGGAGGCAGTGAATTCATCGCCCAAGCCGATTTTCAGCATCCAGGTAACGGTGTTTTCCTCGGCGATGACGGGCACAACTCCCTCGGGCAACTCACGCTCTAATAAGAGCCAGGGATTAGCGCGCTCGTCACTCGATTTCGCTGCGGTCGCGACAAATCGAAATCCGCCGCGATCGCGCAGCGACTTTGGCATGCCAAGCAATCGGGGTTTGCCTGCCTGATACAGATTGAGGCAACTGGCGTCGTCGCCGGCGCGAACGCGTAATGAAAAAATCGACGCCCGTTTCAGTGTCTCCTCCGCATCTCGCGTCCGTTCCTGGACCGACTTTCCGGTTGGATCGGCCTGTTGCTGATAGCGGATTCGCAGCGCGTCGAGGATGTCCTGCCGGCCTTCGCCGTTCAGGTCGCCATAGATCGGCAAATCAGTTTGCACGAACAGGGGAAAGCCGCCGGAACCGCCGCTCTTGTTTTCAAAGTCGCGTTCCGGGTGTCGGCGAAACGACTCAACGGCGACGAGCAGGAACGCGGCAGCAGCCAACAATCCGGCCGTGAGCAAACTTCGCACCGGATTGCGGCCGGCGTTACGAACCCCCAGCTCCGCGATCGCCCGCAAGCCGTGCGGCGCCCGAAGTCCATGGCGCTCGCGTAGGAGCCAGTGCAGCAGACCGGCGAGAAAACCCGTCAGCAGCAACGATCCGCCCGCGAAAAAACTCAATGCTCGAAACATCGGATTGTCGAGCCCGACGCCGGCAACGAGCGAAACTGCCCCCAGAACAATTCCGCTACCAGCAACGGCCCAGTGCAACCACGGTTTTTTTCGATTTGCGAATTGGCCCGCAGGCTGAACGACTCCCGCCAACAAAGCACTCGGCGCCACTCTGCGTAAGCCGCGCAATGCCCAGAAGATCATGCCCGCGCTCATCAACACCGCACCGACCCATCCGGCTGCGAGACTCGTGCTGCCCACGTGCAGACCCAAAAACGATCCGACGTGCGGGTCCGGCCATAGTCGAACGAGCAATTCGATCATCAACCAGGCATAGAGAAATGCGGCGGCCAATCCGAGCGCGGCGCCGACTGCGGCAACCGCCAACCCTTCGAGCAGGAAAAGGCTTAACACTTTCCGGCTCGTCCAGCCAGTCGCCATCAGCAGTCCGACTTCGCTGGCACGCCGTTCGACATTCAATCGCGTGAGAAGACCGACCAGAAGCATCGCCGCAGCGATAAGGAAAAAGCTGAATCCCAGAAACAAGCCGCCAAAATCCTGGCCGCCCCGGCTCGCACTGGCGTTTCGCGCCCGCAAGTCTTCGAAAACGAAACCGCCCTTTTCCGCTGGAAGGCGACTCAACAGTTCACCGGTCAACCGCGCCGATTGGCTTCCTTCAGCGGCAATGCGAATTGTCGTCAATTGCCCATATCGGCTGCCCCACAGTTTCTGCCCGGCTGCCAGTGTGACGTAGGCTTTTGGCGTCGTGCGATATTTTTTCCAATAATCTTCGTCGCGCTTTTGCACGAGCCGGTTGTCGTACGGAAATGGCGGATCCCATTCGCGCAGGCTCAGTCGATCCGTCACGCCGGGGAACGTCGGCGTCAAATACGGATCGGCGGCCACTCCCGTCATTTGCACGCGGCCTCGAAGTCGAAAACTCGTCTGACTCTCCACGAGTTTGCCGTCGCGTAGCTCCGGCTCGAAGTACGTCAGCGTAATCTTGCTGCCTATCGACACGTCGCGCAGCGGCGATTCGGGCCAGTCCGCGAGAATGATCTCGTCATCTTGAAGATTCTCGACGCCCATCGGAAGAAATGGTCCCAACGGGGCGGGCAATGCCGGATCGAGTGCCGCCACGACGGAATAAGCAATGAACTGTTTGTCATGGCCGATGCGGTTGGCGAGGTACACGAGCGTTTCACCCAGCCGCAGCCGCTGTTCGCGCGCCATGTCGCGGACCGCATCCACGATGGTCGGCTCAAGCATCGATTGCGAACTTTCGATGCTCAAGTAGGACTCTCGATTTCGAAGAATCAGTCCCCAGTCGTCGAGCGTCAGGTTGCGGTGCAGCTGTTCTTGAAGGGCATCGCGCTGACCGCCTCGGGCAAGGATCGCATTGACCTTGGCGCCGGCGCCGGCCTGCTGCTGGATCCGTCGAAGGGGAACGTAAATGTTCTTCGGCTGGGCGGCGCCGGGAAAAATCTGAAACTGCGCAGCCGGCGAATTATCCGGCAGTATCTCGCTGACTGCGATTTCCCATTCGGCGGTCGTTTCCTTATCATCGCGCCGGCCGAGGAGTGACTCGCGCGGCAAAGCACTTGTTTTTGGATGCCGCAACGTAATCGTGTCGCCGATTCTTGCGCCGAGTTCAAGGGCCAGCGACTCGGCCAGAGCGGCTCCGTCGGAACTCGCTGCAGGTCTCGCCCGCAGAAGTTCATTTGCCCCGCCGATGATCGTCGCTCCTCTAATGACTTTTTCGCCGTGGCGAATCGACCCGCTGGCCAAAACGACTGATTCGATCTGCGTACCTGGAAATTTGTCGGCAGGCAGTGGCTGGAAGAACCGCGGCGCCGTCAGCGCATAATCGATGCCGGCCCGCTGCGTTTCGGCACGCTGGCGCAGGCTGCCGCGCAGACTGTCGCCCACCAACAGTGCACCAGCGAGAACCGCGGCACCGACGGCCACGCCGAGGAGCACGGCCAGATGCGCCTTGTGGTGGAACCAGAGGTTTCGAAACAGCAGCCGGCCAAACGACATCGCAGAGCCTCATGCCGGTTCGAGCCGGCCGTCGTTCATTTGCATGCGGCGCGGAAAGGCGGCGGCAAGCTCCGCGCTGTGGGTCACGGCGATCAGAATGGTCTCTTGCTGCCGGTGCAGGTCGAGCAGGAGTTCGCCGACCGAGCGGGCCGTCGAACGATCGAGGTTGCCTGTCGGTTCGTCCGCCAGCAGCAAAAGGGGGCGATGGACAAGCGCCCGGGCAATGGCGACACGTTGACGCTCTCCGCCCGAAAGTTCCGCGGGCCGATGATCCAATCGGTCCGTCAAGCCAACGCGATCGAGAAGCTCTCTCGCCCAGCTTTCGGCCTGTGCCGGGCTTGTATCCTTATTGACCAGAGTCGGAATCAGCACGTTTTCGAGCACGGTGCATTGCGGCAACAGATGGTGATCCTGAAACACGAAGCCGATTCGGCGATTTCGAAACGCGGCCAGGTCGGACTCGGAAAGGGCAAACGGATCCTGATTATCGAGCCGCACTTCGCCAGCCGTTGGGCGGTCAAGCGTGCCAAGAATATGCAGAAGCGTGCTTTTCCCGGACCCGGACGGCCCCACAACGGCGATTGCCTCTCCGCGCTGCATCGACAACGAAATACCGCGCAGCACCGGCAACGGTCCGCTGCGCGTGGTGTATTCCTTCGCGACGTTCGTGACAACAAGCGACATCCGAGGGCGTTTTACGACTGCGGTATGGAGAATGGAATATCGGAAAGGAACCAAATGGCGCATTCCGGATGGAAGTCGAAGCCGGCGCAGTCTCCATATTGACGTTCCAGCGTCCAATCGCATAACTTCCCTTCAACGGCAGCGTCTTTTTTCGCCGCCCACCGCGATTCGCGAAAGGATTTCGATGTCCGCTCTCCTGGTTACGGGCGGTTGCGGTTTCATCGGCAGCAACTACATCCGCTTTGTGCTCAATGCCGATCCGGCCATTTCAGTCGTGAACCTGGACGCGCTCACCTACGCCGGCAACCTCGCAAACCTGGCCGATCTCGAAGGCAATCCACGCTACCGGTTTGTTAAAGGCGATATCACCGACCCGTCCGCCGTGCGAAAAGCGATCGGCGCGGGCGTCAATGCCATCGTGAACTTCGCCGCCGAAAGCCACGTCGATCGCAGCATCATGGATTCCGGCCCGTTTGTGCGGACCAACGTTGTCGGCACCCAGGTGCTGCTCGACGCGGCGCGTGAGCACAAGATTTCAAAATTTGTCCAGGTATCGACCGACGAAGTCTATGGCAGCCTCGGACCAACCGGCTTTTTCACCGAGACGACGCCCATTGCGCCAAGCAGCCCTTATTCGGCGAGCAAAGCGGCTGCCGATTTGCTCGTATACTCATACTTTCACACGTTTCAGTTTCCCGCAGTCATCACACGCTGCTCGAACAACTACGGACCGTATCAATTCCCGGAAAAACTAATTCCACTATTCATCACGAATCTCTTCAACGATATTCCGGTTCCAGTGTACGGCGACGGGCAGCAAATTCGCGACTGGATTCACGTGCTCGATCACTGTGCCGGGATCGAGGCGGTGCGGCAGCGCGGACGCATCGGCGAGGTTTACAATCTCGGCGGCCGGACGGAGCGAACGAATTTGGAAATCACGCATCTGCTTCTCGATTTGATCGGCAAGCCGCGGACCATGATCAAGCATGTGAAGGATCGCCCCGGCCATGACCGGCGTTACGCGATCGATTGTTCCAAGGCCGAACGGGAACTCGGTTGGAATCCGGCCATTTCGTTCGAAAAAGGTCTGCGCGACACAATCGAATGGTATCGCAGTCATCCACAATGGGTGGAAACGATTCGCTCGGGCGAATATCGCAGTTATTACGAAAAGCAATACGGCCATCGATGAGGAGTCTCATGGAACTACGCGGCGTCATCCTGGCGGGCGGAAAAGGCACTCGCCTTGGCGAATTGACCAAGGTCACGAACAAACACTTGCTGCCGGTCGGGCCGTACCCGATGGTTTATCACCCGCTGAAGAAGCTGGTGGATGCGGGCATACGCGACATCATGCTGGTTTCCGGCACCGAGCACATGGGCGATTTTGTCGAGTTGCTCGGCTCAGGACGCGAGCATGGCTGCGCCATTACCTATCGCGTGCAGGACGAAGCCGGCGGCATCGCGCAGGCGCTGGGCCTGGCTGAATTGTTCTGCCGCGGTGAGCGAACGGTCGTCATCCTTGGCGACAATATCTTTTTTGACCCGCTGGAGCCGATGCTGTCGGCCGCGAATCAGAAGGAGTATCACGCCTGGGTCGCGCTCAAGGAGGTTCCCGATCCGGGCCGGTATGGCGTCGCGGAACTGAACGGCAATCGCGTGGTTGGCATCGAGGAAAAGCCAACCCAGCCAAAAAGCAGCTTCGCCGTGGCCGGCATTTACATTTATCCGCCCGACGTGTTCAACGTGATCAAGACGCTCAAACCCAGCCGGCGCGGCGAATTGGAGATTACCGACGTCAACCGGCACTTTCTCGAAGATGGCCGGCTCGGCTACACGACGCTGCAAGGGTACTGGACAGACGCCGGCACGCCGGAGTCGCTTCTGCTGGCCAATGAACTGGTGCAGAAACAACCGCCGGTGTATGGGAAATGAACTGTTTAAGCATCAACGCCCACGGTTTGCAAACCGTGGGCGACTTCTCAAAAATCACTTCATCAATCGTTTCCGCAGCGCGTAGGCCCCGCCCAGTGCAACTCCGACCAGCGCCGTAATCATCGTGGCTGGTTCGGGCGTGTTGTTGATCTTCGGCTCGCAATCGCACGAGCATTCCGGCGGAAGCTCCGGAATATCGGGCACGTTCGGGATATCGCCCGGGACCGGCGGGTCCTGATTGTCGATGACGATTTCCGGGTTCACTTGCGGCACGATGAGCGGGAAGATCGCGAAAGCGGGTGTCGCCAACAGGCAGCAAACAAACGCTGCGGCCAGGATGGCAGCGGCGGTCCTTGAAGTGGTCATGATCGTCCTTTCAGGGCATCCAAACCGGGGACGGTAACTTTTTCGCACTACCTATTTGTTCGGTAGGGATTTTGCGGCAGATTCGCAAAAAGCGAATAGTAGGCAAACTGGCGAACCCCTCGTGACGGTCCCGTAAGGTGGAGAATGCGGCGAAAGAATTCAGGTTCTGCAACCTGGCCGTTTGGCGCCCCGCTAAAAAACGATGCCGCCGGTTATGCAGCCTGTCCTGCCGCGCCGATGGGAGAACCGATGGACCGGCATTGACGCCGTCGATAGCGCGCTTGCCTCGCGGAAGCGCGCAGCGGAAGCACCAGGAGGGTGTGACATGCGGAAGCTTTGGACTTTGGCGGCATTCGCCGCTGCGCTCGTTTGCCAGAATCAAATCGTCCAAGCGCAGGACCGCTGGTCTCGCCCCGCTCCGGCCGCCACCTTGGGCCGGCCCGCGCCGGCCGCCGCGCTCGGCCAGCCGCGGCCCCTGAATTCCAACGGCAACGATGGCGATGTATACACGGCTGGCTATTCGAGCGGCCGGCCGGTCATCCGGAATCGCGAAGATGCCGCCCCGGCGCTGTCCCCGGTTCCGCTGACGGGTCCGATTCTGACCGACACTCCCGCACCGGCGCCGACGCCAAGCGGCGCTGCACCACCGTCGGCGCCCGGATTCGCCGCTCCCGCGCCGGGTTATTGCGAATCGTGCGGCCCGGTTTATGGCGGTCACCCAGCGTTTGGCGAGTGCTGCGATCCGTACGGACAATTCGGCGGCCATGGACCATGGTGGACGCGAATCTGGTTCGGCGCGGAAATGCTGAACTGGTGGCAAAAGAACGCGACGTCTCCAGCCCTCGTGTTTACGGCGCCAATCCCGCCCGCGGGCGGCCCACCCGTGATTGGCACCGAAGTGCCGCTCTTCACCGGCGCCAGCCTCTATCCACAGTTCCACATCGGCGTACGCGCCTCGTCCGGCTTCTGGTTCGATCCGTGCCGGCTGCATGGCGTCGAGTCGTCGTTCCTCTACAACGGACCGCGCATTACGAACCAAACGTTCACCGCGGCAGCAGGCCAGATTCTCGTGCGCCGCATCATCGATTCGTCGAACGGCAATGTGCCCGTACTGGCCGAAACGGCCACGACAATGACCGTCAGCGGCGTCAGCCAACTGCTCGGCTCCGAAATCAACTACCGCCGGCTACTCTGCAACGACTGCGGTTACCGCCTCGACGTAATCGCGGGCTTTAAGTGGCTGAATCTGCACGAGCAACTGCGCTTTACCGAAACCGGCACTGGCGTGATTCCAGGTTTTGGCGTTGCCACGGGTATTGGCATCGATGAATTCGCGACGACGAATAACTTCTACGGCGGACAGATCGGCGTGCGCGGCGAACGACAGTTCGGCCGCTTCTACGCCGAAGGATATGGCAAGATCGCCTTTGGCCAGACCGACCATCGCATCGCAGTGTCCGGCGGCCAAGCATTTGTCGCCCCGGCGCCGCCGCCTTCCGGTTTGCCCGGGAACCTGCTGGCGCTCAACAGCAACATCGGCATCTTCAATGCCACGAGTTTTTCGCTCGTGCCCGAAGTCGGTCTCAACATCGGCTATCACTTGACGCCGCGTTTGCGCGTCTTCGTGGGCTACACTTTCCTCTACTGG
>Ga0073934_10004814_pt1 | contig 21793 bp, 17 predicted proteins | sample LarsenN4metaG_FD_76834 | JGI IMG/M metagenome (GOLD analysis project Ga0073934, IMG submission 76834) | Hot spring sediment bacterial and archeal communities from British Columbia, Canada, to study Microbial Dark Matter (Phase II) - Larsen... ...
GGAAGAAGAACCGGTTGTCTTTTACCCGGGGCGCTTACCTGGAGGATATCCATAGGCTCCCCTGCCCCAGCTATGAGGGATTTCCCCTCGAGCTCTACCTGACGCCCCGGCTGGTCCTCCTCTATGCTCCGACCCGGGGATGTTACTGGGAGAGATGTGCCTTCTGTTACTACGGATTGGCCGATAAAGCCACCGCCCCTTACCGCGAAAGAAAAGCAGATCTGATCGTAGAAGATTTGAAAACCCTCTCCGAAAAATACAAGACCTCCTACTTTTATTTCGCTGACGATCTGATCTCTCCCCGCCTCACCCTGAACCTTTCCCAACTTCTCATCCAGAAAGGGCTGAACTTCAAGTGGAGCAGCGATATGCGGTTGGAGAAAACGTTCACGCCCGAGCGGTGCCAGATTTTGAAACGAGGAGGCTGCGTCTCCGTCGCCCTGGGATTGGAATCGGGAAATCAGCGGGTCCTGGATTTCATGGATAAAGGGATTAAGGTAGAAGAGGCCGAGCGGGTTGTCAAAAATCTCTCGGCAGCCGGCATCGCTCCTCAAGTCATGGCTTTTCTAGATTTTCCTACCGAGACCCGTGGGGAGGCGGAAGATACCCTGGATTTTATTGCCCGTAATCTGGCCGACATAAGCCTCTTCGTCGTAGGGACCTACGATTTGGAAGCAGGCTCCTTAACGGCCCTGCAACCGGAGCGATACCACATCCGGGAAGTCTATTACCTCCAGGGGGATGAATTTAAAACCCACTGCTGTTACCAGATGGATAAGCCTTATAAAACGGAGGAAGACCGTATTCAATTGGATGCGCGGCTCGACGAGCTCTCCCAATACTTTAAACTGCGAACCTACCCCTGGGCCGGAACCGTCAGCGTCGCCCACAGCCTGCTTTATTTTGATCGATATGGGAAGGATATTTTTAAAATTCTCAGCCCGTCGCTTAGATCTAAAAGAACGCGACTTCCCAAAGCAGGGACGACCCGCCGATGGGACCCTACGCGGGTCCCGCGAATCGCCGAAGGGGTCCGGATAAAATTACTCCCTTTCGACCTCAACGAAATCAATGAACAATTGGCCCTCTCAGAAGGCGAGCTCCGCAAGGCCCTGGTCGAAAAGAACCGAAGCATCGAACGCGCCCTTTATGAAAGAATTCTACAAACCTTGCCTGAAGTACCTCCCCTTCCCGGTTGGTACCTTTTCAGGAGAGGACAACCCCCCCTCTACCTCTCGGAAGAAATCTACAGCCTGCTTCAACGGTGCGATGGCACGCGAACCATTAGCCAGATCCTAAGCGCCACGGGAAAAAAGTACCGCCGTAGGATGTTATCCTACCTCAAGGAGCTATACGCTAGGGAGATTATTAATTAAAAGTCGCAAATGGCGAATTGCAAATTGACCGTCAACCTTCCACGGCCCATTCTTGATGCCGGTTTGCAATTTAAAATTTGCCGCTTTCAACGTTATGAAAATTGCCTTTGCCCACGACTGGCTCAACGGGATGCGAGGCGGAGAAAGATGCCTGGAGGCTCTTTGCGAGGTTTATCCCCAGGCAACGATTTATACCCTGCTCCACGAGCAGGGAAATCTCAGCCCGGCCCTTTCCAGGATGCGGATTCAGACGAGCTTTGTTCAAAAACTCCCCCTGGCTTTCAAAAAGTATCGCCACTACCTCCCCTTGTTTCCCACGGCCATCGAGCAGTTCGACCTCCGGGGGTATGATTTGGTGGTGAGCTTGAGCCATTGTGTAGCCAAAGGCGTTTTAACCGGACCGGGCACCTGCCACATCTGCTACATCCTGACCCCCATGCGGTATGCCTGGGATCTCTACCAGGATTATTTTGGGGGAAAAAAGATCCATGGACTCCGAAAATGGATCGTCCCCTTTTTGATAAACTATCTCAGGACCTGGGATGCCGCCTCCAGCAACCGGGTCGATTATTTCATCGCCATCTCCGAGCACGTAGCCCGACGCGTCCGAAAGTATTACCGCCGAGAATGCGAGGTCATCTATCCTCCCGTGGATACCCAGTTTTATACCCCAGGCTCTGGGGACGGAGATTATTTTCTCATCGTTTCGGCCTTTGCCCCCTACAAACGGATCGATCTAGCCATCGAGGCTTTCAACCGGTTGAAGCTCCCCCTCAAAATCATCGGCAAAGGTCAAGAGGAGAAAGCTCTCAAACGGTTGGCCCAAGGTCATATTGAGTTTTTGGGAACCCTTCCCGATCAGGAGGTCCGCGACTACTACCGAAAGTGCCGGGCGCTGATCTTCCCCGGGGAGGAGGATTTCGGGTTGACCCCCCTGGAGGCCCAGGCCACGGGTCGGCCCGTTATAGCCTATGCCCGAGGGGGGGCCCTGGAAACCGTCGTGGAAGGAGTCACCGGTCTCTTCTTCCCGGAACCGACCGTAGAAAGCCTCTGCCAGGCCGTTCAACGATTTGAACACCTTAACTTCGAGAAGTCTAAGATCCGGGATCAAGCCCTCCGATTCAGTAAGGAACGTTTTAAGCAAGAAATGAAGGTTTACATCGAGGGTAAAGTGAAAGAATATTTTAGCTAAATCTTGAACCCTTCGTTATGGAAAGATTTTTACTAAAGGGGACTATCTTTTGAAGGGAAAAGGTATAAAATTATATTCTTGGTGAAAAGAAAAAAAAGAGGTCAACCGTTAAATCCCAATTCAACCCGGGCTAAATATTTACGAAGCCCGGAAGATGTGTAGTCACATCGAAGAGGCCCTTTAGATTTGTCTGGATGGGGGGCTATATTCACAACGTTCCTGTATTTAAAAGAATCAAAAGGAGGACTGGATGAAAAAGTTAGCGATTTCCATCTTGCTTTTAGCTTGTGTGGCATCTCCCGCCCTCGCGGTGGAACGCCTCGGGGGCCCTATTAACCTCACGGGAAGATATGGGATTAATGGAAATGTTGGAATTTTATTCCCCATCGGAGATCTTGGGGATACCGCGGATACCAGTGTGGTCTTTGGCGGCAAGTTTCTGTACGGACTTCGTAATAACTTTATGATAGAGGGTAACTTGAGCTATTCCCCTCTATCCGAAGATGAAGATCTGGAAGCGCTGGGGATAGATCCCGACCTTTCCGTTCTGGAGTTGTCCGGCGGACTCAGATACCTGTTTCCCTCTCGGGGACAGATCGTTCCCTACCTTAGCGGTGCTTTGGGCATATACAGGACGTCGGGCGAGGAAGTCGTCAGGGATATATTTGGTAACGTGTTCTTGATCGATGCCGATTCGACGGATGTCGGTATTAATTTTGGGGGCGGGCTCCTATATTTTTTCAACAACAATACGGCTGTGGATGCGGAGGGAAAGTTTCATATTTCCGAGCCTGATTACTTCGGCATGACCGGGGGCCTCACCTACTTTTTCAGGTAAACGGTCTGCAGTTTTTAACGGAGGATTCCCCCGTCGCACGATCTGTCAACAGAGGCAGAAAACGATCCATAGATCCTCCAGATAACCCAAATTCTATCTTCGCTCATCTGGACCGTCTGTGGATCGTTCCCCACTATGATTTCTTACTAAGATACTTGCCTATCAGTAAACCTAGCTTTTGAAGGGTCTCCGAAGGAACGAGATGGGGTTGCGTAATGAGGGCATCTTTCAGAGCCGTAGCGCAGGGACAGGTCCGTTCCCGAGGTATTTTGGGGACGGCCCCCCTGATAATTTTTTTAGCCATGCCTACATTTTTTAACAGATTGGCGATAATGGCCTCCGCCGTGACATCCTCCTCCGTTTCATGCCAGCAATCGTAGTCTGTAACCAGGGCCAGGGTTGCGTAGCAGATCTCCGCCTCCCTGGCCAGCTTGGCTTCCGGAATATTGGTCATTCCGATGACATCCACCCCCCACTGTCGGTAGATGCGGGACTCCGCCCGGGTGGAAAATTGGGGACCCTCTATGCACAGGTAAGTCCCCCCTGGATGAAGGGTTGCTCCGGCTTCTACCCCCGCCTGGTATAAAATATTGCTTAGAACCGGGCACACCGGGTCCGCAAAGGCAATATGTCCTACGAATCCCTCCCCGAAAAACGTGCTGATACGGCTTTTCGTTCGATCAAAAAATTGATCGGGGACCACGATATCCAGAGGTTTAATATCCTCTCGCATGCTTCCCACCGCGCTGACCGAGAGGAGCCATTCGACCCCCAATTTTTTAAACCCATAAATATTAGCCCGGAAATTCAATTCGCTGGGAAGGATCCGATGCCCCCGCCCGTGTCGCGGGAGAAAAGCGACCCGGACTCCCTCCAAAGATCCCAGGATATACGCATCCGAGGGGCTTCCAAAAGGTGTGTCGACTTCGACGGACTCTACCTCCTTCAGCCCTTCCATTTCATATAAACCGCTTCCGCCGATGACGCCTATTTTAACTTCAGACATATCGTCCTCTCCTTCTTAAATTTTTCGAAGTTGCAGCTAGAATTCTCTAAACTAGATAGGACTTTACTTAACCTAAGGGGTCTTGTCAAGGATAAAGATGACCAGATCCCGGGGCTTACCAGGAAGGGAGGCTTTCAAGGGTATTTTTTTGACCTGACCCCTCCGCTCTCCCCTTTCCTCCCAGGGGAGGGGAGAGCGGAGACCTAAACCATTCCAAGTTCCTCCTTCCCGCGTCGGGAAGGGGGTTCGGACCCATAGGCAGGCATTGGAGGCGTATCAGAAACCGGCTACTTACCTGCCAGAGCTACAAGCCGAAGGAGGTCAAAACTTAAGCAAAAACAGTTGACGTAACTCATCCACGGGAATATGGTAATACTCTATGGACGACGCAAAGGATCTACAGGCTTTGGCCCAACAAATTCAGCAGCTTCGGGACAAGATTCAGTATCATAACTACCGTTACTATGTTCTGGATGACCCTGAAATTTCCGATGCCGAATATGACGGGCTGATGCAGGAGTTGCTGAAGCTGGAAACAAAATACCCTCATCTGATCGCTTCAGATTCTCCTACCCAACGGGTAGGGGCTCCTCCTTTAGGAAAATTTGAGACGGTCCGCCACAGAATCCCCATGCTGAGCCTTGCGAACGCGTTTCACGAAGGGGAGGTCCGGGAGTTTGATGGGCGCGTTAAGCGCCTCCTTAGGAGGGAGGACCCCGTTGAATATGTGGTAGAGCCTAAAATTGACGGTCTCGCCGTCGAACTGGTTTATGAGAACGGGATTTTTACCCTGGGTTCGACCCGGGGAGATGGTGAGACGGGGGAGAACGTAACCCAGAACTTGAAGACGATTCCTTCCGTTCCTTTGCGTCTTTTAAGCTCTCCGGGAGAACCGCCACCCGCCAGATTAGAAGTCCGGGGGGAGGTTTACATGGATATGAAGGACTTTCAGAAATTAAATAAAGAGCGTGAAAAATCTGGAGAGCCTCTATTTGCCAATCCGAGGAATGCTGCCGCAGGTTCCCTCCGACAGTTAGATGCCAACATAACGGCCAGGCGCCCCTTGAAAATCTTCTTTTACGGCGCCGGTGTCATCGAAGGGAAAACTTTTGAGACCCATTGGGAGATGTTGGGGCAATTTAAGAGGTGGGGGCTTCGGATCAACTCCGAGATTCGGCTCTGTAGAAACCTGGGCGAGGTGCTCGCGTATTATCATGAGTTGCAGCAACGGCGGGATACTGTGGGCTATGAGATCGATGGGATCGTTATCAAGGTTAATGACCTGGCCCTCAGAGAGGAGTTGGGGGAGGTATCCCGCAGCCCCCGTTGGGCCTTAGCTCATAAATTCCCCCCCCGGGAAGCGACCACCCAGATCCTGGACGTTATCGTCCAGGTGGGGAGAACCGGAGCTTTGACCCCCGTTGCGAAGCTGAAGCCGGTTCAGATCGGTGGGGTACGGGTCCGTCGGGCTACGTTGCACAACCCAGATGAGATCGAACGAAAGGGGATCCTGATCGGGGATACGGTGGTGATTCAGCGGGCCGGAGACGTTATCCCGGAAGTCGTTAAGGTGATAGAGTCCTTACGAACCGGGAACGAACGGAAGTTCGTCTTTCCGGATAAATGCCCGGTTTGTGGGGCCGATGTCCTTCGCAGTGAGGGAGAAGCGGTCGCCCGGTGTACCGGAATTTCCTGCCCTGCTCAGTTAAAGGAGCGAATTCGACACTTTGCCGCAAAGGGCGCCATGGATATCGAGGGGGTCGGAGCCAAGCTGGTTAACCAGTTGGTGGACAAAGGGCTGATCTCCGATGTGGCCGATTTATATTCCCTCACTAAAGAAAAGTTGTTGAGCTTGGATCGACTGGGAGAAAAATCTGCCCAAAATCTTCTGGAGGCTCTGGAAATAAGCAAACGTCCCTCCCTGGCTCGATTCATTTATGCTTTAGGAATTCGGCATGTGGGGGAACATTTGGCCAGAATCCTGGCTTCTTATTTTAAGAACCTGGAAAATCTAGCCCGGGCCTCTGAAGAGGAGTTACAGGAGATTCGTGAAGTGGGCCCTCAGGTCGCTCATAGTATCTATGTCTTTTTTCAACAAGAAGAGACCCGCCAGATCCTTGAAAAGCTTCGGCAAGCGGGCGTTCAAATCCTGGGAACGGCGGAGACTCAAAAGTTAAAGGATCTGGAAGGGAAAACTTTCGTTCTTACAGGCGCTCTGAAAAAGTTTACCCGGGAAGAGGCGAAAAAGTTCATAGAGGACCGGGGAGGACAGGTCGCGTCCAGCGTCAGTAAAAAAACGGACTTTCTGGTCGTGGGGGAAAATCCGGGTTCTAAACTAGATAACGCGAAAAGGCTGGGGATCAAACTTCTGAACGAAGAGGAGTTTAAAAAGATGTTAAAGGCATGAGACCGGACCCCCACCCTACCCAATTCCTGATGGCGTAAAGGCTTCCTCCAGACTACTCCTTTGTAAAGTTAATCTTGATGAATCCTTCCCAGCTCCGTAAGGAGCGACCCGTTTATAGCCAAGGTTATCCTAAACAAGCCTCCCAGCTCCGTAAGGAGCGACCCGTTTGCAGCCAAGGCTAATCTAAACAAACTTCCAAGCTCCGTAAGGAGCGACCCGTTTGCAGCCAAGGCTAATCTAAACAAACTTCCAAGCTCCGGTAGGAGCGACCTGTTTATAGCCAAGGTGCCCCCCAACAAGTCTCCCAGCTCCGGTAGGAGCGACCTGTTTATAGCCAAGGTGCCCCCCAACAAGTCTCCCAGCTCCGGTAGGAGCGACCTGTTTCCTCGGTTATAAACAGGCTGCTCCTACCGGAGCTTCCTCTCTAGGACGGGATCCCTTGTTTGGCTATCCACAGATCCCCCCTCCCGGAGTTTTTAAGGGGGATGAAAACGAACTTTACAAATTAGGAGTACATCGTCCAATTAATTTTGATTCATGTAATCCCTCCCTGGCGGTCGTAGCTCAGAGGCGGAGGTAACGCAAGTCCTCAGAGCCGCGACCGTTAAATCCTCCCCTCACCCCTGGTAAACAGCGTAAGATCCCCATAACTTATTGATTTTAATAGGTAAAACCCCTTCGATCCTCCGAAACTTGCTCGATAACCATCCAGATCGTGTTCTTTTCTCTTTTTTTGTTTTTTTTAGCTTGACAAGGATAGTGCTATATGCTCTAATTGCAATGAGTTAGGGGTTATTTGGTATAAACTCTTTAAAAATAATAGCTTATGTGGGTACCCGGAATAGTTTGGCCGTTTAAGAGATGTAACACAAAAAATTTAAGTTTTAGTTCCCTCAATTAAAACTTAAGGTCGGGATTATAATCCGAATGGAGTGTAGCTATGCTTGGGTTTGGTTCTAAACATAAAATCGCGGGGCTTGATATCGGAGCCAATTCCATTAAGGTGGTGGAATTAGCCCAGAGCTCCAAAGGGGCTGAATTAAAGACTTTTGGAATGGTCCCCCTACCTCCTGAAGTCATTGTAGATGGGGCCATTATGGATGCAGAGGTGGTTGTCAACACCATCAAACAAGTTTTTAAGGAAGCCAAGGTCGGCAGTAAAGAGGTTGCCATTTCCGTCTCAGGGCATTCCGTGATTGTAAAAAAGATTGTGGTTCCAGAGACGACCCAGCAGGAATTGGAGAAGTCCATAGAGTCGGAGGCTCAACAATATATACCTTTTGACATTGGCGATGTCAATGTGGACTTTCAAATTTTAGAAAAGTCCCAGGCGGTTCAGCAGGGAGAGATGGAAGTTCTTCTGGTTGCCGTTAAAAAGGAAAAAGTCAATGAGCATATCAATCTCGTCCGGGAGGCGGGATTAATCCCGGTGATCATCGACGTAGATGCCTTTGCGTTTGAAAACGCCTACGAGCTCAATTATGAAGTGGAACCGGGTTCTGTAGCCCTGGTGGATATCGGGGCCAGCACGATGAAGATCAATATCATGCAGGATGGAACTTCCACCTTCGTACGGGATATTTCAGTAGGTGGAAATCAGTACACCGAGGCCCTGCAGAAGGAATTCAACATTAACTTTGAAACCGCCGAGAGGGTGAAGAAAGGACAGTTACCCGATAACATTTCTCAGGACGATGTGCTCACCGTGGTCAATGCTATTTCAGAAGACATCGTGGTAGAAATTCAGCGCTCCTTCGATTTCTTCAGGGCTTCGGCACCGGACGTCAATATCAATAAAGTGATCCTCGGCGGGGGCTGCTCGTTGTTTGGGGACATCGATAAATTTTTTGCCGACAAGCTAGGGATTACTGTGGAAAGAATCAATCCGTTTCGAAATCTAAAGATCAACCAGAAACGGTTCGATATGGAATACCTGGAGAGTATTGCCCCAAGGGCAGCCGTTGTCGTTGGATTGGGATTGAGGAGGGTGGACGATAAATGGTCAAAATAAATCTACTACCTAAGGATGCCCAGAAACAGCATGGGGTCGTTGGACAAATCGTACTTTTCTCTCTGATCATCTTGCTAACCCTGGCCGTAGACGTGGCCGGTTGGATTTATCTGGATAATCAGATCGCCAGCCTGAAACAAGATATCCAGAAAAAGGAAGCCAAGCTTGCGGAATTGGATTCGAAGGTCAAGGAGATAGAGAAGTTTAAAGCGGATAAAAAGGATCTGGAAAATAAGCGGGAGGCGATACGCAAGCTGGAGAAAGATCAGAAAATTCCGGTTCGGCTCCTGGATGAGATTTATAAAACCCTCGAGGCCGACCTCTGGTTAACGGCGTTTAGCAAGACGGCTGAGAAGCTGAGCATATCGGGAGTAGCGCTTTCTAACCCGGTGATTTCCGGCTACTTACGCAACCTGGCAGATTCTCCGTATATAAAAAATGTGGAACTTATCATCAGCCAGGAAAGTAAACTCGGCGATAGAACTGTACGGAATTTCCAGATTAGCTGCGAGCTGGAAACACCGGCGGAAACGCAGGAAGCCAAGGCACCATAAAAATGCTAGGAGGTAAGCTATGCCTGGAACCCTGGAGAAATTCGCAGAAACCCCCAAAAGCTATAAGTATGCGGGTCTCATAGCCATTGTTGGCATTTTGTTGGGGGCTTTTTGGTATTTTAAGTATGATCCCTCGACCCAGCAAATTAAAAGGTTAGACGAGCGAAGAAAAGAGTTGGCGACCAAGGTTGCGGAAGCCGAAGAGATCGTTAAAAACTACGATAAGTTTAAGCAGGACAAAGAGAAAGTAGAAGCCGAGCTCCAAGAGGCTCTTAAAAAACTTCCCAAGAGTAAAGAGGTCCCGACCCTCTTAGAGAAGATCAACGAGTCCGTCATCGAAGCGGGTCTGAATATCACGATATTTCAGCCCGGGACCTTGTCGGACAAGGGGCTCTACAACGAATTTCCTATAAATCTCAACGTAGTCGGTGGATATCATAACTTTGCGCGTTTTATAGATACCCTCAGTAAGCTAGATCGGATTGTGACCATCGGTACCATCAGTATGACACCGGCCACTGACGACAATTTAACGATTGTTGCCCAGGCAACAACCTATACTTCCAAGTAAGGATACGATATTCGCCGTGTAAAGCTGGGCGGCTGCCCATCCCCCGATGGGTGAAAGTCTCGCCCCTACACGGACGATGGCAAGGGGGCGCTAAGTTATGATAAAGCAACGAGCCTATGTTTTATTATTGCTAGCTGCCATGGGGTTGGTGGGTTGTAGCGAAGAACCCGATCTCTCGCAACCTGTTAACCCACCTAGAAAGAAGGAGGTGACCCAGCCCGCAGAGACGAAAACTACGGAAACTGTCCAGGCGTCACAGGATTTAGCCTTCACCTACGATTCTGCAGGCCGGCGTAATCCCTTTAAGCCTTTGGTGGATCTTGCTCCGAAGGTCGAGAAAGAGGTAGAGCCGACCCCGGGACGGGTCGCCCTTCTTGAACCTTTGCAGCAGTACGACACCAAGCAGTATAAACTGGTCGGGGTCGTCGCAGGAGGCAATGGAAATTATGCCATGGTAGAATCTCCGGACGGTAAGACCTATAACTTTAAGGTGGGAACGCGTATAGGTAGAAGGGAGGGCATTGTCCAGAGAATAACGGCTACGGGGGTAGTCGTTAAGGAAGTTATTCATTATGATAGCGGTAGAGTCGAAGAGGTGGAAACCACCTTATCTCTAAATAAACCTAATGAATAAGGAGCCCAATCATGAGAGATCATCCCGTAAAGCATCTTTTGCAGGTCTTCTTCATCTTTGTCGTTCTAGCTGTTCTCAGTGGTTGTGCTGGGTCTAAAGAGGCGGTCAAAAGCCCTGGAGCTGTCGTCAAGGAGAGTACCACCGGACCCGTTAAAATAACGAGCATTAGTAGCGAAACCATGAAGGGAAAGACCCGTGTGACGATCGAGTCTGCAGATAATCTAAGCTATACGGCCTTTACCTTGAGTGATCCCCTGCGCTTGGTCCTCGATTTACCTAACTCGGAGTTGAAAAACTATAAGGAGCCCATTCCCGTCCATAAAGGGGCTGTAGTTAAGATCGTTCCCTTCCAGCTCCAGGAAGGGAATAAAACAAGTTCCCGGATCGAGATAGAGCTCTCTAAAGTGGTCCGCTATGAGGTGCTTACGGATCAAAATAAGCTTTATGTGGATATACAGAACGGGATGGAAGGGGCCGCCGAGAAACCTTCCATGGAGGCAACTGCTCCCGGTCCTGAGCCCTCCCCGACGACCTCTGCTGAGGTAAAACCTCCGGTTATGGAAACCGGGTCTCCGACGGTGGAGCCCGCCCCAGGGGAAGCCAAGCCTCCTACGGAAGCTAAACCCGGTGAAAGTAAGCCCGCTCCCGGGGAAGCCAAGCCTCCTACGGAAGCTAAACCCGGTGAAAGTAAGCCCGCCCCAGGGGAAGCCAAGCCTCCTACGGAAGCTAAACCCGGTGAAAGTAAGCCCGCCCCAGGGGAAGCTAAGATTTCTTCCCTCCCGGAGGTTAAGTTATCTACCGTGAAGGGGGTGGATATCTCTCAGTTGGAAAAGGAGACGAGGGTCATTATCAAAACCGATATGCTGCCGGAATACGAGGTTAAGAAGGAAGCGGATCCCCCTCGGATCATCGTAGACCTGAAAAAAAGTACGATCGCTCCGGAGACTCAAAAGATTACCGAGGTGCACCTGGTCCCCAGTGCGATCCGGCGCGTCTCGTCCTTTCAGCTCAAGCGATCCCCCGAAGCGGCTGAAAACCTCGTCCGGATTATTATCAACCTGACCCAGGCCGTGGACCCTCAGGTCAAAACGGAGGACGGTAATATTTTTGTAGAGGTGGCACATCCGACCCGGCCTACCGAGGTCCCTCAGGCGGCGAGACCTGAGGAGGAGAAAGTTGAAGAGGCGGGTGTCCCTGCCTCTGAGCTGCCTGCGGCCCAGGCTCCTTCTATCCGAGCTCCTCAGACCGCCGAAGAGGCAAAATACCGGGGTCAGCCCATTACTTTAGATTTTAAAGATGCGGACTTACGGGATGTCCTGCGGATTATCGCGGAGATCAACAACTTTAACCTGGTTTTACATCCCGAGGTAGCGGGCCGGGTCACCGTCAGACTGGTGGACGTTCCCTGGGATCAGGCCCTGGACATTATCCTGAAGCTTAATAATCTGGCCGTTGAGATCGAAGGGAACATTATGCGGATCGGATCTAGCACTTCGTTTCAAAGGGAAATAGAGGCCAAACGCCTGGAACAAGAACAGCGCCTCGCAGCCATTGAAACCCAGAGAAGAGCAGAACCTTTGCGCACCGAGATCATCACCCTTAACTTCGCAGACCCCTCCCAGATCATCACCGTTATAGAAGGAGTTATAGCGGGTCGTCGAGAAGGACAGGCGCCGGGTCCTCGCCGGGGAACTATTACGGTGGATCCAAGGACGAAGACGCTGATCGTCCAGGATACGGAAGAAAACATCCGGCTTATCCGAGAACTGGTCGCGAGACTGGATAAACGAACCCCTCAGATCCTCATCGAAGCGCGGATCGTTACCGTCAACAAACAATTCAGCAAATCTCTGGGAATCAACTGGGCCGGTTCATTCAACGCAGATGCCGCCCATGGGAATACGACCGGATTTCGGTTCCCCAACTCCGTGAACGGCAATTTTGCGGTAAATCTTCCCCTGGGAAATGCCGTCGGTTCAACGGGGATCCGGTTAGGTAGCATCGATGACGTATTTTCCCTGGATTTAAATCTGGCCGCCGCTGAAACCGAAGGGAGGGCCACCATTCTGTCCCAACCTAAAGTGGTCACCGTAGATAATAAAGCGGCGAATATTCAAACCGGCGTGACTTTCACCCTGGCGACGACGATCCTGGTTAATAACACGACCCAGACCACGCTCCAGCAAGTCAACGCAACCCTCTCGCTGAACGTGACCCCCCGAGTCTCCGCCGACGGCCATATCCTCATGACCGTGAACGCCCAGAATAATTCTCCTGATTTTTCATCTCCCATCACGACCTCCGGGGGAGTTCCCCCTATTAACACCCAAAGCGTCAATACCGAGGTCCTGGTTAAAGACGGAGAGACGGTCGTCCTGGGAGGCATTTTACAGACTAATTCAAGTAAAACCCTTACAGCTGTACCCTATCTTCACAAGATTCCTGTGTTAGGAAGAGTCTTCAGATCTACGATTCCCGATACGAGAAACCAAAGCGAGTTGCTTATCTTCATCACCCCCAAGCTCTTAAATGCGGCTACTGTTGAACAGGATGAGGTAGGAAATATCAGACAACTCTCCGCCCAGTAACGTGAACGAAACTGAGGTTGTTGAATTCGTAAGCGTTCGGCCCGCAAGGATCAGAAATAAATCGATAGAAGGATGGATGGCCGAACGCTTATCATCCATGAACGTACCTTAATAGACTGATGCGCGTCTGCGTGGAGTCCTATCAAGGTATAAAAAATCCGATGGGCAAGATAAATCCCAGTACTGTAAGGATTTTAATGTTAGCTGTTGGGTGTTTTATTTTCCTCAGCTCTTGTGGCGACCCCTTGGGAGGGGAGGGTAACTCCCAGGTGTTTCTAACCCTGACCACCCCCTCCGGAAGTCCTGTGAATATCGTGGCCGATGTGTTCACTCCAGGAATTCCTGGAAATGTAACCGATGATTTCGCCGATTTTACCATCACGTCGGTTCCCAAAAATGCTAACGCCATCACCCAGGCCTCCGATGTCGTCCTCAATCAGCAAAATGTGACCTATATTCGAGCGGACGGAAATCCGGAGGTCCCGGCTCCGTTTACCCGTTTTATTGGAGGTATCCTCGTTCCCGCAGGCGGATCGGTTGATCAAAATTTGCTCGTTCTCCCGGCTTCGGCTAAGCTAAAACCGCCTTTGAGCGATCTGGCTTTCGGGGGGGGCGATGGTCAGATTTTTCTTACCGCCGTCGTAGAGCTTTTCGGTGAGGACCTGGCGGGCAATCCGGTTTCTGTCAAGGGCACCATAGGCATAACTGCTAGGGACGTCCTTCCATAACTAACCAAGGGGGAAGCCATGAGACCACATACACTAACTGTTTCTTTAATAGCACTGCTCGGTTTTCTGTTTGTCTTGTTTTCTGGGTGTGGAAAGCTGGAAGATCCGGAGCGCGCCGAACCGGTAGGCTCTTCCGGCGGAGGTGTCCCGCTACCCATCGGTCCCAGGTCCAGCATCGGGACCTTTTCTTTATCCGTGGATGTATCTCCGTCCTCGGTCCCGGCAAATGGAATTGATTCGCTTCGAATTGTTGCCACGCTGACAGATAGCTCGGGCCGGTCCGTCGCCGGGTATACGATTTTCTTTCAATCGGAGCTAGGGGTTTTCTCGCCATCCCCCTCGCCCCTGCCCGGAAATCCTTTAACCCCTACGACTCAGGGAAGCGCCATTACCGACGCCAACGGTAAGGCCTCTATCTTTATCCTCAGCACCCAGGCCGGAAGTTCTCCGGTCACGGCCATCGCGGATGTGAACCGGAATGCCAGTATAGATACCTTTGGGGATTTATTTGCCACAACGTTTATCGAGTTTACCGCAGCTCCGGGTGTACCGGGTCCGGGTCAGCCGGGTCTCGTACTGACCGCAGATCCAGTTTTTCAGACCATCCAGTCTACCGGCGCAGCCGGCGGCGTCACTCCGGCGCCCGTTACGATTACGGCGGACGTTTTTGATGAGCTGGGTCAAAAGGCCGGCGCCGGCGTCAGGGTAGAATTTAGCGCCTCTGGAGGAGCAGCGATTACCCCCTTTGACGATACCGATGCGAACGGCCAGGCGACCGCGACCCTGGTTCTGCCTAATCTCCCGGAAGGTAATTTCGTCTTCACCGTCACCGGTACGGTGATCATTCATGGAAGGGCTTTCACCGATACGGTCACTGTCTCCGTTAACGTCGTCCCACCGGCGACCCCGGTACCGACGGCAACGCCTACGGCCATACCCATAGCTCAGACCGTCGACTTGGCCATAGACAATACTTCCGTGCCTGTAGGGGGCACCTTCACTCTGACGGCAACCGTGACCGACTCAGCGGGGAATCCGGCTCCTAACGCCAGCGTAGAGTTTTCGATTGCAAACAATACGTGTGCATCCTTTAGCACTTCCCCATCTCTACCTATAACAAAAACAACTAATGCGTCTGGGATAGCAACGAGCGGACTTATTAGCCTGGATGTCGCGACCCCAGTCCCCTGTGCTATTACGTTTGTTGCAAGCTCAGGGGGGGTGACCAGTAACTCTGTCAGCCTCACTGCAGCTCCACCACGACCTGGGGCAATAACCTTGTCAGCTCCTTCTACAGTATCCCTAGGGGCAGGCGGGGTCGTTACCTTAACAGCCACAGCTACCGATGTGGGGGGTAATCCACTTCCCAACATCCCTATAGTCTTTAACTCCATCGTCAATACATGCACGACCTTTATTACTAATAATCCATCTTTGCCCACAACAGTTACAACGAATGCGAGCGGGGTGGCAACGGTAGCACCTAATCTAGGTGGTACCAGTATAGGCACCGGTGTAAGTTGTAGTGCCTCTTTCACTGCCAGCTCGGGCGGTGTGACGAGTAATACTGCAAATGTGACCATACTACCCTAGTGCTTTGTAAAGTTAATTTTGGGTAAGTCTCGGCCCTCACCCCCGCCCCTCTCCCACAGCGTGGGAGAGGGGCGGGGGTGAGGGAGGAACGTAACTTAAATTTAACTTTACAAAGTATGAGTGTTCCCTTCGGTGGCTATGGGTAACTTCTATACTCCGAACCCCTTAGCTCCCCATGTTGGAAGGTAGGTTGGCATACATAAGGGCGGTCGGAACGACCGCCCTATTTGTTACTCTAAGGGAGGGTACGATCGTGATCTTCAAGTAAGCAATCCAGGATCAGTTTCGTTCGTTTTGTAAAAGTTGAGGGAGCCCCTCTTTACGATAATTGCTAAGTAATCCGTCAGAAATATGTAGAAGTCTTGAACTATCTATACCTTTGCAGTTTTTAACTTGAACTCGTTAAATTTTAAATCAAATGACTTTGGTAAGCCCCGGAGGAGCGGCCTGTTTATAGTCAGAACGTTCCCTCCCCTTTCCTATAGCCCTGGAGGGGCGACCTGTTTGTAGACAGGTCGCCCCTCCAGGGCTAGGTTAATAAAAAAGAACTTCGATTGCTATAAACAGATCGCCCCTCCGGGGCTTTTGTAATTCAATAAAATCGAGGGTTTATAAAAAAGTGCGAAAGTATATAGTAGCTGACTTAATGGTAATACTTAGAACTTTATGACTATCGTAGATAACGCCTTTTTAATTAAAAAACAATTCTCCTAAAATCTTTTAGTTGACTTCAGAAAGCAGGTTGGTTTATTTTTATTAATACTTCATAACCCAGACTAAATATTTAATCACGATAACTTAATAGGAAGAACCCCTACGAGGGGACCTAGGGATTCTTCAAAGCCTTTTTAACAGATTATGTCTTTGGATCAGGAGCTTGTGGCTCAAATCGATAAATATAAAACGCTTCTTCAAAAAGATCCGAACTCCAGGGAATTCTTAACCCTGGCAGAGCTTTATCGGCGGCTGGGCGTCGCAGAGGAGGCCCATAAAGTTCTCCAGGAAGGGCTCAAAAAGCATCCCACCTTTGTCGATGCCAGGGTTGCTCTGGCGAGATTACTCCTTACCCAGGGAGATACCGATAAAGCCGCTCTGGAATTTGAGACGGTTATCAAGCAGGATCCTGCAAACTTTCTCTCTTATAAGTTGCTGGGCGAAATTGCCATGCAGAAAAACGATCTGGAGAAGGCGGCGGATCGATTTGGATCTGCGTATAAAATCAGACCCGATGATAAGGAATGCAAAGTTATGCTGGATTACATAGGAAGCCTTCTGGGCCGCAATGTGGTACCTCAAACGAAGGCTCCGGCAGCCGCGAGCCCTGCCAAGGAAAAGTCTGCCCCGCCGGAAAGCGCTAAAGCCAAAGAAAAAATTGCTCCCGCCAAACCCACAACACCTCCCCCTAAACCAACGACGCCTCCCCCTCCGTCGAAGAAAAAGCCGGTCATTGAGGAGAAGGTCAAGGAGCTGGAGGAAGTGGGGATCGCCGAAGAGGTGGATTTATCTGAAGGGTTTGAGATACCGTCTAAATCGAAAAAGTGGGAGGGATGGGAAGAAGAGGAGGCAGAAGCTCAGGCGGAAGCAGCTACCGAAGAATTGGAAGAGGCCGAACTCCTTGAGGAGATGGACGAGGCCGATGTCGAAGAGCTGGAGGCGTTCGAGCCCGCTGAGGCAGAGGGGGATTTTGAGGAAGTTGCGGCCAGCGAGGAGGCGGAGGAGGGCGGTTTTGATTTCGAAGAAACTGAACTTGAAAGCTTGAGCGCCGGAGATGTGTCGGTAGACGAGGAGGAAATCGAGGCGGTCACGGAAACTGAAGAGGACTCCGAAGAAATGCCGGTTGCCGAGGCTTCCGATGAGGTAAAATCCCTCGATGAGGACGATCTGGTGGCCCAAATTTTCCAGGAACTCTCGGAGAGCGAATACACTACGAAAGAGGAAAGCGACGAAGAGGAACCTGTACAAGAAGGAGAAGATCTGGCCGAAGCCCTGGGACTGTTTAAGGAAGGATCTGACGAATCTGAGGACTCTGAGTTGATGGAAGTTGAAGAGAGGGAGGAATCTGAAGAAGGGGAGGAAGCGGAATTGGAGGAGGTGGAACTGGAAGAGGAGGTGGAAGAGGTGGGAGAAGCTGTTGAATCGGAACCTCTCAAGGGGCTCTTTAAAAGGGAAGAAGAACCTGAGGAAGAAGCCTCAGAGGTGGAAGAGGAATCGGAAGCCTCCTCCATATTTAACGATTATGGGATCCGCCCGGAAGCTGAAGAAGAATCCGAAACTGTGGCGGCCACAGACGATGAAGAAGGGGATGTCTTTAAAGACTTCGATTTTGACGCTTTTGAAAAGGAATTAATGGCGGAGAAAAGCGCCGCGAAAGTTCCTTCCCCAACCGGAGAGCCGGAGGAGGACCTGGAAGAAACCCTTGAGCCGTTTTCTGAAGGGGAAGAGGTCGAGGAAGTTGAAGAGGAAGGCATCTCCGAAGAGATTGTTCTGGAAGAAGAGTTTGAATCTGCCGAGATGGAAGAGCCCTCCAGGATGAACTTCGAGGAAGAAGAGAAAAGGCCGGCGGTGGGTTCGCGGAAAGGTCGAGGCTCCGAAGAAGCCCCTTCTGCTTCTTTAGCAGATCAATATGTAGCGCAAAATCTTTTAGAAAAGGCGATCGGTGTCTATAAAACCTTGCTAAAAACCTCCCCTAATAACAAAGCCATTAAACAACGCCTGGAAGAAACTCTAGCTCTCAAAGCTTATATAGAAGAAGAGGGTTAAAGCCCGAGGATCGAAGGGAAAGGGTCGGGGATCGAAGGTCGTGGAGGGGTTTGTTTTCCCTCTTCAATCTTCTATCCTTAGGTCCTCTCTCTTCCGGTGGACTTGCCTAACGTTCTGGTTATTCATGGTCCCAATCTTAATATGCTGGGGGTGAGGGAACCTGGTATCTATGGGAGCGAGACCCTCGAAACCATCAACGATAAAATTCGGCGCTACGCTGCGGTTAAGGGCCTTTCCCTTCAAATTATCCAATCTAATCATGAAGGGGAGATCGTCGAGGCCATACAGAAAGCTCTGGGTGCGGTAGATAGTATTATCCTTAATGCGGGGGCCTACACCCACACTAGCCTGGCCATACGGGATGCCATCTCGGCCGTCAAAATCCCTGTCATCGAAGTTCATCTTTCCAATATCTACAGCCGGGAGGAATTTCGCCATAAATCTCTCATATCCCCCGTAGTTGTAGGTCAAATAAGCGGTTTTGGCTGGTATAGCTATATATTAGGCATTGAAGCTGCCGTAGAAGTCATGAATCGTAAACTCTAAAGCGATCCACAGAGTACTCAGATAACCCTCTCCCCTCTCCCGCAGCGTGGGAGAGGACCGGCTGGCCGGGCCTCTGAAGGAGAAAAAGCTGGATCCCCTTCTCCCCTCTCCCACAGCGTGGGAGAGGGGCCGGGGGTGAGGGTGGAACCGTTCTGGGGTCTCTAGAGACCTTTTTACGTTTTGGGTTTTATGCATATAGAGAAGTTGCGTAAAATTTTAGAGATGCTGGATAAAATGAACCTGGCCGAGCTCGAGCTAGAGACGGAGGATTTGAAGCTCAAAATCAAGAAGCACATGGATCTTCCATCCATGCAGCTCCCTTCGCCGGCGTCCCTCTCCTCCCAGATGCCTCCGGCCATCCAGCCTGTACTTTCTCCCGGGGAACAAGCCCGTTTGCCCCTTAAGGTAGAGCCCCAGGTGGAGAGGACTAAAATCGTGAGCAGAGATAAGGTGGTCTCGGTTAAATCCCCCATTGTGGGAAGTTTTTACCGATCCCCTTCTCCAGACGCCGAACCTTACGTTAAGGTAGGGGACCTGGTCTCTAAAGGACAGGTCCTCTGTATTGTGGAGGCCATGAAGATCATGAACGAGATCGAAAGTGAGTACGAGGGGAGAATTGTAGAGATCCTTGTGGAAAATGAACAGCCCGTGGAATACGGTCAGGAGCTTTTTTTGATCGAACTTAAGTAAGGGGGTCCTGAGGGCTATCCAGAATAAATGTGACCGGCCCCTCATTAAAAATCTGAACGAGCATGCGGGCCTGAAAGACCCCCGTAGCGATCTTAAGAGGGCTTTTTTTCAACTCTTCCACAAAAAGCTGGTAGAGGTGGTGAGCCCGTTCAGGTTCGGCGGCCCTGGTAAAGCTTGGTCGCCTCCCTTTTCGACAGTCCCCCAAGAGGGTAAACTGAGAAACGATAAGAAGCTCTCCCCGCACATCCAGGACCGATAAATTCATCTTTCCCAGGTCATCCTCGAAGATCCGCAGGTGGAGAATTTTTTCTACCAGGTAGTGAACGTCCTTCTCCGAATCCCCCTGCTCCACCCCTAGGAGAACGACCAGGCCCCGCCCGATGTCGCCGACTATTTTCCCCTCAACGCTGACCGCAGCTTGAGAGACGCGCTGTAGAACAACCCTCAAGGCAAGAGGATGTGGGCCGTGGGTAGGTGGCGCTTTGCGGGCTGCCCGCGGCTCACTGTTCGTCAAGATTTGCCCAACAATTCGCTCAGAAACTCTATATGATAATTTCCCTGTCGGAAGGAGGCGTCTTTAATGATTTTTCGATGGAGGGGGATCGTTGTTTTGATCCCTTCCACGATGAATTCGTCCAGAGCCCGTGCCATACGGGCTATGGCCTCTGTCCGATCTCGGGCATGGACGATGAGCTTTGCAATCATAGAATCGTAGAAAGGAGTTATGGTATACTCGTTATAGACGGCCGTATCGATCCGAATGCCCGGCCCTCCGGGGAGGTTGAAAGCCGTGATCTTCCCGGGGTTGGGGGTGAAGTTTTGGGGATCTTCTGCATTGATTCGGCATTCGATGCTGTGTCCTGTAAACCGGATATCTTTGCTCCGGAACTTGAGCTCCTGCCCGGCTGCAATCCGAATCTGCTCTTTAATCAAGTCTACACCGGTGACCATCTCGGTCACAGGATGCTCCACTTGAATCCGGGTGTTCATCTCTATGAAGTAAAAATTTCCGTCCGGATCCACCAAGAATTCCACGGTTCCCACGCTTTGGTATCTGATTTCCCGCATGGCTGCAACGACCAGGTTTCCTATCTTCTCCCGAACTTTGTCCGTCACGATGGGAGACGGAGATTCTTCCAAAAGTTTTTGATGGCGCCGCTGTATGGAGCATTCCCGTTCTCCAAGATGGTAAATATTTCCTTGTTGATCTCCGATGACTTGAAACTCGATATGACGTGGCTTTTGAAGAAACTTTTCCACGTAAATATCCGGGTTCCCGAAGGAAGAGATGGACTCTGAGCGTGCCATCATGAAGGAATTGGCGAGGGCGTCCTCTGAAAAGACGACCCGCATCCCCCGCCCTCCCCCCCCTCCTGAGGCTTTAAGGATGATGGGAAAGCCAATGGACATAGCCACATCCAGCGCTTCCTTAGCATCCTTGACAGAGTCATTACTCCCGGGTAGAACGGGAAGACCCGCCCGACGGGCGATCTGTCTGGCGGCGACCTTATCGCCCATTAACCGAATGATATTCGGTGGGGGGCCGATAAAGGTAATATTGCATTCCTCACACATTTCGGCAAACCGGGCGTTCTCCGCGAGAAACCCATATCCAGGATGCACGGCCTCCGCATCCGTGATCTCACAGGCGCTGATAATGTTGGTTTCGTTGAGATAGCTCTTGCTGTTCTCCGGAGGGCCCACGCAGACGCTCTCATCGGCAAACCTAACGTGGAGGGATTCTGCATCCGCTTTTGAGTAGATGGCAACGGTTTTAATTCCCAGTTCCTTACAGGCCCGGATAATCCTTAAAGCGATCTCACCTCGGTTAGCTATAAGAATCTTATTGAACACAATGGTTACTGCCTCCAGCCATGTATGGAAAGATACTTAGTTCATCTCCTTCATATAACTCCTGATCCAGAGATGCATTATTTCCATTCACTAAAAGAATTTGAAGCAGATGTTCTGGTAAGTTTAAACTTGCAGCCAGCGCTCGAACTGTAGTCCCATGGGGAACGTCCACGGCTATTTTCCTCCCGTCACTCCCCGCCGGCGCGTATTTGCGTAAATGAGCGAACAGTTTAACGATGACTTCCATCGGCTTCTCACCTTTTAAGAAGAGAGCTTTTCCTTCAATAACTTGTTCACCAACTGCGGGTTGGCCTTCCCCTTGGTGGCCTTCATGACCTCCCCCACAAAGAAACCGAAAGCTTTCTGCTTGCCGCCCTTATACTGTACGACCGTCTCCGGATTTTCGGCAATAATTCGATCCACAACCGATTCAACCTCTTTTTCA
>Ga0073934_10004815_pt1 | contig 21787 bp, 17 predicted proteins | sample LarsenN4metaG_FD_76834 | JGI IMG/M metagenome (GOLD analysis project Ga0073934, IMG submission 76834) | Hot spring sediment bacterial and archeal communities from British Columbia, Canada, to study Microbial Dark Matter (Phase II) - Larsen... ...
CGCAAGCTCGCCTATCCCGGCCAGTTGGACGAAAAGGCCGCCGACGAAATCATCAGCAGGAATCCCGCCGTCATGCTGATCACGCTCACCATTCACTCCAGCGAAATCGGCTCCACGCAGATGTCGCTCGAACTGGTCCATCGCCTGGCCGCCGAGAAATCCCCCTACATTCAGAACCTGCTCGAAAACGTCGTCTTTCTGCTCGCCCCGTCGGTGAACCCCGATGGCCAGGTGCTGGTCATCGACTGGTATAACAAAAACCTGGGTACGGAATTCGAGAACTCGCCGATGCCGTGGCTCTATCACAAGTACGTCGGCCACGACAACAATCGCGACTCCTACATGCTTACCCAGGTCGAGACGCGCCACGTGGCGAGAATCCTCTATCGTGACTGGTTCCCGCTCGTGTTCCTCGACGAGCACCAGATGGGCTCGAGCGGCCCGCGCATTTTTGTTCCGCCGTTTGAAGACCCGGTAAATCCCAACATCGACCCTGCCGTCATGGCCGCTTCGAACCTGATGGGCATGTACATGTTCACTGCGCTGAACCGCGCTGGATTGGATGGCGTTGTTTACGGCGACCGCTTCACTTGGTGGTGGCAGGGCTCGCATAAGAACGGCGCGTGGTATCACAACATGGTGGGCTTGCTCACCGAGGTGGCCAGCGCTCGCCTCGCCACGCCCATCGAGCAGCAGCGCGCAAGGCTCGGACAAACGCCCGGTGCAAGAGAAGCGTTTACGGAAGGTGTAACCCCTCCCGCAGCCGATCCGCGCCGTCCTCTTCCTCCGCCCACGGACACGTGGCCGCGCACCAACTACCCGCGACCCTGGCTCGGCGGTACCTGGACGCTTCGCAACATCGTGGACTACGAGCTGACCATTACCTATGCGCTGCTGGAAGGCGTCGCTGCCAACCGGATGATGCTTCAGAAGAATTTTTACAGCCTCAATCGCAAAGCGATTACTGCCGGTGCCAAGGGCGATCCGTTCGCGTTCGTCTTGCCGCCTGCGCAACACGACCCCGGCGCGCTTTGGAAGCTGCTGGAAGTGCTCGATCTGAGCGGCATCGAAATTTATCAGGCCAAGGCAGCATTCCGGGCCGATGGCAAGGACCATCCCGCCGGCAGCTATGTGATCCCCATGGCCCAGTCCTTCCGCAATTATGTGAAGGATTTGCTCGAACCGCAGCAATACCCGATGAAGATACCTCCTCCCGGCCAGCTCCCTGAGCGCCCTTATGACGTCACCGGCTGGACGCTGCCGCTGCAGATGGGTGTAACGGCTGTCAAGATCGACAAGCCCTTTGACGCCGCGCTCGAAAAGGTGTCTGCCATCAAGCTCCCTGCGGGAGAGCTGGTTCTGGCGAAGCGTGGCGGCGCCCCGAGTTTTGTGATCGCTCCCGGACCGAATAACAAGGCCCTGATAACGAATCGCCTGTTGAAGGCGGGTGCCGAAGTTCTTTGGGTGACGGAAACCGTGCAAGCGAGCACGCGGGGTTGGCGCTATCCGCCGGGCAGTTTGATTGTCCGCAGCCTCGGCGCGGAGAAGCTCCAACCGCTGGTTGTCGAGATGGGTCTGGCAGGAGAGCAACTGATGCCTGCGGACGAAGCCGCGCTGCGCAATAATCTCCTGCGTCTTCGCGCGCCGCGCATCGGCCTCTACCAGCCGTGGGTTGCCAATATGGATGAAGGCTGGACACGTTGGCTGCTCGAGCAGTATGAATTTCCTTACACTTCCCTGCACAATGAAGACATCCGCGCGGGCAAACTCGCCGAGAAGTTCGACGTCGTGGTGATGGCCAGCCAGTCCAAAAGCAGCATCCTTAACGGCAGCCGTGGCCCCGGGATCCGCCCCGAATACCGCGGTGGCATCGGCGAGGAGGGTTCCCGCGCGCTAGATGAATTTGTCCGCGCGGGAGGAACGCTCGTCGCTCTGGACGCCGCCAGCGACTTCGCCATTGACGAACTCAGCTTGCCCGTTCGCAATACCCTGCGTGGCGTCAGCGCCGACAAGTTCTACTGTCCTGGGGCCATCCTGCAAATCCATGTGGACAACCGCCACCCACTGGCCTACGGCATGCCGGAGAAAACCTCGGCATACTTCCTCAATAGCCCTGCGTTTGAGATTGGCGCGCCGTTTACTGAAAAAGTTGCCCGGGCTGTCGTGAAGTATCCTTCCACCAATCCGCTTCAAAGCGGCTGGATCGGTGGCCCCGAGTATTTGTCGGATAAGGTCGGCGCCGTCGAAGTTAGCCTCGGGAAAGGCCGCGTGGTTTTGCTTGGCTTCCGCGCGCAGTTCCGCGCCCAACCACACGCCACTTTCAAGTTGCTGTTCAATTCATTGCACTGGTCCGCAGCGAAACTGGAAGGTAGCAAATAGAGCGCAAGACATCTGAACCGCTGATGAACACCAGCCAAGACTAATAGGGTTACAGGGTACGAAGTTGGCGATTCGGAGGACAAGTCATGAATCCGGCCTGGAGTTTCATGTTGCGAATTCCCAGACTTCTTCTCCGATTTGCGTTTAACTACGTCTGTTGACGCTTTCAATCTCGTTCCCCAAAACCACATTCCCGCCACAGCTTGCCCCACTCCCACATCCCGAAGCCAGCTGTCTTCGGCAACGCATGGCCCACCTGACGCGCCAGCATGCAAGTCTGCCCGCGATGGTGCGCCTCGTGCGCAATCATGTAGCCGAACGCGCCCGCCACATCCGGGCGGAAGTTCTTCACTCGCCCTTCCGGATGATTCAGCCCCGCCTCCAGCAGTTTGCGAATGGCCTCGGCGCTCTTTCCCAGCGCGGCCATGGCCTGCTTCTTCGTGCATTTGTCGCGGTCGAGTTTTGGGGGAATTGTGCTGTCTTTTGCCGACACGACCAGCCACATGTGCCGCACGTTGTGGATGTGCGCGACGATAGCGGCGATGGGACGGCCCTTGCCGCCGGGTGGCTCTGCGCGCCACGCTTCATCAGGCAGATGCTCCAGCAGGTACTGGTTCACTTTCTCGTTCACCACATAGGCTTCCCACAACGCCCGCGACAGCACAAACTTTCCCTTAGGTTGCGTCTTCGCCATGGTCTTCTCCTGTTGAAGGTTGCCGCGCATTGTAGCCGTCCACGGTTCTGCTCGCCAGAGTGTTCCTGGCGGGACGCATCGGACGTGCTCCTGAATCTCTTTGTTTGGGCGGACTCTAACGGGCCTGTATAATCCCCAGGTCTTAGCGATGCGTTCAGTTCTGAAAAACCTTGCCGGCGCATTCCGCCGCATCTTCCCCGCGGCGATGACGGACGCGCAGGCCATCGCTTTCAGCATGTTTCTGGCATTTTTCCCCATGCTCCTATTTGCTCTCGGCCTGCTCGCCTTCTCAATCCGTCTGAGCGCCGCGGCGCAGGAGTTCATCAGCGACCTGCGTTTTCTTCTTCCTCTGGAGAGCAAGCGCATGGTCATGGATTTCCTCGCGCACCAGGGGCAGGGAAGGACACCGCAGACTTGGATTTTGCTGGGGATCGGCGGCACCCTGCTCGGCGGTTCGCAGGTGATGGGCGGCTTCATGCAGGCCTTTCGCAATCTCTACCGCGACACGACGCCCTCCCACTACTGGCGCAATCAATTCCGGGCACTTGTGCTTGTGGTCATCACGATTGTTCCCTTGCTGGCCGCCATCATCCTCACCGTGTTTGGCCGACAACTCCGCACCTGGATGATCGTTCACTTCGGCCTGCCCAAACTGTTCAACGCGCTTTGGCTGGTGGTTTATGTGGGTCTGGGTCTTGTTTTCGCGATGCTGGTGTTGGCGCTGCTCTATCGTGTTGGTCGCTCCGGCAGCCGCAGTTGGAACGACGTGATCCCCGGCTCCGTCGTGGCCACGATGTTCTGGTGGGTGGTGAATTCCGCTTTTGGCTTGTACGTGCGTCACGTGCCTTACAGTCTCGTCTATGGTGGCCTGGCCGCGGCGATCGGTCTGTTGGTGTGGATGAATTTGTGCGCGATCATCGTCCTCCTCGGTGCGGCGTACAATGCGGAAGCCACGTCCCATCGAGGGCCGTAGTTTCTTGTCCGTCAATACAGTTCGGACCTCCAGTTTTTCCTCAGCGCCGTACTATTTACATCTAGTACCATTTGGCGTATTTGTTCTGGTAGCAGTTGGGTTTGGTGGCATGGGCGAGCTACACGTGGAATGTTATGCGGGTTACCGGTCGGACGAGCGGCCGTTGCGTTTCGTTCTTCGCGGGAGGGCCTTCGAGGTCGAGTCGGTCGAAGATCGCTGGTATTCTCCCTCTGCCATTTACTTCCGTGTGCGCGCCGATGACGGAAACTTCTACGTTTTGAAGCACGACGAACGGATGGATTCCTGGACGCTGGATGCTTTTCGCGCTGTGCAGCGAGGTGAAGCATGAAGACCGATAACCGCCTGTATGATCGGATCTACCTTCCGGAGGAGAAACTTCTGCACTGCGAAGGACTGGGTTTCGCTTTCGAGGGCAAGGTGGGCGTCGTTGGCTTGGGTGGGATGTTCGTGCGCACCGACAAGTCTTACCCCGTAGGTACTGTGCTGCCACTGCGCCTGCATGCCGATGGAGAGGTGGTCGAAGCGGACTGCATTGTACGCGACATCACGCCGGAAGGATTTGGTGTCGAATTCGTGAAGCTCCGCGGCGCGAATGAGGACTATCTGAAGCACATCCTCGATCGTTTCCGCGCTGCCTGAGGGCGAAGTGCGGTGACTCGCTGCACTCCACTACTCATCCATCCGCTGGGCAGGGCTCCCCACGCCCGTTTCTGGTGATTGCCCCCGAAGGATTCCACCACTAAGTTTCGCAGCACAAACCAGCAGTTCGCGGGACGTTCGGAAAGGCGTCGCATGAAGTAGGGGCACCACTCCGTTCCGTACGGCACGTAGATTCGTAGCGCATGTCCCTGCTGGCGGATCTCTTGCTGAAGATCGCGCCGAATTCCGTAGATCATTTGAAACTCGTACTTGTCCTTGCCGAGGCCTCGCTCGGTGATCCGCTGCCGCGCGTAGTCGAGCATCTTCGGGTCGTGCGTGGCAATGGCGGGGAAGAACCGCCCGTCGAGCAGCTTGTCAATGAGTCGGCAGTAGTTCGCGTCCATTTCCTTCTTCCTCTGGAAGGCGATGCTCTTCGGCTCGCGATATGCGCCTTTTACCAGGCGGATTTTCGCGCCCAGAGGCCCCAGGCGTTCGAGATCCTTCTCTGTGCGGTAGAGATAGGCCTGGATGGCCATACCCACGTTTGCGTTCCGCTTGCGGACGGTCTCAAAGACGTCCAGCGTCGCGTCCACGTATGCTGAAGCTTCCATGTCCATCTCGATGTCCCGCCCGAGGCTGGCCGCTGTGGTCACAATCTCCTGGCATAACCGGAGACAAAGGTCGCGACCGTCTGGTTTGACATCCAGCCCGAGTTGCGTAGGTTTCACCGAAATGTTCCCCCGGATGCCGAGGCGATGCAGTTCCTGGATCATCGCGATGTAGCCGTCTTTGACCATCGCGGCCGCTTCGGTGGAAGTCACGCCCTCTCCGAGGTGATTCAAGCTGATCAGCCGCCCTGCCTTGTTCAGCTCGTGGCAGGCCACGACCGCCTCATCCAGCGTTTGTCCGGCGACGAAGCGTCGCGCAAAACCCTTCTTCATCCCCCGCCGGGCAATGGCGTCAGTCAGCTTCTTTTTTGTCGAAAGCCAGAAAATAACATTCCGGATGAGCATATGCACTCCCGGGCGCAACTCAAAAACTTTCTGCGCTTTGTCCGACAAGCTCGATGTGAATTCCTCTGATGCCCAGCCCCCGATTCCTGACCCGCGTCACTTCCTCTGCTCCAGCTTTACCGACACGATCAGCTTCTCCCTGCCCCGCAGCACGGTGACGCTGATTTCTTCGCCCGGCTTGTGCGCGCGCAACGCGAACGTGAAGTCGTAGAGGTTCTTGATCGGTTTGCCGGCGAATTCGATCAGGATGTCGCCCGCTTTCAGGCCGGCTTTGGCCGCGGGGCTGCCATCGCGCACGTCGGCGAACTTCACGCCCTCGACTTCCTCTCCCATGTCCGGTATCGAGCCGAAATAGGCGCCGTAGCCTGTGCCGCCTCCGCCCGCCACCGGCCGCGCTTCCTGTACGCGCACAAACTGGGGCCGCGGCTCCTGTGACGCCAGAGTCTCCGTCGCGTTCAAGGCAAGGTCGCCCACACGCGCCGCATCGGCAAATAGGATTTTCTCGGGCGTGTCCGACGGCTTGTGATAATCGGCGTGCAGTCCGGAAAAGAAGAAAAGCACCGGCACATTCTTCACGTAGAACGAGGTGTGATCGCTCGAGCCGTACCCGCTTTGCGAATAAGAAAGCTGCAAGCCCGTGCGGTTCGCCTTTTCCAAGATTTCTTTGAAGCCCGGAGAAGTCCCGACACCGCCGACGTAGAGCTTGCTCTCCCGCGGCCGGCCCACCATGTCGAGGTTGAGCATCGCCGCCGTCTTCTCCAGTGGCCAGGCAGGATTCTTCGTGTAATACGCCGAGCCGAGCAGCCCCAGTTCCTCACCCGAAAACGCCAGGAAGACCACGCTGCGCCGTAATTCTTTCCTCCGCTCGCCCAGCGCGCGCGCCAGTTCCAGCATCACCGAGGTGCCGGACGCGTTATCGTCCGCGCCGGCGTGCACCTTGCCCGCCTGGGAGGGCGCCAGCGAGTTCCGCTCACCCAGGCCGAGGTGGTCGTAGTGCGCGCCGATGATGATGGCTTCTTCGGCCAGCTTCGGATCGCTGCCGCGGAGCACGCCTGCTACGTTCTGCGTCTCCGCGGTGATCCGCTGTACGTCCACGCGCACGTTGAGTTTGGCGTCGGGAGCATAGAACGACTGTGGCACCAGCTTCTCGTCAATCATCTTCTGGAGTTGTGCCAGCGTCTTGCCTGAGGGTGTGAGCCACTTGTCCACCACGTCTCGCTTCGCCTGGATCAACAGGATGCCCGCGTTTTCCGGCCCTGTCAGCGAGCCGAATTTGATCAAGAGATCCTCCTCCGACGGCCCGGGCTGATCGTTCACCAGCACCAGTATCTTCGCGCCGTGGTTCCGCGCGTTGATCGCCTTACTCACGATTTGTGAATGCTGTGTTGGTTGCTTGCCGTCGAACTTGCTTTTTTCGTCGTCCTTCTGTGGCTCCTGACGCAGAGCGATCACCGCCTTGCCGGTCACGTCCATGTGCAGGTAGTCGTCGTATTCGAGTTCCGGCGCAGAAATGCCGAAACCCACAAACACCAGCCCGGCGCTTGCTTCGCCTGAATCGGAGAAATTAAGCGGCTGGTAGTCCTGCCCAACTTTCCATGCCGATGTTTGCGTGCCGACCACAGACTCTGCCTTGTTCCGAGGCCCGAGCTTGGCTCCCACCGTCACCCGGAATTTCTGGAAATACGATTTGCCCGCCACGGGCTCCAGCCCTGCGCGCTTAAGGACGTCTGCGATGTACTTTGCGGCCTTGTTCAACTCCGGTGTGCCGGTCCCGCGGCCTTTCATGGCCGCTGCGGCAAGGTACTCCACGTGGGCTTTGATCTTCTCCGGTGAAATAGCGGGCTGATCGGCGGCCCACAGGCCGGCGGTCAAGGCAAGAAGCAGGCACAGGCTCAAGGCTCGATGTTTGTGCGTCAAGGTTTTTCTCCTCGGGCGAGCAGCCTTCCCTTATACGGCATCACTCCAACGTGGTCAATCCGTGCGACATGATCCCGCAGGGCCTCTTGGTCGCGCAATGCTACGCGAATGCCCCTTCTCGCTTCGTCTCTTGTCCCGCGATGAGCCCTCTGCATCTGTGACATATCAGAAATAACGCCACTGCAACTTTTGGGGTTTTTCGGGGTTAAATAATTTGTGGGCAAATGCCTATCGCGCTTGGACTGAGCACCGCCTGACAAGGCGGAACCAGATAGGAGTAGCGGACATGGACAGCCGCAAGGGCGTACTTGTCAACTTCCCCGGCCGGAAGAATCCCGCGGCAATCGGTTTCTTCGCCGCGATTGTCGCGGCATCCCTCGCTTTTGCAACGCCTTTTCTCTGTGCGGACGGAAAAGACACGCCCGCTGACCAGAAAAAGAAATCCACACCGGCATACAAACTGAGCAAGGCTTTTAAGGGCAAGCTGCCCATAACCGAGCTAAGCGAAAAGGAAGCCACGCTGCACGCCTTGAACCGGCTTGCTTTCGGCCCGCGCCCAGGCGAAATCGAGCGCATCCGCGAAATGGGCCTCGACAAATGGATCGAGCAGCAGCTTAACCCGGAGAAGATTGAGGATTCTGCCGTTGCCAGGCGCCTCGCACAGTACCCCACACTGGCCATGTCCACTTCGAAACTCTATGACGCCTATCCTAACCCCGTGCTGGAGGCTGCCAAGCGCGGCATGACGCCGGAGGAATACCGCAAACAACTAGAAGCAGAGCGCCGCGAGCAAGTCCGTCAGGCGATCCAACAGAACCCGGAGCTGGCTGCCGAAGTCCGCCGCGGCCGCGGCCGCGAAGGCGACCCGAGCATGCAGGCCCTGCGCATGCAACTGATGGACGACAAGACTCCCCGCCGCATCGTCGGCGAACTCTCCTCGGCCAAACTCTTACGCGCCATTTACAGCGAGCGCCAGCTCTTCGAAGTGATGGTGGACTTCTGGTTCAACCACTTCAACGTCTTCGCGCAGAAGGGCCCGGTGAACTACATGGTGACGTCGTACGAACGCGACGTCATCCGCCCGCACGCCATGGGCAAGTTCAGCGACTTGCTTTACGCCACTGCCAAGAGTCCGGCCATGCTCTTCTACCTCGACAATTGGCAAAGTGCCGACCCCGATGCCTTTGCGCGGCTGGAAAACGAACTGCTTCAGCGCCGCCAGCACTTTCTTTCACTGTTCGGCGGACGCGATCCGCGAATGGTTGGCGGCAATCACCCGGGCCGCGACCCCCGATTCAACCAGCGCGGGCGGCTCGGCCAGCGTCCCGCAGGCCTTCCACAGGACCCCATCCGCCCCGGCCAACAACCGCAGCAACGCCAGCGCCGCGGCCTGAACGAGAACTATGCCCGCGAACTGATGGAGCTTCACACGCTTGGTGTTGAAGGCGGCTATACGCAGCAAGATGTCATCGAAGTCGCCCGCGCATTCACCGGCTGGACGCTCCGCGCCCCGCGTCGCGATCCCGAATTCCAGTTCGATGACCGCATCCACGCAAAGGGCTCATTTACCTTGTTGGGCCGGAAGATTGATGCGGGTGGAATGAAGGCTGGCGAACAGGTTCTCGACATGCTCGTCTCCCAAAACAATACGGCGAAGTTCATCTGCACCAAGCTCGCTCGTAAGTTTGTCAGCGACAATCCTCCGCTCAAGCTGGTGGATGAGATGGCGAAGACTTTCCTGGAGACGCAGGGCGATGTTCGGTCCGTTTTGCGCACGATGATTTATTCCCCGGAGTTCTGGTCGCGCGAGGCCTACCGCGCGAAGATCAAGAAGCCCTTTGAGCTGGTGGCCAGCGCCGCCCGTGCTGTCGGCGCCGACGTGAGCGAGCCCATCGCCATGGTGCTCTGGACTGCGCGCATCGGCGAGCCGCTCTACCTCTGCCAGCCGCCAACCGGCTATTCGGACAAGGCTGAAACCTGGGTGAATACCGGCGCGTTGCTCAACCGCCTAAACTATGCCATCGAGCTTTCTTCCAACCGGTTGCGCGGCGCGCGCGTGGACATCGCCGCACTGCTCGGGGCGGAAAACGCGGCCGACGCGAAGTTGGCGCTCGACCACGCCATTCAGCTTCTTCTTGGGGGCCAAGCCTCCGAGCAAACTCGCGCCACGCTCGAAAAACAGTTGACGGACCCGCAAGTGTTGCGAGCCACGCTGGACGATTCGGTGAGTTCCGTGGACGCCGGCATCATCGCCGGTCTGGTCCTCGGCTCCCCCGAATTCCAACGCCGGTAGCACAGCCACTCTTGGCTGTGCTTCTTGCGCAGGCCAAAGCTTTGAGGCTGGGCCTGCTGATGTAGGAGGCACAATATGCATATTACGCGGCGCTTTTTCTTGAAATCTTCCGGTGTTGCCATGGTGGGCCTTAGCGCGATGCCGGCGTTCCTGACACGTGCGGTGATGGCTTCACCGCTACCTGCGGGTGCGAAGCGCAAGATCCTCGTCGTACTCTTCCAGCGCGGGGCGATGGACGGCTTGAACGCCGTCATCCCCTACGCCGACCCGACCTACTACCGCATGCGTCCGACTATCGCCATCCCGCAGCCGCGCCGCGGCGAACTACAGACTGCACTCGACCTGGACGGTTTCTTCGCGCTGCATCCCAGTCTTGCCCCGCTTGACCCGCTCTTCAAGCAGCGCCAACTTGCTATCGTGCACGCCTCCGGCTCGCCCGATGCCACGCGCTCGCACTTCGATGCGCAGGACTACATGGAATCCGGCACGCCCGGTCGCAAGAGCACGGAGGACGGCTGGCTGAACCGCGCCCTGCAGATGGAACAGGTCGAGGACGCCACGCCGTTCCGCGCGGTCGCCATGGGCACCAATCTCCCGCGCGCGCTCAAGGGCTCCGCACCCGCGGTCGCGCTCCCCGACGTCCGCCAGTTCCAGATGATGGCCGCCTCTCCCATTGTCGAAGGCGGCTTCGAGGCCATCTATGCGCAGACAGTAGACCAGGCTTTGCGCGGCGTCGGCCAGGAGACTTTCGAGGCCATTGACATGCTGCGCAAGGCCAATCCGCAGCGCTACCAGCCCGAAAACCGCGCGACGTATCCTCAGGGCCGCTTCGGCCAGAGCCTGCTGCAGGTCGCGCAGCTTATCAAGGCTGGCATCGGCCTCGAAGTCGCCTTCCTCGATAGTGGAGGGTGGGATCACCATGTAAACGAGGGCGGGGTGCAGGGCCAACTCTCCAACCTGCTGCGCGATCTCGGCCAAGGACTTGCCGCCTTCCACCGCGATCTGGGCGAGCGCATGGCGGACATTGTGCTTGTCACCATGAGCGAGTTCGGCCGTACCGCCGCCGAAAACGGCAACCGCGGCACCGACCACGGCCACGCCAACTGCATGTTCATCCTCGGCGGCGACGTTGCTGGCGGAAAAGTGCACGGCGAGTGGCCCGGGCTGGGTCCCGACGAACTCTACGAAGGCCGCGACCTTGCCGTCACTACTGACTTCCGTGCCGTGCTTAGCGAACTCCTCGCCCGCCACTTGGGCAACACCGCTCTGTCCGCGGTATTCCCTGGATTCACTGTCAGCGCGAAAGACTTTCCGGGCGTCCTCAAGGTCTAGGTAGGACAGGCTTCAGCCTGTGCTGTTTCGTTGGGGCGCAGTACGCGGCGCCCGCGTGGATGGGTGTGAATGACCGAACGCCCACAAGAGCAAAGTGGGACAGAGAGCTCCTGCTCCGGAATTCCTGTCAATTCGCGACTCTATGTTCGTTGCCCTTCATTTCGCCGCAGCATAAACACCGCTGCAATGGGGCCCATCGCCAGGAACACCGGCCCCCACTTGAGCCCCGCCGGGTCGCTATTGATCAGCATCCACGCAAACAGCAGCGAGGGCACCAGCACCACGGCCGCCACGCCAGCCTCACCTCCCGGTATGCGGAACCCACGCGGCATCTCCGGCTTTGTGCGGCGTAGCCTCCAAACCGAAAGCAGTGTCAGCACCGACGTCGCCACCCGCAGCCACATGTAGATGGCAATCAGTTTCGGCAGGCTGAAAACTGAAAGGGCCGCGCACAGTGCTGTGGTCAGTGCTATGGCCTGCACTGGCGTGCGGTAGCTTGCGTTGAGCTTCGCAAACGAAGCGTGGAAATAGCCGTCCTCGGACATTGTGAACGGCAGCCGCGTTGATGAGAGCAGGGTACTTTGGAGTCCGAGCAAAACCGAAATCATCGCCGCGCCGAACATCCCCCACGCCAGCTCTTCGCCTCCGATGCCGCGCGCCACGGTGACCAAATAGCCCGTTGTCCATTTCTGCCAGTGCGCACTTGCACCAATCCCCGCCGCGATGGGCAGGAAAAAGGTGACCATCGCCAGCGGCACCATGATCGCCAGTGCCAATGGAAAATTCCTCGCCGGTTTTTCAACTTCCTCCGTGATGGTTGAAAGCTGCTCGTAGCCCGAGTAGAGCCACAGCGCCAGCGCCAGCCCAACGCCATAGACTTCGCGCCACGGCTTCCCCGGCGGCACCAGCGGCGCGAACGGGTTCGCGTGCAGCTTCTCGAATCCCATCGAGGTGAAGATGGCCACCGGCACAAGCACCGTCAGCAGCAGCACCACCGTCACCTTGCCAACAATCTGAATTCCGCGGATGTTCACCCACGCCACCAGCGTCAGGAAGAACAGCGCCGCGAGCCAGTGTCGCCAGCCCCCATTAACGGAGGGGAAGAGCTGTGCTGTGTAATCCGCCAGGATCACAGCGTACGCTGCGTTCATCAGAAACGTGCCGGTCCAGTTCCACCAGCCACACTGGAAGCCCCAGAAGTCCCCGAAGGCCGCTCGCGTCCACCGATAGAACCCGCCTTCGACCGGCATCGCCGTGGCCATCTCCGAGGTCGCCAGCGACATCGGCAGGCTGAACAGCCATGGCACGATCAGCAGGAAGAGCAGCGACATTCCCGGACCCGACGTCGAAACCATTTCCTCAAACCCGAACGGCCCTGCCGCGCAATACGCATACAAGACGGCCACAAAGCCGCCGAGCTTCAATCTTTTGAATCGAGTGGCTTCGCTGGGGTGGGGAATTGCGCTCGGGATCGAGACGCTGGTCGTGATCATCAGCCTGCGGTTTCCGGTGCCCGCATCCTAGAAGAATGCTTTGACGTCGTCAATAAATCTGCAGCCGGTCTAAATCGGGTTGTCGTCCTGAGCGAAGCGAAGAATCTCAACTTGACGATGGCGTCCACAACAAAACAAAACGAGTGAAAGCTTTCCGCCCGTTTTTCGCTTTTCGTTTTTCGAATTTCGCCTTTATAAAAACAGCGGCGCCATCACCAGTGTAATCGTGCTCAGCAGTTTGATCAGCACGTGCAGCGAGGGCCCGGCGGTGTCCTTAAACGGGTCGCCGACGGTATCGCCCACCACCGCTGCCTTATGCGCGTCCGAGCGCTTCCCACCGAGCTTTCCCGTTTCGATGTATTTCTTCGCATTGTCCCACGCCCCGCCGCCGTTGTTCATCAGCGTGGCCAGCAAGACGCCGGCGATCGTCCCGACCATCAACAGCGCGGCCACGGATTCCGCGCCGATGGTCGGGTCCTTTTCCGTGGCGAAGAACTTGAACAGGAACCCGACCGCCACCGGCATGCCCACAGCCAGCAGGCCCGGCACGACCATCGCTTTCAGGGCGCCAATCGTGACAATATCCACGCACTTGCCGTAATCTGGCTTCGACGTGCCCTGCATGATCCCCGGGTCCTCCCGGAACTGCCGCCGCACTTCCTCGATGACGGTCTGCGCCGCGCGACCCACGGCCTTGATCGCGAACGCGCTGAACAGGAACACTAGCATCGCGCCGAGCAGCGCCGCCACGAACACCGGCAGTTTCCCGATGTCCACCGACTCAAAGACAACGCCAACTTTGCCCTTGACCAGTTCCTTTACTTCGTCCAGGTATGCCGAGAATAGCAGGAAGGCCGCCAGCGCCGCCGAGCCGATTGCGTAGCCCTTGGTGAGGGCCTTCGTCGTGTTGCCCACCGAGTCCAGCCGGTCGGTGCGCTTGCGCACATCTTCCGGCTGCCCGGACATCTCGATGATGCCGCCGGCGTTGTCGGTGATCGGCCCGAAAGTGTCCATCGCCAGAATGTAAGCGGCGGTGGAGAGCATGCCCATTGTGGCGATCGCGGTGCCGTAGAGTCCCGCGCCGTGCAGCTCGGGCATGGCCCTGTACCCACAGTAGTAGGAACCGAGCAGTGCCGCTGAAATCGTCAGCACGGGCAGCGCCGTGCATTCCAGCGCCACCGCGAAGCCCGTAATGATGTTCGTCGCCGCACCTGTCTTGCAGGCCTCAGCGATGGAAAGCACCGGACGGTAGCGGTATTCGGTGTAATACTGCGTGATCCACACGAACAGGAAGCTGGTCACGATGCCGATCACTCCCGCCGCGAAGAACCACAGGTTGTTCTGAAGCAGGAAATGCACGGCCACGTAGAATCCGGCCATCGCCAGGACCGTGGTCACCAGGTAGCCCCGGTTGAGGGCGGACATGGGGTCCCTATTTTCGTCGCCGAGCTTGGCCGAAAAGACGCCCACAATGGAGGCAATCAATCCGAACGCGCGCGCAACCAGCGGAAAGAAAATCGCCAGTATGGCGACCTTCGGGTCCATGTGCTGCGCATCCACCAAAAACTTGTACAGTGCCACGCCGAGAATCATCGCGCCGATGTTTTCCGCTGCGGTGGACTCAAACAGGTCCGCGCCGCGTCCCGCGCAGTCGCCTACGTTGTCGCCCACCAGGTCGGCAATCACTGCCGGGTTGCGCGGGTCATCTTCCGGAATCCCCGCTTCGACCTTGCCCACTAAGTCCGCGCCCACGTCCGCGGCCTTCGTGTAGATGCCCCCGCCCAATTGCGCGAACAGAGCCACAAAGCTGGCCCCAAACCCGAAGCCCACCAGTTGGTATGGTACCTGCGAGGGGTTGCTCATCCCGCCGAACAGCAGGAACAGGATTCCCACGCCCAGCAACGACATCGCCACCACCGACAGGCCCGTCACCGCTCCGCCGCGGAGTGCCAACTCCAGGGCCTTGCCCAGGCTCGCCCGCGAGGCGCTCGCGGCCCTCAGATTCGCCCGGATGGACACGAACATGCCGGAGAAGCCTGCGATGGCTGAACAAATGGCCCCCACGGCAAACGACGCCGTGGTCTTCAACGCCAAGTCCGTTCCCTTGGTCGCGTAATAGAAGGCGTAAATGATCACGGCCAGCGCTAAGCTCAGAAACAGAATCGTCGTGTACTGGCGCTTCAGGAAGGCTTCCGCGCCTTCCTTGATGGCGCCGGCGATCTCCTGCATGCCCTTGGTGCCCGTATCGCTGGCCAGCACCTGGCGGGTGAAGAGCGCGGCCATCAACAGCGAGCCCACGCTCACAATCATCACAAACCAGACCCATGCTTCCGCTGACATTATTCCTCCGATTTCCGGATTTCTCAGGACACACCCTGCAGGGTGGAAGACAAGCGCCACGCAAAACGCTCATTTTAGGGGGTACTCTGCAAATCCGTCAAGGATGCGTATCGCGCCGTTCAAAATGTAACCGAAGGCGGTAACGTCGCGCCATTTAAGATGTAACCCAACCAAAACGCGTTTGGAAGGAGGACAGGTTGGGGAACCAGGGGCGATGGGAGTATCTGCGGGCGATTTATGAGCGTTATGGGAAGGCGGCGCGGAAGGCCAAGCAGGTGATCTTGAGCTGACCTTAGCTGGAGGAGCTGGCGCGGAAGTTGAATCTGCACTCGACTCCACAGCACCAGGTGGCGTAAAGTGCTGACCGTCGAGAGCCGCCACTTTCAACTAAACCTGGGAGTGCGCTGGGCGAACTGAAGATCGCTTGCGGGTGAGAGTCCCGTCCGGTCAAAGCCGTAGCGGGCAGGCCGGGATCGAGTCTGGCAGGCGTTGCGGTGACGCAAGGTCTGAAGCATAGACAGGGGTCATGTAGGGTGCCGGGTACAGCCACGAAAGTCTGAATGTCGCGGAGGCCGAGTTGGTTCCTAACAACGAAGGCAGCATGTGGGCTACCGCTAACGCGAGGGAGTCTCGCTCCGCCGGGGTGGGAGACGGCATCACGCATGAAAGGGGATCTTCGGGACCCAGGAGGCCCGACCGGGTCCATCGAGCAAGCAGCGATGGGGGCACAACGCAAGGGGCAACCAGAGCGCGGTGCTGAGCCGAGGTCGGGAGTCGGACCGGTCCATAGTACCGAGGAAGCTCTTGAAGGAAACGAGGGAGTGAAGGGAAGGGACCGGCGCGAAGGGAACCTGCCGGAGAGGGCCAAGGTCCGGACGCAGAGCCGGGTGGCCTTGCCGCCGCATCTCCAGCGGGTGAACGAAGCAGCCAGACGCAACAGGCAGGCTCGGTTCACGGCCTTGCTGCATCACGTCGATGTCACGGCGCTGGAGCGAGCGTTCCGGCGGTTGAAGCGGAACGCAAGTGCGGGAGTCGACGGGGAAACGGTGGCCAGCTACGAGCAGAACCTGCTGAGGAACTTGCAGGCCCTCTGCCAGCGGGTGCACAGCGGAGGCTACCGGCCCTGGCCGGTACGCCGCGTCTATATCCCCAAACCGGATGGTGGTCAGAGGCCCTTGGGTGTGCCCGCCTTGGAAGACAAGGTCGTCCAGGGTGCGGTCGCCGAAGTGCTGAGCGCCATCTACGAGATCGACTTCCTCGGGTTCTCGTACGGGTTTCGGCCCAGGCGGAATCCGCACCAAGCGCTGGCGGCGCTTCACACGGCGCTGATGACGCAATGCGTGTGCTGGGTGCTCGACGCCGACATCCGCAAGTTCTTCGACTCGGTGGATCACGAGTGGCTGATGCAGATGGTGGCGCACCGGATCGCCGACCGACGAGTGCTGCGGTTGATTCGGCAGTGGCTCAAGGCCGGGGTTCTGGAAAGGGGGGAGTGGCACGAGACGGTAGAAGGGACGCCGCAAGGGGCGGGCATCAGCCCGCTGCTGGCGAACATCTTCCTGCACTACGTGCTCGATCTGTGGATCCATCAGTGGCGGAGGCGAAAAGCACGAGGCCGCGTGAGCCTGGTGCGTTACGCCGATGACTTCGTGGTGGGCTTCCAGTATCGGGATGACGGACAGAGGATGCTAGCCGATCTTCGGGAGCGAATGGCGAAGTTCGGCCTGCAGCTCCATGAGGACAAAACCCGGCTGATGGAGTTTGGGCGGTTACCCGCCCTCGACCACAGGCAGCGGGGCGAGCGGCGACCGCAGACGTTCGCCTTCCTGGGGTTCACGCACTACTGTGGGTGGACTCGGGATGGACGTTTTGTGGTGAAGCGCAAGACGCAAAGCCGGCGACTCACGGCAAAACTGAAGTCGCTACGGGAGGAGGCTCGGCGCCGCATGCACGCGCCTGTCCGCGATCAGCATCGCTGGCTCTGCCAAGTGCTGCGAGGGCACTACGCGTACTACGGCTTGCCCAGCAACTTCCGCTCTCTGAAGGGGTTCCTCTGTGAGGTGCGGCGCACCTGGTTCCGCGCGTTGCGACGCCGAAGCCAACGCCGTCTCCACTGGGACGCCTTCGAGGACTTGCTCCAGCGCTTTCCGTTGCCTACCCCTCGGATCACTCCTCCCTGCCCGGCCTGAGGCTCCCTTCGGGTTACCTTCGTGAAGAGCCGTATGCGGGAAAGCCGCACGTACGGATCTGTGAGGGCCAAAGCCGAATGGCTGCGCTACTCGACCATGCCCGCCAGCAGTTGAAGCTGGTGGGTATCGGCTCTGCGAGCTCTTCCATCGCACGGTGAAGGAAGAGTTCTACAGGGCGGCGTTCCGCAAAACGTTCTACGAATCGCTGGACGAGTTGCAGCGCGACCTGGACCGCTACCTGGAGTTTTACAACCGCGAGCGCGCCCATCAGGGTTACCGCACCCAGGGTCGCACGCCCTATCAGGCGTTCGTGGATGGCATCGAAGCGATGCGTCGCGAGAAGGAGGTGAAACCCGAGGCCGCCTAGGCTCATCCCGAATCTTCGGGACGGCTGCCACCGGAGTCGCCCGCTGTCCGCCCATCTCCCGCTAAATAGGCAAGACATCGGCCGTTCGAGACCGGGAGTGTTTCAATTCCTCCACACCAGATGAAGCATCACTTCCATGACCAGGTTAATGACCACATAGCCCATCCACACGAAGAATACAGAACTTGAAGCGATCTCCTTGAAAAGTTGCCGCTCCGCTTCGGCCGCCAGGCCCAGACCCCGTAAAACCATTTGTCGAAGCAACCTGTGCTGACGAATCGCTCTTACCCAAACCAAGGGGGTACAAAGCGTCGCGCACAGAAATGTAATTTGCATCGCGGAGGGAATAGCCGTCCAGTGCTTGGAAAGCATCCAAAGCTGGTGGCCAAACGCCAGCGCGAAAAATGCGGTGCCAAAACCGAACCAGATACTGCGGTAGATGGGCTTTCTAAAATAGTCGACGTAATTCCGCTCGTCCCACTGCAGGAATTTCTCCCCAAGGCTCATGGCAACAACTCCTTATGTTGCTATATCTGCACAGGCTGCGTTCTTTTCGGTTTGCAGCAGCGCCGCGGTCAAATATATGCCCGCAGCAATTGCACAGCACGGTGCACAACCCACCGCGCAAGCCAGACCATTCATGGCCGCGGTCAAAACCATCGCATCAATCACAGCCTGCATTTGATCGCATTCTTCCCGGGTGATTTGCGGGTTTGCCGCGGCCCACAACATTCGGTGCCCTGCGTGACTGACAGCCGGACTCAGTTGTGTGGCACGCCGATTCAGGAATGCGACCGCCTCTTTATGACAGCGGACGAGGCCAGACTCTCGAATCTTGCGCACACCATTTTCTTTGCGTTCCCTGCTGACAAGGATCATTCCTCGCACATCGTCCTGGGAAACGATAGCGCCGTGCAGTTCCATCAAGCGTCGCATGTGGTTCACTGCCTCAGGCGAAATCTCGTCATCGGCAATTCGAGAGGCAGGAGATAGAATGGTTTTTTCATTCGCCGCGGTCAACCGAATCTCTTCGTAATGTGCAAACAGCAGCTTGAGACTAATTGCGGCAAGCTTCAAGTCCTCCCCAGTCCGGATTTTTGCCTGGATGCGGTTCCATACCGTTGCAATGGAGCGAATACCCCTTCGACAAGAGCGATACTCAGGCGTCCTTTTTCCCATTCATCCTGGGGGGGTGTAACCGATCGTGATCATCTTCGGAAAAAAATCGGGATAGTGCCCAGGGCCGAAGCCTGCAGCCACAACCTCCGATTGAAGTTTGCTGAGTGGAGCATGTGCATGAGCCACCTCCAGAGTACCATATGCAGGCTAATCTGGGGATTTTGGCTTGTCAATGATTATTTCAGTGTGACGTAAGCTTCTTAGTTACTTTCCGTCGCAAAAAGAGTGAAGGAAGTGGCGTGATTTGGAGAGTTGGTATTTCGAATGTGTGCTAAAAGATGCAGTTGGGTGTGGGCAGGGAATTTCCTCGCGGAGGAGGGAGCGTGATCCAACTGCGGGACGGGCAGCCAAGTTTGTGGCATGCGGGACTGGCCAAGGAGATCGAAGATTTGTGCGAACCGTGGAGGAAGCAAGCCGATGGGTTGTTGGAGGACGCGGCTTTGGTGGAGAGCGTGTAGGAAGCGCAAGGGAAGCGGCATCCGAAGAGCCGGACGCGCGGGCGGAGGCAGACGCCCGCCGAGGTGGTCTTGCGGCTGCTGCTGTTGAAGCACGTGCGCAAGCTGCTGGGTTGGGAACGCTACGACACACCGGAGGCCGTCGAAGCGATCAACGATCTCTACCGCCACGAGCTGCGGCTGTGGCTGAACCTGTTTCTGCCTTCGGTGAAGCTGGTGCGCAAGCTGCGCATAGGCTCCAAAGTGCGGCGGGTCTATGACCGGCCGCGCACCCCGTTCGAGCGGGTGCGCGCCTGCGGGGCAGCGGACCGCGAGCAGGTGGCCCGCCTGGAGGAGCTGAGAAAACGTCTGGATCCGTTTCAACTCGGAAGGATCATCGAACGCAAGCTGGAGCGCATCTATCGGCTGGCCAATCGCCGCCGGAGTCCGCAAGCGCAGCCCACGCAGAAGGATCCCGCGCTACGCACGCGGCGGGGAAACGGCTGTGGAAAAGACGCTCGCTCCGCGAGCTTGGAAATCGCTTCGCGATTTCCACTTTCCCACAGCCACGGAGACGACCGCCCATCTTCGGTTACATTTCAAATGTCTCGACGACGACCTCTAGGGTTACATTCTTAGATGGCTTGACAGGGGATGGCGCTGCGTCTCTGCTAGAATGCTGGCTTTTGGCATGAGGCCATCTTTCACCCAATGAACCTCGACAAGCTCCCTGCTTGGCTGAAGCCTCTGGTCAGCTACCTTCTCTCCCTGGGCGGGTTCGGTATTTTCCTAGCCGCCTTCCTGGATTCCTCGGTGCTCTCCCTGCCGGTCATCAATGATTTTCTCGTCATTCGCTATTCCATCGCTTCGCCCGGGCGGATGCCTTTCTACGCCCTGATGGCAACACTTGGTTCGCTGGCGGGCAGCCTCCTTCTTTATTTTCTCGCGAAGAAGGGCGGGGAAGCGATGTTCCGTAGGAGCGCCGGGCACCGCGCCGAGCGCATTCGGGAGTGGGTGGACCGCAACGACTTCCTGAGCATCGCCATCCCATCCATACTTCCACCGCCCATGCCCTTCAAGGCCTTCGTGCTGGCAGCGGGCGTCTTCCAGATGAAGCTGCGCACGTTTGTGGCGGCTTTGCTGGTGGGCCGTGGGTTTCGCTACGTTGCGGAGGGAGTCTTGGCCGTGAAGTATGGAGAAGATGCGCTGCGCTTGCTCCGGGAGAACCGTCTCCAGTTCGTGTTGTTTCTCTTTGCCGTTATCGCGCTCAGTTGGCTGGTCACGCGGCTTCTATTTCGTACACCTCGACAAAGTGCCTAGCTGCGCCAATCCGGTGTCCATCACCTGCTACCTGCCTGCTGCTCCCGGCCGCCTCGGCGGCACAGGTCGGATCTCTTCCTTCACCACGCGCATCTCCTCATCCAGCCCGACGCGGACCATGAATCCACTGGGGCGAGGCGTGTCGCTCGCAAACCGCAGGTCCACGAGTTCGACCTGATATCCGTTGCGCAGCCGCTGAACGCGCGCCAGTGGAAAGCGCGCGAACCGTACGAAGTTTTGCACAGTCACCGTCTGCCTCGCGGCCTCGAGCATCACCGATGGTTCCGGTTTGTAGTTCGTCATGCCCCGATCCGGATCGAAGTAGCCTCCTCTTCCCAGGTGTACTTCCACTTCCTCGATGGTATTCTCCGTCTCCACCATGCCGCGCCATGTTACAGGTGAAACGCTCGACGGATAGGCCGCCACGACGAGCGGCGCTGCCCCGTGGTACATCCGCGAGCGCAAAATCTCCTCCGCGCGGATTCGGAACACCCAGCGGCTCCCGCCGTAAACCACGATCAGCGCCAGCGCCACGATCGCCCCGCGCCGCGCCCCCCTCGGCTGCACGTGTGCGCCGATCTCTTCGCTCACCAGACGAAACAAGGCCGGCAGAAGCAGACCCAGCAGCAGAATTGCGAACACCCAGATATCCACCGTCTCGACGATGCCCCAGGCAAACCATTTGTCGCGAAAGGGCCACAACAGTTGCAACCCATAGGGGTTCGGCAAATCCAGCAGCAGATGGCTTCCTGCGGCGATGTAGCACACCAACAGAGCCCGCCAGAGTCGCACCGGCGCTTTGGGGTGCCTCCTCCCGATCCACCAAAAGGCCGCCGCGACCACTGTCGCCAGCGCCGCGGTGCCCGCCAGCGAATGCAGCATCGTCCGCCGGAAAGCGAACACGGCCGCGGGACCTCCGAAATACGAAAGCCAGTCCGCGTCCGGCGCGTAACCGGCAAGGAGCAACATGGGCGTGGCAAGCCGTGTTACCTTGTTCATACGGGCACGTCCCAGCGCCAGCAGCGTCAACCCATGGGTGACCGGCTCCACCTCACTCCTCTCTGCCTCTTGCACTCTTTAGCTCAGCCACTCCTCAACCCTCAATCTTTTCCCGGCACGACAAGGGTGAGCGCGTCAGGAACGATCTTGAACTCCACCGGAAGCCGTCCGATCGGCTCCCCATCCACTTGCGCCCAGACTTCTC
>Ga0073934_10004816_pt1 | contig 21785 bp, 20 predicted proteins | sample LarsenN4metaG_FD_76834 | JGI IMG/M metagenome (GOLD analysis project Ga0073934, IMG submission 76834) | Hot spring sediment bacterial and archeal communities from British Columbia, Canada, to study Microbial Dark Matter (Phase II) - Larsen... ...
CTTTAAAAGTGGATTCCAGCTTGTTGCTCAGGTCCTCGATTTTTCTTTCGAGCTCAGGGTTCGGTACGACGATCTTTTGAACGCTTCGGGGGGAGATATCCTTTTCTTCTACGGGCGGGGGGTCTTGGGTCGCTTTGAGCTCCTGAATCACCTCCGTAACGATGGCCTCGTCAATCTGTCTCTTTTCATTGACAAATCCGGTCAGCAGAGCGGCGTCACAGATAATGTTAATCATTCGCGGAATCCCTTTAGAGAAGTCCGCAATCTGATCGATAGCTGTGGAGGTAAATAATTCTTTATGTTGATTGCCGGCTACCTGCAGGCGGTAATTGATGTAGCCCTCTGTTTCCTTCCGATCCAAGCCGCTCATATGAAAATTGACGGTAATTCTTTGGGCCAACTGTCTCAACTGGGGTAACCGCAGTTTGTAACCTAATTCGGGTTGCCCGGCCAGGATGATTTGAAGAAGCTTCTCTTTATCGGTCTCCAGATTAGAGAGCAGCCGGATCTCTTCCAACAAGGAAATACTGAAATTCTGAGCTTCATCCACGATGAGAAGGGCATAGTTACCCAGGGCATGTTGTTCCAGCAAGAATTTATTCAGGTTGTCCAGGAGCTCTGTTTTGGACCCTTCCCGGACCTTCAACCCGAAATCGCGCACGATCATTTCCAGGAGTTGGAGGGAGGTGACCTTTGTATTGTGGACCTTGGCAACTTTGGTGGTATCCTTTAAATTCTTTAAAAGGACCTGGATGACCATGGTCTTACCGGAACCGATCTCTCCGGTGATGGCAATAAAACCCTGTTTATCTTCTAGCCCATAAGTAAGGTAGGCAAGGGCCTGCCTATGAACAGAACTCAGGTAAAAAAAATCTGTATCCGGCGTAAGTTTGAAGGGTTTTTCTTTAAAACCATAAAATTGATTATACATACCTTAAAGGATGAAGTAAGAACGATGAACGATGAATTCGCTTCGTCGCTTGTACATCCCTCACCCCTCCTCTGGACTCCTCTGTTCCCACGTCTCTGAGAGTTATCATTAGTAGGTGCAGCCTGGTTAATACTGGTTAATAATTGTTACTAATAGTGATAGTAATAATAATTGGAGGAGACGTTCTCCACGTCGTTCAGCACAATTCCCAGAACGTTCATATCTTCCAGAAGCTTCATGGCGCTGACGACATCTTCTCGAGCTGTTCGGCCTGCCTGAACGACCAGGATCACCCCATCGACCTGGGCCCCCAAGATGTTGGGATCTGTCGTGAGCAAGAGGGGGGTGGAATCAAAGATGATATACCGATTGGGGTACCTGTTCTTGAGTTCCTTAACGAGACTTTGCATCTTTTCGGAAGCGAGCAGCTCCGAAGGATTCGGAGGCAGGTTTCCCGCGAGGAGCAGGGTCAGCTTGCTAATATCCGTTTTCACGAGAAGTTTGGAAAGGTCTACATTCTTACTTAAATAATCCGACAGACCGTATTTCGATTCAATCCCCAAGAACCTATGGACGGAAGGTTTGCGGAGGTCACAATCTACCAGGAGGACCGTCTCATGAAGGCCTTGGGCGATGGTAATAGCCAAATTGAGGGCCGTGAGCGTTTTTCCCTCACCGGCAATGGCGCTGGTGACCATCAGGGTATTTTGGAACCTGGCCTTTGTAAGCTGAAGCACGCGGGTGCGTAACTTCTTATATTGCTCTGCCACGAGGGATTGGGGAGCCGTCAAAGTAATAAGTCGGTTACGGATCAGAAGGGGCCTCTCCAGTCCTTTTTTAGAGGGAGGGACCAGATCCAGAGGATCTACTTCTGTGAACGTCTGGTCAACTCTGTGAATTTGTCGTGCTTGAGATGCTTTTTTTAAGGCTTCTTCAATTTTACTCATGGTTCAGGCTCCTGTATATGGGAGTGAAAGCCGTGTTTTCGCTCCTACTTGGGTGCTTCCTTGGCGAGTGGAGGTAAACTCTGGAACTTCTCTACCAAAGTCTGAAAATAGGACGGATTTGTCTGCAAAACCTGCCAGATCAAGACCCCTCCGAGGGTCAGAAGATAAAGCCCGCACAGGGAAACCATCAATCGGTTGGACCTTTTCTTCCGTCTTATATCCTCCTCGGTGAGAATCTTAGGGATGGTGGCCAGGATAGGTACGTCTAAATAAGCTTCCACTTCCTTATGATCATGGAAAGGCCGATAGCTGTACTCCACAAGGACGACGGTACCTAAACCGAGCCCAAGCCCCCCTAGAAGACCCATCAATATGATCACCCATTTATGGGGCTTAACGGGGGTCAACGGAAGGACCGCAGGGTCAATAACTTTGAAGGTGGCGCCTTTTTCTTTAACCTCCAGCTCCCTGGAGATCCGGGCTTCCTCCAAGCGTCGCAACAACATCTGGTAGATATTTTCATTCACATTGTAGTCCCTGGTCAGCCGGATCAGCTCTTGCTCCAGCTTGGGAATGGTCTTCACTTTGAGGCTATACTCCTCGACCTTCTTCTGGAATTGATCGCGACGTTTTTCCAGAGAGTTGATCTCGATTTGGACGTTGTTTATTTGCTGACGAAGATTTTCATAAATAGGATTGGGGGTCGCGGTCTCTGAGGATTCTGCGTTCGTTTTGACCACCGGTCTTGAGGTTGCCAGCTGCTTTTTAACATCCTCAATCTCATACTTCAATCGGATGACATCCGGATGTTGGTCGGTATACCGGGTCAACAGGTTGGACAATTGATCTTGTAGCTGCCCTAGCCGCACTGCCAGAGGATTCGCTACGGTTTGGGTCGTTGAGGTCACGATCATGGGCTTTTCTCCGGCCAGTTGGTTTTTTAGGAGCGCCATTTTTAGATAAGCTTCCTTAAGGGCAATCTCTAAGTCGGTCAGGCTATTTTGATACTGCTCCAGCTTAGCCATGTTGGTATTCTGGGATCCCTGCCCCACGACGACGCCTACAGAGCTACCTCCTCCCTGTACATCAGCCGGTTCCGCCTCTTGCTGAACTACAGGAACTTTGTAGTTTAAATCCTTCAGGTTCGCCTCCTTAAACTCGCGGAGCGTTTTTTCAGACTCCTCCAGCTTCCTCTTATAGAGCTGGAGCTGGTCGTTGATAAAATCAAAGGCCGCATAAGCTTCGGAGCGTTTTACACTAAGATTTTCCTCGATGTACATACCTGTTAAGGTATTTACCATCTCCTTAACCTTAACGGGATCTGTCCCCTGATAACTGACGCTAAACAAATCCTTCCCCTTAATAGTGACGGTCAGATTATTCCGTATGCCCTTGATTAAGTCTTCAAATTCCCTGGGAGTTTGGGCGTCTGCATCTAGATTCAATTTTTTGACGACCTTTTCAATGAGGAGGCGGCTTAAAATTCCCTGCCGGAGCGTGCGTAACCGCTCCTCCATTTCTGAGGCAACGCCTAAGCCCTTAGTAAGGGGATTGATGACCTGATCCCTCTCTATAAGGATGGTTATGGAGGACTCGTAAATCTTAGGTAACATGAAACTCACGGCCGTAGCCCCGCAGAGCACGAGGAAAAAGGGAATGAAAAAGAACCAGCGGCGGCGCGAGAGGATCGACCCGAAAGTTGAAAGGTAATATTGCAAGTTGAATTGGTTTAGGAAGTCCATAACAATCCTTGCTCAGTTTCAAGGCCTACTCAAGAGGAAAACCCCTCTAAAGAGCCCCGGGATAGAAAACCTTGAAACAAAGCTTCCGTTTTTATAAAAAGCTAAAAAAGCGTTACCGGGTTCAGAACCGTTAGCTTGGGAGGACCGGTCCCTTGGCGAAAAAGCCATATCATAGATAAGCATTTCAACAATAATGCCAAAATTAAAAAATTTCGACTAAACTAACTTAATTTTACTTCAAAGATCAGAGCTCCAGGACGACAAATTTCCACAGGCCTGAGCACCTTATTTTGCTCCCTGGCCGAATAAAACGACCCGTAGCGTTTTAAGGATAATAAGCAGGTCGAGGAAGAGGGAAAGATTCTTTATATAGAACAGGTCGTATTGAAGTTTCTCCAGAGCATCTTCTTTCGACGACCCATACGGGAAATTCACCTGGGCCCAGCCGGTCAGCCCGGGATTAACGGTCAGGCGGACCGTATAATAGGGTATTTCTTTTTTGAGGGTTTCTACAAAATAAGGTCTTTCGGGCCTGGGCCCTACAAAGCTCATATCCCCTTTAAGGATGTTGACCAGTTGGGGAAGTTCATCGATTCGGAACTTCCGTATGACTCGCCCGACCCGGGTAACGCGAGGGTCTCTATCGGTAGCCCAGGTGGGGCCTGTCCGTGCCTCGGCATCGGTGGTCATGGAGCGAAATTTGTAAAGGTTAAAGGTCTTACCGCCCTTCCCGACCCGCTCTTGCCTAAAAATGATGGGGCCTCGACTTTCCAATTTTATTAAAAGGGCCACCACCAACATCAAGGGCGCGCCCCCGATAAGCCCGAGGGCGGACATAACTACATCTAAAATGCGCTTAAGAACCTGGTTAACCTTAGATTTCTTAAATCCCGGACAGAATATCAGCCAGCTCGGTCTGAGCCCCTGAACCACAATTTTCCCCGTCAGTTGCTCATAAAAATCGGTCGCTTCGTAAATTTTTATCCCCTTCAGCTTGCACTCTAAGAGGATTTCAAGGGGGAAGATCTTCCTTCGCTCCGCCAGGGCTACTACGATTTGGTCTAAGTTGGCGCTTTGGATAATCTCATCAAACTCGCCCATCGTCCCAATGGTCGGAACTGAGAGGATTTTACTCGATCCGTTCCCCCCTGCACGGAATCCATTCCCCTGATTCAAGGAACCCGGCGTCGGGAACTCCTCGATAAAACCTAACAGGCTGTAACCTAAATTTGGATTTGAGAGGATTTCTTGGGCGATGGTTCTTCCGGTCTCCGAGGAGCCTACAATGAGGATCTGTTGGACTGCCTTGAGCCTCTTGAAAATCCAACTGTAGAACAACCACCAGGAGCTGATAAAGGTTATGGCCAGTAACCCGGAAAAAGCTAAAATCCCCCGACCTTGACTTAGGGAAGGTATAAAATAGTAGCTGACCGCCATGAGAACGACGGTTGTCAGAACGGAAATAGAAATGCCAAGGACTAAACTGAGGGTGCTGGGTTTTATTCGGAAGTTATACAGATCGAATAGATAAAAGATGAACTGGCACAATCCCGCAAATAGGATGGCATTCAGGAGAATGGGCCGCTGATGGATCTCTGGGGAGAGGGAAATTTTGTTCCTTAACCAGATGGCCCCATAAAAGGATATGAACACGATGGCAGAATTAACTGCGAAGAGGATTAAAAATCCAAGCCTTGCATATGTTCTCTGTACATCCATTTTTCAGACCTCTAACTTCACCGCCTGATGATTCCAGTTATAGGCTGCATCGACTGGATGAGTTAGGTATAAAGAAACCTATCACCTTATTTAGGGCGAAAAATACCCTTGACTTCCAAGCTCGGCTATCTTGAAAGATCCAACGCTCAGGTATCTCCACCTGTCCAAGCACGCTTTAAAGGGTATGTAAGCTTTAATCGGTAAACTTGAAGAACTACCCTGTTCTGGCGAGAAGATCTAGGTTAAGAATTCCTTTTCTCCTTTCCTAGATGATTAAAGGTTGCAATTCGGTCTCTTATCGGTGTCAGTGGTCTGTAAGCAAGGCTAATTGCCCTAACAGTAGGCAAGTTTTATGCCAGGAGCAGCCAGTGCTCCCATAAGAATTGTTAATATTAGATATTTATTCCTACATTTAGATTTTATCTTCACTCTATGACCCATCTAACAGTAGTTTAATTTAAAAGGATCATTTGTGCAAGTAAAAAACCGGAATACTTCCTAAAATATTTAACCCTCGGAGCTTCGGCCCTTTTTCTTTAGAAATAGAGCATCGTCCTGCGGCTCCTGTAGGGGCGCGGCCACCGCGCCCCTACGAGATGGGAGCGGAAGTTGTCCCTGCCGGGGACGAAACGCAAAGGGTCGTAGTCTACGATGGGGTGAAGATTCACCTCCTTTGGGCCCGCAAATCGATATCGGGGGAACCCGCCCAGTAAAATAAGGGCAGCCCTGGATACGTCCCCTCTTAATCCATTTCAGGGCAAAAATTCATTGGTGAACATCCGCGACGCCTCCGTTTTCTGTTTGATGAGCCCCATATTTAGCATAAAGTCTTGAAGTTCTTTCCACTTGGCTTCTGTCTGCCAGCCGAGCTGGGGTACGCGATCCTTCATAAGAGGGATCAACTCCCTCAAGGACCTCTCAGCCAGCTCCTTTCGAAGGTCTGGATTCTGTTTAAGTAGAATCCCCAGAGCTTCCTCAGGGTGATCCAGGGTAAAATTTAACCCCTTCCACGCGGCCCGCATGAAACGTCGGATAAGCTCAGGATTTTCCTGGATGAGTTTTTCATTGGTAATCAACACCGATTCATAGAAATCGGGAACCCCATAGTCCTGAAGCTTTATGACGTTAACCTCAAACCCTTCCAACTCTACCTGGATCTTCTCCCAGACCGAATAGGTTCCAATGACGGCATCGACCTGTCGGGTCATTAAAGGCTGCACCAGATTAAATCCTACATCCACCACGCTATAATCCCCTTTACGCAGCCCGGCATCCCCCAGAATTTTTTCTAAGTAAGCATCATCGGAGGGGATGAGGGGGGAACCGATTTTTTTACCTTTCAGATCGGAGGGTTTCGTAATACCCGATTCTTTCAAGGAAAGGATCACGTTCAGCGGATGTTGCACGATGGCCGCAAGGGAAACGACAGGAAGGCCTTCAGATCGGCCCAGGATGGTATCGATTTGATAGCTTAAACCAAAATGGTCTTGTCCCACAGCTACCAGCTTTAACGTATCTTCGGGATTAGAAGGCACATACAAGTTCACATCCAAGTTTTCCTCGGAAAAATACCCCTTCTCCCTGGCGACAAACAAGAAAGTGTGTAAAGACCAGGGGGTCCAGTCCAGACGAAAAGAAACTTTATCGAGCTCCCCGGCCTGAACGGGCAAGATAAAAACGGCTAACAGATACAGATTCATCCAAAACGCCAAAATTTTTCTATAACTAACTAAAAGTCTCATAGTTTTCAGCCCTTTCGTTACCTTGCGCCTCCCTTTTTATGTTTAAAGTGTCGTAATGTAACGAAGGATATAGGCGTGTAATCTTTTTCCTACTGCCCCCTGCTTTTCGCAAAATGATCCCAGCTTTTAGCCTCCAGCGGGAAGCTAACCCCATCGCGGCGGACTAACCTCTTCTCTCTTAAATCCTTAAGGACGCCTCCCACCGGAGTCACTTCCAGGCCAATTTCCCCGCGAACCGAGGAAATGATTCTTTCCACCTCCTGGGGAGGGGCCGTAAACAGCAGTTGATAATCCTCCCCGCCGTACAAGGCCCAGTCCAGAGGATTCTTGCCGTTCTGTTCCGCTAACCTCCTGGTCACCTCCGAGATGGGAAGCTGATCCATCCAAATTTCAACGCCCACTTGACTGGACTCACAGATGTGGGTCATATCGCCGGCGAGCCCGTCGCTGACATCGATCATAGCAGTCACGCACCGGAGTTTCGCAAGGAGCTGACCGGCGCGAACCTGGGGCTCCGGGGTTAAGTGAGCCTGGACCAAAGGTTCGACCTTTAAATCCCCTGGATTCACCTTTCCCAGGAGTATCTGGAGTCCTGCTGCGGCGTTTCCCAGGGTTCCGGTGACCAGGACCCTATCGCCCGGCTGTGCCCGCGATCGCAGAAGGACCAGCTCCGGGGCAACTTCCCCCAAAAGCGCGATATCCACGAAAATTCCCCCCAAAGAGCGGGCCAGATTTCCCCCCGCCAGATTTGCTCCAAAACGCCCCAAGAATTCCTTCATCCCCCGGTAGACCTCCTCAATGAACTCCACCGTTAGGTGATCCGGCAAGGCCAGGGAAGCGAGGGCATACCTGGGAACCCCTCCCATGGCTGCAATATCGCTCAGGTTAATCGCAGCCGCGCGTTGACCCAATTGGCGAGGCGTGATTTGGTCCCTCAAGAAGTGTTGCCCTTCGATTTGCGCATCGCAAGTCGCCAGAAGGACCTTATCTCCCGAGACTTCCAGGACTGCGGTATCATCCCCGATCCCGACGATTTCTCCCGGCCCCTTCTCACCGAGAACCCGCTTAATCCGCTCGATTAAACCAAATTCCCCCAGTTCGGTAATCAACATCCTCAGAAGAAGGCGGACGGCGAAAGGGGGAAAGCGGAAGGTTAACCCTCCCTTTCCCCTTTCCCCCCTCCCCTTTCCCCTTTTTGTTGAGCCTGGCGGATCTTTGCCAGCAAACTCCGGGTTGCCTCTACGATATCTTCTGCGCCGACAATCGCAGAAACTACCGCCACCCCATCCGCACCGGCCCGTATAACCTCCTCTACATTTTTATGATTAATCCCCCCAATGGCTATAACAGGAATTTTAACCCGATTTTTAAGCTCGGACAGAAGAGCTACGCCAATGGGAGCTCCGGCATCGCTTTTCGTGGAGGTGGCGAAAATGGAACCCACCCCCAGATAGCTGGCGCCTTCCTTTTCGGCTTTAATAGCTTCTTCCAGGCTGCCCACAGAAGCCCCGATCACCGCCCCCTGCCCCAGGATCTTCCTCGCCAGGGATACAGGCATATCCTCCGGCCCGAGATGGACGCCATCGGCCTCTACGGCCAGGGCTACATCGACCCGGTCGTTGATAATCAGGCACACCCCTTTTTCTCGGGTCAAGGCCCGAAGCTGCCCCCCCACTTCAATCAATTGCCGGGAGTTGGCCTCCTTGTCTCGAAGTTGAATCACCGGCGCTCCCCCTGCGATGGCTTTTCGTGCCACATCCAGGTGAGATCGCCCTTTAGAGAGTTTTCGGTCCGTTAAAACATGTAAATCCCAGTTCATAGGATATCAACGTGGGAAGCCGGGGGAAGGGAGGGACGGGGTGAGGGGGCTCACCAACCCGCACTCCCCCCCAACCCCCTACCCCGGGAAGCCTCCCTTGATCTCCTATTTTCTCACGCGCCAGGGCAAGCAGAACCTCTCCAGAACCGTTACCAGCGCAAAGAGTCCGACGCCCAGAACCGAAAGAACGATAATGGCTGCGAAGAGGAGATCGGTACGAAGCTGGGCGTTAGACCTCTTCATGAGAAACCCCAACCCGATATCCGATCCGACCCATTCTCCGAAGACCGCCCCGATAACGCTCACAGCCACGGCCACCCGCATTCCGGAGAAAATGAAGGGCAGTGCGGCAGGAAACCTTATTTTAAGGAAGAGTTGCCAGGGGGTCGCTTTCAGAGTTTTCATCAGATTAAGAAGTTCTAGATCCACCGATCTCAACCCGTCAACGGTATTCACCACCAGGGGAAAAAAGGCTATGATGGCGGCCATGAATACTTTAGGGGCCAGGCCGTATCCGAACCAGATAATGAGCAAAGGCGCGATGGCAAAGACCGGGATCGTTTGGGACGCAATGACCAGGGGATAGAGGACTTTTTCCAGAACCTGGGAGTACACGATGGCAATGCCAAGGGAGAGGCCGGCCCCCATCGCCAGGATAAAGCCGACCAGGATCTCCCCCAGGGTGATCCAGGTATGACGCAGCAAAATATCTCGAGACTCCCAGATCACCTGGAGAATCTTCGTAGGGGCGGGAAGAATATAGGGGGGGAGTTTCGCGACCTCCACGTAAACTTCCCAGACCACAAGTAGCCCGATGAATAGCATCCCTGCAGGGAGATATTGAGCCGTAATCCTTCTCACATGAAATCTGGATTGCGGAATGAGATCCATTCCATCGCCCATTCCGAAACCCGTCCTACGCCGGATCGAAGCGCCCACCACCGAAACCAGAAATCCGGAGTCTGAAATTGGGCCTGAAAAGCTCTCATGGCTGGCATCGAATTTCCTCCAACAACTCCTTCGTCGCCCGGTAAGGGTCTGGCGCGCTGAGGATTGCAGAGATGACGCTAATTCCGTCTGCACCGGCCAGCAGAACTTTTCGAATAAGATCTCTCTTAATTCCTCCCAGGCCGAGGATCGGGATTGAGATGGATCTACGTACTTCTTTTAAGGCTTCTAGGCCGACCGGATTTCCGTAGGGAGCCTTCGAAGGAGTAAAGAAGAGGGGGCCGAAGGTAATAAAGTCGGCCCCTAAATCCTGAGCCCGCCGTGCTTCTCGAAGGTTATGGGTTGAAACGCCTATCAGTAGAGGTAATTCAGCGTTTATTGGAGGTCGTGGCGAAGCGCGGTCACCCGTCAACCCATCGGGCGGTCTGCGCCCCTCCGTCAAGCGCCGAACCACGTCTGGAGGGAGGCTTTGCTGCCCAAGGTGGACGCCGTCGGCCCCCACGGCCAGAGCCACATCGACCCGGTCATTGATAAAAAGTTTCGCACCTGCGGCCCTGGTTAATTCCCGAACTGCCATCGCCAGGGGGTATAAATCCTTAGGCGGTAAGTCCTTTTCCCGCAATTGAACGGATCGAACCCCCCCTCGGATAGCTTCTTTCAGAACGGCCAGGAGGTCCCTACCTAGGGTCTGATGCCGGTCGGTAATAAGGTAGAGGGATAATTCTGGAATCCGCTTCACCTTCTACTCCAGGACCCCTTCCAGGGGACTGCTGGCGGTCGCGTACAGTTTCTTAGGAATCCTACCGGCCAGGTAAGCCAGGCGACCGGCCTGGACGGCATACCTCATCGCCTCCGCCATCTTGACCGGATCCTTAGCCCCGGCGATCCCTGTGTTCATTAACACCCCATCGACTCCCAGTTCCATGGCGATAGTCGCATCTGAGGCCGTTCCCACGCCCGCGTCCACAATGACGGGGACTGAAACGGTTTCCAGGATAATCTTAATGTTGTAAGGATTACGAATCCCTAATCCAGACCCGATAGGAGCTCCCAGAGGCATAACCGCCGCGGCCCCTGCATTTTCTAACTTCTTGGCCATGACGGGGTCATCGTTGGTGTAGGGAAGCACCATAAATCCTTCTTTGGCTAATTGCTCGGTTGCCTCCAGAAGACCGACATTATCAGGGAATAAGGTTTTTTGATCTCCGATGACCTCTAGCTTGACAAGATTAGAAAAACCCGCCTCCCTGGCAAGTCGGGCGGTGCGGACGGCTTCTTCCGCCGTATAGCAGCCGGCGGTATTCGGCAAGAGGGTGTATTTCTTGGGATCGATATAATCCAACAGGGACTCCTTGGACTTATCGAAAAGATTAATCCGTCTCACGGCCACGGTCACTATCTCCGCGCCGGACTTTTCAATCGCCTCCCTCATTATTTCAAAGGAAGGATATTTTCCCGTTCCGACGATCAAACGGGATTTATACGCTTTACCTGCCAGGATAAGATGATCGTTTTCTAACATAGCATAAATCCTTAGCCCGAAAGGGGGAAGGGGGAAAAGGGAGGGGGGAGCGTCTCCCCTTTCCTCGTTCCTCTTTCAGCTATCCTCCACCGACGAACTGGACTAATTCCAGCCTATCTCCTTCTTGAAGGGTTCGGTTCTCGTAGTCATTTTTGGGCACAACGTGCAAATTATGCTCGACGGCGACGACCCGCGCATCCACCTTCAGATATTGAAGGAGTTGCAGAATATTTATATGGGAGGGAACCTCCCGTTCCTCCCCGTTAATGAAAACTTTCATATCTTTTGTCCGTTATCCATTGTCTTTTGCTTTAAGGCGATCACCGGGCTACGCCTCCGATGGACCCGCAACCGACAACGGACCCCTTTTCATACGGACAAATTTTCAAAAGCCTTGTAGCTTTCTTCTTGAACCAGATCCAGAAGGGTCCGTTTCATACGTACGAAGGGATCTGAGGTCACCACAGGAAGCTCGCGGGGTCTGGGAAGCTGGACCTGGAGTTCTGCCTTGATCGTCCCAGGGCGGGCGGTCATCACGTAAATTCGATCTGACAAGAAGATGGCCTCTTCCACATCGTGGGTAATGAACAGGATGGTTTTCTTGAATTCTTCCCAGACCTTTAACAGGAACTGCTGCATGATAGATCGCGTCATGGAATCCAAAGCTCCAAAGGGTTCGTCCAGCAACATGGTATCCTTTTTAAAAAGGATCGTACGCATGAGCGCCGCGCGCTGCCGCATGCCCCCCGATAGGGCGTCCGGGTAGCTATATTCAAATCCGGTCAGCCCAAAACTTGGAAACAGCGCCAGAGCCTCCTTGCGGGCTATACTTTTTTTAACCCCCTGAATTTCAGGACCCAGAATGACGTTATCCAGGATAGTTCGCCAGGGCAGCAGGAGGTCCTTTTGGGGCATGTAAGCCACAAATCCGCGGGTCTCTTTCCTGAGTTCCCCCTCCAGATAGATTTCCCCCCCTTCATCGGGGGGAAACAGACCAGATATCATATTAAAGAGGGTGCTTTTCCCGCATCCGCTGGGCCCTATCAAGCTGACAAACTCTCCCTCCCTGACCTCCAGATTGACTTTATGAAGGGCCATCACCGGAACCGCGCCCCGTCCAGATGCAGGGAGGCCCTGGCGGGGGGTTCCTGCCGAGATGGGTTCGGAACCCGGCGAAGGAGCAAAAGTCTTGCTTACGTTAACCAACTGGACTTTAAAAGGTATCTGCATAAGCGAGGAGCAAGGAGTCTGGAGTCCTCCAGGCTCCTTACTCTCCATCTAGGTCCTTCCACGAGCAAATCGCCTCGGGCTAAAGGGCTCCAGGGAGAGGGAAGTTTTTCCATCCACAATGAGTTCCTGGATTAACTTTCCGGTTATGGGGGTTAAAAGGATTCCGTTTCGGAAGTGTCCGGTCGCCACCACCACGTTCTCCATGCCGGGAATAGGCCCCAGGATGGGCAGCAGATCCCGGGTATAGGGACGTAGTCCGGCCCAAGTTCTGGTTAAGGCCTTATCCCCCAGAGAAGGGACAATTTCCAGGGCGTCCCGAATCAAAGTTTCTACCCCTTGCAGGGTGACCCGCTTATCGTAGCCCACAAATTCCACAGTGGCGCCAATGAGCAAGGGAGCCCCCCCGCGTGCCCCGACTCCCAACCGAGGAACCAAATAAACCTTCCGGGAGGCGACCACATGGTTAAGAAGGGGCGGAAAGGATTCCGTGGCCACCATCTGACCTTTAGCCGGTTCTACGGGGAGAGGGTAATTTAAAAGGGTCCCCATCTGATTAGACCAGCATCCGGTTGCAATCACCAAGGTGTCCCCCTGGATCGTCTCATCGTAAGCCTTAACTCCCGAGACCCGGGAAGGATCCCTCAAGATCTCGGTCACGGGCTTTCCTACGAGAAACTCAACCCCGAGCCGGAGCGCTCCACGGGCTAAAGCCTCTACCAGGCGAGGATTATTTACGTGACGATCCTTTGGAAAGAAGAGGGCTCCTCGAAGGGTTCTAGATAAAGCGGGTTCCATCTCCCAGACTTGTTCTGGGGCGAGAAGTTCGGTAGCCAAGCCCACCCCCTTCTGAAACGGATCAAGGTATTGACCTTCCTTTTCATCCTCTTCGTCCAGGAAAAGTTCCAGCGTGCCGTATTGCAGGAGTTCAATATCTATCCCCGTAAACCCTCTGAGTTCCTCTGCTAAAGCGGGATAGAGTTGATGGCCCGCCAGGCAGAGGTCAAAGTAGGGTCTGTGGCCCGCAGGATCGTAGCGAGGAGATAGCATCCCTGCCGCTGCAGAGGAGGCTTCATAGCCGGGCTCCGTTTTTTCAATCACCACGACCTTAAGCCTAGATTTGGCGAGTTGGTAAGCAATGCAACAGCCAATGGCCCCTGCGCCGATAACGATAACGTCCGCCGTCCTGGTCAAATCAACGAGGATCGAGGATGGAGGATCGAAGATCACAACCTTCTCTCTTCGACCTTCTATCTTCGATATTCAACCTGTTGTCCATGATTCTGGATCCACGCCAGATTGTTGGTGGGACCATGTCCTTTTCCAATTTCCAGAGAATATCGAATAGCCCGCGTTACATAGGCCTTAGCGACCTGGATCGCCTCCTTTAACTCCTTACCTTTAGCCAGTTCTGCCGTGATGGCGGCAGAAAACGTACAACCGGTCCCATGGGTATTCCGGGTCTGGATTCGCTCCGCTTTATAGTAGGAGAGCTCGCGCCCGTCGTAAAAAACGTCCACCGCTTCCCCGTCCAAATGGCCCCCTTTTACGATCACGCTTCGGGCTCCTTTTTCTCGAATAATTCTGGCCGCTTTCTGCATCTCTTCCAGAGAGGCTATCTTCATGCCGGCCAGCACTTCCGCTTCCGGAATATTAGGGGTCACCACCAACGCGAGGGGGACGAGCTTATCGATGAGGGCTTCTTGAGCACTGGGCTGCAGGAGTGGATCCCCACTGGCTGCCACCATGACGGGGTCCACAACCAGCCGATCTATTTTGTGCTCAATAATTTTATTGCAAACCACTTCAATGATCCCCCGATTGGAGAGCATTCCCGTCTTGGCCGCATCGATACCGATATCGGTGGCTATCGCGTCCAGCTGCGTCCCTACAAACTCCGGAGCCACATCAAAAATACCCTGTACGCCGAGGGTATTCTGGGCAGTGAGGGCCGTGATCGCCGTCATGCCGTAAACTCCCAAGACCGTAAAGGTCTTAAGATCCGCCTGAATTCCAGCCCCCCCTCCGGAATCCGACCCGGCTATAGTTAGCGCCTTTTGAAGTTTTGTAACCATAAATAAAAAAAGCCGTACCCCCTGGACGGGAAATACGGCTAAATTTTTTTCTATAAAGGAAAGAGCTACCCTGAACGGTTTAATAAATTGTTAAGGTATCAGAATATTTCCTTAAGAAATTTTAACCGCTTCCCTTCGCTGGTATTATCCAGATCAGGTTCAGAGGGTTTCCGGTTTCAGGGAACCTTTCCCCAAAAACCGAGTTCTCAGCCTTAAAAACTCCCCTAGCGATTTACTTTAATATAGCTCCCTCCAATTCGGTTGTCAAATTTTTATAGGTGGGATTTAATAGGGCGGATAGCATTGACAGGATTTTTTTCTCGTTCCCAGGCAGAGTCTGGGAACGAGGCGCAGACGAAAAGGTTGGGTATTATTGTAGGATTAAAAAAATCTTGTCAATCCTGTCAATCCTGTCTATAAAATAAGGTATGGACAAAAAGAAAACTACCTTGGCAGGAGGCGTTGTCGCCAGAGTCTTAAAGGGGAAGGTTCATATAGCCCTCTTCAGGTGGAGCAGGGATCAGAATTGGCTTCTGCCCAAAGGGCACGTTGAGGAAGGGGAGACGCTGGAGCAAGCGGCTTTACGGGAAGTAGCCGAGGAAATCGGATTAACCAACGTTCGGATTGTAAAACTCTTAGGGGTTAAGGAACGGGCATCCTTTGATGGAAAAGAGGGGAAAACCATTTACTATTTTCTCATGAAGGCGGAGGGGGAAGATTTCCAAAAAGATCCGAAGGTAACCTGGGAAGTAGTCTGGTTTCCTCTGGATGAACTTCCGGATTTTTTTTGGCCGGATCAGAAGGCGTTGATCCTGGAGCACTTTCACCAGATCCTTTTAGAGTTTGAGGAGGCAGGCAGTTCGGAGTATCGGATCGACTATCGGCGGTTGAAAACGGCTGCCATCGTAACGGCCTTTGTCCGTCAGGCCCGAACCAAGAAAATTTTGCTCCTTCAACGAAGCGATCACGTGAGCACCTATACCGGCCTGTGGAACACAGTGGCCGGGTATCTAGATGATGAAGGATTTCCTGAAGAGAAGGCCAGAGCTGAGCTGAACGAAGAATTGGGCATCTCACAAACGAGATTGAGGTTAATTAAAGTGGGATCTATTTTTGAGGTGCAAGACCCAGCCCTTCATAAGACCTGGATCGTGCACCCGTTTCTTTTTGAAACCGATCAAGAACAGGTACATCTCGATCGGGAGCATGTCGCCTATCGCTGGATAACCCCTGAGGAACTGAAGGAATACCCGGTTGTGCCCCAGTTAGAAGAAAGTCTCCGGAGGGTGTCGGAGGGGCCTGAACTATAATTAGGGAGGACTGTTTAAGGGACTCTGATTAAAAAATCAGAGTCCCTCAGGTCGTTCGCTTAAATCATAGTTTAAGGCCTTAGCCCTTTTTCATCTGAGAGATTTTATCTTCGGCGATGGCCTTTTTACTTGCTTCCACATCGATGTTCCAGACTCTCGCAGCGTTAAGCCCGAGGATCTTCGCCTTGATCTCATCGGTTAACTGAGTATACCCGTAGCCTTCGATAAGGTTGTCAGGAATGCGGAAGCGGCGCAGGGCCTCGATCTGCCATTGTGGAGATCCCCACCATAGCGAGTCCGTTCCCCAGATCACGTAATCGGGACCTAGGTAGGTGACGAGTTTCCCGAGCACATGGGCAGCCCGCTCGGGAGCGCCGACGACATTTAGGGCGAAGGTGCTCCCCAGCTCCCCGTAAAGGTTGGTGATATGCGGCTTTACATACTTGATATCTGTGATATCGTCCACCCGGGGAAAGGCGGAGTGATAGATGATAAAGTTGAGCTGGGGCCAGTCTACAACGGCTTTTCCAACGTCCTGGGCGCGACAATACTCCTCATCTAGCAAAGTGACCGCTAAGCCCTTGTGAATACAGAGATTCTTAACGCCCAACTCCTGGGTAAATTTGTAGAAGGGATAGGCGACCTTCTCATCATCCATCCACCATCCCCTCTTGCCTGCCATCCCGTCGCCCGTATACATTTTCCAGGAATCGACCTTTAACTTTTCCACCTGCCGCGTGGCTTCGTCTTGATACTTGGGCATATTAGGGGACATCAGTCCATGGCAGATCATACGCCGGGACCCGGCCTGTTCGTTGATCTCATCTCGCGCTGCGGCCATATGGTCAATGGGGATGAGCGGATTTTGGTCGGGAGGATCTGTTGGAAATCCACTGAGGATCGCCATGCTGGTCTGGCTATCCAGGAAGATTTCCTTAAAGTAGGTGGTTTTGTTGAGGTCTAGCCAGTTACTCCCTTTGACCGACTTCTCCCGCCACCCTCCGAGGGTACCCACAATAAGCTTGGCGATAGGATCTGTATCCTTCACGTCCCACAATTGGCGAGGATTATCGATGTAGTGGGTCTGGACGTCCATGATAAATTGATCCCGGGCCGTCGCTTCCGCAGCGGCTGCCTCATCGGCGGCCTCGACCTCCTGCACATCGAAGAACCGGTTACCGAAGGCCTTGTTGATTGCCAACATGGCCGCCGCCATTCCGCTGAGAGTTCGGAAGAAGGCTCGGCGCGTCAGGCCGCGCTTCTTCCCGTACCGGTCCGCATACTCGGCCAACAGGACATCGACGTGTCGCTGCTTCTGGCTCTTCGGCATCGGAATGTATTCGCCGTTAGATACCACTTGCGTAGGGATAGGGGGTCTGGGAGGAAGATCGTCATTGAAGTTCTTGTTACTGGTATGAATGAACATACTTGGTGCTTTACAAAACCTACCTAAATCGGCGGGTTTTGAAGGACGCCTTTCTTCGCCCTGTTAAATAGGACCAAGGCACCTACCTGGGTGATGTACGAACAATTTTGCCTGCATCTCCTCACCTCCTTTTTGGGATCTTTTAGAAAGATAATTCGCCATTTGACAGAACCTGATGTTAAATGTCAAGCTTTTTTTGAAACCTATTGTCAATCTCGGTTTTAGCAACCGAGTCCGTATCTGGAGCCTGGAGCGTTCCTAAATTCAAGATAGCTCTTCCAACAGCCTCATAGCTCTTCCAATAGCCTCTTTGCTCCTTGGAGGTCCGGCCTATCAAGCTCTTCAGTGGGGTAGTGGTGCTGATCACGACCTTGTCAGGTCCGGCTATATTTTGTATCCAGAAGGTTTGGGGTATCTCCCAAGGCCAGGTGCCCCCATCTGCCTCCACTCCCCACCTCTCCTAAAAAGCTCCGTAGGAGCGATCTGTGGGTAGCCACGATCCTACCTAACCCCTTAAGCCCCGTAGGGGCGGCCTGTGAAATTCCGGCATCGGTTTTATACCCAGATCGCTCCTACGGAGCTAAAAGATCCGGGGGTGGGACCGTATTGGCTACCAACAAATCGCCCCGTCAGGGCTTTTTCAGTCATTTAACGGGGTCAAGATAGATCTGAGACTTCTTTTTGTTTGACAAGCTAGGCAACGGACATTTCAATAAGATAAGCATGGGTTGATTCCCATGAGGATTAATCTGCTAAGTTAAAGAAAAATCCTCCTGACCCCTTTTATGAAAGGGGGGAAGGGCCAAGATGGAGGCTTCGCAGGTAGGTGGCTCCCCTGCGGTTCCGACCTGAGCCCGCGACGGCTTCCCTTCTATGGGACCAGAAAGGGGGATTAGAGGCATAGGCGCCAGGATAAGGAGGAAAAGGGTGGTAAATCCAGGGAAAATCCCCCCTGGCCCCCCTTTATCAAGGGGGAAATGCGGGGCCTGGCCCCCCTTTATCAAAGGGGGGTAGGGGGGATTTTTCCTTATCCTGGCGCGTATGGGGATCAGAGGGGATATCGTTCCCCAGGAGGTGAATTTATGAAAGCGGTTCGAATCCACAATTATGGAGGTCCTGAAGTTCTTAAATATGAGGAGGTTCCTATCCCAGAACCCGGCCCGGGAGAAGCGCGGGTCAAAATCGAAGCGATCGGAATCAACTTTATTGATATCTATCACCGGACGGGCCTCTATCCCGGCACGTTGCCGTTCATACCCGGTATGGAAGGGGCGGGCGTTGTAGATGCGGTTGGGACAGGGGTCTCCGAAGTGAGGGCGGGGGATCGGGTTGCGTATGCGATGCAGCAGGGTTCGTATGCGGAATATGCCGTGGTTCCTGCATGGAAGTTAGTACCCCTACCGGATAATCTAAATGCGCAATCTGCCGCCGCCGCTATGCTTCAAGGGATGACGGCTCACTATCTGACCCACAGCACTTATCCTCTCAAAGAAGGGGATACCGCGCTCATCCATGCGGCGGCTGGAGGGGTTGGCCTGCTCCTCATTCAGATGGCCAAACGTCGAGGCGCTAAGGCCTTTGGGACGGTTTCAACGGAGGAGAAAGCCCAACTGGCAAAAGATGCAGGTGCGGATGAAGTGATTCTCTATACCCAAACGGATTTTGAAGAGGCGGTCAAAAAATTGACCGAAGGCCAGGGGGTTCAGGTAGTTTATGACTCCGTTGGGAAAACCACCTTTGATAAAAGCCTTAACTGCCTGAGACCTCGAGGTTATCTGGCCCTCTTCGGTCAATCCAGTGGACCGGTTCCCCCGGTGGATCTCAGGGTCCTCGCGAAAGGGTCCTATTTTATCACCCGACCTACCTTAGCCCACTATGCAGCTACCCGGGCGGAGCTTCTGGAACGGGCAGGGGACCTCTTCAGATGGATAGCTTCAGGGGAGTTGAAGCTCCGAATTGACAAAACCTTCCCGCTTTCAGAAGCCGCTGAAGCTCAGAGGCAGCTGGAAGGGCGAAAAACTTCGGGGAAGTTGGTGTTAATCCCGTAATTTTTATTTTTTGTTCGCTATCGGTGGTTCGTTGTTCCCGGTCTTTCGCTCCGTAGGGGCGACCCCATAGGCTTCAATTGGGGGATCGCCTCTACGAGCCGACGGATCGTCCCTACAACGGACTACGGATCCCGGGGACCTTGCTCAGGCAGATTATCCATCTGGACATGGACGCCTTTTACGCTTCCGTTGAACAACGGGACGATCCTTCTTTAAAAGGACAACCCGTTATCGTAGTTATGGGGCTGGATGCATCCCATCGGCATGGGGCTGTCGCAACGGCTTCCTACGAGGCCCGGAAGTTTGGGGTACATTCGGCGATGCCTGTGATTAAGGCAAGAAGGCTCTGTCCTCAAGGGATATTCTTGCCGGTACGGCTAGACTATTACCGGCAGGTCTCTCGTCAGATTCTGGAGATCTTCGCCCGATACACTTCTCTTATCGAGCCGGTTTCCATCGATGAATCGTATCTGGACGTTACGGGAAATCCTCGGGATGCGGCGGACATTGCCAGGGCCCTCAAGCAGGAGATCAAAACCGAGTTGAACCTCACGGCTACTGCGGGCGTGGGACCCAATAAGTTTCTGGCCAAGCTGGCGTCCGGGATGCAAAAGCCGGACGGACTTACGGTTGTCAGACCAGATCAGGTCCAAGAATTTTTGCGAGAGCTTCCGGTGGAGAAGATCTTGGGAATTGGGCCGGTCACCCAAAAAAAACTTAATGCCCTAGGGATATCTACCATTGGGCAGTTAGCTGCCTTTGACCGAATCAAACTCAAAGAGCGATTTGGGAAACTTGGCTTACAGTTCCATGAGTTTGCCAACGGTGTGGATCTGCGCCCCGTAGTGCCGGATCGCGCCCACGTACAGATTAGCCGAGAGACGACCCTGGGGAGCGGCGCTCAAAAGGCAGCAGGGAGTAATCTTCCTCCCTCGCTTATGCAACTTCTGGCCCCGATGGCTGCGGATATCGAAGGGCATCTTGAAAAAGAGGGCCACTCCGCCCGGACCGTAACCCTCAAGATCCAATTGGAGAACCAACATCCCATGACCCGGAGCCGGACGGTCTCTGGAACGGTCTGGCAAAGGGAAGCGTTGCTGGAGATCGCCCGATCCCTGCTGGATAAGGTCAATCTAAAGGGAACGCGGGTCCGCCGAATAGGCCTTTCTGTCTCCAACCTGGTTTCCAGAGAAGATCCCAATCAGCCCCAACTTTTTAACTAGAAAGAAGGCTTCTTTCTTTACAAAGGCCGCCCGGTTGCGTATATTATAGATGTGATGAATCAGTTTCTTAGTGTAGCGCGCGAGGCCGCTCTGGTGGCCGGGAAAGTAGTCATGGAGATTCGGAGGAGCAACGACCTGGGGATACGGATCAAGGAGGATAACACGCCGGTTTCCAGAGCCGATCTGGCTGCCCAAGAGGCCATCCTTACAACCCTTCATCGGTACTTTAACCACCAAGTCCGGAGCGAAGAACTCCCTTACGCGGAGGGGGTTTTTGTCGGAAAAGATTCCCCAGAGACCTGGATCTTAGATCCCATCGATGGAACCGAAGAGTTTATCTCGGGGGGGGATGCCTTCTCCATCTCGATAGCTTATGCCTACAGAGGCGAAGTCCTGGCAGGCGTCGTTTATGCTCCGGCCCTCGAACAGCTTTACCATGCAGCACGGGGAGAAGGCGCGTTCCTCAACGATCAGCCGGTTCATGTCCGTCCGATCCAAAATCTAGAGGAAGCCAGTCTGCTGCTGACCCCTGAGCAGCGCCAGAGGGAAATTTATCAAAAAATTCTTCACACCCTCCGGGTGAAGCCGAGGATCAGGAAGCTAAGCATCTCGCTCAAAGCGGCCTTCATAGCCTGTGGAGAAGCAAATCTTTATATTAAACGGGGGCCAACCAACGAATGGGATATTGCTGCCGGAGACCTTTTAATTCAGGAAGCTCGGGGGATTCTGACCGATCTATCGGGTCGTCGTATCGTTTACACCGATAAAGATCCGCGTCATATCCTGGGCCTGTGTGCAGGAAACAAGAGCTTACAGCCGAAAGCCTTGAAGATGTTGCAAAAGGGCTTAACATAAGAAACAAGCTGCCGATTATTTTCTGTTGCGCAACAAATCCTCGGAATAGCTTCGGTCTTCACTCTGACGCTGTTCTTCATCTCCACAGTTATGAGCTACGCTGAGCATGGCAAAAAGAATGAAGCCCAGGCAAAATCCTACAGATAAGGTAATGAAGATGAGTAGATAAATCATATAGATTCCTTTTTAGTAAACCGCAAGGTTTCAATAAACCATCACGTCGTACAGGTTTGCTAGATGTTGAGGCTGAA
>Ga0073934_10004817_pt1 | contig 21785 bp, 10 predicted proteins | sample LarsenN4metaG_FD_76834 | JGI IMG/M metagenome (GOLD analysis project Ga0073934, IMG submission 76834) | Hot spring sediment bacterial and archeal communities from British Columbia, Canada, to study Microbial Dark Matter (Phase II) - Larsen... ...
CCAGCACCCGGCGGATATTCCCAACCAGCGCGGGGTCAATATGCTCGTAGCTCCGCGCCACGCGCCCGATGGCGTGGACATGCATTCCGCCCTTGTGAGCAAAGGCCGAGGCGCCGACCCACGGCTGGCGTCCGTCGTGGCGCACGTTGGCCACCTCATCAACGAACTCCGACAGATCCTTAAGCCGGACCAGGGACTTCGAGGGCACGCTGGGGATCTTCATCTTGAACTCGAGTAACGGGATGACGCTGGTCAGGTTGCAGTTGCCCGTGCGTTCGCCATAACCGTTGACCGTGCCCTGGATGTGGGTGGCGCCAGCCTCGATGGCCGCGATGCCGTTGGCCACCCCGAGTCCGCAATCGTTGTGGGTGTGGATGCCAATGCGCGCGTTCAGTTTGCCTTTAGCCGTCTGCACCACCCGGACGATTTCTGCGGGCAGGCTGCCGCCGTTGGTGTCGCAGAGCACCACGCACTCGGCCCCTGCTTTTTCCGCCGCCTGCCAGGTGGCGAGGGCGTAGTCCGGGTTGTCCTTGAACCCGTCAATGGCGTGCTCGGCATCATAGATCACCGTCTTGCCGTGGTCCTTGAGATAGCGAATCGAGTCGGCGATCATGGCCAGGTTTTCGTCAGGCCGGGCGCGCAGCACTTCCGTCACATGCAAGAGCCACGTCTTGCCCACGATGGTCACCACCGGGGTTTCCGCTTCGAGAATCTGGCGCATCAGGTCGTCCTGCTCGACCGCCATGCCTTTGCGGCGGGTCATGCTGAAGGCGGCGATGCGGGCGTGGCGCCACTTGCGCCGGCTGGCCTGTTTGAAGAACTCCATGTCCTTGGGGTTCGAGCCGGGCCAGCCACCCTCGATGTAATGAACCCCGAAGGCATCCAGCTTCTCGGCAATGCGCAACTTGTCCACAGCGGAGAAATTGATGCCCTCCGCCTGGCTGCCGTCGCGCAAGGTGGTGTCGTAGATTTCGACGTGCGGTTTCATAGGTCCCGTGTGCCGGGAGGGGTTACATACGCCAGTTTGACGGGGTTTGAAAGCCGAAACCTTGGGCTGCGCCCGGGGGCTGCGCGCGGGGGCTGCGCGCGGGCCAGCCCGGGAGGGGTCCAGAATGGACGGCGCGCGATCGAAAATCGCCCTTTTCTTTGGAAAGAGCATAACCCTCAGCCGTTCCAGGGTGAGGGGAAAGGACGGCAAGCGCCCGCCGCGACCCACCCCAGCGGGCATTTCGCCCTGCAGCCGCCGACATCGCCCGACTTTCTATGGCCGCCGAGGTCAGTCGGCGCTACCCGAGGGGGCTCTGTCTGCCGGTTCGCAAGCCGGCGGGCCGGGCGCCGGTTAATACTCGCGGTCCTTCTTCTTGCCCGGCTCGGGCACCGGGTATTTCCCATCGGGCCCGGCCTTCAAGGGGGCCGGACCGTCCACGGTCAATTTGTCCACGTCGGGGGCGAACTCGTGTTCGTGGTTGAGAATCTGGTCGTATTCGATGATCTGGCCGGTGTGGGCGGCCATGCGGCCCATGCTGGTGACAAGGCTGGCAATGGCGCCCCGGGCCGCCTCGTTGTAGGGCTTGTTTTCGCGGATGGCGCTGACCAGGTCGTCCCACTCCAGTTGGTAAGGGTTGGGCTCGGGCTGGGGGAAGGCCCAGGTCATGTTCTCGCGGGTCATGTTCTGGCCCTTGAAGATGCGGACCCGCCCGGGCGTATGGGCAGCCGTGGAGACGATGGCCGAGCCGCGAGTGCCGTGGGCGTAACTGGCAAACTCGCTGTGGCAGCCGGCCTCGGAGCGCCCGATGAAGAACAGCTTGGTGCCATCTTCGAAGGTGTATTCCACGGAGTAGTTGTCGAAGTTCTGGTCCAGCGAGCTGCCCCGGAAGTGGCGTCCGCCAGTGGCGTGGGCCTTGACCGGCCAGGCGTTTTTCATCCAGCAGCACTCGTCAATCTGGTGGATGTTGTAATCGCTAAAGAGGCCGCCGCCGGACCAGAGGAAGGCGTGGAAGCGCTGGGTCTGGTAAAGGGTTTCGCTGAGGTTGGCGGGCTTGGGGCCGGCCGTGCCGGCCACGCCGCCCATGCGGTAGGCGCGGAAGTAACTCAACTCGCCAATCTCGCCGTCCTGGATGCGTTTGTGGAGCTCCTGTCGGCCCTTGCAATGGCGCACCATCAACCCCACCCCGACCTTGAGGTTCTTTTTGTCGGCCTCCTCGGCGAGCTTGAGCATCCGCCGCGTGGTGGGCCCATCCACCGTCACCGGTTTTTCCATGAAGACGTTTAGCCCCTTTTGAATGGCGTAGGTGAAATGCACCCAGCGGAAAGCGGGCGGGGTGGCGAAGATGGCGATGTCGCCCGGCTTCAGGCAGTCCATGGCCTTCTTGTAGGCGTCGAAGCCGAGGAATTGGCGCTCGGGCGGCACATCGAACTTGGCCGGATGTTCCTTGCGCAGGCTCTCGACGCTGCGGTTGAGTTTGTTCTCGAAGACATCAGCCATGGCCACCAGCTTGATCGGGCCGGTTTTGGTGGACAGGGCCTGGGAGGCCGCGCCCGAGCCGCGGCCGCCGCAGCCGATCAGGGCCACCTGGAGGAGGTCGCTGCCCGCGGCGTGAACCCAGGGCACCCCGGCGCTGGCCAGAGCCGAAACGGCCGCAATGCGGCCCGTGGTTTTGAGGAACTCCCGACGCGAACCGAGAAACAGTCTGGTGTCATTCATAGGCTATCCCGTAAAGACGAGAGGGCCGCAGATTTCATTCGACTAAACGTTTCGCCGGGTCGGCCGAATCACCGCCGCGGGGCGCACAAAGAAGTCGCGTTAGCGTCCGGGACCGGGTATGCAATGGGCGGGCAGTAATGAAGCGCCTTTCGTTCATGGTCATTGCGGGTGAAGCCAGCGGCGACACGCTGGCGGCCGAGCTGGTGCGCGCCTTGCGGGAGGAGGTGGTTCTCTTCCAGGCCCGTCCGACCGCCGACGTTCAGCCCGTCTGGACCAGCCTCGAGCCGCGCTTCTTTGGCGCGGGTGGCCCGCGCCTGGCCGAGGCGGGCGTGGAACTGGTGGAGGACATGACAGCGCACGCGGTCTTCGGTCTGGTGGATGTCTTTCGGAACCTGGGACATTTCGTGCGGCTGCGCAACCGGCTGCGCGACCTGGCCATTCAGCGCCAGCCCGATGTCATCCTGTGCGTGGATTTTTCCGGGTTCAACCGCCGCCTGGCCCGGGCGATCAAGGAGCACATCCGGGCGCGGCAGGGCTCGTTTGACCAGTGGCACCCCCGCATCGCGCAGTTTGTTTCGCCGCAGGTGTGGGCCTCGCGGCCCGGGCGGGCGCAAGCCATGCAAGAGGAGTTTGACCTGGTGCTCTCGATTTTCCCCTTCGAGCGGGCGTGGTACGCCGAGCGGGCGCCCGGCCTGTGGGTCGAGTTTGTCGGGCATCCGCTGGTGGACCGCTACGCGGGGCGGGTGCGGGCGACGGGCCCCTCGGCGGCGGGCCCCGGCCCGGAGGGTTGGCGGGTGGTGCTCCTGCCCGGCAGCCGGGAGCGCGAACTCAAACGCCATTTACCGCCGCTGCTGGAGGCGGCCCGCCGGATCGCGGCGCGTCAACGGACCCGCTGGCGGATGGTGCTGCCCAACGAGGCGCTGGCCGGGCGGGCGCGCGCCCAGGCGCCCGAAGGGCTGGACCTGGAGGTGCAGGCGGGCGGGCTGGCCGAGGCGCTGGCCTGGGCCGACCTGGCCCTGGCTTCCTCGGGCACGGTGACGATGGAGTGCGCCTTTTTCGGGGTGCCCGCCGTGGTGCTTTACAAGCTTTCGTGGGCCGAGTTCCAGGTGGCTCGGCGCATCGTCAAGGTGCCGCACATCGCCATGCCCAACCTGCTGGCGGGGCGGACGGTGTATCCGGAATTCATCCAGGACCAGGCCACGCCAGACGCGCTGGCCGGGGCGGCGCTGGAGTTGCTGGAGAACGCCGAACGGCGCGCGTGGGTCAAAGAGCAACTGGCCGCGGTGGTGCGCTCGCTCGGCGAACCGGGAGCGGCGCGCAGGGCCGCCCGGGCGGTGCTGCGATTGCTGGACCCGCAGTTTGGGGTCGGCCCGGAGCCGGAAACGGTGTGTCGGCTTGAAGCGGGCGGCCTTACAGGGCGTCAGAAAGTTCTAACATGAAACGTTGCTTGTGTGTGGCGGGCGCGCTGGCCCTGATCGGGGCGGCAGCGGCGCAGGATTGGCCGGCCTGGGGCGGGGCGGATCCGGGCCGGAACATGTATGCGGCCACGCGCGGGCTCCCGAAGGTGTTCCATCCCGGCCAGCCGAAAGCGGGGAGCGAGGAGACCGACCCGGCCACCACCACCAACCTGCTCTGGGAGATCGCGCTGGGCTCGCAGACTTATGGCAACCCGGTGGTCGCGGGCGGGCGGGTCTATGTGGGCACAAACAACGACAACCCGCGCGACGAGCGCCACAAAGGCGACCGGAGCATCCTGCTCTGCCTGGACGAAAAGACCGGGCGCCTGCTCTGGCAGTTGGTGGTGCCCAAGCTCAAAGCCGGCAAGGCCATGGACTGGGAAAGCCTGGGCATTCTGGCCTCGCCCTGCGTGGTGGGCAACCGCCTCTATCTCGTCACCAGCCGGTGCGAGGTGCTCTGCCTGGACACCGAGGGCATGGCCAACGGCAACGACGGCCCCTTCACTGACGAGGCCAACTACGTGGTCATGGAAACCGGCCTGGCTCCCATACCCCCCGGGCCCCACGACGCCGACATCCTCTGGCGCTACGACATGCTCGATGAGCTGGGGGTGTTTCCGCACAACGCGGCCAACGGGTCGGTGCTGGTCATGGGCAACCTCGTCTATGCGCCCACCTCGAATGGCACCGACTGGTCTCAGTCCAACGTGCCCTCGCCCTTCTCCCCCAGCCTGATTGCCCTGGACGCGCGCAGCGGCCTGCTGGCCGCGGTGGACGACGCCGCCATCGGGCCGCGCATTTTTCACGGGCAGTGGAGTTCGCCCTCGGGCGGGATTGTGGACGGGCGCCCGCTGGTCTTTTTCGGCGGCGGCGACGGCTGGCTGTACGCCTTCGACGCCCAGCCCTCGAATGTCAAGGGCACCAATGTGCTCAAGGTGGTCTGGCGGGCCGACGTCAACCCCCGCGAATACCGGTTTGCCGACGGCCGGCCCATCAAGTATGGCGCCGCGGAGGGGCCCAGCGAAATCAACGCCACGCCGGTCTTCTTCGAGGACCGGGTGTACGTGGCCATCGGCCAGGACCCCGAGCAGGGCGAGGGCGTCGGGCGGCTGGCCTGTTACACCGCGCGCCGGACCGGCGAGGTCAGCGTGCAAGGGCTGGTCTGGGACTTCCGCCAGATCCACCGCAGCATTTCCACCGTGGCCATTGACCCGGCCAGCGGTTTGCTTTTTGCCGCGGATTTCTCCGGGTTCGTCTATTGCCTCGATGCCCGCACCGGGCAGCTTCATTGGACGCACGATCTCAAGGCGCACGTGTGGGGCTCGCCGTTGGTGGCGGACGGGCGGGTGTACATCGGCGACGAGGACGGCGACCTGTGTGTGTTCGAGGTGAACAAGACCCGGAAGGTTCTGGCCCAGGTCACCTTCCAGGGGCCCATCTACTCGACGCCGGTGGCGGCCAACAGCACCCTCTACATCGCCACGCCGTCCCGGCTTTACGCCTTCAAGGAAGCCGCGCGCCAGCCTTGAGCCGGGAGTCCGCGGCGCCTCAGCCCTGCGGCCCGGGTTGGACGACCACGCGGTAGAAGCGCTGCGGGCAAGCCGGGGCGTTGGTGTCCACACACCAGCCGGTGGCGCCGTCGAGGTGAATGGGAGCACCCAGGTCGGCCCAGGGGGCGGCGTCCAGCCCGTCCTTGTATTCCACGCGATAAGCGCGGCCCGGCGCGGCGGGCCAGAGCAGGCGCAACTCCCCGTTGGCCAGTGAAAGCAACGGGATGGCGCGCAGCACCGCGTGCTGGTCGGTGGGATCGGTGCCGGCGCGGAATTCGTGGGCGTCTGTGGCGCCGTCACCATCAAAATCCCCCGTGCCGTCGCGGCTCAAGGTGTTGAAGTAAGCCATCTCCCAGGCGTCGTCCAGGCCGTCCCCATCGGTGTCCTCCGTGCCGCCCAGGCGCAGAACAAACACGTCGCGCGCCTGGTTGTAGTCGCCCTCGCTGAGGTCGTCGGCAAAACTGGTGAAGAGGACCGTCTGGCCGTCCGCGCCGAGGATGGGCACGCCGCACACGCCCGAAGACGTGGCGCCGCCGGCCAGCGGACGGGTGGCGACCAGCGTGGTGGTGTTGACCATGTCGTAGAGGAAGATGTCGCGCAAGCCATTGGTATCGTCGGCCACCAGATCGCTGGCCTGGCTGAGGTAGATGACGTAGCGGCCGTCGGCGGTGATGAGAGGCTTGCTGGAGGGACCGTTGCCGCCGCCGCCCAGGCGGCTGGCACTGACAAGTGTGGTGGTGCCGCTGTCGCGATCGCAGAGGAGGATCTGGTTGGTGTAAGCCGCGGCCAGCGATTGGGCGGCGACCCAGCGTCCATCGGCGCTGATCGCGGGGGCAATGGCGTTGCTCAGGACGAAGCTGGTGGCGTGCGTCGCGAGGTCATGCACGTAGATGCCCTGAGGCGGGTCGTTGGACGGGTTGGCCAGGCTGGCAAAGGCGACCCACCGCGCACTGGCGCTGATGGCCGCCCGGCCCTGGCAGCCCAACGGGCGGCCGTCCAGGACGCTGATCATGCGGTTAGTGTAATCGGCGGTGTTGGGGCTGTTGGTCCAGAGGGCGCAGGCAAAGAGTTCGTTGGCCGACGACACGGGGCTGCCCGGAGCGATGTCGGTCGCCAGGCTTTGGAAGAGCAGCCACTGGTCGTCCGGCGAAAGCAGCGGGGCGCAGGAATGACCGTTGCCCGGCCCATCACTGGCGGAGGCCCGGCTGATGAGCACCAGGTTCGAGAGGCTGTCCCGCAACAGGTAGATGTTGGTCGAGTAGGGGTAGTTGGCATCCCGAAGCTCGACGGCTGCCGTGGCTCCATCGCGGGTCCAAACCGCGCCCGTGATGCGCCGGCCGAAACCCAGGTTGGGACTGGGACCGACGCGGTTCATGGAATCGAGATCGCGACAGGCCAGAGTGGCCGCCGCATACTCTTGATACCAGAGGTGGCGCCCGTCGGCGGTGAGGCCCATCCGCTGGACGAAGTTGGTGTGGGCGTCCACAACCAGGTTGGTGCCGTGGCGGAGGTCGCGCACGATCAGATTCGGGGCGTAGCGCAGGAACCGGGTGTCGGAGGCGGCGGGGGCGGTGTTGCTCGAGATGACCTTCGGGACCAGGCGGGCGAAGGCCAACCATCGCCCATCGGCGCTCAGGCAGTCCGGGTCAAGCAAGGTCAGGCCGAAGCGCGTGCGGGCGGGGCGCGAGGGCTCGGCGGCGGAAACCAGCGTGGTCAGGCTGGCGCCCAGGTCGCGCACGAAGACATCCGGCGCGCCGTTGTCATCGCCTTCGACCCACGGCTCGCCTTCGCGTTGGCGCGTGGGCGTCCAGTCGGCCAGGGCGCCGGCGGCGGGGGTGAGGAACCAGTTGCCACTGTCGGTCTCCATGGCCAGCTTCTGGCCGTCCGCGCTCAAGGCCGGCACGACATGCGCCGGCAGATCGTCTTCCCGCCCATCCACGGTGACACTGGCGACCACGCCGGCCTGGGTGGCGACGTCCCAGACCATGGCGCGCCAGCGGTCCCGCGCACCTTGATCGGGAACGTAAGCCAGATAGGCCACGCGCCGGCCATCAGGGGTCATGACGGGCGCTCGCGCGGGAACGCCATTGGTGTTGATCACCGTGCTGGTGGCCGCCAGGGCATCGCGCAAGACCAGGGAGGCGCCTTCCTCGAAGGCCATCCACCGGCCCTCGGCGCTGAGGGCGGGCCAGGAATCGGCGCGCGAATCGGTGGCGACGAGTTCCGACACCCCGCTGGCCAGATCATGCCGCACCACCGCGGTGGCGTTGAGCGCGGACACTTTGAAGAGCACCCAGCGGCCATCGTCGCTCAGCACCGGATAGCGCGCGCGGTAAGCGCCCGGGGCCACGCCGAGAAGCGCCGCCACATTCGAGCTGGCCCAGGCGGTGGTCCGGGCCTGGAGATCGCGCACATAGACCTCGCCGCCGCTTACGGCCACCTCCGGCGCCAGGCCCGGGGACGCGCTGAGCAACGCGGCGAACCGGCCATCGGGCGTGATCGAAGCCAGCTCGACGCGGTCGCCCGCGTTCACGCCGCCGCTGCCGTCCGGGCGGGCGGAAACGAGGTGCGTGACGCCCTGCTGGCGGTCGCGCGCGAACACATCGAGGGTGTTGTAGCCATCGGCGGCTTCCACGAGGTTGCCGGCCGTGCTCTCGAAGAAGACCCAGCGGGCATCGCTGGACACCAGCGGGTTGAGCGAGCCGGGATAGGGCGCGGGCGGCGCCTGGCCGTCGCGGTCCACGCTGATCAGCGCGGTGGCGCCGGCGGCCAGGTCGCGCAGAAACACGTCGGAGACGCGATTGGTGTCGCCGGCCACGAGGTTGTCCGCCGCGCTGGCGAAGCCCACCCACTGGCCATTGGAGGCAATCGAAGGATTGAGGGCATCGGCATTGGCGCCGCCGCGCCCGCTGAGCCCGACGCTGACCAGAGTGGTTCGCTGCGCCGCCAGGTCGCGCACGAAAACATCCACCCAAGGCCCGCGGTCATCGTTGGTCACGAGGTTGGGGGCGTAGCTGAGAAAGACGAGAAAACGTCCGTCCGCGCTGAAGGCGGGCGCAAAAGAGCCGCCGCTGCCGGTGTGGCTGGGCTGCGCCAGCCCCGAGGCGAGATCCAGAGGGCTTTGCGCGGGGGCGGCCAGGCCCGCCAGCGCCAGCGCCAGGGCCAGCCTGCCGGCCTGGCCGCGTCGCCCTGGAGGCGCCGTGATTGGGCGTGCGGCGCCGAGGAATCGAACCCGATTGCCAGTCGCACCCAGCCCGACGGCGATGCCGCCGCCGGCCGGAGCTTCGCGATGCTCTGATGGCTTTGCGTTATTCATGGGATCAAGAGATGAAGGACACCGTTGTCGTCGCCCTGGGCCGCCAGATTGGTGGCGGTGTGATAGCCAGCGGTGCGCACCTGGCCGTCAAAGAGGAGGAGGTTGCCCCAGAGGCCGTGAACCTGGTTGGTCCAGAACGGCGACGTGACGGGGCGCGACCGCAGAGCGGCCACATCCTGCAACCCCACACTACAACTGGCGCGTCCGTCGGGTACGATATTGCGATCGCCAGACACAAGATGCATGGGAGCGGCCTCGGGGCCCACCACGAAGCCCAGGGCGTAGCCCGCGTCCATCTGGAGAAAGTAGCTCACGCCGGCGTTGCGAAAGGCCGGCGAGAGGAACGCCCCCCAGTCGGGCGCCGCCTTTTTCTGCACGTCCGCCGGGCAGGCCAGCACCCGGGGCGAAGCCAGGTGGTTCGAAATCCAGGCGAAGTCAAACCAGAGATTGCCCAGCAGGGGATGCCCGCGCAGCCCGCCCTCGGTGTTCATCACCCGGAAGGGCAATCGTCCGTTGTAGTCTTGTCCCCAAACGTGGAAGGCGCGGCCGATCTGCCGCAGGTTGTTCACGCAAACGGCGTGGCTGGAATCGCGGCGCAACGTGGCCAGACCCGGCAGCGCCAGCGCGATCAGCAGAACCAAAACCGCCACGCAGGCCAACAGGTCCGCCCGGGTGAAGCCATGCGCCCTACCACGGTTGCGAACAGGCGAGCGCAGGTAGGGCGGGGGCACTGCGTGCCAGGCCTTATTCTCCCCGCCTCCCGCTCCCCGCTCCCCGCTCCTCGCCCCTTGGTTCCTTCGGGCTTTGTCCAAGGCGATGCCCCCGGCGCGCAGAGGACTGCGCGCCCCACCAAGGTTGCCAATGGGCAAGTGCCGGTAAGGCGGACACTCCGTGCCCGCCGACGGCGTCAGTCGGCTTTGATCCTTGACCTCGGAAGGGGCAGAGTGGGTGGACTCACGTGCGCGGCTACGGGGGAGCGCGGTTTCGAGGGGTCGGGACCGCGTTGTGTCAGCGCCTCGCACCGGGCGAAAAGCCATCAGCATATTCATAGGCTTATTGAGTCACGGGTTCATTGTCTCAGCTGGAAAAAGCGCGGAGCATTGGTGGCCGGCGTGGTCCAGGGGTTGCCCGGATCGGGCACGGGCGACCAGCCACCGGCCTCCAGGTTTGTCACGGTTTCGAGGGTGAAGGCGCCGGCGTTGGTCCACCACAGCGTCACCTGTTCATTGGCGGCGCGCTCGATGAAGAGGGTGGGCGATTCAACGAGCGGCGGTTCGTCGGGCCCGCCCGGCGGGAGCACCTGCGAGGGCACGTCCAGCCACAGATCCACGCCGAGGGTGATGTCGGCGCTGGTCGAGGTCACGTTCTTCAGTTCCACGGCGAAGACGTTGTCGCCGGCCACAAGGCTGGAGGCGTCCGCGGGGAAGGGCCCCTCCAGCGCCGCAGTGCCAATGGTGCGCGACGCCCACGCGCTGTAGGTGGTGGGCGTGGTCACGCCGATGGCGTAGCACAGGTTGCGGTTGGCGTAGAGCGCCATGCCGTCGTCCACAAGATGGCGGATGGCCAGGCTCGCTCCCGGCCCGATCACGGGGATGACCACCCGCTTGCGGAAGTAAAGCGTGGGGGGATTGACGTCGAGGTCAATCGAGTTCAACCGCGTGCCCACCGGCATGTCGCCCAGCATGGTGCGGAATTCGGAGGTCCAGCCATCAAACACCTGCCCGCCCGTGGCCCAGCCGGAGTCGTCGTAGTTCACCCCGCGCCAGGCACTGCCCAGGTCTGCGCCGCCTTCGTGGAAGCGCCAGAGGCTGTTCGTGTCCATGACGATGAGGGGGTAGCCGCGCAGGCCGACGGTCACGGGGCTGTTGGCGGCGATCCGGTTGGGGGTGGCGGCCTCATCGCGGATGTGCGACACCACCACCGTCCATTGGCCCGGGGCCAACGGCGTGCCGAAGGTGATCAGGGCGTTGGTGCCGTGGGCGAGGGTGATGCCGGCGATGGGCATGGACGCGCCGCCGTCCAGCGCGTTGGTCATCCGGTAATAGGCGCGGTTGAGCGCGTCGGCGGGATGGACCGGCTCCGAGAACTCGAGGGAAAGAAGATTCGGGCCGAGATACCACGCGCCGCGCAGCGCGGGCGGCGTGGTGTCGGGGAGGACGGTCAGCGTGGCCTCGGCGCTGATCTGGCTGTCTTCGAGGCCGGTGACGGTGACGCTGAAGCGCGCTCCGTTGGCGCTGAGTGGCGTGCGGGGCATGACATACTCGGGGCCGTTGGCGCCGGCGATGGCCACGCCGTTGCTCTGCCAGGCAAACGACCGCCCGCCCACACTGGCGTGTGTCAGGCGGGCCGGCGTGTTTTCGATGACCGTGAGGCTGGCCGGCCCGCGGGTGATGATCACCGGCCCCACCACGAAGGAATCCACCCGGGCCCGCAATTCGGCGGCAAAGGCCTGGGCGGTTTCATTGGGGGTAACCCCGTGAAACTCCGCGGCAAAAAGATTCGGGCCGACGGACAGGAGGGAGGCGGGCAACGCCAGGTAGTCCGTGGTGGGGATGGTCCAGACGGAGGCAGAGTAGTCCCCGTTCTGGGCAGTGGCCGGGGTGGTGATGGTGGGCTGACCGGGCGGCATCTGGAACCGGTCAAACTCCACGCCGTTGAGGTAGAAGACGGCGCCGTCGGCCACCGCGTAACGATAGCTCAGCTCCAGTCCGGCCGGACTGCCGGTGAAGTCGAACGCCTTGCGGACATAGACGCCGGTGATCTGGTCGTTCTGGCCGATGGGCGTGCCCTGAGGCGCCAGCAGGTCATACCACATCCACGGCCCCAGGTAGAACGCCGCGCTCCCATCAGCCCAGCCGCCCAGGTTCGGGTCGTTCTCGTCGTAGTCCAGGCGCGTCCACCGGTTGGTGTTGAAGGTGGCGGCCGGGTTGGGGTCGAAGCCGAAGATGGGTTGAATGAAGCGGTAGTTACGCTCGCCGAGTGGCACGAGGGTGAGAACGGTGCTGATGGCAGCGGCCACGTTCGCGGCCGTGTTGGCGCGGGGCGAGGCATCGGTGAGCGACCTGACCGTGACGACCCAGTTGGAGCCGGCCGCCCGCGGCGTGGTGGTGAGGCGGACCCGGTCCGGCGGCAGGAACACGGCTTCGAGGATGGCGGCGCTGCCGCCGTGGGTGTTGGTCACCGTGTAATTGGCAGGGTCGGCGAGGCTGTGGGGCGGCGCGCCGGGGGCCACCGCTTCGCCGAAGGTCAGAACCACGTTGCTTGCGCTCTGAGCGCCATCGGCCCGAAGCAACGCCGGCGCGTTGGTATCCACGGCCACCACCAGTTGCGCGTTGCTGCTGACCAGGAAGGAGAGCACGTTGCTCAGGGTCACACAGTAGAACCCGTCGTCCTCACCCGCCACCAGGTTGGACAACACCAGGGTTGACTGGCGGGCGGTGGGGTTGTTTGTGATGGCCACCGCGCCCTGGCTGGTCCAGCGGTGCCATTGATAGCGCGCCGGCCCGCCCGAGTGCCCGACCGTGAAGGTGGCGGCGCGGGTCTCCTCGACCACCGCCGGGGCGGGCTGGTTGGTGATGGCCAGGCTGGTGGGGGTCACGAACGCCACGAACGCCGCCTGGCCGAACACGATATCGGTGCTGGTGTCGCTGTTCTGATGCACTTCGACCGCCATCAGGTTCGTTCCCGGCACGAGAAGGGAACCGGGAATCACCAGGGTGAAATAGGTGTTTTCCGTGCCGGGGCTGGTAGCCAGCGAACGGTAGTTGATTGGGCCGGTGGGCATGTTGGCCGTGCGCGCCACCTCGACGCCGTTGAGATAAAACACGGCCCCGTCGTCAATCAGGTTCGAGGTCACCAGCACGACCTCGGCCGGCTCATTGGTCAGGACGAAGGTGGTGCGGAAGTAGTAGGCGCGAATGGTCGCGCCGCCGGCGGTGAGGGCCAGCACGGTGTTCGTCAGCGGCACAATGCCGAGGTTGTTGTCGTAGCCGAGAACCCCCCGGCCCTCGGGCCAACCGGCTTCCGCGGGGTAGTCCACCCCGCGCCAGGCGGCGCCGGGATCCGTGCCGGATTGATCGTAGCGCCAGACCTGGTTCGTCAACCCGTAAAGCAGGTAGGGCGCGGGTTTGACGGCCACGACCGCGTCGCGGCTGCGGACCGAGGTGTAGTCGTTGAACACCACCACGTGGTAGGGTCCGGAGTCGGCGTATTGCAGGTTGGTCAGCACCAGCGTGCGATGGGTCGCCCCCGCGCCGGCCAGCGGCTGACCGCTCCGATACCATTGATAACGCAGGCCGCTGCCGGTGGCCGTGACCGAGAGCGTGACCGACCCGCCCACAACCTCCGAAGCGTCCTGGGGTTCGAGCGTAATCTCAATCGGCAGCAGCCACACCGACAGCAGGGCCACGCGGCTGCGCGCCTCCCCCACGCAGTTCGAGAGCACCGCGTAATAATAGGGGGCCGTGGCCGGGCCCACGCCCGTGACGGTCAGGCTGAGGTTGGTTTCCCCGGGGAGCGGCGTGCCGGTCAGGTTGTTCGAAGCCGTGTTGGCGAACCACTGGACCGCCAGGGGCTGCGAACCTGCCTCGAGGGCAACGGCAAACACGGCGTTGCTGCCTGCGCCCACGACAACGTTGGCCGGGCCGCCGGCCAGCAGCCGGATCGGCTCGTTGGCAATGGTCAGCGCCGCCGGCGCGCTGGTCACGACGTTGAGCGCGTTGCTCACCACCACGCTATAGAGGCCCGCATCGGCGGGGCCGGCGCTAGCGATGACCAGCGTGGCGTTGGTGGCGCTGGGGATGTCCACGTCGTCCTTGCGCCATTGATAGACAAGCCCGGTGCCCGTGGCCTCCACGGTGAACAGGGCCGGGCCGCCCGGGCAGGCCGAGGCGGGTTGCGGCGGCGTCATTATGACGGCGGGCTCGAACTGCGCTTCGAACTTGATGGCTTGAAAGGCATAGGTGCTTGTTCCCGCCGAGCTGCCGCCAGGCACTTCGCCCCTGTAGTGGGTCTGCAAGACGGCCACCACGCCATGGGCGGGGGCCACGATCCGATCCCACACCACCAGGTCCCCCGCGAGGTTGTGGCCGCCGTTGATCGCCGCCTGGTGCGGCCCCAGCGCGGGCACTTCATTGCTGGTCAGCACACCCGGGGTGTGCGCCGCGACGAAGCGCGTGGGGCCCACCAGCGTGGCCAGCGTCCAGCGGTCCAGGTAATAGCCGCCGCGCACCGCCGTGGCGGTGAAGCGATACTCGGTGCCGGGGGTCAGCCCCGAAAAAACATGCGCCACCACCGCATCATTGTCCAGAATGGGAGCATGCCAGAGGTTGCCGCCCGTGCCGAAGTGGACGCAGCCATTGAACACGCTGTGGGCTGGCGTGCCGGCGTTGGGCGCGCCTGAGGAACTGCCGCCGTACGGCAGGCTGAAGTTCGTCACGGTCAACGTCACCGGCAGATTGCTTCCCGTGAGGATCGCCCGCAGCGGCCCGGCGTCGGGGCCGGGAGAACCGGTGGCGGGGTTGTTGGTGAAACCATAAACGCAATAGTCCGTTGCGTTGGAGGCCGTGCCTGGTCCTCGAATATGGTCGTTGAACGCCGCCCACTGCCCGTGCGCCGCCGCCACCGTTCCCAGCCAGATGGCGAGGAGGGATCCGGCCGCCGGCGATGGCCAGTACCGCTTGCCCTTCGATGCCGGGCGCCAGACTGCGCCATCGTTAAGAACACCTCCACGACAGGTTAAAAACATGAGCACTACTTAAAAGCTAATCGTAAGATATAGCCATGTCAAAGCCGAAAGCCGATCATTTCTGGACCACGTGGATGGCCCCCGCCAGGCCCACGCCGATGCGCGGTGAGGGCCTCCCCCCAAGAGGGCGGTCCAACGCCGCGGTGGATAATGCGCTGGGCAAGGACACGGCCGCTTCTATACTCCGGGGCATGAACGCCATCGGGTATTGTTGCCGCGCGCTGATCGCGCTGGGGGCCGGGTGGTTCGCCGCCGCCGCCCTGGCGCTGCCCCCCAAACCCAACCTTGTTTTCATCCTCGCGGATGACCTGGCCATGGGCGACCTGGGCTGTTACGGCCAGGAACTGATCAAGACACCGCGCATTGACCGCATGGCGGCCGAGGGCATGCGCTTCACCCAGGCCTACTGCGGCACCAGCGTATGCGCGCCCTCGCGGGCCTCGCTGCTCACCGGGCTGCATTCGGGCCATTGCCCCATCCGGGCCAACCGCGAGATTCAACCCGAGGGCCAGATGCCCCTGCCGCCGGGCACCTTCACGGTGGCGCGTCTGCTCAAGGACGCCGGTTACACCACCGCCTGCATCGGCAAATGGGGCCTGGGCATGTTCCACACCAGCGGCAGCCCGCTCAAGGTGGGCTTCGATCATTTCTTCGGCTACAACTGCCAGCGCCACGCGCACAGTTATTTCCCGACCAACCTTTACCGCGGCGACCGGAGTTTTCCGCTGCCGGGCAACGATGGCAAAGGCGTGGGCCAGACCTACGCGCAAAACCTCATCGCCAACGAAACCCTCGACTGGGTGCGGCAAAACAAAGACCGCCCGTTCTTCCTCTTCTACGCCGTCACCTTGCCCCACGGCCGGCACGAAATTGATGACCTGGGCGAATACGCCGCGCGCGACTGGACGCCCACCCAGAAAGCCTACGCCGCCCAGGTGACCCGCCTGGACCGCGACGTGGGACGGCTGCTGGACCTGATCCAGGAGCTGGGGCTGGACGAAAAGACGCTGGTCTTCCTGGCCGGTGACAACGGGTCGTCCTTCGCCCCGGATTCCGAGCTGGGCCGATTGTTCAAGCAGGCGGCCAACGGCCTGCGCGGCTACAAGCGCAGTCTCTACGAAGGCGCGTTGCGCCAGGCGGCGGTGGCACGCTGGCCGGGCGTCATTCCCGCCGGGCGGGTCTGCGATGAGCCCTGGGCCTTCTGGGATTTCCTGCCCACCGCCGCCGAACTGGCGGGCGCGACCCTGCCCGCCGGCGTCAAGACCGACGGCCTCTCGCTGGTCGGCATGCTCCAGGGTGGTCCCGCCCCGAAACGGGATTATTTCTATTGGGAACTCCACGAGAACCGCCCCCTCCAGGCGGTGCGGTTTGGCGACTGGAAGGCGGTCAAGAACGGCCCCGCCGCCGCCCTCGAGCTCTACCACCTGGGCACGGACCGGGGCGAGACCAACAACCTGGCGGCGCAACGCCCGGACGTGGCCGCCGAGGCCGCCGCACTCCTGCGGACGGCGCGAACCGATGACCCCAACTGGCCGCTGAACCCGCCGGCCCGTCGCGGCACCAACGCCCGGCCTGCCCAGGCCAAACCGGCTGCCTGAACCCACGATGCGCCCACGTTCCACGCCATTGCCATCCGCCGCCGGTCCTTCCCGGCGCTCACGGCTGGTGCTGGTACCGTTCGGGTTGGTGTTCCTCGCCGCCGGGCTGCTCTTCGAGGGGTTCCTGGCCCGGGAGTTTCTCAGGACCGCCGCGACGTATGGCTGGGACCAGACCCCGTGTGTGATGACAGCCAGCGAGGTGATCCCCGACCCCGCGCAAACGTGGCCCAACCAGGATTTCCTGGTGCGGGTGAGCTACCGCTACACAGCGGGCGGCGCCGAGCGGAACTCCACCGCCCTTGATCGCACGCCGCGCACCGCGTTCTCGGATTACGGCGAAGCCCAGCGGCTGGCCGACCGCCTGACCGAAGGCACACAGACAGTTTGTTACGTGAACCCGGCCAACCCGGACGAGGCGGTCTTGCGGCGCGGGAGTCTGTGGATGGGTCTGCTGCTGTTGTTTCCGTTGATCTTCGTGGCGCTGGGCGGCGGCCTCGTCTGGGCGGGCGTGCGCCCGGCTCGAGCCGAGGCGCCAGGGCTGGAAAAGACAAAGCCGATCTCCGAGCGGCCACGCGCCCGGGGCCGCTGGATCCTGGCGCTGGTGTTTGGTTTGTTTCTGGCCCTGGGAGCGAGCATGACCTGGGCGTTTCTGCTGCGGCCGGCGCTGAAAATTGCCGCGGCGCGCTCCTGGCCGGTCGTGCCCTGCCAGGTGCTGGCCAGCGGGGTGCGCAGCCATCGGGGCGATAAGAGCACCACTTACAGTGTCAACATTCTCTACGCCTACGAATACGAGGGCCGGCCCTTCCGGGCCAACCGCTACAGTTTCTTCACTGGCTCCTCGAGCGGATACGGCGGCAAGGCGGCGGTGGCCGCCCGCTACCCCGCGGGCCGTCGGGCGGAGTGCTTCGTCAATCCGGCCGACCCTACCGAAGCGGTCCTGAACCGCGACTTCACCGCGGCCGCGTGGGTCGGGTTGGTGCCGCTGGTCTTTGCGTTGGTGGGCGCGGGCGGCCTGGCAGGAATGATGCGCCGCAAAGAGGCGGACGCCCCGAGCACGCTGCGGGATGCCCCGGGCGCCATGGATGGCCTGCGCGGCGCGAGCGGCGGCAAACTCAAGACCGCCTCGAGCCCATGGGGCAAGTTCCTTGGCATCCTCTTCTTCGCAATGGTCTGGAACGCGATCGTCTCGGTATTCGTCTGGCAACTGATCGAAAGCGGACGGCGGGGGCGTTTCGAGTGGGGGCTGGGGGTCTTCTTGATTCCCTTTGTTCTGATTGGCCTGTTCCTGGTGGCGTTTGCGGCGCACGCGTTCCTGGGCCTGTTCAACCCGCGGCCCCGCCTGGTCGTCACTCCGCCCGAGGCCACCCCCGGCAGCCCGCTGGACATCCAGTGGCGGTTCTCGGGGCGGACCGGCGTCCTGCGGCGCGTGACCCTGCGTTTGAAAGGACGCGAGGAAGCCACCTTCCGGCAGGGCGGCAAGGTTCGCACCGAGAAACGGGAGTTCGCGTCCTTTGACATCGCCGACACCACCGCCCGGGCTGAAATGGCCTCGGGGCAGGCCCGCTTCCAGGTGCCGCCCGGCCTCATGCACTCGTGGAAAGCGCCGCACCACCGGATCGTCTGGGTGCTCCAGGTGCAGGGGATCATCCGGCATTGGCCGGACGTGGACGAGGAATTTGTCATCACCATGCGGCCCGCGCCAGCGGCGGCCGCCCCACCCGCGGAGGTTGCATGAGCCAGCTCAAGATCGGACTGCGCGACAACCAGACCCGGTTCGCGCCGGGCCAGGAGATCACCGGGGCCGCCGGGTGGGATTTCCCCGCGCCGCCCCAATCGGTGGAAGCGCGCTTGTTGTGGTTCACCCGCGGGGTCGCCATTGAGGACAGCGCCGTGGTGCAGACGGTGCGGTTCGAGAATCCCAAGGCCGCCGAGGCGCGCCCGTTTGCCTTTCGGTTGCCGGAAATGCCCCACAGCTTCACCGGCCGGCTGGCGTCGTTGTTCTGGGCAGTCGAGGTGGTCGCCCAGCCTGCGAAGGAGAGCGCCCGCGCTGAATTCGTCATGGGCCCCGGCGGCCGGGCAATTTCCCTTTGACGCTCAGACCGCCCCGGCTCAAGCGCGGGCAAAAAGCTCCATGACCGGACGGCCCTTGCCATCCTGGGTCACATAGAACGGCCGTTGCTCGACCTCGAAGGCTGTGGCCGGGCTGATGCCCAGGGCGGTCAGGATCGTGGCGTGGAGGTCCATGAGGGACACCGGGTTTTTCACCGCCACCAGCGGGCGCTCCTCGGCGGTCGCGCCATAGACGAAACCCCGCTTCATGCCTCCGCCAAAGAACACCACGCTGGTCCCGCCGGTGAAGTGCCGGTGCAGACCGTAGTGCTTGGATTCCTGGAGCGTCTCGGAAGGCGCGGTGGACTGATCCTTGGCCGTCGAGCCGGGCACGCCCTCGATGAGAGCGTCGCGGCTGAATTCGCTGGCCACGATGACCAGCGTCCGCTCGAGCAGGCCGCGCTCCTCCAGATCCCTCACCAGGCGGGCGATGGGACGGTCAATCTCCCGGTGCATGCGCGCCGCCGTCTCGTGGCCGTTGGCGTGCGTGTCCCAGTGCAGAAACGGGACGTACTCGGTGGTCACCTCGATGAAGCGCGCGCCGTTTTCCACCAGGCGGCGGGCCAGCAGGCAGCCCAGGCCGAAGCGGCTGGTGTTGTATTGCTCATAGCTCTCGCGGGGTTCGAGGGAGATGTCGAAAGCGTCTTTCTCCCTGGCGCTGAGCAGGCGATGGGCGTTTTCCATCGAACGAAGCAGCGATTCCTGTTGGTAATCGCTCAGGTAGTCGCGGCGGGGGCTGGCGTCAATCAGTTTGCGCCAGAGGGCGTGGCGGTTCTCGAACCGGCCGGGTTCCATGCCTTTGGGCGGGCGCACGGCCTGAGCGGCCTCCTCGGGAAAAGGCAGGTTCATGGGGCCGTATTCACTGCCCAGAAACCCGGCGGTGGTGAAGGCCTTGAGTTCCTCGGATTCGCCGATGCCCTCGAGGCGCTGCCCGATGTTGATGAAGGCGGGCATGACCGGGTTGCGCGGGCCGAGCACCCGGGCCACCCACGCGCCCAGGTGCGGACAGGCCACCGTCTGCGGCGGCACGTAGCCGGTATGCCAATGATACTGGTGGCGCGAGTGCAGAATATGGCCGAGGTCGGGCTGCACGGCCGAACGCACCAGCGTGGCGCGGTCCATGACCGCGGCGATGGATTCGAGCCCCTGGCAGATGCGCAGGCCGTCCACCGCGGTGGGGATGGCGGGAAAGGTGCTGAGCATCCGGGCCACCGGCAGGCCCTTCTCGAAGGGCTGGTAGCGTTTGGGATCGAAGGTCTCCGGCGCGGCCATGCCGCCGGCCATCCAGAGCAGGATGCAGGCGTCGGCCCGGGGAGCGGGCGCGGCGGCCGGCGCGGCGGCGGCCAACAGCCGCGGCTCGGGGGCCATGAGGGCGGCCAGGCTGGCCGCCGAGAGCCGTTCCAGAAATTGGCGCCGGGTCAGACCCGAGGCCGGGTCTGCCGGGTCCGTCCGGGGAATCACGGGAGCATTCATCGCACGATTTGAAACTCGGGCAGCATGCACACCGACCAGAGGAGGTCGGCCACACCCTGGGCCCGCAGGGGCTCGCCCACCATCGGCCGCGCGGCGGCCAGTTCAGCCTCGGTGGGCGGGCGGGCCAGGGCACTGGCAAAGACCCACCGCACCAGGGCGTCGGAGGAAGGCCAGGCACGTTGAACCAGCGCCTGCCCGCCGGCCTCGAGGCGCTCGGCCAGCACGGGGCCGTTGTTCAGGTCCATGGCCTCGAGAGTGGTCAGTTCGTTGGGGCGCATGCTGACAATCTGCTCGCGGTTCGGGCGGCCCAGGGAGCGCATGAGCAGGTCGCTCTTGAGCAGCGAAGCGCGCGGCAGGGGTGGCGCGCCGCCGGCGCTCTGGCGCACCTTGGCCACCTCGGCGTCGGGCTGGCCGGGGGCCACTCCGGTCATCCAGGCCAGCGCGTCCACGAACTGCTCGGCCGTCAGCCGCTTGGCGCGCGGGCCCTGGTAGGTGTAGCCCTTGTCGTCGGCGTCGCGCGCCACCACCTGGGCGCGGGACTGATAGGCCCGCGAGGTGCAGATGAACGCAATGGTCTTCTTGAGCGAATAGCCCTGGTCGGCCAGGTAACAGGCCAGGTAATCCAGCAAATCGGCGTTCCAGGGCTCGGTCTGCATGGCGTCGGTGGGATGGACAATCCCCCGGCCCATCAACCGATGCCAGAGCCGGTTGACCATGGTGCGGGTGAAGCGGCCGTTTTCGGGATGGGTCATCAGACCGGCCAGTTGGCGCAGGCGCGCCGCCTGGGGCTGGGCGGCGTCCACCTGGCCGAGTTCGGGAAAGAGCCAGGCCGGGCGGGCCATACGGCCCAGGGGTTTGTCGCAGCGATGCAATTCCAGGGGCTGCTCGGCGTAAATGGCCGCCAGCCCGAAGGCCTCCTCGAGCTTCCAGCGGTCCACAAAACTGTCGTGGCACGAAGCGCACTTGAGGTTGATGCCCAGGAAGGCCTGGCCCACGCTCTGGGCAAATTGCACCGGCACACTCTGCCCGGCGCTGACCTCCCCGCGCCACTTGATGCCCCGGGCGAAACCCTCGCTCTCGGGTCCGGGCGCGATCAGCTCGCGCGTCAGTTGGTCGTAAGGCTTGTCCTCGAGCAGGGCGCGGTAGAGCCAGGGTGTGATCTGCTTGCGCCCGCCGTCAATGTAGCCCGTGCCGGTGTAGTCATTGCGGAGCAGGTCGTTCCAGAAGGTCAGCCAGTGGTCGGCGTAAGCCACGCGATTGGTCAGCAGGTCGCGCACGGCGCGCTCGCGCTTGTCCGGCGCGGCGTCCCGCTGGAACGCCTCCAGAGCCTCGGGCGTGGGCGGCAGCCCGATCAGGTCCAGGTGCGCCCGCCGCAGGAAAACCCCGTCCTCAGCCGGTGGCGGCGTGGGCAGGCCCCGTGCCGCCAGATAGGCGTCCAGAATGCGGTCCACCGGATGCTCGCGTCCCGCCACCGCCGGAGGCAGGGCTGGCCGGCGCGGCCTGAGCGGCGGCTCGTAAGCCGCTTTGGCAAACGAGAAACCGGGCGTCCACGGCGCGCCCGCGTCAATCCATTCCCGCAACAGGCGCACCTGCTCCGGGGTCAGCCCTGGTCCTTTGGGCGGCATGCGGTCGGCCAGGTCGGGCGTTTCCACCAGCCGCACCAGGCGGGATTGGCCGGCCTGCCCGGGCTGGATCGCCGGGCCGCTCTCGCCCCCCGCCAGCAACGACTCGCGGCTGTTCATCGAGAGCCCGCCTTTCTTGCGGTCCCCGCCGTGGCACTCGGCGCAGTGCTGGCGCAGGATGGGGGCGATCTGGTGGGCAAAATCCACCGG
>Ga0073934_10004819_pt1 | contig 21779 bp, 20 predicted proteins | sample LarsenN4metaG_FD_76834 | JGI IMG/M metagenome (GOLD analysis project Ga0073934, IMG submission 76834) | Hot spring sediment bacterial and archeal communities from British Columbia, Canada, to study Microbial Dark Matter (Phase II) - Larsen... ...
CCGTATGCTCTGTCAGGTGGCGGCGAGGCCTTGAGGTGAGAGTCCGTTGACCATGCTCGCCGTCCGCACGCCTGTCTTCGAGGGTCCGCTCGACCTCCTCCTCCACCTCATCGAGCGCGAAGACCTCGACATCACCGCCGTCTCCCTCGTCCAGGTCACCGACCAATACATCGCGGCCCTGAAGGCGCAGGAGCAGATCGACCTTCGCGCCCTCGCCGATTTCGTCGCCGTCGGCGCCAAGCTGCTGCTGCTGAAGTCGCGCGCCTTGCTGCCGAGGTCGCCCGAGCAGGCGTTGGCCGATGACGAGGAGGCAGGCGAGATCGCCCAGGACCTCACGGCGCAGCTGGAGGAGTACCGGGCCTTCAAGCAGGCCGCGTCCTACCTGCGCGAGCTGGAAGAAGCCGGCCACCGCTCCTTCACGCGCGTCGCGCCTCCGCCCGCGGACTGGCTGCCCACGGGACTGGAAAAGGTCACGCTCAAGAAGCTGCTCAAGGCCTTCGCCAAGGCCATCGAACGGCTGCCGCCGGCGCCGGAGCCCGAACGCCTGCAGCGCCAGGTCCTCAACATCGCCGAGCGGCGCGTCCATCTGCTCGCGGCCGTACGCAGCCGCGGCAGCGTCCCCTTCACCCGCCTGATCGCCGACTGCCGCAGCCGCCTGGAGGCGATCATCACCTTCCTGGCGATCCTCGACCTCCTGAAGACCGACGACCTGCAGGCGGAGCAATCGGCCAGCTTCGGCGAGATCGTCCTCTCCGTGCCTGAAGGCGCCCCTCAGTCCGCCGCGACGGCCTGACCGCCGCCACGCCTCATCCGCTTCGAGCCGGATCTTTGCCGTAAGCGGCGGAGCCTACGCGCCCCCGCGGCGCCAAACCTTCGCCGCCGGGCGCTTCGCTCCCTGTTCCCCGTTGCCGCGGGCTAAGGAGATTCGCGACGGCGTCCGCCCCGGGGACGCGCTCCACGTCGCGCTCGCGGAAGCGCTGGACGCCACGCAGCGACGCTCGGCGCGCGGCTCGTCCGCGCCAGAGGGCCGCGCCCTGCTATCGAAGTCCTGGGCCGGCCGTTGCGGCCGCCGTTTCGGGCCCCAGGACCCGGCGGCGCTCTTGCCGGATGGCTCCGGTTAGCTCTGGAAGAGCACGGCCGCTACGCTGTCCGTCACGTCGAACAGGGGCGCCGGATACAGGCCGACGAAGAAGATGCCGGCCGTCAGCACCACCACGGCGCCCTGCGTGATCAGGGGGACGCGGAAGCGCGTCATCTCCGGCGGTTCGCTCACGTACAGACGGCGGATCACCTGGAGGTAGTAGTAGAGGGAGATGAGGCTCGCCACCACCGCCACCGCCGCCAGCCAGTAGTAATCGTTCTGGGCGACCGACTGGAACAGGATGAACTTCGTCAGGAAGCCGGCGAACAGCGGCATCCCGGCCAGCGAGAACAGGGCCACGGCCGTCACCGCCGCCAGGAGCGGCGCCCTGTCCGACATGCCTCGGAAGTCGTCGATCTCCTCGGCGCCGGTCTCGTTGTGATAGGCGATGATCGCGATGAACCCCGCGAGGGTCGTGATCACGTAGCCGGTCATGTGCAGCAGCAGCGCGCTCGACACCTCGGGCGAAATCGTCGTTATCCCCATCAGCATGTAGCCCACCTGCCCGATGCTCGAATACGCGAGCAGGCGCTTGATGTTGTGCTGCTGCAGCGCGACGACGTTGCCCACCACCATCGTCAGCGCCGAGACTGCGGCCACCATGAACTGCCAGTCGTCGATCACGGGCATGAGGGCGCTGCTGAACAGCCGCAACAGCAGCGCGAAGCCCGCCGCCTTGGAGGTCGCCGAGAGGTAGGCGGTTATCGGCAGGGGGGCGCCCTCGTAGGCGTCCGGCGTCCACATGTGGAACGGCACCGCCGCCACCTTGAACCCCAGCCCGGCGACGATCAGCGTCAGGCCCAGGAGCGTCCCCAACGTGAACCCTGAGGTCCCGCTTTCGAACGCTTCCTGGATCTCGGAATACGTGGTGCTGCCGCTCGTCCCGTAGATGAAGCTGATGCCGTACAAGAGCAACGCGGATGCGAAGGCGCCGAGGAGCATGTACTTCATGCCCGCCTCATTGGAGCGGGCGTCCCGCTTCGCGTAGGAGACGAGGACGTAGAGGCTGAAGCTGAGAAGCTCCAGGCCGATGTACGCCGTCAGCAGCTCCCGCGCCGAAGCCATGAAGATGGCGCCCGCCGTCGATACCGAGAGCAGCGCGTAGTACTCCCCGGGATGCCGCAGCTCGCGCTCCACGAAGCCCATCGAGGCGATGACCACCGCGAACGCCGTGGCGATGAAGAAGCAGCGGAAGAACGTCGTGTAGTCGTCGATGGCGATGAGGCCGGCGAAGTTGTCCGTCTCGTCCAGGTAGGCGAGCGACACGACGAACGCCCCGATCAGGCCGAGGCCCGTGATCACGGGCAGCAACTGCTTGCGCACGTTGGGCATGAGCATGTCCACGGCGACCACGAGGAGGGCCAGCCCCCCGAGCATGTACTCCGGGATCAGCAGCGCGTAGTCCAGGTTCAGGCCTTCTCTCATCGTCGGTTCTCAGCCCTCGGCCGCCGGCTTTCCGCCGTCAGCCCTTCCACTCCCGGGCGCCGCCCATGGGCCGCGCTCACGATCCCACTCCCGGCAGGAAGTTCACCACTGTCGGCGAAATGCGGTCGACGAACGGCGCCGGCCACAGTCCCATGAACAGGATGAAGGCGATGAGCAGGGCGCCGCCTGCCGTCTCGAACTTGTTCATCTCCTTGAGGCCGCCCCAGCGCTCCTCGTTGAACTGGCCGAAGAAGGAGAGCGCCAGCAGCCTGAAGATGTACACCGCCGTGATGCCTGCGCCGAGCACCGCCAGCCCGCCGATCACGGGGTAGCTGCGGAACGTCCCGACGAAGACGTTGAACTCCGCTACGAAGCCGGAGAAGCCCGGCAGGCCCACGGAGGTCACGCCGGCGATCAGGAAATAAATCGCGAAGCGCGGCATCTTGCTCGCCAGCCCCCCGAAGACTGCCAGCTCGCGCGTGTGGGCCTGATCGTAGACGGCGCCCACCATGGCGAACATGAGGGCCGTCATCACGCCGTGGGAGAACATCTGCAGCGCCGCCCCGTTCACGCCCACGGGGTCCAGCGTCGCGAGCCCCATGAGCACGTAGCCCATGTGGCTGACGCTGGAGTACCCGATGACGTACTTGAAGTCCGTCTGGCCCATCGCCGAGACCGCGCCGTAGAGCACGTTGATCGCCGCCATGCCGATGAGCACCGGCATCCAGAACTCGGCCCCCTCCGGCAGGAGCTGAATGCCGAGGCGCAGGATGCCGAACGCCCCCAGCTTCATCAGCACGCCGGCGTGCAGCATCGAGACGGCTGTCGGCGCGGCGACGTGGCCGTCAGGCGACCACGTGTGGAAGGGCCAGAGGCCCGCCAGGCAGCCGGCGCCGATCGCGAACAGCGGGAAGACGACCTTCTGGAAGTCCGTGTCGAAGCCGCCTTGCTGGGCATGGGCGTAGAGGTCGGGCAGGTTGAACGTCCCCAGGTCGGCCTCGATGAACGTCGCGAAGATGCCGAGGAAGATCAGCACGGAGGCGGCCACCAGCATCACCATCAGCTTGAGGCCGCTGTACTCCTTGGTCCGCACGAACGTCGGGAATCGCGTGCTCGATCCCCACACGGCGATGAGCAGGTACATCGGCAGCACCGCCAGCTCGTAGAAGAAGAAGAAGAAGAACAGGTCCAGCGAGGAGAACGTCCCGAAGACGCCCGCCGTCAGGAGGAAGAAGAGGACGAAGAAGTCCTTGTTCTTGTATTCGATCTTCCAGGAGATCAGCGTCCCGGCGAAGGTGACGACGCCGTTGAGGAGGATCATGACCGCGGCGATGCCGTCCACGCCGAGGTGGAGCGTGATCCCGTCCTCGCCAAGGATGCCCACGTTCTCCAGCCAGTCGTAGCGGAGGAGGAAGGAGAACTGCTCCTCGCTGTCGCCGCGGTATTCGACGAATACGTACGCGGAGATGGCGAAAAGCGTCGCGCCGCTGAGGACGGAAAGGACCCGTACCCAGTCTTTGCGCTCCGATGGCACGACGACGAGCACCGCCGCCGTCCCGACCGAGATGAGGATTAGCGCCAGAAGTGCGTGTCCCTGCTCCACGTCAGCCCTTTACTGAAAAGCCCACCACAGCCAATACGACAACGCCGAGGACCATCGCCAGGGCGTAGTTCGGCAGCTTGCCGGTCTGCTGCAGTTTCAGCAGCCAGCCCGCCCCGTTCGTGACCTCACCCGGCCCGTTGACGCCCGTATCGTTGACCACGGCGCGGTCGAAGAAGGCGATCACCTTCGCCAGGCCCAGGATGATGTTGTTGATCGCCCACTGGTAGAGGTCATCGATGTAGAACTTGTTGCGGAACAGGGCGTAGAGGAAGGGAAGACGGGCGCCCGCCGCCCGCGCCGGCGCCATGTCGCCGCTCCAGGCCCAGTTCGCCACCGCCAGGCCGCCCACGACCAGCGCCGTCGACACGATCGCCATCGGCCAGTCGAACTCGAAAGCGTGCGGTTCGGCCACCAGCGCCTGCTCCACGCTCTCCAGGAAGCCCTGGCCGAGCCCCAACGCCTTGCCCACCGGCTCGAAGACGACGAACCCGGCGACGGCGGCCAGCGCGGCGAGCGCGGCCAGCGGCCAGCTCATCACCGGCGGCGATTCGTGGGCGTGCTCGTGGGCGTGGTGGTCGCGCGGGGCCCCCTGGAAGGTCAGCAGGTACAGGCGCCACATGTAAGCCGCGGTTATCGGCAGGGTGATGAGGACGAGGACGAGCACCGCGTAGCTGAAGTCCGCGGCCTGGACCAGGATCTCGTCCTTCGCGAAGAAGCCGGAGAGCGGCACCACGCCCGCCATCGAAAGCGCCCCGATGGCAAAGGTCGCGTGCGTGAGGGGCATCTTGTCCCGGAGTCCGCCCAGCTCCGTCACCTCCTGCTTCCCCGTCGCGTGGATCACGGAGCCGCAGGCCAAGAAGAGCAGCGCCTTGAAGAAGGCGTGCGCGAACAGGTAGAGCATCGCCGCGCCGACCCCGTCCTCGCCGAGGCCCAACGCCACCATCATCAGCCCCAGGCTGTTCAGGGTGGAGTACGCGACCACGCGCTTGATGTCGGTCATCACCAGGCCCATGAACACCGAAAGGAAGGTGGTGATCATGCCGATGGCGAGCACGAAGTAGAGGGCCTCGTCGTAGGAAGCCTCGAACAGCGGCATCGTCCGCGCGACGAGGTAGACGCCGGCCACGACCATGGTGGCGGCGTGGATCAGGGCGCTGACGGGCGTCGGCCCTTCCATCGCGTCCGGGAGCCAGACGTGGAAGGGGAATTGCGCGCTCTTGCCCATCGCTCCGCCGAAGAGGAAGAGCGTGGCCAGCGTCAGATAGCCCTGGTGGAAGCCGCCGCTCTCGGCCATCTCGAAGATCTCGCTCATGTCGAAGGTGCCGGCCTTGCGCCAGAGCAGGATGATGCCGATGAGCATGAACACGTCGCCGAAGCGCGTCGTCACGAAGGCCTTCTTCGCCGCCTCAGCCGCCGAGCGCCGCTCGAAGTAGTGGCCGATGAGCAGGTATGAGCAGATGCCCACGCCTTCCCAGGTGATATAGAGCAGCAGGAAGTTGTCCGCCAGCACCAGCGTCATCATCGCCGCGATGAACAGCGACAGCACGGCGAAGTACCAGCCGTAGCGCGGCTCGCCCTTCATGTAGCCGACCGAGTAGATGTGGACGAGCATCCCCACGAAGGAGACCGCGGCCAGCATCACGACCGTGATCTGGTCGACGCGGAAGCCGATGCGCAGCTCGAAGTCGATCTCCTCGACCTTCAGCCAGTCAAAGCCGGAGGTGTTGTTGGCGAGGTCATGCCCCGCCAGGGGCAGCTGGCCGAAGAGGTCGCCGGCGACGAACAGGAAGAGCACAAAGCTGGCGACGGCCGCGCCGACGGCCAGGAAATCGCCCCGCCGCGGCAGATAGCCATGGACCAGCGCCAGGATGACGAATGCCCCTGCGGGCAACGCCGGCAGCAGCCAAGCCTGCTCCATGCCCATTCGCTACGCCTCTCCCCGAAGACAAGCAGACACGGGCCTGGAGCAGGGCTTCCCGCCTACCTGTGAATGGGTAGCGGGGCTTGTCCTCGCTTCCTGCGCCCGCGTCCGCGTCCTTACCATTTGAGCTGGTCTACCTCATCGACGTTCGCCGTGGCCCGCGTCCTGAACACGCGCAGGATGATGCCCAGCGCCAGGCCGACCTCTGCCGCGGCGATGATGATCACGAACACGGCGAAGATGAGGCCGCGGAACAACGTCCCGTCCGTATAGCTGGCGAAGGCGACGAAATTCACCGCCACCGCGTTCAGCATCAGCTCAACGGACATCAGGATCTGCACGGCGTTCCGCCGCGAGAGGACGCCGTATACGCCTAGAGAAAAAATGACTGCGGAAACGAAGAGGAAGCTTTCGAGCGGGATCTGCTCGGCGGCAGTATCCAACTAAGCCTCCCCTTCTTCCTGGCGCGCGATCACCACCGCGCCGATGAGCGCTACGAGCAACACCACGGACGCTATCTCGAACGGCAGCAGCCAATCGCGGAAGAGCGCCCCGCCGATGGTATTAACGCTGATCATGGTCACTTCGCCCGCGTCGCGCGGCCACTCGGAGACCAGCACCGCCGTACCCATGGCCGCGACGAGCACGGCCGTCGCCAGGAGGCCCACCGGCCACTGCGCTCCCGCCCCAACGCTGGGCAGCAGCTCGTCCCGGCCCCGCGTCAGCATGAGACCGAAGAGCAGGATCGTCGCCACGGCGCCCGCGTAGATCAAGACCTGGACGAGCGCCAGGAACTCGCTGGACAGGAGGATGTAGAACCCAGCCACGGCCAGAAGCGACAGGATCAGGAAGAGGGCGGCATGGACCACGTTGGGGACCGTGACTACGCCCAGCGACGAGACGATCGCCAGCGCGGCCAGGACGTAGAAGATGACTTCCGCTACCGTCACGAAGGCACCCAGGGCCTGATCTGCTTGGACTTGGAGAGCGCCAGCAGCTGCTCCCTGTCCATGACGAGGTCTTTCCGGTCAACGCTGGACAGCTCGTGGCCGGTCCAGGTGTTGTTCATGGCGATCGCGTCGAAATTGCAGACCTCGACGCAGATGTTGCAGCGCATGCAGCGTCCGTAATCGATGTAGAACTCGTCCAGGATCTTGCGCCGCTTGCTCTTGCCCTCGGCGTGCTTCGGGTTGTCCTTCATCGTGACGGTCATGCACTCCACGGGGCAGGCCCGCTCGCAGGCGTGACAGCCGGTGCAGAACGGCTCGTCCACCTCGAAGTCCCAGAGCAGGATCGGGAAGGCGCGGTCTCGCTCCGGCACCTTCCGGTGCTTGCTGGGGTACTCGATGGTCACCGGCTTTCGCATCATCGTGGCCATCGTTGCGGTCAGCGAGCGCAAGACTCCGATCATTGAGCGCTCCTCGCGGCCAGCGCGGCGCCCACCCGCTCCTCGCGGGAAGGTTGCCGCGTCGCCAGATAGATTACGTACGCCATCGCCACGACCAGCGCGCCCGACGTCAGGAACAGGACGATGTCCCTTGCCGTCTCGGAGTCCTCCACGTACGTCAGGACAATACCGTTAATAATCACTTGAAGGAAGCCGAAGGGCAGCAGGATCTTCCAGCAAAACGCCATCAGCTGGTCGATGCGCAGCCGCGGGAAAGTGGCGCTGATCCACATCATCGTCAGGATCAGCAGGAACGACTTCGAGAAGACCAGCACCAGCTGGTAGACGAAATCGAAGTCGCCCCAGAAATCGCGCGTGCCGAACGGCCACTCCCAGCCGCCCAGGAACACCAGCGCGCCGATGATCGAGAACGCCCACAGGCCCGCGTACTCCGTCAGGGCGAAGATGATGCTCCAGCGGATGCCGCTGTACTCCACCCACGGCCCGCCGACCAGCTCCGACTCGCCGATGGGGATGTCGAACGGCCGCCTCGAGAGCTCGGCCAGGACCGCCGTAAGGAGGATGAGGAACGGGAGCGGCTGCAGCACCAGGTTCGGCACCGTGTCCTGCTGGATGACGATGTCGTTCAGGTTCAGGGAGCCGGCGACCATCGACACGGCCAGCACGCCCAGCACCAGCGGCAGCTCGTAGCTGATCAGCTGCGCCGCGGACCGCACCGCGCCCAGCAGCGCGTACTTGTTGTCGGACGCCCAGCCGGCCATCAGGTAGCCGATCACGGTAACGCCGGAGATGGCGACGATGTAGAAGAGCCCGAGCTGGAGGTCGCGCACGAACCAGCCTTCCATGAACGGCAGCACCAGCAGGGTCATGAACACCGGCACGAAGGTCACGTAAGGCGCCAGCTCGAAGAGCCAGAAGTCCGCCGTCGCCGGCCGGATGTCTTCCTTCGTCAGCAGCTTGAGCGCGTCCGCGATCGACTGCAGGGTGCCGTAAGGCCCCGTGCGCATGGGGCCCAGCCGCATCTGGATGCGGCCCACGAACTTGCGCTCGATGTAGATCAGCCCCATCACCGTCACGGTCATGACGATGACCACGATCTGCAGGCGCAGGAACGCGTCCAGCCAGACGTTCATGTCGACGCCGAAGATGCCCCAAAGGAGCAGGGCCACGCCTAGACCTCCATGCCCGCTTGCTTGACTGCCCGATTGCCTGGTCCGCCGATTGCCCGCATCACCTGTCCACCGAACACAGCACGATGTCCGTCGCGCCCAGGATCGTCACTGCGTCCGCGACGAAGTGGCCGACCGTCATGTGCTTCAGCGCCGAGAGATTGCAGAACGAGGGGGAGCGGATGCGGCAGCGGTAAGGCTGCGTGGCGCCCTTGGAGACGATGTAGAGGCCGTACTCGCCGCGGGGGTCCTCGCAGCGCATGTACACCTCGCCGGCGGCGGGCCGCAGCATGCGCGGCATGCGCTCCGGCAGGATCGGCCCCTCGTCCGGCATCTGCGCAACGGCCTGCCGCACGATCCGGATCGACTCCCGGATTTCCGCCAGCCGCACGAGGTAGCGGTCATAGCAGTCCCCGTTCGTGCCCACGGGGATGTCGAAGTCGAAGCGGTCGTAGATCGAGTAAGGCTCGTCGCGGCGCAGGTCGAACTTCATGCCGGAAGCGCGGAGCATGGGCCCGGTCACGCCGTAGTCGATCGCGTCCTCGATCGAGAGCTTGCCGATGTTGCGCGTGCGGGCGATGAAGATCTCGTTGTCGGTCAGGAGTTTGTCCATGTCGTCCGCGCCGATGAGGGCCTGCTTGCACACCCACTCCACGCGTTCCTTGAAGTCGCGCGGCACGTCCCAGGCGACGCCGCCGGGGCGGAAGTAGGCGTACATGAGGCGGTCGCCGGAGACCTCCTCGAACAGGTCGAGGATGTGCTCCCGCTCGCGGAAGGCGTACGTAAACGACGTGCCGAAGACGCCCAGGTCCGTTCCGAAGGCGCCCAGGAACATGAAGTGGCTGGAGACGCGGTTCAGCTCCGTGAGGATGATGCGGATGTACTCCGCCCGCTCCGGCGGCGCCAGGCCGGCCAGCTTCTCCACCGCCAGGACGTAGCACAGCTCCGCGTTGAACTGGGAGAGGTACTCCGTCCGGTCCTGGTAGCCGATCGCCTGGCGGTAGTCCATGTGCTCGGAGAGCTTTTCACCGCCGCGATGCATGTAGCCGATGTGCGGCACGACGTCGCGGACGACCTCGCCGTCGACCTCGATCACCATCCGGAAGACGCCGTGGGTGGCCGGGTGCTGGGGGCCGATGTTGACGAAAAGGTCCTGGGTCTCGAATTCGCGCTCGACCTGGGTCTCGGGATCGATAGCCACGCTATTCCCCTTCCGCCGAAGGTTCCACGTCGAAACCGGAGCCGGGCGGGATGTGACCGGCGCGGCCCATCTCCGGTCCCAGCGCCTCGCCTTGCCACTCCTCCAGCGGCGCCAGGGGGTTGTCCTTCCGCAGCGGGTAGTGGTCCAGCATGTCCTCGGGCAGCAGGATCGGCACCAGGTTCGGGTGGCCCTCGAAGACGATGCCGAACATGTCGCGGCACTCCCGTTCGTGCCAGTCGGCCGCCCGCCAGATGTCGGTCGCTGACTGGATGCGAGGGTCCTCCCGCGGCAGCTTCGCCCGGACGGTCACGTTGTGGCGGTGCTTGTAGGAATAGAGGTGGTAGACCACCTCGAAGCCTTCGGCTTCGTAGTCGACGCCGCTGAGGTTGCGGAGGAAGTCGAACGCCAGCGACGGGTTGTGCTTCGCCGTCTCCAGGACCTTGTGGGCGTCCTTGCCGTCGACGAGCAGGAGGACGTCCAGCGCTCCCTGGACGGCCGTCATCTCCACGTCCGGCAGGGCCGCCTTGAACAGGTCGGCCACCGAGCCCTCAGGGGGCGCGGCGATGGCGGGCTGCGCCGGCGGGCGGCGCTCCTCCGGGCTCATCCGACCCGGCTCCGCTCTTCCATGATCTTGTTCTGGAGGGCGATGAAGCCATCGATCAGCGCCTCCGGCCGAGGCGGGCAGCCCGGCACGTAGACGTCCACGGGGATGATCTTGTCGACTCCCTGGAGGACGCGGTCGTAGCGCGTGTAGGGGCCGCCGTTGGTCGCGCAGGCGCCCATGGAGATCACCCATTTCGGGTTCGGCATCTGCTGATAGAGGAGCTTCACCGCCGGCGCCATCTTCTTCGTCACCGTCCCGGCCACGATCATCACGTCGCACTGGCGCGGCGACGGCCACGGCACGATGCCGAAGCGGTCGAGGTCGTGGTGGGACATATAGGTCGCGATCATCTCGATCGCGCAGCAGGCGAGGCCGAAGGTCATGGGCCAGAGCGAGCTCTTGCGCGCCGCGGCGATGATGAAGTCCGCCGGGACCTGGAGGATGCCCGGCAGCACCGAGCGGTAGAGCGCCTTCGGCTGGTCGATCTCGACCGGCGTCAGACGCAGGTTCTCCAGGCGCACGCCCACGGACTCGGGCCGCGGTTCGGCCACGGCGACCGCGGCAGCGGGTTCGGGCACGCGGCCGGGGACGGCCGACGCCGACCGGGGCGGGCGCTCGCCGGTGGTCGCCTGGCCGGCGGGCTGACGGGCAGGGCGTTCGGCAGCCGCACTCGCCGGGCGCTCAGGCGGCGTGGCCGGGACCTCGGCGGCAGGCGGCGCCGCTTCCGCGGCGCCCTCAGGCGCCTGCTCCTGGGGCTGGCGCTCTTCGTTTACTTCCATTCCAACGCACCCTTCTTCCAGGCGTAGGCCAGGCCCGCGCCCAGAATCAAAATGAAGACGATCATGGAGTAGAGAGCGACCTCGCCCGCCTGGACCACGGAGACGGCCCACGGGAAGAGAAACACCGCTTCGACGTCGAAGATCAGGAACAGGATCGCGTACACGTAGTAGCGGACGTGTATCTGGGTGCGGACGTGGCCTATCGGCAGCATGCCGCACTCGTACGGGATACCCTTCTCGCGAGACGTGGAGAAAGGCGCCAGCAGGCGGGTGGCGAGGATGGCCACGACCACGAGCACACAGCCGGTAATGGCCGCGAGCAACACTGCTGCGTAGTTATCGAATAAAGCCTGCATGGACCCGGGTCCTGCTAGTGAAACCGCTCTCTAAGACCAGGTGCAGCGGCCTGGTAACAACTATCACAATCCACCCGCATGCTAGCACCGCGTTTCTGATAGGGTCAAACTAACGGGCCGATACCTCCACACGCGCTTCGCGGCCGCCACACGTCACCCTCAGCGTCGCGGTGCCGGCCGTTTCATGGGCCGCAACCGTCCAGTTGAACTCGACCGCTTTCCGGGCCATGCGTCCGGCGTTCGTCCAGATTCTTCGTAATGCGACCTCAGCCCGGGCCGGCGTTGCGCGCCTCCGTCCGCGCCTCTACACCGTCGCCCACCGCATCCGGGGTCACGCTGCCGCCGGACGCCGGCGTGGAGGCGGAAGCGGGCGGCGGCAGCGGCCTTCGCCCGTGGTTTGGACAGGCTCCTAGGCGATCGGCCTCTCGGGGAAGAAAGCGTTGCAGGCCCGGAGGCCGCGCTCGTAGCCGGCGTTGAAGGCCTCTTCCCGCTCCTGGGCGGTGCCGTGGTCCCTGCCCGCGCCTTCGCGCGCGCCGATGGCCCCGATCAAGGTCTCCACGTCCTCGATGTCGTCCTCGGTCTCCAGCCAGCCTTTTTCGTCCGCGTAGCGCGCCCAGGCGCCGGAGACGCAGTCCGCCTGATTCTCGAAGCGGACGCTCTGGGCCGCCGTCCGGGGCGGCGGCACCTGGAGCAGCACCTGGAGGTGGTGGCCCCATTCGTGCGCCAGCGCGATCGCGGGTGCCGCGTCGCCGGCGCCGCGGTAGAACTCCCAGAGCAGGTCCTGTCCCACGTAGATCGTCTGGTCGGCCCCGCAATATTCGAAGGACGTACTGGTCGCCAGGCCGGGGCGGCCGCCGGGGTCGAGGCAGGGCTGGAGGCCGGTCTCGCCGCGCCTCACGTAGACCACGTTTCTGGGCCCCGGCAGGTCAGGGCGGAGGTCCCGGAAGAACTGCTGCAGCATGGGCAGGACCGCCTGGAGATAACGGTCCATTTCCTCGAAGCCGAAGCAGCCCTCGAGCGAGCCATTGGGACACATGGTAGAGGCCGGGCCCGTCGCCGCCTGCGCCGGACCGCCGCCATCCCCGCCGGATGGCGCGCTCCCGCAGCCGGCGACGGCGAAAACGAAGACGCTCAGGGCCAGGACCAGGCTCCTCATCGCTAGCACCCGGATTAAGCCTGCCAGCCGCGGCCTTACGCTTTGCTATGGCCAGCCTAACCGATTGTTAAGGTTCGGTCTGAAACTACGCCCGGTCTCCGGCCAGGGCCAGGCCCTGCCGCGCCTCCCGCTCCCCAGCGGGCTCCGCCTCGCCGAGGAGAAAGGCCGCCTGAAGCCCCGTAGCGGCCAGCCTGCCGGCCGCCGAGATGGCGAACACCGCCCGAAAGCCGAACGCGCCGATCAAAAGCCCGCCCGCGAGCGGTCCCGCGAAAGTCACGGCGAACTGCGTCATCTGGTAAAGGGCCGTGTAGCCCGGCAGGCGCTTCGCAGGCGCCGACGCCAGGAGGAAGTTGAACGACGCCATCTGCGCGCCGGCCCAGGCGGCGCCGCCGATGAGGTTCACCGCCACGATGTGCCAGGGCTCGAAGGCCACAACCCAGAACAGCGGCAGGGCGACGATCGCCGCGTTCGAGGCGACGAGCAGCCGCCGCGGGCCCACGAAGTCGGCCAGCCGGCCGGCGAACGGCTGGCTCAGCGCCGCCGAAAGGGGCGACGCGGCGGCCGTGATCCCCACCCAGAACGGCGAAGCGCCCAGGTGCTGGACGAGATAGACGGAGAAGAAGGGTCCCGCAAGCATCACCGAGAGCTGAAAGAGCGACATGCTGCCGACGAACCGCAGCAGGGCCGTATCCCGCAGGGCTTCCAGGAGCGGCGCCGCCGAAAGCGGGCCGGCGCGGGCCGGGGAACGCCCCCGCGCGCCCCTCCTGCTGGGCGCCGGGATGCGGGCGAAGAACAGGGAAGCAGTGAGCCCCAGCGCCGCCGAGCCGGCCCAGAGCACCTGCCAGCCCGCCGCCCCGCCCGCCTGGGCCAGAAACGCGCCCACCAGCGGCGTCAGGACGAGCCCGACAGCCTGACGGCCGAAATTGCGGAACGCGAAGTAGCGGCCGCGGACGCGCTCCGGCACGGTCTCGGCCGCCATGGCGTTCCACGCCGGCATCGCGAAGCTGCCCAGCGTTGCCCGCAGCAAGGACGCCACCGCGAGGACCGCGATGGCAGAAGCTCCGTCCACGAACCAGGGCATCGCCGCCAGGACCAGGAACACCAGCCGCGCGCTCGTGGTCGCGGCGAGGACGATGGCCTTGTACCGGCCCGTCCGCTCGGCAAACGCCGCACCGGGCAGCGTGGACGCCGCCGAAGCGAGGTTCGAGACCGAGGTGAGCACGCCGATGAGGCCCGGCCCAGCCCCCAGGAAGAGCGCGTACAGCGTGAAGAACTGGAACCATACGGTCTCGCCGCCCTCCGCGAAAAGGCCGTCCCACCAGAAGCTGCGCATGGCCCGCTCCTCGCGCGGGCGGACGCCGGCCTGGGCGCGCCGCCATCTCCGCGGCGGCGGCAGCGGAGATGGCACGCCCCTGCCTGGGTTCAGGAGGCGGACGGCGGCGATGAGTTTGCCCGCTGGGCCCTGTCGAATGCTTGAAGGGCGCGGAGATGCGAGAGTGGGTCGGGACACTCATTCTCCAGGCCCGGAGACGCCTACGAGGTTAGTTGACGGGTTAGGGTCAGGCCGGACCCCTTCCTCTCGGGGGGAGGAATTCACCCCGGACGCGTTTCCCCCGCTCCGCGCGGACGCGGACTCGGCGTTTACTTGCGTGTAAGGTTATCGGCCGGGTTCGTTATTGTCTAGTTGGCTCGCGTTCCGAGGCCGCCCATCGCTCAGCCTCGCTCCGGCCCGGCCGCCTGGTAGCGGGCCACGGAGAACCCCAGCAGCAACGGGATGTCGATCGCGTAGACGACCAGCGAAGCGGCGAGGAAGCCCATGACGTCGCCGGGAATGTCGCCCCGCACGAAGACGTAGACCAGGAGGCCGGAAATCACGCCGTAACCGGCCAGCGAGCGCGTGAACACCAGCCAGAACGTCCCCCAGGCGAACTCCTTCACCCGCGCGAACAGCCCCACGTTCACGGCCATGAGCGCGAAAGCGGCCACGACCAGGACGGTGGGCAGGGCGAGCGGGACCTCCCGGGGGACGTGCGCCGCGATGTAAGTGCCTCCGATGACGACGAGGACCATCGTCGCGACGCAGAGCTCCGCGACGGGCGGAAGGCGTTCCTGCTTCACCATGTCGCGATCCTCGTCATGATCACCAGCGTGGCCACCTGCATGAGGCCGGTGATCCCCGCCGTGTAGACGAAGCGCCGCATCAGCCGCCCGATGAGCTCGCCGTCCGGCGCCGGCTTCTTCAGCTCGAACAGGACCGCGAGGTTCGCGGGCTCCAGAATGCCGATGGCGACCACCGACATCACCCCTACGACGATGTACGAGGCCGTCAGCCACCAGTGGTCCGGATAAGCCACGGCGATGTCGCCCGTGAAGTTCGCCAGTTGCCAGCCGGAGACCAACGTCATCGCCACGAGCGTCGGCATGAGGAGCAGCATCTTCGGCATGAACCGGGTCATGAACTCGATCCGGGCCTGGACCGAGAGCCGGGGCATGATCGGCCCGATGATGAAGCCGACGAAGAGGTCGATGCCCGTCCACATGCCGCCGCCGACGATGTGGAAGAACTCCAGCGGCCACAAGCGCTCCGATTCGATCGCGGCGATCAGGCCGACGACCACGACGCCCACGAGGGGGATGGCCCTCACGGGCACGATCTCGAACTCCGGCACCGCGACGCGCTGCGGCGGCGCGGCCACGCCCAGGGCTTGCGCTTGTCCTACCATCTCAGAAACTCGCCTCTTCAGCTTTCAACGGTCAACTTCTCGCCGCTAGTCTAAGGAATTCGGCGCGCGCCTCAAAGCCGCGCCCCGGCTTCGCCCGGGCGCGTCCGTGCCTGGCCGCGCCCTTTCACGAGCGCTTGAAAGGCGGCAGCGTCTGGTCGAGCCAGAAGAACTGCGCAAGCCGAGCGTCCGTCGAGGTGCCGAGGACCGTAAACGCGCGGTAGTTCATCACGGCCGGCCAGGCCAGCTCGAAGCCCGTCGCTCCTCCAGGCCAGCGGATCGAATACAGCTTCTTCGCCAAGTAGCGCTGGACCTCCTGCGCCAAGCCCTTGCGCTTCTCCGTATCCACTTCCGCCTTCGCCTTGTCGAGCGTCTGGTCCACCCACGGATCGCCGGAGAAATCGCCGCGGCCGTTGGGGTCGAAACCCGTGAAGCCGCCGCCCTGGGAGTGGTTGAAGAAGATCAGGCGGCCGATGGCGTCGTCGCCGCCGCCCGAGGGGCCGAGCTTGTAGGAAATCCCGTCGAAGCGGCCCTTGCTGTCGCGGTACTTCTGAGGGAACTCCGTGTTGTAATCGATGATGTTCGCCTTGAACCGGATGCCGATTTCGCCGGCCATGCCCTGGAGCACGTCCACGTACTTGGGGAAGTTCGGGCCGTACTGCGCCGTCGTGAAGTAGCTGGAGATCACCTCGACGCCGTTCGCCAAGCCGGCCGCGGCCATGAGCTTCTTCGCCTCGTCCAGGTTCTTCTGCATGTACTTGACGTTCTCGCCGAACTCCTTGCTCTTCGGGTCCAGCCACCAGCCCGGGAAGAAGTTGGCCTGCAGCTCCGTGTTCCAACGCGTCTCCACCGGCAGCCCCTGGCGCTCGAACTCCGAGGTGTTGTACACGACGTCGATGAACAGGTCGCGGTCCCACGACATGGAGTACGCCTGCCGGACGCGTTCGTCGCGGAAGGGGTTCACTTCCAGGGGGCCCGGATTCCAGCCGAAGATCGACCGCTGGCCGATGGCCTGCACCGGCCCCTGGTAGAGCGCGAGCTGCGGCACGTCCGCCTTCACGGTCAGGAGGTCGGTGGCGCTCACGTTGTAGACGTGAATGTTGCCGGTCTTGAACTGCGCCAGCGCCGCCGCGTACTCCGGCACGATGGGGATGTTTACGCCATCGACGTACGGCCGCCCCTTCTCGAAGTACTCGGCGTTCTTCTTGTACTCGAACCGCACCGACGGCTCGTACGCGGTGAGCATGAAGGGCCCGGTGCCGATGGGCTGGACGCGGAGGTCCACGCCGGAGGCTGCCTCCTTCGGGACGACGTGCGGGTTGCCCGAGTTCGGCGTCGCCAAAAGCGTCGGCACGAAGGCGACCGGCTCCTTGAGCTTGAACACGATCGTGCGGCTGTCGGGCGCTTCCACCGAGAGGACCGGCGCCGTGGGGTTGGCGGCGTTGACCAGCTCGCTGCGCAGGAGGCCGGTCTCCGCGAACCGCTTCCAGCTGTAGAGGACGTCCTCCACGTCCATGGCGCGGCCGTTCACCGGCGGGATGTTGTGGAACTTGACGCCCTGGCGCAGCTTGAACGTCAGCGTCAGCCTGTCCGGCGACCACTCCCAGGACTCCGCCAGGTCGCCCACGACTTCTCCGGAGGGTTCCGCCAGCTTGCCTACGTCCAGCTTCGTCAGCCGGTTGTAGACGTACGCGTTGATGCCGGACGTGACCAGCGAATTCGACGCGAAGGGGTCGAGGCTGCTGGTGTCCGCGTTGCGGGAGTCGGCGAGCATGCCTCCCGGCTTCGCCTTCGCCGACGAGTCCTCGATCTTGGCGACGAGGTCCGACTTCCCCTCCGACGGTCCCTCGCCATCGCCGCCGCCGCAGGCGGCAAGGAAGGCCGCGCCGAGTGCGGTCGCGCCCGTCGCCGCAAGCGCCCGCCTCCTCCCGATGCGGCTCGATGACACCTTGCTCCAGTAACCTTGAGACATCGGTTTCTCCCCTCGTCTTTGCCGAAACGGCAATCTGACCGTGCGGGGAAAATATTTAAGCCTCTTTCAGATGTCAATAGCGAAGGCGTAACAATCGCGTCCGCGGCGCCGGGCCTGCCGCCCTCGTGCCTCCCGCACGGCCGTCCCAAGGCGTTACCATGTGTCCGGCCTGGAGGTCGAATGCTCGTCGGGCGCCTCGCCTCTGCCTACCGCCGCGGCCTCCTCTATCGAAGGTCGTTGGGCTGGCGTCGGTTTGCGCTGCGGCTCCTGCGCGTCTGGCAGTGGGCGCCGCGGCTCCTCCACGCGCCTTGGCAGCCCTCTGCCCGCGACCGCGCCCGCGGGGCCGCCCTGGACGGGAGCTTGCCCTTCGGAGTGAACCTCTGCGGCTACGTCTCCTCGGAGACCGGCCTCGGGGAGGCCGCCCGCCAGGCGGCCCGCGCCCTGGAAGCGGCGGGCCTGCCCTTCGTCCTCAACGACCTCCGCATGACCGATGTCGCCAACAACGAGCTGCCGCCGGTTTTGCCCTCGGACGCCAACCCGTACGCGTTCAATTGGTTCTGCGTGAACATCGCCGATGCCGACTTCGTTGCTTGGGAGCGAGGCCGGGACTACTTCCGCGGACGCTACAACATCGGCTACTGGGCCTGGGAGATGCCCCAGTTCCCGGCGGAGTGGCAGGCCGGCTTTGCCTACTACGACGAGGTCTGGGTCCCCAGCAACTTCGTCCTCCGCTCCCTCGCTGCGGTGGCGCCGGTGCCCGTCGTGCGGGTGCCCTACGTGGTACCGCCGCCGGAGACGGAAGGTCCCGGCCGGCCCGCGGCTGTCTCGCGCGCGGACCTGGGCATAGGCGATGACACCTTCGTCTTCCTGTTCATGTTCCACTTCTTCAGTCTCTTCGAGCGGAAGAACCCTTTGGGCCTCATCCAGGCGTTCAAGCGCGCCTTCCCGGGCCGAGAGGACGTGGCCCTCGTGATCAAGTCGGCGGGCGGGAACAACGCGCGCGGGCTGGCGGAGATGCAGCGCGCCGCCGAGGGCGCACAGGTCGTCATCTTCGACAAGGTGCTGGACCGCGCCGCCGTCAACGACCTCTACGGCATTTGTGACTGCTATGCTTCCCTCCACCGCGCGGAGGGCTTCGGCCTCACGCTGGCGGAGGCGATGCGGGCCGGGAAGCCCGTCATCGCCACGGCATACGGCGGCAACTGCGACTTCATGGACGCCTCCAACAGCTACCCCGTGCCGGCGCGCCTGACCAGCCTGCCCGCGGACCTGGGGCCTTACAAGAAGGGATGGACCTGGGCGGAGCCCGACCTGGAGGCGGCCGCCGAGGCGATGCGCCGCGTCTACGAAGACCGCGACGCCGCCGCCGCCCTCGCCGCGCGCGGCCGGGCCGACGTAGCCCGTTTGCTCAGCCCCGAGAGCGTCGGCAGACTGATCAAGGACCGCCTGGAGGCCATCGCCCGCGCCAGGAGACTCGACGGCGGCCCATCCGGCCGGTAGGTCCCTTTCGCCCCCGACGTCAGGAGGAGAGACCAGCGATGTACACGGTCATAAGCTTCACGAAAGTCCTGCCCCAGCACGTCGACGACTACATCGAGAACATGCGCGTCTGCGCCCGGGCGTCCAACCAGGAGCCGGGCTGCATCCGTTACGAAGTCATGCAGGACATTGCCGACCCGACGCTCATGTGTCTCTTCCAGGTCTTCGAAGACGAGGCGGCCTACCAGGCGCACCAGGACTCCGAGCACCACCGCGTCTGGATCGAAGCCTCAGGCCCTTGGCGCGATCCCAGCGTGCGCGTCCGCCACGAGCTGCGCTACGTCACCCCGGCGCCTTCCCGCGCGGCCGTGTGACTTTACCTTCGCCTTTACGTAAGGGGCGGATACCCCTACTCTCATCCCCATGCCCGATCGCGTCTCGCCCGAGGCAGGGACCTCGAGCAGCGTCCCCGGCCTGACCCGGACCGATACGCCCGCGGCCGCCGCGGGGCCGGGCCGCGGCCGCCTTCGTTCAAATGACGGGCGGACGGAGGATGTGGATGGGCCCGGCATAGGGACCTTTCACGCCCTGCGCTACCGCGATTTCCGCTACCTGTGGGCGGGAAACGCGTTCATGTCCGCCGCGCAGTGGATCCAGATCACCACCATGGGGTGGGTCTCCTACGACCTCACGGGCTCCGGAGGGCTTGTCGGCGTGGTCAGCAGCGTCGGCAACCTCTCCTCTCCCGCCATCGCCCCGTTTTCGGGCCTGGCTTCCGACCGGTTCAGCCGCACGCACGTGGTAGCCGTCAGCCAGGGGCTGCTGTTCGTCAACGCCCTCGCCCTGGCCGTGGTCATCGCCGCCGGCTGGCTGGAGGTCTGGCACCTCTTCCTCTTCGCGCTGGTCGCGGGCGCCCTCAACGCCTTCAACATGCCGGCCCGTCAAACGCTGGTCTTCGACGTGGTCCCCCGCGAGGTGGTCCCCAACGCCGTGGCCTTGAGCAATCTCGCTTTCAGCACCATGCGCACCGCCGGGCCCATGGTGGGGGGAGGCCTCATTGCCCTCTTCGGGCCGGCCAACAATTTCGTCGTCCAGGCCATCGCCTACCTGTGCGTCGCGCTCTCGGCTCTGATGGTGCGCGTCCCCCGCCGTCCCGCCTCGGGCGCCGGCAGCCGCTTCGCCCAGGACATCGCCGAAGGCTACCGCTGGGCGTTCGCGAACCCGCAGGCGCGCATCCTGCTCCTGATGCTGACCATCTACCCCACCTTCATCATCCCCCTTCACAACGCCCTGATGCCGATCTTCGCCAAGGACATCTTCGCGGGCGGACCGTCGTCGCTGGGCGTCTTCCTCAGCGCCCTGGGCGCCGGCGGGATCGTCGGCGGGCTTCTCGCGGCCTCGCTGAACGCGGTCGACCGCCGCGGCCTCCTCCAGCTGAACGCGATGTTCCTCTGCAGTCTTTCTCAGGCCGGCTTCGCGGCCACCGGCGCGCTGTCCGGAGACGTCTGGCTGGGCGCCTTCCTCCTCTTTCTGGCGGGAATCGGCGGCTCGATATTCAACACGACCAATCAGACCGTGGTGCAGCTCATCGCCCCCGACTATCTGCGCGGGAGGATAACCAGCGTCATGCAGGTACAGCCGCTGTGCATGGCCGCGGGGACGCTGGTCGCGGGCGCGCTCTCCGACGTCCACGGGGCGGTGGCGGTGGGCGTGGGGATTAACCTCGTCGCCTTCGGCGTCACGCTGGGAGTGCTCGCCTTTTCGCCCCGCATGCGGGCCCTGCGGCTCAGCGGCCTCGCTTCTTCCCAGCCCGCTTTACGTTGACGGCTCCCGGCCGGAGGCGAGGAGGGGACGTTGTCGCTCAGCGGTCCTCGCCATCGCCACCGTGGCTGCCGTCCTCGTGGCCGTCTTCAGATTCGTGGTCCTCGGAGTCCGGCCCGTCGTGGCCGTCCCGGTCCTCGCCTTCGCGCGACTCTCGGGCCGGGGCCTGAGTGCCGGACGGCGTCGGCTGGGCCGAAGGCCCCGGGCCGCCGTGGCCGTCCTCCCGCCCTTCTTCGGCGTCGCCGTCCTCGTTCTCGATTTCCAGGGCCGTGAGGGAGCCGTCCGGCGAGCGCCGCACCTTGACCTCCACGAAGGCCCCTATCGCCAGGCGGCCCTCCACATCGGTCTCCGGCGTCGTCAGGATGAGGAACTCCCCGCTCGCGCTGCGGAGACGGATGGAGCCGCTGAATACGCCGGCGACCTGCCCGAACAGCCGGTCCTTGAGCTCGACCGCGCTCGCGACGAGCACGTCGCCTGAGCGGCTGCCCTTGAGGACCACGTCCTGTCCGGCGCTCAGCTTGTCCGCCTGGACCGGATTCCCGAACCCGTCCGTGAGGACGGTATCCTCCTGCAACTTCACCAGCCGGTCGGAATCGTCGGTGCTGATGCGTACGCCCTCGACGCCGACCTCCGCCACGTTGCCTTCGATCACGACGGCCTCGGCCTGGGGGGCGCCCCGGCCGGCCAGCGACGGGATGTCCGCGACGATGGCCAAAGCGAGCAACAGGGCCGCGCCCGCTCCCGCGACCAGGAGGCGATAGCCTCGGCGCAGGCCCGGCACGCGCCTGGAGACAGCCGGCCTGGTCCCGCCGTCCGCCCTCAACCGCCCGACCGTCGAAGCGACTTCCCGCCAGGAGCGCTCAGCGGCCGGATCTGCCGGCACGACAGCCCGCAGCCCGTCCGCGAACGCCCGCGATGCGCGGACCGCCTTTTCCAGCTCCTCCCGCCAGGCGGGGACGCCGGCCAGGAAGGCGGCCAGCGCCTCCGGGTCGCCGGCAAGGGAGATTGCCCTGTCGAGTGCGTC
>Ga0073934_10004820_pt1 | contig 21777 bp, 19 predicted proteins | sample LarsenN4metaG_FD_76834 | JGI IMG/M metagenome (GOLD analysis project Ga0073934, IMG submission 76834) | Hot spring sediment bacterial and archeal communities from British Columbia, Canada, to study Microbial Dark Matter (Phase II) - Larsen... ...
CCGACAACTACGACGGCAGCCGGCAGGAGCCGACGGTGCTGCCGGCGCGCTTTCCCAACCTGCTGGTCAACGGTGCGGGCGGGATCGCGGTGGGCATGGCGACCAACGTGCCGCCGCACAATCTGGGCGAGGTGATCGACGGCTGCCTCGCCTTCATCGACAATCCGCACATCACCTCCGAGGAGCTGATCGCCTACATCCCCGGCCCCGATTTTCCCACCGCCCCGCTGATCCTCGGCACCCACGGCGCGCGCCAGGCCTACACCACCGGACGCGGCTCGATCCTGATGCGCTGCCGCCACGAGATCGAGCGCGGCCGGAACGAGCGCCAGAGCATCGTCTTCACCGCGATCCCCTACCAGGTCGGCAAATCGAACCTGGTCGAGAAGATCGCCGAGGCGGCCAAGGACAAGCGGATCGAGGGTATTGCCGACATCCGCGACGAAAGCTCGCGCGAGGGTGTGCGGGTGGTGGTCGATCTCAAGCGCGACGCCACCCCCGAAGTCGTGCTCAACCAGATCTGGCGCCACACCCCGGCGCAGGCTTCGTTCCCGGCGAACATGCTGGCGATCCGCGGCGGGCGGCCCGAAGTGCTGACCCTGCGCGACATCATCCAGAGCTTCATCGCCTTCCGCGAGGAGGTGATCACCCGGCGCACCAAGTACGAACTCAACAAGGCGCGCGAACGAGCGCACCTCTTGCTCGGTCTCGTCGTGGCGGTCTCCAACCTCGACGAGGTGGTGGCGATGATCCGCACCGCCGCCAACCCGGCCGAGGCGCGCGCGCGGCTGCTTGGCAAGGAATGGCCGATCGGCGACATCGCGCAGTATATCCGCTTGGTCGAAGCGATCGAACCCAGCGCCGACGAGAGCGGCGGGACCTACCGCCTGTCCGAACGACAGGTTAAGGCGATCCTCGAGCTGCGCCTCCATCGCCTGACCGCGCTGGGCCGCGACGAGATCGGCGACGAACTCAAGGAACTGGCAAGCGCGATCGCGGAGTATCTCTCGATCCTCGCCGACCGGGTGAAGCTCTACGCGGTGATGCGCGGGGAGCTGGAGGAGATCAAGGCGACCTACGCCACCCCGCGCCTGTCCGAGATCGCCCCCGCCTGGGACGGGCTCGAGGACGAGGACCTGATCGAGCGCGAGGACATGGTGGTGACCGTCACCCACGGCGGCTACATCAAGCGCACCGCGCTCGATACCTTCCGCGCGCAGGGGCGCGGCGGCAAGGGCCGTTCGGGCATGGCGACCAAGGACGAGGACGCCGTCGTCGAGCTGTTCGTCACCAGCACCCACAATCCGGTGCTGTTCTTCACCAATACGGGCCGTGTCTATCGCCTCAAGGTGTGGAAGCTGCCCGAAGGCGGGCCGCAGACCAAGGGCCGCCCGATGGTCAACCTGCTTCCCCTCGGCGAGGACGAGCGCGTCACCAACGTGCTGCCGCTGCCCGAGGACGAGGCGAGCTGGGCCAATCTCAACATCGTCTTCGCCACCGAACAGGGCATGGTGCGGCGCAATTCGATGGATGCCTTCGCCAATATCCCCACTGCGGGCAAATATGCGATGGGCTTCGTCGAAGGCTCGGGCGACCGGCTGATCGGCGTGCAACTGCTCACCGAGGAGCAGGAGATCTTCCTCGCGAGCGACAGCGGCAAGGCGATCCGCTTCGCCGCCACCGATGCGCGCGAAACCAAGAGCCGCACCGGGATCGGGGTGCGCGGGATGAGCCTGAGGAAGGGCGGCAAGGTCGTCTCGATGGCGGTGCTCGCCCCGCTCACCGCCGACATGGAAACGCGCGAGGCCTATCTGCGCGCGGCGGCGTGGAAGAACAACGACGCCGTCCCCGCCCTGCCCGCCGAACAGATGGCAGACATGGCGGACAAGGAGGAATTCATCCTCACCATTACCGCCAACGGCTATGGCAAGATCTCCTCGGCCTATGAATACCGCAAGACCGCGCGCGGGGGCCAGGGGATCACCAATATCGGCACGCCCGAGAGCAATCCGGAACGCAACGGACCGGTGGTGGCGAGCTTCCCGGTGCGCCACGGATCGCAACTGATGCTGGTGACCGATCAGGCCAAGCTGATCCGGCTGGGGATCACCTTGCGCCACCTGATCGAAGGCGGGTTCGACAGCCTCAAGGGCTTCGCCATTTCCGGACGTGCCTCGTCGGGCATCCGCATCTTCGATGTTGCCAAGGACGAGCACATCGTCGGCGCGGCGCTGATCGACGAGACCGAGGAGCCGGAGAACCCCGCCGAGGAAGCGATCGCCGCCGAATTGTCGGGCGAGGCCGAGCCGCCCGTCACCTGACGGGCTGCTCACCCCGCAGGCATTGCACGATGCCGGTCGCGATCATCACCTGGCCGATGCAGTAGAGCGGCCAGATCAGCAGGTCGGGCAGCGGGGCCAGATCATGGGGGCCGAGGCGCGAGAAGATCAGCCAGTCGCTGATCACGAACAGCACCGCCCCGGTGCCGACCCGGTAGCGCGGATAGTGGCTCATCCAGGCCGCCGCCGCCATCGCGCCGAGGAAGGCGGCATAGAGCGCAATCTCGGCCGCACCGCTCAGCACGTAACTCACCAGCGGCGTCGCGATCAGCAGCGCCGCTCCGGTGAGCTTCTGCGTGGGCGAAGGGCGCGCGTGGCGGTTCCGGAGATAGAGCGCCACCGCAACACAGTGCGCGGCGGCGAAGAACGCCCCGCCGACTTCGAAATAGAGCTCGATCGCCATGTCCCCGGCCGAGGCCAGAGCGAGCGCGAGCACCAGCAGCAGGCCATCGATCCCCCGCCGTCCATGCGGCACGCGCAGCAACGCATAGACCGCCAGCAGCCCGACCGAGGCCCCCTTGGCCAGCAGGCCCCAGGTGCCCTCGAACACGGGGTTGTCGCTCAGGAAATAATAGGCCGTCGCCGCGGTAATGCTCGCCAGCAGCCACGGCCTCTGTTCGATCAGCGCCTGCTTTGCCATCCCTGCCCATCTCTCCTCAACCGCCATCCGGGCTTGCAGGCGGGCTATCACGCAATTACCTGCCCCGCCATGACCGCAAGCGCGACTATGCACGATGTGCACATAATCGGTGGCGGCCTCGCCGGAAGCGAGGCGGCCTGGCAGCTTGCCCAGCGCGGAGCAAGGGTGCGCCTGTCGGAGATGCGCGGCAGCGGCGACATGACCCCTGCCCACCAGACCGACGGGCTGGCCGAACTGGTCTGCTCCAATTCCTTCCGCTCGGACGACGACACCAAGAACGCGGTCGGCCTGCTCCATCACGAGATGCGGATGCTCGACAGTCTGGTGATGCGCGCCGGCGAAATAGCGCGGGTGCCGGCGGGGAGCGCGATGGCGGTCGACCGCGATGTCTTCTCGGCCGAGGTCGAAAAGGCGCTGTCGCAGCACCCCAATGTCACCATCGTGCGCGAGCGGATCGACAGCCTGCCGCCCGCCGGTCTCACCATCGTCGCCACCGGCCCGCTGACCGCCGAAGCGTTGGCGGGCAGCATCGTCGAGGCGACCGGCAGCGAGCGGCTCGCCTTCTTCGACGCCATCGCCCCGATCGTCCACCGCGATACGATCGACATGAGCAAGGTGTGGATCCAGTCGCGCTGGAACAAGCGGACCGAGGCCTCGAACGCGGGCGGCGATTACATCAACTGCCCGATGACGAAGGAGCAGTATCTCGCCTTCCACAAGGGCCTGATCGAGGGCGAAAAGACCGAGTTCAAGCAGTGGGAGAAGGACACCCCCTATTTCGACGGCTGCATGCCGATCGAGGTGATGGCCGAAAGGGGCGTGGATACGCTGCGGTTCGGGCCGATGAAGGGCGTCGGCCTCGACAATCCCTTCGACACGACGCCCGAATTTCCGCAGGGACGCTGGCCCTATGCGGTGGTGCAGCTCAGGCAGGACAACAAGCTCGGCACGCTGTGGAACATGGTCGGCTTCCAGACCAAGCTCAAATATGCAGCGCAAATCGAACTGTTTCGCACGATTCCGGGCCTCGAGAATGCGGAATTCGCGCGGCTTGGGGGCCTCCACCGCAACACCTTCCTCAATTCGCCCGAGGTGCTCGATCGCCAGCTTCGGTTGAAGGCCGCGCCGCATATCCGCTTTGCCGGGCAGGTGACGGGCTGCGAGGGCTATGTCGAAAGCGCCGCCATCGGCCTTGTCGCGGGGATGATGGCGGCGGCGGAACTGGCGGGCCGCGAGTGGACGCCCCTGCCTGCCACCACCGCGCTGGGCGCGCTGCTGAGCCATATCACCGGCGATGCCGAGGCCGAGACCTTCCAGCCCATGAACGTCAATTTCGGGCTGTTTCCGCCCTTGCACAAGGTCGGCAAGAAGGTGCGCAAGGAAGCCTATACCGATCGCGCCAAGGCCGATCTGGCGCGCTGGATCGCTGAAACGCGTGAGACCGTCCCGGCCTGAGGCCTAACACTTGCAGGCAGGCTTGGTCGCCGCCGGCTTGGGTGCGGTGGTGGCGAATTCGCGCGGGGTGAGCCGGCCATCGCCGTCCTTGTCGGCACCTTCGAAGCGCTCCACCGTGGTGACCGCCCATTCCTCGAAGGTCAGCAGGTTGTTGCCATCGACATCGAGCGCACGGAACCCGTCGGTGCGGGTCGAGAGCATCTCGTTGCGGGTAATCAGCCGGTCGCGATTGCGATCGTAGCGGAAGAAGCGCTGCTCCTCGCGGGTGAGCTCGCTGACCTCGGGCGGCGCCGGGCCCTGGAGCGTGCCGGGATCGGCGGTGGGAAGGGCCTCGGGACCGGGGGCGAGCGGTGCCGGCGCGGGCGGCGGCGGCGCGCTGTTCTCGATTGCGGCGCGCCCTTGCCACCAGAACACCCCTACCCCGGCAAGGGCAAGGCCCGCCAATACTCCCAGCACCGCCTGTCGCAACACTCTGCCCCTTTTTGCCCAATGCAGTGCGACAATATCCCCAGTCAGCTCAGAAAGATAGCCGCCCGCAGCGCTGCAAGCGACGCGCCCCTCCCCGCCATCAGCGGATGCCCGCCGCCTTTCAGTGACCGCAGCGCCAGCGCCTCGAGCACGGCGAGACCGCGAAGCTCGCGCGGGAACGATCCGCCGATATGTGAGCGCGCCAGACCGACGCTGACCAGCACATCGCGCTCGCCCGAGGAGGAAACCGCCGCAGCGGCATCGGCCAGTGCCCAGCGGTAACCCGCCGCCGCGAGGCGATCCTGCCCGGCGCGATCATCCCGCTGGTCCAGTGCCGCAAAGAACGTGCCGCGCCCCATCCCCAGCACCCGCGCTTCTTCGATACCGATGGTCTCGGCTGTCACCAGCACCTCCCAGCCATCGACCATCGCCGCCAGCGCGGCCTCCCGCCCGGCCCAGTCGCGACCGATCGCATCCAGCACCACGTCACCACGCGGCCGCTCTGCCACCGGCTTGCCGAGCACATCGCGCCACCAGGCGAGGCGCATCTGACCCAGCAGCGGCTCGCTGGTGCGGGCGACGATTTTTGCAAGCCGCCGATCAAGCTGAAAGGCTGTGGTTAACGGCCCGCGAACCTTTGGCGGGCTCCAGGCCAGCGCGAGGCCAATTTCAGGCGGCAAAGGTTCGGGTTCAAGGCTGCTCATGACTGCCTGCGCGCCTAACCGGCGGCTTTCGGGATTGGCAAGAAAACTGTCCCCTCGCGGGACGTCGAAACCACTGTTTCGCGATTAGAACAACGTTAACCACGCTTTTTCGCAGTCCGCTTACCAGACCAATCTAATGCCGGAGGCTGGTTCTGGAGTTTCTCCCAATTCGGGGGAAAGGCTCAGGGGAAGGACGCGTTTCCAATGAGGCGAGACATTCACGAGCGCAAGTCGTTTCTGCGATCGCTTCTGCACGACAGAACGGCGAACACGATTGTCATTTCCGCGGTTGCCCTGATCCCGCTGATGGCGATGGTCGGCGGCGGGGTCGACGCGAGCCGTTACTACATGACGGCAGCGCGCATGCAGGCCGCCTGTGACGCTGGTGCGCTGGCTGCCCGGCGCGCGATGACCGACGATACCTTCACCACCGCGCACCGCGACATCGGCCTCGACTTCTTCGATCAGAATTTCACCGAAGGCATGTTCGGCACGCAGGACGGCGAGCGCGATTACACCAGCAACGGCGAAGGCACCGTCTTCGGAACGGCGAGCGCCACCCTGCCCACCAGCATCATGAGCGCCTTCGGCTTCGAATCCTTCGATATCGAGGTGAGCTGCAGCGCCGAGATCAACATTTCGAACAGCGACATCATGTTCGTGCTCGACACCACCGGCTCGATGGCGGACTGCCCGGACAATTCCGACTGCAATTCCGGCCCCGGCTCGAAGATCGTGGCGCTGCGTGAAGCGGTGATGAACTTCTACGACACCGTCGAGGCCGCCACGGCGGCCACGGCGCAGGTGCGTTACGGGGTCGTGCCCTATTCGCAGCAGGTCAATGTCGGCCTGTCGATCCCCGACAACCTGATGGCCACCCGCCACACCTACCAGTCGCGCGTGGCGCGGTTCCGCGAGGACATCACCGTCATTCCCGGCAACGGCGTCGAGGTGGGTGACGAGATCGTGATTTCCGACCGCGACGAACGAATCGCGCGTCCGCCGAACGCCCTCAATACGACCAACGGATCACACTTCCGCTGGTTCAACAAAGACAACGAACCGGACGAGCAGGACGATGCCGACTACGATCTGTGCAACAGCATGGACGGCGTCTACACCGTCGGCTCTGAGAAGTGGGAGATCCTGACGGATAACTACGTGCTGGAATCCTTCACCAGCGGGAATATCGACAAGCGCGCCGCCTGCATCGGGCGGATCCGCAAGACCCGCCTCGCGACCGTAGCGGACGTCGTCGAAGAACAGATCATCCGCAACATCGTGTTCGACGGTTACGTCTATTGTCCGGTCGACACCGACGATGACACGCCGTGCGACGTCACCAATCCGGCCGGCAGCCCGGCGGGCTGGGAAACCGTCGATCTGGCGACTCTGTATGACGATAACCAGATCGAAATGCCCACCGGCACCGACGGTGCGATGATCAACCACACCTGGGCCGGCTGCATCGAGGAGCCCTCGACGGTATTGACCGACAATTACAGCCCGATCCCGGCCGATGCCCATGACCTCAACATCAACCTCGTTCCCGCGACCGAGGAGCAACGCTGGAAACCCGCGCTCAACAACGTGGTGTGGAAGCGCGAGGACAGCGGCGGCAACACGCTAAGCTGGCTCTACCAGACCGGCAACGAGAGCCGTCCGGGCTTCAGCTGCCCGCGCCCGGCGATCAAGTTGGCGGAGATTTCCCGCGCCGACCTTCAGACCTACGTCAATAATCTCAACGCGAGCGGCAACACCTATCACGATATCGGCATGCTGTGGGGTGCGCGCTTCATCTCGCCGCGCGGCATCTTCGCCTCCGAGAACGCGACCGCTCCCAACGGCGATGCGATCGCCCGGCACATCGTGTTCATGACCGACGGTGTGCAGGTGAACAACGTCGAGAACTATTCGACCCACGGGATCGAATGGTGGGACCGTCGCATCAGCGGCAACGGCAGCTCTACGACGGAGTTCAACCGCCGCCGCGATCGCCTTCAGGCCATTTGCCGCGCTGCACGCCAGGAGAACATCACCGTGTGGGTGGTCGCCTTCGGCACCACGCTGACCCAGAACCTGATCGACTGTGCTTCCCCCGGTCGGGCGTTCCAGGCGAACGACTCCGAAACGCTCAACGCCCAGTTCCAGGAAATTGCCCAGAAGATCGCAGCCCTGAGGCTCACGTCATGATCGGCTCCGATGTTCATCCCCGCCCGTCGCTGCTTCGTCGTCTCGCACGCGAAAGCAGCGGCGCGACCCTGACCGAGTTCGGCTTCGTCGCGCCCGTGCTGTGTCTGATGATCATGGGGATCTTCGACATGGCGCACACGCAGTACACCAATGCGCTGGTCAACGGCGCGTTGCAGAAGGCGGGCCGCGATCTCACGCTGGAGAGCGCCGGCAGCCGGCAGGAATCGATCGACGACACGGTCCGCAACGCGATCCTCAATGTCGTTCCGTCGAGCGCCACGGTCGAATTCGAGAAGCTGTCGCACTTCGATTTCAGCGACATCGGCGAGGCCGAGGAATTCTCCGACGACGACGATGACGGCATCTGCAACAACGGCGAAGTCTTTGTCGATGCCAATGGCAACGGCCAATGGGATCCGAACCGCGGCGAGGAAGGGATCGGCGGCGCACGCGACGCAGTGCTCTACACCGCCGTGGTGACCTATCCCCGGCTCTTTCCGGTGGCCGGGTTCGCCGGCATGCCCACCAACGTAACGCTGCGCGCCTCGACCGTGCTGCGCAACCAGCCCTTCGACGAACAGGACCGTTCGACCGAAACGGGGAACTGCCCATGATGCCCGCCCCGCTTGCCGCCCTTGGAAAGGTCGCCGCTCCGGCCCGAGCCTTGCGCCGCCGCCTCGGCGGCATCGCGCGCGATCGCTCGGGCGTGGCCATGGTCGAATTTGCCTTCACCGCCCCGATCGTGTTGGCGATGGGGATGCTCGGCACCGAGACCGCCTATTACGTCATCACCCATATGCAGGTCAGCCAGGTGGCGATGCAGGTGGCCGACAACGTCTCGCGGGTGGGCGAACAGGACGTGCTGACCGCGCGCAAGGTCTACGAGAGCGACGTCAACGAATCGCTCGTGGGTGCGGAAAAGCTGGGCCAGCAGTTCGGCATCTTCCAGCGCGGGCGGGTGATCATTTCCAGCCTCCAGCGCAATGCCGATGGCGGGCAGTGGATCGCCTGGCAGCGCTGCCGCGGGGCCAAGATTTTCGATTCGAGCTACGGCGAGGAAGGCGATGGCGCTTCGGGCACGAGCTTCCCGGGCATGGGCGAGACGGGGAACGTCATCACCGCCAGCAACGGCACCGCGGTGATGTTCGTCGAGATCGCCTATGATTACGAATCGCTCACGCCGTTCCAGATCTTCGACGGTCAAGAGATCCGCTACACGGCGGCCTTCAATGTCCGCGATGCCCGCGATCTCACCCAGCTCTACGATGACGGCCCCTCGGCCGATTGCGATACCTATTCGGCGGACCGCCCGAGCTGATCGCAGCCGGGCGGCCCTGCCGTCCTACTTGTAGCACACCCTACGCGCCGCCTCGGCGATCCGCGCGGCATCGATCAGCGCGAGCTTTTCGAGGTTGGCGGCATAGGGCAGCGGCACATCCTCGTTGCACACCCTGAGCACCGGGGCGTCGAGGTGGTCGAAGCCCTCCTCCATGCAGATGGCGATCACTTCGCTGGCGATCGAGCAGGTCGGCCAGCCTTCCTCGGCCACGATCAAGCGGTTGGTCTTGGCAAGGCTTGCCAGCACGGTCTGCTTGTCGAGCGGGCGCAGGGTGCGAAGGTCGATCACCTCGGCATCGATCCCTTCCCCGGCCAGCGTGTTCGCGGCTTCGAGCGCAAGCCCGACCCCGATCGAATAGCTGACGATGGTGACGTCCTTGCCTTCGCGCACGACCCGCGCCTTGCCGATCGGCAGCACGTAGTCGTCCATCTCGGGGACGTCGAAGCTGCGACCATAGACCAGTTCGTTCTCGAGGAAGACCACCGGGTCCTCGCTGCGGATCGCGGCCTTCATCAGCCCCTTGGCATCGGCGGCATCGTAGGGCGCGATCACGATCAGCCCCGGCACGCTGGCATACCACGGGCCGTAGTTCTGCGAGTGCTGCGCGGCGACGCGGCTCGCCGCGCCGTTGGGCCCGCGGAACACGATCGGGCAGCGCATCTGCCCGCCCGACATGTAATTGGTCTTGGCGGCCGAGTTGATGATATGGTCGATCGCCTGCATGGCGAAGTTGAAGGTCATGAACTCGACGATCGGGCGCAGGCCGCCCATCGCCGCGCCGGTGCCGATCCCGGCAAAGCCATATTCGGTGATCGGCGTGTCGATCACCCGCTTGGGGCCGAATTCGGCGAGCAGGCCTTGCGTGACCTTGTAGGCGCCCTGATATTCGGCAACTTCCTCGCCCATCACGAAGACGCGCGGATCGCGGCGCATTTCCTCGGCCATGGCATCGCGCAGCGCCTCGCGCACCGTGGTGCTGACGAGATTGGTGCCGGCGGGAATGGCCGGATCGGCGGCAGCCACAGCCGGGGCCGGCTTTTCCGCCTTGGGTGCAGGCGCCGGTTCGGCCACGGCAACCGGTGCAGGGGCAGGCGCGGCCGCCTCCCCTTCCCCCGCGATCAGCGCGATCACCGCACCGACCGCCACATCTTCCGTCCCGGCGGGAACGAGGATCTTCTCGAGCACGCCCTCGTCGATCGCCTCGAATTCCATCGTCGCCTTGTCGGTCTCGATCTCGGCGATCACATCGCCCGGTTCGATCCGGTCACCTTCCTGCTTGAGCCACTTGGCGAGCGTGCCCTGCTCCATCGTCGGCGAGAGCGCCGGCATCTTCAGTTCGATTGCCATGGCTCAATACTCCTCCACCAGCACATCGGTGTAGAGTTCGCCCGGCGCGGGTTCGGGAGAGTTCTCGGCAAAATCGGCGGCTTCGGCCACCTCGGCACGGATCGCCTTGTCGATCGCTTTCAATTCGTCCTCGGTCTTGCCGGTTTCGATCAGGACCTTCTTGAGCCCCTCGATCGGATCGTGGTGGTCGCGCTGTTCCTGCACTTCCTCGCGGGTGCGATACTTGGCCGGGTCGGACATCGAATGGCCGCGGTAGCGATAGGTGTTGCACTCCATCAGCACCGGGCCGTGCCCTGCGCGCACATGGGCGAAGGCGACTTCGGCCGCGGCGCGCACTTCGAGCACGTCCATGCCGTTCACCTCCATCCCGGGAATGCGGAACGCGGTGCCGCGGCGATAGAAGCGGGTTTCGGCGGAGGAGCGCTTGGTCGCGGTGCCCATCGCATACTGGTTGTCCTCGACCACGAAGACGATCGGCAGGTTCCACAGGGCGGCCATGTTGAAGGTCTCGTAGACCTGCCCCTGGTTGGCCGCACCGTCGCCGAAATAGGCGAGGCACAGGCCGCCGTCGCCGTTGTACTGGTGCGCCAGCGCAAGGCCCCCGCCCAGTGCCACCTGCGCGCCGACGATGCCGTGGCCGCCATAGAACTTGTGCTCGGTCGAGAACATGTGCATCGACCCGCCCTTGCCCTTGGAAATCCCCGCCTCGCGGCCGGTGAGCTCGGCCATGATCACCTTGGGATCGATCCCGTAGGCGAGCATGTGGCCGTGATCGCGATAACCGGTGATGACCGAATCGCGCTCCGGATCGAGCGCCGATTGCAGCCCGATCGCGACCGCTTCCTGCCCGATATAGAGGTGGCAGAACCCGCCGATCAGCCCCAGCCCGTAAAGCTGCCCCGCCTTCTCCTCGAAGCGGCGGATAAGCAGCATCTGACGATAGAATTCAAGCATCTCCGCCGGGGTAGCGGCATAGCGCTTGGACTTTTCGAAGGCGTCCTGGAGCGAGTGGAGCACGAAGTCGGGGTCTTCCGCCGGGGCGGTCGATTTGCTGGTGCGCGCGGCGGGCTTCTTTGCCGCCGCCGAAGGCTTGGAAGGCTGCTTGGCCAAGATCGGTTTCCTCTCTCACGCGCGCGTCGGGGGAGGAGATGCGCGCCGCGTTGCTATAGGCGGGGAATTGTCTTTGACGCAACGTCAAGCCGAACGCGCGCGCCGGTTCGCATACGAAATCAGGGACTGCGCGCGATTACTCGTCTTCGAGCGTGATGACGACCTCGTCCTCATGGATGACGCCGAGCTGTTCGCGCACCAGCTCGCTCGCCAGATCGGGATCGGCCGCCTCGGGATCGAGCAGCCGCACCCGGTTGCGCAGCGCATCCCGCTCGGCCGCGAGGCGAGCGATCTCGGCCTTGCGCGCCTCGAGCGCGGCGGCGTTTTCGCTCCACGCCAGCAGCCCTGTCGGCCCGGCCACGGCGAAACCGGCGAGCGCCAGCAACACGCCGAGCGCCGCGATTTGCTTGACCTTTTCGCCTGAACCCGCCTTGCGCATACTTGGCCCGTTGCCCCTTGCCGTGCGATTCACAGAATCACACTTGCGCGCGCACCGCAAGCGCCATGCGCCGCTGCGGGCGATAATCCTTGCGGATTGCGCGAAAAACGCGCCGCCCGTCAGCCGATACCTGCCGACTGGCAATTGCGTTTCGATCTGATACGCATTGCGCCAAGAGGGAGACCCACCATGCAAATCATCGCCCACGATCCCGCGCGTTTCGCTGGAATTCCCGACTATCCCTTTGCCGAGCACTGGCTGACCATCGACCTTGGCGAGGGCTATTCGGGCCGGATGCACTATCTCGACGAGGGGCCGAAGGACGCCCCGCCCGTGCTGCTGTTTCACGGCGAGCCGTCGTGGAGCTATCTCTACCGCAAGATGATCCCGCTGCTCGTCGATGCGGGGTTTCGCTGCCTCGCGCCCGATCTCATCGGTTTCGGGAAAAGCGACAAGCCCGACGCACAGGAGTTCTACACCTATGCCCGGCATGTCGCCTGGCTGAAGCAGTGGCGCGAGGCGGTGGTGCCTGAAGTTGCCGGCCTGTTCTGTCAGGACTGGGGCGGGCTGCTGTCCCTGCGCATGGTCGGGCAGGAGCCCGATCGCTTCGCCTTCGTCGTCGCGAGCAACACCTTCCTGCCCATCGGCGGTGGCAAGGCCTCGGCCGGCTTCCTCGCCTGGCGCGAATTCGCGCGATCCTCCCCCGATTTCCGCATCGGCGGGATCATGGATCGCGGCTGCCAGAGCCACCTGAGCCCGGCCGAGGTCGCCGCCTATGACGCCCCCTTCCCCGACGAGCCGAGCAAGGCTGGCGCGCGCGCCTTCCCCCAGCTTGTCCCGATCGAGGACGACAAGCCCGGGGTGGCGGAGAACAAGGCCGCGTGGGAAGGCCTCGCCGCCTTCGACAAGCCGTTCCTCACCCTGTTCGGCGAGGATGACCCGGTGCTCGGGCAGGCCGGGCCGCTGCTCGCCGGGCGCATCGCGGGCGCGGCCGGCCGGCCCCATGCGATGCTCTCGAAATGCGGCCATTTCAGCCAGGAGGATCGTCCCGCCGAACTGGCCGAGGGTGTGATCGCCATGGCAAGGGCGGCGGGCTTTCTCGTTTGAGCAAGGCCGCGCCCGCGCTTGCCCCGGCCTATCTCACCCGCGGCCAGGAACACGCCTTGGCGGTGACGATCGCGGTCGTGACCGCCAATGCCTATTACATCCACCCGATCATCGGCGAGGTCGCGCGCGGCTTCGGCGTCGGCGCAGGAGAGATCGGGATTGTCCCGGCGCTGAACCAGCTGGCGCTGGCGCTCGGCATCCTGCTGCTGCTGCCCCTCGGCGACTTCTATTCCAACCGCCGCCTGTGCCTGATCTTCGTGGCAGGCCAGACGCTGTGCCTGCTCGGCATGGTGCTGGCACGGAGTTTCGCGCTGTTCACCGCCGCCTCGACGCTGCTGGGGTTCTTCACCATCGCCCCTTACCTGATCCCCGCCTTCGCCTCGAAGCGGGTCGCGCCCGAGCGGCTCGGACAGGTAACCGCACAGCTCACCGCGGGGGTTATCTTCGGCATTCTGGTGGCGCGCATGGGCGCGGGGATCATCGCCGAGCGGGCCGATTGGCACACGGTCTATGTCGGCGCGCTGGTGCTGATGGCGGGGGTGACGGCGTTCCTGCCCTTCGCCATGCGCAGCGAGGCAGTCGCGCCCAAGCAGCCGCAGGCCGGTTACGGCGCGCTGATCGCTTCGGTCTTCACCCTCGCCGCGCGGCATCCCGACATGCGCTTGTCGGCGGCGATGCAGGGGCTCAACTTCGCGATCTTCACCGCCAGCTGGCTGGCGCTGGCGCTGCATCTCACCGGGCCGGGCATGGGCTATGGCACCGATGATGTCGGCTATCTCGCCGGGGTCGCGGCGATCAGCATTGTCACCACCCCGCGGCTGGGGCGTTGGGCGGACCGTGTCGGCCCGCGCCGCGCGCGGCTCGCGGCGGCGGCGATCCAGTTCGCCGGGATCGCGCTGTTCTATCCGCTGGGCTTCAGCATATGGGGCGTGCTGGTGCCCTTGCTGATCACCAACATGGTCGGGCCCACCATCGACGTCACCGGACGCATGACCCTGCTCTCCCTCGCCCCCGAGATCCGCACCCGGCTCACCACCCCTACATCGTGGTGATGTTCGTCGGCGGCGCGCTGGGCAGCGCGCTCGGCACGGCGGTCTATGATGCAGGCGGGTGGGCGGCGACCTGCGCGGTGCTGCTGGCGATGTCGGGCGCGGTCCTGAGCCTGGCCGTCCACGCCGAGCGGCGCAGGCGCCGGGTCGGCACCGCGGCGGGGTGATGGTGACCCCGGCGCGATTCGAACGCGCGGCCCTCAGATTAGGAATCTGATGCTCTATCCTGCTGAGCTACGGGGTCCCGGTCGCGTTCAATAGCAGCAGGACGTGACCAATCAATTGAGTTTATCGGGCGGGGCGACCGGCAGGGGCAGCGGGGCGACCGGGACGCCCTCCTCGATCAGCGCCTTAGCCTCGGCGAGACTGGTTTGCCCGTGGATCGGGGCCTCGTCGCGTTCGCCATAATACATCGCGCGCGCTTCCTCGGCGAACTTGTCGCCCACCCAGGTCGAACGCTTGAGCGCTTCGGCCTGCGCCCTGGCGAGCGCGGCGATCGCCTGCTGCACCTGCGGCGGCATCGGCATATTGGCCACGGGCCGCGGCGCTTCGGGCGGGAGCACCTCGGCGCGGGCGTTGCCCTTGGCCGGCACGGCCGGGGCCATCGGCGCCTTGCCGATCTGCGCGCTGCCGCATTGCGGGCAGGCGATGAGGTCGCGCGCCTTCTGGTCCTCGAAGTCGGCGGAGGAGCCGAACCAGCCCTCGAACCGGTGGCCGTCGGCGCAGGAGAGATCGAACACAATCATGACAGATCACGATTTGGGAATTTCACGGCGGTTGGCAAGAGCAGGCACCTGCGCGCGGACTTCGGCGATGCGCGCCAGGTCGATGTCGCAATAGGCCAGACCCGGCGCATCGCCCCCCATGTCGAGCAGCACCTCGCCCCAGGGATCGACCACCAGCGAATGGCCGTAGGTCTGCCGCCCATCCGCATGCGAGCCGACCTGCGCGGCAGCAATGACGAAAGCGCTCGCCTCGATCGCGCGGGCGCGCAGCAGCACGTGCCAATGGGCTTGCCCCGTCGGCACGGTGAAGGCGGCGGGCACCGCGATCGCATCGCAGCGGCGCTCGCCCAGTTCGCCGAACAGCGCGGGAAAGCGCAGATCGTAGCAGATCGTGAGGCCAAGCCGCCCGAGCGGCGTATCCGCCACCGTCACCACCTGCTGCCCCGGCGCATAGGCCGCGCTCTCGCGCCAGCTCTCGCCGGTGGCGAGTTCGACATCGAACATATGGATCTTGTCGTAGGTAACAGGCGCGCCGCCATCGGCACCGAAATAGTGGAAACGGTTGGCCCACTTGCCGCCCCACACCCCGACCGGCATCGAGCCGAGCGCGATGTCGATCCCCAGCTTGGCGGCGATCAGCGACAATTCGTCCTCGGCCCGCTGCGGGCCGTCACCCTCGATCCAGCGCCGCGCGCGCGCGCGATCACGGTCGAGCAGCAGCGACATTTCCGGGGTGAACAGCACCGCGGCGCCCGCCGCTGCCGCCTCTCGTGCCGCGTCCTCGATGGCGCACAGGTTCGCCTCGGGATCGATCCCCGAGCACATCTGCAACAGCGCGATTGTCGGCATCAGCCCGCCAGCAGCGCGTCGAGCTTGCCGGCCGCCTCGAGCGCGGCGAGATCGTCCGACCCGCCGACATGAACCTCGCCGATGAAGATCTGCGGCACGGTGCGCGCCATCGGTGCGCGGGCCAGCATTTCATCACGCCGGGGGCCGCCCATGGTGATGTCATGCTCGGTATAGGCCGCGCCCTTCTGGTCGAGCAGGCGCTTGGCGCGCACGCAGAAGGGGCAGGCGAACTTGGTGTAGATGTCGATCTGTGGAGCGGCCATGGCGTTCCTCTTGAAAGCGCAAATCGTGCAAACCAGATAGTGTGCGCCGCCGCATTCCGCCAGTCTCGGGGAATCCACCGGCGGCAGGCGGGTGCTGCATGAGGCAGGCCCGCGTCAGACCCAAATTGCTCATACAAGAGGATTTGCAACGATGTCGCGTTTCGATTTCACTCCCTACCGCCGCTCCACCGTGGGCTTTGATCGCCTGTTCGATCTGCTCGAGAACCAGGCGCGCCTCAACGCGGGCGACAATTATCCGCCGTTCAACATCTCGCGCAGCGGCGATGACAATTACCGCATCACCCTCGCAGTCGCCGGCTTCCGCCCGCAGGATATCGACATCACCGCGCAGCAGAACCTGCTGGTGGTGCAGGGCAGGAAGCGCGAGGAGGTGGCCGACGGCTCCGAAATGATCCACGTCGGCATCGCCAATCGCGGGTTCGAGCGCCGTTTCGAACTGGCCGATTTTGTCCGCGTCGAAAGCGCCGATCTGGCTGACGGCCTGCTCACCATCGATCTGGTGCGCGAAGTGCCCGAAGCGATGAAGCCCAAGAAGATCGCGATCAACGGCAGCCCCCGGCTCGCTGCGGTTCCGCTGAACGACGAGGACGAGGCGAGCGCCGCCTGATCCTTTCCTGTTCCGCTTCTGGATGGAGTGGCCAAAGGGGGCGGATCTCGCAATCCGCCCCCGCGGCTTTCGCCGCCTTGCCTGATCCTGTCCGTCCGGGTCGCAGAAGACGGACAAAATAGGGCAAGCCCTTGATCCTTCAGGCACTTCGCTCTGGCTCGGGATGGCCTCGACGTCGTCTCCGGGAGACGCTGTACAACCAGGCTGCGCGGCCCTTCCGAAGTCCTCTCGGTTTCCTCGCGTCTAATGCGGAAACGCAATCCCACGCAAGCGCAAACTTACCAACTTGTGAGGATCCGACAGTCGCACCCAAATCCTTGTAACAAAACGGTGCAGAGGGCGCTTTTGCTGCGCCATGGCAATGCGTGCCGACTACCTGTTTCGTGAGGTCGGCTCCCTAGACGAGTCGCGACTGTTCGAGCGCGGCGGCGATGAAGCCGGCGAACAGCGGGTGCGGATCGAAGGGCCGCGATTTCAGCTCGGGGTGGAACTGCACGCCCACGAACCAGGGATGATCGGGCCGCTCGACGATCTCGGGCAGCAAGCCGTCGGGGCTCATCCCGGCGAACACCAGCCCGTCCTTTTCCAGCGGGGCGATATAGGCCGCGTTGACCTCGTAGCGGTGGCGGTGGCGCTCGGAGATCAGTTCGGCCCCGCCATAGATGCGCGCGGTATGGCTGTTGGGGCTGAGCCTTGCCGGATAGGCGCCAAGCCGCATCGTGCCGCCCAGATCGCCCCCCGCCTCGCGCTGCTGCAGGCCTTCCTTGCTCATCCATTCGGTGATGATGCCCACCACCGGGGTGTCGGTCGGCCCGAACTCGGTCGAGGAGGCGTTGGCAAAGCCTGCCGCGCGGGCGCCTTCGATGCAGGCCATCTGCATGCCCAGGCATATGCCGAAAAAGGGCACGTCCCGCTCGCGGGCGAAGCGCACCGCGGCGATCTTGCCCTCGCTGCCGCGCTCGCCGAAGCCGCCGGGCACGAGAATGCCGTCCATCGGTTCGAGCGCCGAGACGATCTCGGATTCGTCGTCACCCTCGAAGATTTCGGCGTCGATCCACTTGATGTTGACTTTGACCCGGTTGGCGAGCCCGCCGTGGACCAGCGCCTCGTTGAGGCTCTTGTAGGCATCGGGCAGGCCGACATACTTGCCCACCACCGCGATGGTGACCTCGCCCTCGGGGTTGAAATAGCGGTCGGTCACGTCCTTCCACGCCGCAAGATCGGGCTCGGGTGCATCGGTGATGCCGAAACCGCGCAGCACTTCGCGGTCGAGCCCTTCCTCGTGATATTGCAAGGGCACCGAATAGATCGAGGGCGCATCCAGCGCCGGGATCACCGCTTCGGGCCGCACGTTGCAGAACTGCGCGATCTTGCGCCGGTCGCTGTCGGGGATCGGGTGCTCGGCGCGGCACAGCAGGACGTCGGGCTTGATCCCGAGGCTGGCGAGCTCGCGCACCGAGTGCTGCGTGGGCTTGGTCTTCAGCTCGCCCGCCGCCTTGATGTAGGGCACGAGCGTGACGTGGACAGAGAGCGTCTGCCACGGTTCGAGCTCGTTCCTGAGCTGGCGGATCGCTTCCATGAAAGGCAGCGATTCGATGTCGCCGACGGTGCCGCCGATCTCGCACAGGATGAAATCGTGGCCCTCGCTGTCGGCCAGCGCGAATTCCTTGATCGCGTCGGTGACGTGCGGGATCACCTGCACCGTGGCGCCGAGATAGTCGCCGCGGCGCTCGCGGGCGATGATGTCGCGATAGACGCGTCCGCTCGTGATGTTGTCGCTCTGGCGCGCCGAAACGCCGGTGAAACGCTCGTAATGGCCAAGGTCGAGATCGGTCTCGGCCCCGTCATCCGTGACGAACACCTCGCCGTGCTGATAGGGGCTCATCGTGCCCGGATCGACGTTGAGATAGGGATCGAACTTGCGGATGCGGACCTTGTAGCCACGCGCCTGCAAGAGCGCCGCCAGGGAGGCAGCCATGAGACCTTTGCCGAGCGAGGAGACCACGCCGCCGGTGATAAAAATGAACCGCGCCATGGGAGTCGGGCCTTAAGCAGCGAGAGGGATTCGGGGCAAGCGAATTGCGCGCGCCAAGGTGCCGCCATCCACAGGCGTGTGGCCGCAAGGCCGCGCCGCACCGGGGTGCGTGCGGCAACCGGAACCTATTCGGCGAGGGGATCGTCAGCCGGGGCCGCGGGCGCAGCGGGCGCTGCCGGCGCCGCTTCAGCGGGCGCGGCCGGATCGGCAAGCGGATCGATCGCCGGCGCTGCGGCAGGGGCATTGGTCCCGCGCTCGAGCGTCGAGGTGATCGTCCCGACACTGCTTTCGCGCACGGCCAGCGCGGCGAGCACGATCGAGAGCGAGACAAAGGCGATCGCCAGCCACTTGGTGGCGCGGGTGAGGAAATCCGCCGCCCCGCGCGCGCCGAACGCGCCCGACGGGTTGCCGCCGATCCCCAGACCGCCGCCTTCGGACCGCTGCATCAGCACCACGCCGACCAGCGCTGCGGCCACGAGGGCCTGGATCACGGTAAGGAAAATGAACAGCGACATGAACGAATCTCTTGTGCAGGGCGACGCGCGCCCGGTCTGTAACGTGGCCGCCATGTAGGCGGCCCGGGCGCGCATCGCAAGGGCGGGCGGCCCGCCTCCCGCACGCCCTGCCGGAAGGCTAGAGGTCGGACGGCTCGCCGGCGGCGAGGGCGATGCCCATGAAGCTGTCGGCGGTGAGGCTCGCCCCGCCGACCAGCGCCCCGCCGACCTCGGGCACGGCGAAGATCTCGGCGGCGTTTTCGGGCTTGACCGAGCCGCCGTAGAGGATGCGCACCGCCCCGCCCTGCTCGGCGCCGTAGAGATCGATCAGCAGCTTGCGGATCGCGGCGTGCATGTGGGCGATATCGGCGGGGGTGGCGGCGTTGCCGGTGCCGACCGCCCAGATCGGTTCATAGGCGACGGTGATGCGTTCGGCGACGTCACCCAGCGCGTCGGAAGGAAGCGGGAGCGAGGCCTTGAGCTGCTTCTTGACGAAGGCCACCGCACGCCCCGATTCGCGGGTCTGACCGCTTTCGCCGCAGCACATGATGATCCTGAGGCCCGCCGCCAGCGCCGCCTGGGCCTTCTGGCGCACCAGCGCATCGCTTTCGCCGTGGTTCTGCCGACGCTCGGAATGGCCGAGAATCACGAACTTGGCCCCGGCATCGGCAATCATCGTCGCGGAAATGTCGCCGGTGTGCGCACCGTCGGCCTGATGATGGCAGTCCTGCGCGCCGACCGAGATCTGTTCGGCCTCGCGGTGGATCGGGTGAATCAGGGTGAACGGCGGCGCGAGCGCGACCTCGACCTTCATGTGCCGCTGGGCCGCACGATCGATCGCGCGCGCTTCGGAAAGCATCGCCCGGGTGCCGTGCATCTTCCAGTTTCCGACGATATAGGGCCGGCGAGTCATGGTTTTTGTCCTGCACCTTGAGAGAGAAAAGACGATTCCCCAGCCGATTTACGGTCCGGGGGTTGGGTGCGCTAGCCGAGGAAGTCCACGCAGTCAAAACCACCCTTAAACTCGCAACAAAAGGCAGGGACACCTGTTGCCGCAGGGGCGCAGGGCCGATAAAGCGCCCTCGCGCCGATTGCGGTTTGCGGTTTGCGGCGTGCCGGGACGGCATCAAAGGTCCGGCGCAACGACATCATCCACCCTTAGGGTCACATCAGCAATGCTCACCTTCTTCCGTCGCTTCTTCCAGTCGAAAATCGGTCTGCCGATCTTCATCGCCTTTCTGGCGCTGATGGCGCTCGCCTTCGCGGCGGCCGACATTACCGGCATGACCTTCGGCGGCGTGTCGGGGGGCGACCGGGTGGCGGTGGTCGATGGCGAGCCGATCAGCTCCAGCGAATTGACCAGCGCGGCCAATTCCGCGCTCGAACAGGTACGCTCGCAGAACCCGACCCTGACCATGCCCGAATTCATCGAGACCGGCGCGCTCGATGAAGTGATGGACCAGCTGGTCGATCGTTTCGCGGTCGGCCGCTATGCCGAGAACTTCGGGCTGCGGGCGGGCGACAACCTGATCAACAGCGAGATCCTGCAAATCCAGGCCTTCCGCTCGCTGAGCGGCGAATTCGACGAACAGGTCTATCTTGCCGCGCTGCGCCAGCGCGGGCTCACCGACGCGGTGTTCCGCCGCGACCTCGCCAAGGGCCTGCTCGAAGACCAGCTGCTGCGCCCGGCGCTCGCCGCCCCGCAGATGCCCGAGAAGATCGCGCGCCGCTATGCCGCCTTGGTGCTCGAGCGGCGCCGGGGCGAAATCGCGCTGGTTCCCAGCGCCGCCTTCGCTCCCGCCACCGGCCCGACCGAGGCCCAGCTGACCGAATGGTACGGCCAGAACCGCACCCAGTTCATCCGCCCCGAGCGCCGCACCCTGCGCTTCGCGGTGTTCGGCGAAGACACGCTCAAGGTCGACGCGACCCCGACCGAGGCCGAGATCGCCGCGCGTTTCGAACGCGACGCCGATCAATACAAGGCGAGCGAACGGCGTGCGATCACCACCTTCGTGGTGCCGACCCAGGACGCGGCCAAGGCCCTCGCGGCGCGCATCCGCGGCGGCCTGTCGCTCGAGGCGGCGGCGCGCGAGGCCGGGTTCACCGCCTCGCCCAGCAAGCTGCGCGACCGCGAACAGACCTCCAATGCCACCAGCTTCGCCTTTGCCCAGAACGTCTTCAAGGCGGCCGAGGGCGGCGTGGTCGAACCGGCGCAGGGCACGCTCGGCTGGTATGTCGCGCGGGTCGACCAGATCGAGCGTATCCCGGCGCGCAGCCTTGCCGATGTGCGCGGCGCCATCGCCGAACAGCTGACCCGCGAGAAGCGCGCTGCCGCGACCGCCGATCTGGTCGCCGAGATCGAAGGCGAGATCGACGGCGGCACCGCGCTCGCCGAAGTCGCCAAGGCCTATGGCCTGACGGTCGAGACCACCCCGGCGCTGCTTGCCGACGGCCGGGCCTTCGGTCGCCCCGAAGCCCAGATTGTCCCCCAACTGGCCCCGGTGCTGGCAACCGCCTTCCAGATGGAAGAAAGCGAGCCGCAGCTCGCCGAAGTGGTGCCGGGCCAGCAGTTCGTGATCTTCGAGGTCGCGCG
>Ga0073934_10004822_pt1 | contig 21775 bp, 19 predicted proteins | sample LarsenN4metaG_FD_76834 | JGI IMG/M metagenome (GOLD analysis project Ga0073934, IMG submission 76834) | Hot spring sediment bacterial and archeal communities from British Columbia, Canada, to study Microbial Dark Matter (Phase II) - Larsen... ...
CTCCAGCACGTGCCGGAAAAACGCGGCAATGTCGTGGATGTCCAGATCCGGGGCGTCTTCCTGCGCGGCGATGACCAGATACTTCGCCAGCGAGAGCTGTCCCTGGCCGAGAATCGCGTTTGCGATCGTCAACAACTCTTGCGGCCGCCGCTCGGTCGCATAGGGCACGTACCGCTCGCTGCCCAAGGCGAGCAACAGCGGATGCACGCCCGCCGCGTCGACCGCGTGAACCGCCTTCACGCCACGAATGACGGTCGGAATGATCGGCCCCGTCAATTCGTGAATGATCGCTCCGAACGACGTGTCTTCCTGCGGCGGCCGGCCCACCACGGTGAACGGCCAAATGGCGTCCTTCCGATGGTAAACGTGCTCGACCCGCAGCACGGGGAAGTTGTGCCGAAGGCTGTAATAGCCCAAGTGATCGCCGAACGGGCCTTCCGGTTTCGTTTGCGTCGGATCGACGGTGCCGGTGATGCAAAAGTCCGCATCGGCCCAAAGGGGTAATCCGTTCGGCCGCGAAACCATGCGGATCGCCCGTTGTCCCAGGGCGGCGGCGAACAGCAGTTCGGACATCCCTTCCGGAAGAGGCATCACCGCGGCCAGCGTCATCGCCGGCGGTCCGCCCACAAAGATATTCACTTTCAGCGGTTCACCGCGCCGGATCGCCGCCGCGTGATGCACGCCGATCGAGCGATGAATCTGGTAATGCAGCCCGGCCTCACAATTGGGGACATAGTCGTTCCCTGCCAACTGCACGCGGTACATGCCCAGGTTCGAACGCGCGAAACCGGGATGTTCGGGATCCTCGGTGTACACGAGCGGCAGCGTGACGAACGGTCCGCCGTCGTCCGGCCAGCATTGCAGCCGCGGCAACTGGTCGAGCGTCGTTTCGTGCTCAAGCACCGGACCGCCGCGGACTCGGCGCACCCACATGGTCCACAACGTCCGCGGCACGCCGAGGTACCGCCACGGTTGTTTCATCAATCGCGCAGTATCGATTTTGAGTTCGATCAGCCGCCGCACTCCGTCGAGCGCGTCGCGAAACAGGAACCGCGTGCGCTCCAGCGTGCCGAACAGGTTGGACGCCATCCGAAACCGGCAGCCCTTCACACGGTTGAAGAGCAGGGCGGGCCCGCCGGCCTGATACACGCGGCGATGGATCTCCGCGGCTTCGAGATGGGGATCGATTTCAACATCAATCCGTACCAGTTGCCCGGTGCGTTCGAGATCAAGGAGGCAGTCGTGAAGGCTGCGGCAGGACATGGCGGGATTGTACGGGTTTTATTACACTATGGGCATGCTACGTTCGGTCGGCCCGTCATCGGGACGGCTCCGGTTCCCGCCCCATATTGCCCGCCTTGGAGGAGTGAAAATGAGAAGGCTGTCCACCGTACTGTTTGCAGGAGTGTGTGCCGTGGTTGCCGTCGCCCAGGCCGCCGACAAGCCGACCCCCGCCGTGTTGAACTTCAAGATGAAGTCGCTGGCCGGGAAGGATGTGGACCTGTCGCAGTACAACGGGAAAGTGGTGCTGATGGTGAACGTGGCCAGCCAGTGCGGCGCCACGCCGCAATACAAGCAACTGCAGGAGCTGCACGACAAGTACGCCGATAAGGGACTGGCGGTGCTGGGCTTTCCGTGCAACCAGTTCGGCAGCCAGGAGCCGGGCAGCGCGGAGGAGATCGCCACATTCTGCAAGGACAACTACGCGGTGACGTTCGATATGTTCGCGAAAATCGACGTCAACGGCGACAACGCCGCTCCGCTGTACAAGCTGCTCACGTCGAAAGAGACGGATCCCAAGTTCGCCGGCAACATCAAGTGGAACTTCGAGAAGTTTCTCATCGGCCGCGATGGGCAGATCGTGGCCCGCTTCGCCACCGGCGTGAAGCCCGATGCCCCGGAAGTCGTGAAGGCCATCGAAACGGAACTGGCGAAAAAGTGAAGCACACGCGGGGCACCGTCATAGCCGCACACATGAAGTGTGCGGCTATTCTTTTGGTGAGGGAGCACCTTTGCCGATGAACGTGTCGTTCTGGATCGCCGGACTCGTCGTCTGCGCGGGACACGCGAAGCTGCTGGCGATTGCCGAGAACTACGTGCACGGCTTCGCTCTGGGGCGTCCGCTGCTGCAGCGCATCCGGGCCGTGCACAACGTGCTCTTGTTCGGCATCCCCGCATGGGCGCTGTTAAGTTGCGGCAGTCTCGGATTCCAACGCACGTCTGTGGCATGGTGGCTGGAGCTTTCCGTCGGGTGGCAATTGTGGATGGCGTGGGGCGGAATGGGCGCCGTCGTGCTGGCCCTGTCGGCGGTGCGGTATTGGACGTATCACCCCCCTGCCTGTCAATCTGCGTACCAGTCGCGAGTGATCGACATCCAGGCTCGCGTGAACGAGTCGCTCGTCGGCACGGGCCGCGCCCGGTGGCTGGCGCTGCTACCGTGGAATGAGCAGTTCACGCTCGAAGTCAACGAAAAGACGTACCACTTGCCGCGATTACCGGCTGCGTGGGACGGGCTGTCGATTGTGCATTTCTCCGACCTGCACCTGCGCGGCTCGGTGACGCGGCGGTATTTCGAGGAGGTGATGGCGGAGGCAGTCGAACTTCGCGGCGACATCGTGGCCTTTACCGGCGACCTGCTCGACCATCCCAGTTGTCTGGAGTGGGTTCCTTCCACGCTGGGGCGCCTGTCGGCCCCCCTCGGTTGTTACTTCGTACTCGGCAACCACGACTGGTACCTGCCGGTGGTCAACGAAGTGCGCGAGCTGCTGCGGTCGCACGGATGGACCGACCTGGCCGGGCGCGTGATGGAGCTGAATCGCGACGGCGCAAGACTGATTCTCGCCGGCACGGAGTTGCCGTGGATGGGCGAAGCGCCGCCCGTGTCCGGGGTGCGTCCGAGTGTCTCGGACACCTTTTCGATCCTGCTCAGCCACGGTCCGGACCAGATCGATTGGGCCCGCAAGCACAACATCGAACTCATGCTCGCCGGTCACACGCACGGCGGACAGATCCGGCTGCCGATTTTGGGGCCGGTCTACTCGCCCAGCCGCTATTCGTGCCGGTATGCCTCGGGCGTCTTCTGGCGGTCGCCGACGCTGATGCACGTGACGCGCGGCATCTCCGGCCGCGAACCGATACGCTATCGCTGCCGCCCGGAACTGACGCGATTGGTGTTGAGAGTTGATGGTTGAGAGTCAGAAAAGAAGGAGATGCCGGTGAATCGCAACACTGTCGCACAGTCGATTTGTCTGACTCTCAACTCTTAACACTCAACCCTCAACCAATGAAGCACCCCCCGCTGTTCCGCAGTTTCCGCCATGCCTTCGACGGGCTGTGGCACACGCTGCGCACCCAGCGCAACATGCGGATTCATATCGCCGTCGCGGCGGCAGTCGTGGTCATGGGTTTGTGGCTGGAGCTCGACGCCCTGCGGTGGGCTGTGCTGGCGATCACCGTCGGCGCCGTCCTTGTAGGAGAAACGATCAACACCGCTGTGGAGGCGATCGTCGACCTGCTCTCGCCGCAGTTTCACGAACGGGCGAAAATTGCGAAAGACGTGTCCGCCGCGGCCGTGCTGCTGCTGGGCATCACGGCGGTCGCCGTCGGCCTGCTGATTCTGGGGCCGCCGCTGTGGGGGCGGTTCTTGCAATAGTCGCAGGCACACTCCGTGTGCCGTTATTCCGTGCACAATTCGACCCAGGAACGGCACACGGAGTGTGCCTGCTACGATTGTTCCGTCACAGCCCCAGCACGTCCGACATCGTGTACATTCCGGCCGGCTTGCCGACGAGAAACTTCGCGGCGACGAGCGCTCCGAGCGCATAGCTGTCGCGCGACTGGCCGCGGACGGTGATCTCCAACGTCTCGCCGATTAAGCCGAACACGATGGTGTGCTCACCCACGTTGTCGCCGACGCGCAGGGCATGGTAGCCGATCTCATGGCGGGGGCGCTGGCCCATCTCACCATGCCGGCCGTGCGTGTGCTGCGTCTGGCCCATCTCGCGAGCGATGATTTCGCCAAACTTCAGGGCGGTGCCGCTCGGTGCATCGACCTTGAAGCGGTGATGCCGCTCGATGATCTCGACGTCCACGCCCTGCGGATGCTGTTTGAGCACGCGGCCGGCTTCGGCAACCAGCTTCATCGCCAGGTTGACGGCGAAGCTCATGCTGGGAGCCATCAAAATCGGCGTCACCTGGGCCGCGGACTGCACTGCCTCGCGCTGCGCGGGATTCAAACCGGTGGTGGCAATGACCAGCGGAATGCGCCGCTCCTCACAGACCTTCACAATCTCCACGCAGGCCTCAGGCACGGAGAAATCGACGATGACGTCGACCCGCTGTTCCAGATGCTGTGTGATCGGCACACCGAGCCTGCCCACGCCTGCCACTTCTCCGACGTCCTCGCCCAGCCGCGGACACTTGTGGGACTCGTACGCGCCGACGAGCTGCAGCGCCTTGTCTTGCGCGGCGAGCGCGATCACGCGCTGCCCCATGCGCCCCGCCGCGCCGTGCATGCCCCAGTGGATGACATCGGACATCGTTATCTCCCCGGAAGCCCAGGGATAGCCATCCCTGGGTCTCTTCTCATTGTGCATCGCGATGTACGGTCTCCGGCGAGAACGCCGGCACACATACCGCGATGTACTCCGCACCGTCCACACCAGGCGTGCTGTAACGGACCCACTCCCCGGCATGCGCGATCACCGCCTGCCCCGCGACGACGTCGCGCACGCCGCTCTCCGATTCCACCCGCAAACAACCGCGCAGCACCACGGTGTACTCGTCGAACTCCGGCCGCTGACCTGGCTCCATCCATCCCGCGGGACTCTGCATATGGGCCACACTCAGTGCCGCCGTCTGCGAGTTGACGCGGCCGATATACTCGCGGATGAGTTTCGGCTTGTTCCCCGCCGCGGTGATGTGCGTCGCTGAGGCAATCAAGGTAGGCATGAGGTCTGGTTGTCCGGAAGCGCGCGGTCCAATTCCACGATCACGTCGGGATTATCTTCGATCGCTCGCCGCGCCCGCAACGCCACGATTACGCTCTCCGTTCGCAGGCGTCCCAGCGCCCACACGACAGCGCCACGGACGACGGGATCAGCATCGTCCAACGACTCGATGAGCGCCGGCGCGGCTGCTGCATCGCCGCGGTTGCCCAGCACAATCGCCGCGTTCCGCCGCAGACCACTCCAGCCCGGCCGGCTTAACGCGGAATCGCGAAACCGCACGCCAAACTCCGCCTCGGTCATCCGCAGGATTGAGATTGGATCGGCAGGGGCGAGATCTGCTTGAGGCTGGAACACGGGATCGCTCGACCGCGGCGACTTCCGGTTCCACGGACACACGTCCTGGCACAAATCGCAGCCAAACAGCCATTCCCCCACGCCCTCGCGCAGCTCGACCGGCATTGGGCCTTTCGTTTCGATCGTCAGATACGAAATGCACCGTCGCGCATCGAGCAGGTAAGGCTCCGGGAACGCATCGGTGGGACAGACTTCCAGACACCGCGTGCACGTGCCGCAGTGCGACGACTCGTGCGGTCCGTCCGGCTCGAGTTCGACATCGGTGAGCAGTGCTCCGAGAAACAAAAAGCTGCCGGCTCGCCTGTTCAGCAACATCGTGTTCTTGCCGAACCAGCCCATCCCCGCCAGCCGGGCGAAATCGCGTTCGAGCAGCGGCGCGGTATCGACGACGCAGCGCGTGCGGCAGCCCGGCGCCTCTTCGTGCAGCCAATCGGCCAGCTTCTGAAGCCGCTCCTTCAGCACCCCGTGATAATCGGCCGCACCCCACGCGTATCGTGCAACACGGCCTTCGTTCGCACCGCATGCGGGCGGATCGACGGTCTTGTAGTTGACGGCCACCATCACCACGCTGCGCACGCCCTGCAAAACATGCTCCGGATGGGCATACGCCGCCTCCCGCCGCGGCAGATAGTGCATCTCCCCCGCAAAGCCGCGCTCGAGCCATTCCGTCAAGTGCGACAAACTTCCCGGCGTGATCGCGGGGGCAATCCCAACGAGATCGAAACCGATGTCACGCCCATACGACTTAAGTTCAGAAGCGATTCGCGTAATATCCATTCCTGGGGGCATGGGTGCAAGTGTTCACTTCTGTTGCCGCGGCAATTGACCATTCGCTTGCTTGAAATCTCGGAGAACGGTAGCGTGCCGTTCATTCCGACTCGCGCCGCGGTGCGCGCGTCGACTGTTCAATCAGCCTTTTGTGGGTTTGAGCGATCCAATGTTGTACGCAGCTTTCATCACAGATTCATGCCCACCGGCACTGTGCGGGTGGGCAAAACCGATGTTCGGTCGGAGGATCTCACTTCCTCCGCCCCAACCAGAAAGGTGTTGTATGGCGCAACGAGAAAGGTCGAGTTATCACGGCTGTAATTTGAGAGTGGCCCGTAAGATTTGGAAGAAGCTCGGTGGCTCAGTGAATGACAAGCGTGGAACAGGCGAGGAGGTCTACTGTCATCCGAATGTTCCTGTCTCAATCGTCGTGGACAAGCGACGCAAGGATTCACCAAGAGTGCTGACCATCTGGATAAACGACCTAATAGCCCGAAACGAAGCGTAGTCGGTTAGCCGAATTGCAAATGGCCTTGGATGTCCTCCGAGGCCATTTTTATGCGCATGACTTCCTCTCACGAGTTCAGACTACTCCAAATAGGTCGTTTTCCCCGCCGCTTTGACGTATTCGCCCACCAGCTTGGCGGCTTCCTCGGACGTCAGCCTGCCTGACTGCACCTGTGCGGCCAGCTTCTGGCGGAAGGCCTCCTGCAGCCGGATCGCGTCGTACCGGGCGAACGCTGTCATGTCGTGGATGCGGCTGCCTTCGATGATTTTTGTCACGTGGTACAGCCCGTCGGAACCGATCACCACGTGGGCCTCGTCCGGCAGGCCGAACAGGTTGTGGTAGCTGCCCATCACCTCCTGGTACGCCCCCACAAGAAAAATCGCGAGATAATACGGCTCCCCTTCGCGGAACTTGGGCAGCTCCAGCGTTTGCTTCTCTTCTTTCAAATCCACGAAGTGGTCGATCTTGCCGTCGGAGTCGCACGTTACGTCCACAAACGTCGCAAAATCGTCAGCCTTTTCGTCCAACCGGTGCAGCGGCACGACGGGAAACAGTTGCTGCATGGCCCAGCTATCCGGCGCGGAGCGGAACAGCGAGAAGTTGCACAGATACTTGGCCGCCAGGATTCGTTTCAGGTCCTCGAACTCCTCTTTGGGAAAGCGTTCCTCTTCCGATTCCCGCAGCGCCCTGTCGCAAGTTTCCCAGAACAGCACTTCCCCTTTGGCGCGGTCTTCGAGGCTGATGAGGCCCAGGTTGAACTGCGTGTGCAGCTCGTCCTTGTGCTCCAGGGCATCGTGATAGTATTCGACGTAGTTCTTGCCATTGATTCCGTCGCACAGCTCCTTCAGCTCGATGATCACCTGCGGGTCGTCGTCGTCGATGGTGACTTCCGGCTCGTCGTCGGCGAAGGTCTCGATCTCGTCGCGGATGGAAGTGATGAACACGCTGTGGAAGGCGGTCATCATGCGGCCGCTCTCGGTGACGAGGTGCGGGTGCGGCACATCCTCCTCTTCGCAGACGTTCTTGATGACGTACACCACGTCGTTCGCGAACTCCTGCACGGTGTAGTTCATCGACGACTCGGTGCGGGTCTTGCTGCCGTCGTAGTCCACGCCCAGCCCTCCGCCGATGTCGAGGTACTCGATTTCGAGCCCGCTCTTTCGCAGCTTGGCATACACGCGGGCGGCTTCTTTCATTGCGTTTTTCACGCGCTTGATGTCGGTAATCTGCGAGCCGATGTGGAAGTGCAGCAGCTTCAGTCGATGCTCGAGCTTCGCATCTTTGAGCAGGCGAATGCACTGCAAGATTTCGGACGTGGTGAGGCCGAACTTGGCCGCTTCGCCGCCGGACGACGCCCATTTGCCGGAGCCGCGCGAGTACAGCTTGGCCCGCAGGCCGATCCAAGGCGTCACTCCGCTGCGTTGGCACTCCTTCACGAGCATTTTCAATTCGTTGAGCTTCTCGATCACCACGACCACGCGCTTGCCCGCCTGCGTCCCCAACCCCGCCAGCTTCATGAAGGCCTCATCTTTGAAGCCGTTGCAGATCAACAGCGATTCCGGCGTCTGGTCCATGGCGATCGCAGCGTACAGCTCGGGCTTGGAGCCGCATTCGAGACCCACCCGGCAGCGCGCGCTGTCGCGCAGGAATTCCTCCACCACTTCGCGGCGCGGATTCACCTTCATGGGGAACACGGGGAAGTGCCGGCCGGCGTAGCGAAACTGTTCCATCGCCTGGACATACGCCTGGCTGAGCTTGCGAAGCTGGCTGGTGAGGATCTGCGGGAAGCGGATGAGCAGCGGGGTCTGCAGTCGACGCTGCGTGACGAGGGAGTCCACCAGCTCCTTCAGATCGACAAACCGCGGATCGCCGGCGGAAGGCCGCGCGAGCAACCGTCCGCGCGGGCCGATTTCAAAGTACCCGGCGGACCAGTTTTCGATGCAATAGATCTGTTGCGCCCGCTGCAGCGTGTCGTCGCGCATGAATGAGATTCCGATACGTGATGGGGATCCGGTGTCAGGCAAGTCAGGACAAGAGGCGAGAGGTTAGAGTCAAGAGGAACATCCTCCTCTGAACTCGACTTCTTAACCACTTGCCACTTGCCACTTGTCTCGTGCCTGACACCTGACTCCTCGCGCCTGACGCCGATTCCTCTGGCAATTTCTGATCCGGGCGCCCATGATAGCAGGTAGCGGCCAGCCAGCCTGCGACTGCGAAGTTTCAGGCGGGTTGGCTCTGCGCTTATTGGATGTAGCCGTAGTAGCCGTAGGGTGGGACGAGTCCGCGAGTCCCACCGATTCGATCCCTGGCGTTGGTGGGACTCGAAGACTCGTCCCACCCTACATTGATTCCCGGTTTCATCGACGAGGACTGTTGTGTCCGAAACGAATGCAGGCGTCCCCACTCCGAAGCCGGGCGTCGGAAAGCTTTCGGACCGCGTGCAGTCACTGCGCCTGCCTCCCCCGCAACGCAGCAGCGGTTCGGCAAGGTTCGCGTGGTTTCTGGCGATTCTCTTCGGCGGGTTGTCGGGCTTTCTCGCGCTCGGTGGTACGTTGCCGTTTGTGCCGCGCGTCTTCGCCCCCCCATCGGCCGAACAACCGAACAGCGCTTCGGACCATGCCGCCGCCACCCAGGCGGTCTCTCCAACGCGCACGGCGGCAGCGCAGACTCCGAAGGTGGAGATCGCCCTGGAATCCAAGGGCTGGGTCATTCCCGAGCAGCAGATCCTCGTCAGCCCGCAGGTGAGCGGCCGTGTGATTGAGCTCAATTTCGAGGCCGGCCAGCGTGTGAACGAAGGGGACGTGCTCGCCGTGCTCGACAGCACGGAATACAAGGCCGATTACGAGCGCGTTCTCGCTGAAGTGGAAGCCGCCCGGCAGCGGATGATCGAGGCCAAAGAAGGCAACCGGCCCGACGAGATCCGCCAGGCGAAAGCCGAACTGGAAGAGGCCAAAACGCAGTTGGAGCAGGCCGAACGGCTGCTGAAGCGCCGCCAGGAACTGTTCGAGCAGCGGATCCTGACCGCCGCCGAACTGGAGGACGCCCAGAGCCAGTTCGACGCCCTGCGCGCCCGCGTCGACAAGCTGAGCGCGATGACGCAACTCATGATCGACGGCCCGCGCTCCGAACGAAAGCGGATGGCAGAGGCGGAACTGCGGCGATCCGACGCCGAGCTCGTCCGCGCCAAATGGCGGCTCGATAACTGCGTGGTCACCGCCCCAATCACCGGCACCATCCTCAAAAAAAACGCCGAGCTGGGCAATCTGGTGAACCCCATCGCATTCAACGGGTCATTCAGCTTGTGCGACATGGCCGATTTGTCGAAACTGGAGGTGGAGCTGTCGATCGCCGAGCGCGATATCGCCAAGGTGTTCAAGCACCAGCGGTGTAAAGTGCGGCCGGAAGCATTTCCGGAACGTGTGTACGAAGGCTACGTGTCGCGGTTGATGCCGATCGCCGACCGGGCGAAGTCGGCGGTGCCGGTGCGCGTGCGGCTGACGGTGCCGCCCGAAGAAGAGGGGGTCTATCTGAAGCCCGAAATGGGGGCCAACGTGACGTTTTTCACCGACCGGGTGGACCCTTCCGCATGGCCACTACCAGCGACATCGGCCCCGCTGAGCGCGGAGGCGGCAGGGCGGTAAGAGGTCCTGCCACAACCGATCGAGAAGCCCGGCATGTCAGAAAATGCCGGGCTTCTGCATTCGTCTCGTGGAGACCCAAGGTCGGATATCAGAAGGAGTGAGACCATGAGAACGGCGCTGATTGCAATTCTGGCGGCACTGACCTCGCTGTCGATGCTGGCGGCAGCCGAGCACACCAAGGAGTCACTCGAATCGGTGAAGCAGAAGGTCACCGAGAAGCAGGCGGTGCTGGTCGACGTCCGCGAGCAATCGGAATGGGATGCCGGCCACTTGCGCGACGCGCAGTTGTTGACGCTGAGCCGCCTGCGCAAAGGCGTGCCCGAGGAGGAATTGGCCAAGCTGCTGCCCAAGGACAAGCCGATCTACCTGCACTGCAAGGCGGGAGCGCGGTGCCTGCTGGCGGGCGAGATCCTGGAGAAGGCGGGGTACGAAGTGCGTCCGTTGCGGCCAGGATACGAAGACCTGCTGAAGGCCGGGTTTCCCAAGGCGTCGAAGTAGTTTGGACGGCTATTTTTCACCGGCGAAGGATGCGGCGGGACCGTTGCTGGCGCCCTGAGACGGCGGCTTGACTTCGCTGCTCTTGGCGCTGGCCGTTGGGCGGCTCTTCGACAGCCAGTCGTCCATCGCCTGCACCTGAGGGGCAGTGATGGCTTGCTCGTTAATCACCGCGTTCACCACGGGCAGAATCAGGTCGTACGCTGGCTTGGCCGCGCTCGACGCCGCCGGATTGTACAACAACCCCGCGCGAAGCTTCTTCGTGGCGTCTTTCTCTGACGCGTCGATCGACTGGAACGCCAGGTAGAGCTTGAAGAAGCACATCTCCCACTGGGGCGCCTTGGGCTGCTGCTGCGCCGCCTTGGACATCTCGCTGGCGAATTGCACCAAGTCTTGTAACAGACTGGAAATGTTGACTTGGGGATCGAGGGCGACGCGTCCCAGGGCGCGGGCGGCTTCGGCCCGAACGTGCCAGTGCCGCTTCGGATCGCGCAGAATGCCCGTCAACTCGTTCACCACGGTGGGCTTGCGCGTCTCGAGGTCGAGCGGAGCGTCGATCGTCGACAGCAACTCCACCAGCCGCATCTGATACCAGAAGTGGTGGTCGGTCTTCGCCACCTCGGCCAGCACGTCTTTGGCGGTCTCGAACCGCTTGTTGGCCGGCATGTCGCCGTAGCGGATGAGCCGGATCATGCTCCGCGCCGCCGCAATCTTCACCGCCGTCGGTTGCTCCGCATCGCGCAGCACCTTCCGCAGCGGCTCCACCGCGGGGATGTACGTCTCAAACTTCCATTTCTTCTGCTCGTCTGCAGGCACCAGGAACAGCTCTCCCAGGAGCGTTGCCGCATGCACGCGGACGTAGAAGTTGTTTTGCAGCAGCGGCTCGGTTTCCTTAATGATCTCGTCGTTCACCCAGGCGCAAAACGTCTTGAGCTGGTCGATTTTCTGGAGCTGAATTCCAGCATCTCTCATGTCGCGAACGGTGAGGTCTTCTCGCTTCTCGTGCAGCACCTGCTGGTTCTTCTTCACCGTCATGGTGGCAATGCGAAACTTGATGCCGTTGGTGATCAGCGCCTTGGCGGCCGGAGTCAGCTCGCCGTTGCGCAGAGCAGTCCTGTATTTGGAGAGGTCTTTGGCCCACTTCGCGAGCGTGTCATCGCTGACGAGTTGCTGGTCCAGCAACATGAGCTCGGGCACTTCCTTCTTCGGCTCGAAGCCGAGGGGAATGCCTGTTTGCGAGTCGACCGGCACCGGAGCAGTCGCGACGGGGGGTGGAGCGGCCTTCTTGGGCGGAGGGGCGGCCTTCTTGGAACCAGCGCCGCCGCCGTGACCGCCCGGTGGACCTGGGGGCGCGCCCTTGGGCTGCGCCGATAGGATGTCGCATGTCCCCCAAGCGACGAGGATGCCCACGGACAACGTGAAAATGCCGCAACGGGGGGTCAGCCTCGCTCCGGACGGCCGCCAGGTCGAAACGTATCGCACAAAGCCGTCCTTATGAGGGACGCCGAAACGGCAGGGGAACCACGGCAAACGAAGGGACAGCCGGCGCTCATCCCGGCCGCTGGCGTAAGTGTACCATAGCCTTCCACCCCGATGCTATCAGTTCTCCGGCGAAAGTCGAGCGTGGGCAGAGAGGTGTCAGGCGTCAGGAAACAGGAAAGAAGGGAAGAGGAAGAAGTCGCGGGGCGACGTCCCGGTGAATTTCTGGAAGGGACGCTCGGTCCGGGCAGAAGTTCCCGCATCCGCCACAACTCAGGTCCGTTCGCCAATTGTGATAAACTCGTTAAGGCCGCTGCCATGCAACCCGGGGCAATGTTTCCCCAAGCATTCTGACTGTCCTGCCTGACACCTGACACCTTCATGACCCTCCTCTTCCGCGACCCGCTGTTCCAGCGCCATCGCACAGGGCCGCACCCGGAGTCGCCGGCGCGGCTGGGGGCCATCGACAACCTGCTGGACGCCCGCGGGTTGCCGGAACGCTGTCGCACCGGGACGATTCGTGCCGCCGGCATGGACGAACTCGTCCGCCTGCACGATCGGCGCTACGTGGAGGCCGTGCGCGAATTCTGTGAAGCGGGAGGCGGCCGCATTGAAGCGGACACCGTCGCGTTCCCGGAATCGTGGAACGTCGCCCTGCACGCGGTTGGTACGGCCTTTCAGGCCGTGGATGGCGTGCTCGCCGGCGACGACCGCACCGCCTTATGCCTGGTGCGCCCGCCCGGACATCACGCGCTGCCGACTGCGGCGATGGGTTTCTGCCTGTTCAACAATGTGGCCCTCGCCGCCGAGCATGCACTCCGCGTTCACGACCTCGAACGCGTGCTCATCGTCGACTGGGACGTGCACCACGGCAACGGCACGCAAGACGTCTTCTACTCCCGCGACGACGTGTCCTTCTTCTCCGCGCACCGCTTCCCGTTCTATCCCGGCACCGGCCGTCGCGACGAAACCGGCGCCGGCCGGGGTGTGGGAACGAAGTTCAACCTGCCGGTGGCGTTCGGCACACCCCGGAGGGAGTACCTTGCACAATTCGAGTCGATGCTCCGCGATGCCGCCTCCCGCGCAAAGCCGCAGCTTGTCCTTCTGAGCGCCGGCTTCGACGCTCACGCGAAAGACCCCATCGGCTCGCTCGGCCTCGAAACGGAAGACTTCGAGACCCTCACCAGGATGGTGCACGGGGTGGCCAACGAATACTGCGAAGGTCGCCTGGTGAGCCTGCTCGAAGGGGGTTACGACGTGAACGCCCTCGCGGAGTGCGTCGCAATTCATCTGGAGACGTTGCTATCCGCCTCTGAGCCTTGACACGACAGCGCACAATACGTGTCCGGTCTCCTCGCCCCCGTCTGCGGGGGAGAGGGCCAGGGAGAGGGGGTGAAGTGGGCAACGCGCTCGATCCATCGATTGTGGCAAAACATGATTCTCGTTCCCGGGCTCCGCCTGGGAACGCACGGGCTTTGCAGGCTCTGCCTGAACTTGGTGATCGAGACGTGCAAGGCAGAGCCTCTTGGCGGCGCGTTCCCATTGACCTCACTTCGGTCCTGCCGCATAATCCGCACCGTTCCCCAGACGCACAGCGAAAGGATTCGCTCGTTGGTCGCATTGGCAAGGAGGCCATTCGATGACCCAGACGGAACTGCGCGAGGTCGGCTTTCGCTGGACGAAGCCGACGTGGGAACGGACCGCGGACCGCTCGTGGGTGCTGATTGTTCCCAGCAGCATGTTGAAAGAATGCGAGTGCGGCCGCTGTACCGACCCGCAATTCGACTGCTGCCAAAGGCTCTATGAAGTCTACGAATTCGACGGCTCGTGGTTCGACCAACTGCACGAAGCCCAGGTCGTGCGCCTGTTCCGCAATCCGCGCTGGCGCAACGAGCTGCGGCCGACGCTGAGGTAAGAGGTGTCAGGTGTCAGGTGTCAGGTAAGATGGGAGGCGGCTCTTTCTGTCTTTGCTGATACCTGATACCTGATGCCTGATACCTGATGCCTGACACCTCTCCTCAGTTGCTTGCCATCGTTCTTACCTTCGATCAACTGCCGTGCGCGGCGCTGGGCTGCTACGGCAACGAGTGGATCGACACGCCGCACTTCAACCGCCTGGCTGCGAACGGCTTCGTGTTCGATGCCCACGTGGCGCGGTCGATTGAAGGCAACATCTGGCTGAACGAACCGGCCGACTGGTGGAGCGCGCTAACAGGCACGGATGTCCATCCCCTGCAGATTCGCGAGGTAAACTCGCCATTCCCCTGGGACCGCGCAGAGTGGGCAAACGTCGTGTGTGTGGAGGGACGCGATGGCCGCGACGCGCCGCCGCGCGAGTGGCCCTTTGCGGCGCTGTTGCGCGCGGGGAGCGACTGGCTCGCTCGCACGGCGGAAAAGCATCCACGCCGGCTGCTGTGGCTGCACTCGGCCGGCGTGCCGTCGCATTGCGAGGTGCCGACCGAGGTCGAGTCGCTCTACGTCGATGAGTTTGCGGATCGTGGCGTGGCCTGGTCTGAGTTATCCGAGGAACAGCGATCGCGTCATCCCGCGGTCCAGGCGGCGTATGTGTCGTGCCTCGATCACATTCTCGGCGAGTTTCTCGAGACGCTGACCGGGCAGCCGCTGCTGATCGCGATCGCGGCCTTGCACGGCGGGTACTGGCAAACCATTCCACGGCGCTGCGACTTGCCGCGCAGGAAGGAAGCGCAATGGCTGCGCTCGCCGGCCATCTGGTGCCTGTTCGACGCCGCGCGAGCAATTCTTCCCGGGCGCTCGCCCGCCCTGGTGCAGCCGATGGATCTTGGACCAACGCTGTTGGAATGGTTCGAGCCATCGCTCCGGGATTCCGGCCCGGGACTCAGCCTGTGGCCGATCTTTGAAGGAACGGCGCCTCGCGTTCGCGAGGCTGCGCTCATCGACGGCGGCGTCTTGTGGACCGAGCACGATGTGACGGTGCTGACGGAACCGTCACTGGACCCGGCGACAATCCGCCGCTTCCTGTGGCCCGAAGACCTGTGGCAGGTAAACGACGTGGCGCCGCTGACGCCAGACGTGGTGGCCGAGCGCGTCGCGTGGCTGCATGAGCATGGCAAGACACCGGCGTGCGGCGGCGTCACTGGCGAAACTTCGGGTTCGTAGGGCGGATTGGAAATCTGTCCTACCCGAAGTTGGCCCTCCGAATAGCGCGCAACCCCGCACGTAGGGCAGGAGCTCCAAGTCGGCCCGGGACGCCGGGCCAGGTTTTCCGTCTCCTCGAACCCCGATGGGTCGACCCGATATGTCCGTGTTCGATACGGGAACGAAGCGTTCCCCCGGCGGTCTGACGATCGCCGGGGGGCGCCTTCCCCGTGAAAGACAGCCCGCAACGCCGTTCCACATCGACGACTTCTCTGGCTGAGCGACATCTTCCGCTGAGTCATCTTCCGGCCGCGCGTTCGCTGCGCACAGACGATGATTCTCTGCGCGCGGCTTGAGTCGCGCGCTCCAAGCGAACACAATCACCCGCGTGTCCGCCGACGCGCCACCTACCGACACGCTCTCCGGTTCTCGCCTCCCCCTTCGTTGGATTGTCGCGGCGATCGTCGCGTTGGCTGTTGCAGCAGTATATTGGCAGTTTCGCGAACGCCTCGATCCGGCATTGCTTGCCGACCATGAATCGTCGCTGCGAGCCTGGATTGACGAGCGCCCCGTCACGGCGCTGGCAATGGCCTTCGCGGTGTACGTCGCCTTCACGGCACTGTCGCTCCCGGGAGCGGCGCCGATGTCGATGGTCTGCGGCTGGCTGTTCGGGTTCTGGCGGGCGACGGTGGTGGTCAGCTTCGCCTCCACAACCGGAGCAACACTCGCGTTCCTGTTGAGCCGGTACCTCTTTCGCGAGGCCTTGCAGCAGCGCTTCGGGCCGCGGCTGCAGAAGTTCAACGAAGCGCTGCACCGCGAAGGGGCGTTCTACCTGTTCGCGCTGCGATTGACACCGGCCGTTCCATATTTTGCGGTGAACCTCGGGATGGGCCTGACGCCGATGCGAACGCGGACGTTCTGGTGGGTGTCGCAACTGGGCATGCTGCCGGCGACGCTGGTGTTCGTGGGGGCGGGGGCGGCGGTCCCAAGTTTGAAAGACGTCATCCAGCGCGGACCGTCGGCGATTGTTTCGCCCCAACTGCTGGTCGCGCTGGCGTGCCTGGGTCTGTTCCCGCTGGCGGTACGCCGCGTCATGTCGTGGTGGCGCTCGCGCCCCGTTTAGCCGCGACCCGAAGGGGAGCGCTCCGCATCCACTTCAATACGCGCTCCCCTTCGGGTCGCGGCTAAACGGGGCATCCGTTACAATCCCGCGCTTTCCACGAGAAAGGAGTCGTTGCCGTGCGCTGGTCGCAGACGTTCATTCCGACGATGAAGGAAGTCCCCTCCGATGCCGAGATTCCCAGCCATCAACTGATGCTGCGGGCCGGTCTCATTCGACAGTTGATGGCCGGGGCGTATACGTATTTGCCGCTGGGATATCGCGCACTGCGAAAGGCCGAGGCGATCGTTCGCGAGGAGATGGACGCCGCCGGCGCCGTCGAGCTGTTCATGCCGGCGCTGCAACCCATCGATTTGTTCGAGCGCACGGGCCGCAAGGAAGCGTTCGGCAACGTGCTGATCAACTTCCACGTCCGCCGCGGCGACAAGCAGGTGCATCTGGCCCTTGGTCCCACGCACGAAGAAGTCGTCACGGATCTGGTGGCCCGTCACATCAGCAGCTACCGCCAGTTGCCGCTCACGCTGTATCAAATTCAGACCAAGTTCCGCAACGAGGAGCGGCCTCGGTTCGGCGTGCTGAGGACGAGCGAGTTCCTGATGAAGGATGCCTACAGCTTCCACACGTCGGTGGAGTCGCTGAACGAGACCTATCAAAAGATGTACCGGGCGTACTGCCGGATCTTCGCGCGCTGCGGACTCGATTACTTGCCGGTGGAAGCGGAGAGCGGCCCCATCGGCGGCGATGCCTCGCATGAGTTCATGATTCCCGCAGCCAATGGCGAAGACTCCATCGTCCACTGCAAAACGTCGGGCTACGCGGCAAACCTTGAACGCGCCGAGACCGGCCGCAAATCGCCGGAGATTAAGACGTCATCCAACGCAGCGCCGCTGGCCAAGGTCGCGACACCCAACGCCGGCAGCATCGAAGCGGTTTGCAAAATGCTGAAGTGCAAGCCCGAGCAGATGATCAAGACGCTGATCTATCTGGCGGATGAAAAACCGGTCGCGGTGCTGATCCGCGGCGATCATGAAGCGAATGAAAACAAGATTCGCCGCGCGCTGGGTGCGTCGAAAGTGGACCTCGCAGACACCGGCACCATCTTTCAGGTCACCGGAGCGCCGGTCGGCTTCGCCGGCCCCGTCGGCATCAAGTGCCCCGTCGTTGCCGATCACGACGTGCCCGCCATCGCGAACGCCGTCACCGGCGCCAACGAGGCCGACATGCACCTCACCGGCGTGAACGTCGGCCGCGACTACCAGCTCGACACCACGCACGACCTCCGCAATGCCGTCGCCGGCGACCCCAGTCCCCGCGGCGAGGGCACGCTCGAGTTGGTGAAGGGGATCGAGGTCGGCCACGTGTTCAAGCTCGGCACGAAGTATTCGGTCTCGCTGGGCGCCCTGTTCGACGACGAAAAAGAGTTCCGGCAGCCGATCATCATGGGCTGCTACGGCATCGGCGTGAACCGCATCATCGCCGGCCTCGCCGAAACCAGGCACGACGAAAACGGCCTCATTTTCCCACTGGCGGTCGCGCCATATTCCGTCATTATCGATCCGCTCGGTGTCGCCGAAGCGGACGTGAGGAAGGCGACCGAAACAATCTACAACCAACTGCAAGCCGCCGGCGTCGATGTGCTTCTCGACGACCGCGACCAGCGCCCCGGCGTGAAGTTCAAGGACGCCGACCTCATCGGCATCCCGCTCCGCGTGGTGATCGGCGGCAAGGGGCTGAAGGAGGGCGTGGTCGAAATCAAGTGGCGCTGGTCGAAAGACGCCGACAAGATCCCGCTCGCAAGCGCGGTGCCAGTAATTCTGGAACGCCTGGCCGCACGGCGCGCCGAGGAAAACGCCCGCGCGCCGGCGTAGGGCGGCACTCTGGCCTCGACGTCGAACCTGCTCGCAATTACACCACGCCACTTTCGTTGCGGAAGTTGTTCGCGGCGACATCAAGCGGGTGTGATCTTGCAGCCAACCGTCTGCTGCTGGCTCATGATTTTCCTGATCGCGGAGGCGCTGTCGCCCGAGGCGCGATCGGGCGAAGTCGACCAGGTTCGGTCAACAGTCCGAACAGAACGGAGCGAGGCGTCGAACGAGAGCACAAAACGCCCCGAATCCCGGAAGAAAGACAAGCGTCGGCGCCGCGACTGGGAGTATTACGAACCGGATGAAGCCCCCCCCGGCCTCTTCGCGACGCTTTTCAACAACGGCGTCGTCGCAGTCGGAGGACATTCAGTTTCGGGCCGGCTTGGGAGTGAACTGGCTGTCCGACAGCATCGGAGCGGTGTTTGGGTTCAACTTCACGTACGGCCTCGATTACTTTCCGCGCAAGCCGTGGGTGTTCTCCACAAGCTTCGACCTCGGCACGTTGGGAGAGGCCGGGCTATTCCACAACCAGACCACGGTCGGCGTCGTAGTGCGGCGATTCGAAGTCTTCACCGGTTTCGACTATTACCACATTGGCGACGGGGAACTGTCGGGGTGGATTTCAGGCCTGCGCTGGCGGTTCTGAGTGCGGCGGCCGGGATGTTAAAGCAGGTGCACGCGCCATTGCGGATGGCCGAGGGGATCCACTTCGCTGGTCAGTTTCACGGGGCCATCCAGCACACGGGACACCGGACAGCCATCACGCCGTGGTGCCGCGAGATAGCCCCTCGAACCAGACCGCAGAATCTCGAACGACACCGGCTCGCGACGCGCGTCGATGAGCCAGTACTCGCCGACACCCGCCTGCCAGTACAGCTTGCGCAGCGTTTTCTTGTCCTTCTTGACCGAAGAACGACTGACAATTTCGACAACCAACTCGGGACTGCCCTCCAGTTCCACCAGATCACCGGCTTCGCCCATGATCAACTGCACGCGTCCTTGCCGCACTGACTCATAGGAAGTGAAGACCGCATCGGGTTCCACGGACAAGTCGACACCTGGGTGCGTCAACCGGGCCCCGTCAGGAAAGACATATCCCCGGCGCTGAGCGCGGTTCCACTCTTCCAGCGCAAACTGCACGGCCAGCTTCAACTGACTGTGCCGGAACAACTCTTCCATAGCGACGTCCACCAGCAGTTGACCCTGCAGCCAGCTGTATCGCCCGGTTTCAGGATAGGCGTCGGAATTGGCCCAGCGGCGGAACGACTCCAGGCTGTCGAGGTTTGCCGGAATGGCGACTTCCTCCAGTTCGTCGGCGGCGGCAGCGGAGTATGCGGGGATCAACAGCGTGGTCACGGCAACGGCTCCTCGATCTCTCGGATCATACCACGACTCGGAAGCGACTAAGACGCTATTTCGTCAGCTTCTTGTACCGGATGCGGTGCGGCTGGTCGGCGTCGGCGCCCAGGCGCTGATGCCGCACGGCTTCGTAGGACTCGAAGTTGCCTTCGTGCCAGTAGACTTCGCTGTCTCCTTCAAAGGCGAGGATGTGCGTGGCGACGCGGTCGAGGAACCAGCGGTCGTGGCTGATCACGACCGCGCAGCCGGAGAAGTTGAGCAGGCCCTCTTCCAATGCGCGGAGTGTGTCGACATCGAGGTCGTTCGTCGGTTCGTCGAGCAGCAGCAGGTTGCCGCCGACGGTGAGTGTTTTCGCGAGGAGTAACCGGTTGCGTTCGCCGCCGGAGAGGTATTTGACCTGCTTCTGCTGATCGGGGCCGCGGAAGTTGAACTTGCCGCAGTAGGCGCGGGCATTGATGAGCACGTTGCCGTACTTGAGGTTGTCGTTCCCGCCGGAGATGTTCTCGTAGACGGTTTTTTCGCCTTCGAGGCTGTCGCGGCTCTGTTCGACGTAGGCGATCTTCACCGTTTCGCCGATAGTGACCGTGCCGCTGTCGGGCTGTTGTTCCCCGACGATCATGCGGAACAGCGTGGTCTTACCGGCGCCGTTCGGGCCGATGATGCCCACGATCCCCGCCGGCGGCAGCCGGAACGACAGGTTCTCGTAGAGCAGGTTGTCTCCGAACGCCTTGGACACGTTCTCGAAGACGACCACGGTGTCGCCCAACCGCGGACCGGGCGGGATTTTCAGCTCGATGGACTCGTCGCGCGATTCCTGTTCTTCGGCGACCAGTTTCTCGTAGGCTTGCAAGCGGGCTTTGCTCTTGGCCTGTCGCGCTTTCGGGGAGCTGCGGACCCATTCCAGCTCGCGCTCGATCGTCTTTTGACGCGTCGAAGCGGCCTTCTCTTCCTTGCGCAGCCGTTCCTGCTTCTGCTCGAGCCACGACGAATAATTCCCCTTCCACGGGATGCCGCGGCCCTGGTCGAGTTCCAGGATCCATTCGCAACTGTTATCGAGGAAGTAGCGGTCGTGGGTGACGGCCACCACGGTGCCGGTGTAGTCGTGCAGGTGCCGCTCCAGCCACGCCACCGACTCGGCATCCAGGTGGTTGGTGGGTTCGTCGAGGAGCAGCAGGTCCGGGTGCTGCAGCAGGATCTTGCACAGCGCGACGCGGCGCTTCTCGCCGCCGGAGAGGGGCTCAATCTTTGCGTCCATCGGCGGCAAGCGCATGGCATCGGCCGCGATCTCCAATTCGCGATCGAGTTCCCACAAGTTCTGCGCGTCGATCTGTTCCTGGATCTTACCCTGTTCCTCGATGAGCTGTTCCATCTCGTCGGGGTCGGGGCCTTCGCCGAAGCGGTTGTTAATCTCGTCGTACCGCGCGAGCAGGGCGCGCTTGGAGGCGACCGCTTCGTTCAGTTCGTCGAGGACGGTGTTCTGCGGATTCAGCCGCGGCTCCTGGGGGAGATAGTCGACGGTGAAGCCCTCGGTCAGCCGGGCGGTGCCCATGAAATCCTGGTCTTCGCCGGCCATGATGCGGAGCAGGGTGCTCTTGCCGGCGCCGTTGGGTCCGAGCACGCCGATTTTCGCGCCGGGATAGAAGGCGAGCCAGATGCCTTTGAGGACCTCCTTCTTATCGTGGAACTTGCGGAGGTCCTGCATTTGGAAGATGTATTGGTCGGGCATGAGTGGGTGTCAGGCTTCAGGGGTCAGGCTTCAGGGGTCAGGGGTCAGGGGTCAGGGGTCAGGGGTCAGGGGTCAGTCTGGAGAAGCCCACGGGTTGCACCCCGTAGGCGCTGCACGATGTCGCGCGGGCCAGAATTGTAGCGTCGTTGCGCGCGGGCGTCAGGGGACGATTTCTGAGATCAACAGTCGCCGCGGCATGACGATTGCGTTAAAATTGGGCGAGCCAACGCGCCACAAGGGAAGGACTCCATGACCGAAACTGTATCGCAGGCGGATTTGCAGGCGTCGATCGAGCGCATCAACCGGGCCTACCTGTCGATCAAGGAGCAGATGTCCCGCGTGATCGTCGGGCAGGATGCGGTCATCGAGCCACTCTTGATCGCCCTGTTCAGCC
>Ga0073934_10004823_pt1 | contig 21774 bp, 17 predicted proteins | sample LarsenN4metaG_FD_76834 | JGI IMG/M metagenome (GOLD analysis project Ga0073934, IMG submission 76834) | Hot spring sediment bacterial and archeal communities from British Columbia, Canada, to study Microbial Dark Matter (Phase II) - Larsen... ...
CCGATGCCCTGCGGCGAGATCGCGAAGTTGCACTCCTTGGTGCGCTCGAACTCGGCGGCCTGCTTGTCGTTCATCACCGCGCGCGCCAGCGCGAGCGTGTGCTGGCCGGTCAGCGGTTGCGGGCTCACCTTGGTGATGCGCCCGTCCACCTTGATGGCGGGCGGGAAGTCGGCGGTGAGGAACAGGTCGCTGCCGCTGCGGCTGATCATCAGGCGCAGCAGGTCGTTGACGAACTTGGATGCCTGGTCGCGTTCCATGGTCCTACCCCGGGAAGTTTTCCGGAATCTTCGCCTTCGCCCGCGCCTCGGCCGTGCTGATCAGGTTGCGGCGCACCAGGTCGGCGAGGTTCTGGTCGAGCGTCTGCATGCCCAGGCTCTGGCCGGTCTGGATGCTCGAGTACATCTGCGCGATCTTGTTCTCGCGGATCAGGTTGCGGATGGCGCTGGTGCCGATCATGATCTCGTGCGCCGCCACGCGGCCCGAGCCGTCCTTGAGCTTGCACAGGCTCTGCGAGATGACCGCGACGAGCGACTCCGACAGCATCGCGCGCACCATCTCCTTCTCGGCCGCCGGGAACACGTCGACCACCCGGTCCACCGTCTTGGCCGCGCTCGAGGTGTGCAGCGTGCCGAACACCAGGTGCCCGGTCTCGGCCGCGGTGAGCGCCAGGCGGATCGTCTCCAGGTCGCGCATCTCGCCGACCAGGATGGCATCCGGGTCCTCGCGCAGCGCGCTGCGCAGCGCGTTGGAGAACGACAGCGTGTGCGGCCCCACCTCGCGCTGGTTGACCAGGCACTTCTTGCTCTCGTGCACGAACTCGATCGGGTCCTCCACCGTCAGCACGTGGCCGTACTCGTGCTCGTTGAGGTGGTTGACCATCGCCGCCAGCGTGGTGCTCTTGCCCGAGCCGGTGGGCCCGGTCACCAGCACCAGGCCGCGCGGCTTGAGCGAGAGGTCGGCGAAGACCTTGGGCGCGCCGAGCTGCTCGAGCGTGAGGATCTTGCTCGGGATGGTGCGGAACACCGCACCGGCGCCGCGGTTCTGGTTGAAGGCGTTGACGCGGAAGCGCGCCAGGCCCTGGATCTCGAAGCTGAAGTCGCACTCCAGCGTGTCCTCGTAGTGCTTGCGCTGCGCGTCGTTCATGATGTCGTACACCATGGCGTGGACCGTCTTGTGGTCCAGCGCCTCGACGTTGATGCGGCGCACGTCGCCGTGCACGCGGATCATCGGCGGCAGGCCGGCGGAGAGGTGCAGGTCGGAGGCCTTGTTCTTGACCGAAAAGGCCAGCAGCTGGGTGATGTCCATGCAGGGGGCGCAGGCGCTCTGCGCGTAAGCTCCGGGGCATTATGGGCAGCATCGGAAGCAACCTGCAAGAAGTGAAGCGGCGCATCGTTGCCGCTTGTGACGCGATCGGACGCGACGCGCAAAGCGTGAAATTGCTCGCGGTCGGCAAGACCTTTGCCGCCGCCGCGCTGCGCGAGGCCCACGCGGCCGGCCAGCGTGCCTTCGGCGAGAACTACGTGCAGGAGGCGCTGGCCAAGATCGAGGCGCTGGCCGACCTGCGAGCGCAGATCGAGTGGCATTTGATCGGCCCGCTGCAGAGCAACAAGACGCGCGCGGTGGCCGAGCACTTCGACTGGGTGCACTCGGTGGACCGGCTGAAGATCGCCGAGCGCCTGGCCGAGCAGCGCCCGGCGGGCCTGCCGCCGCTCGCGCTGTGCCTGCAGGTCAACGTCAGCGGCGAGGCCAGCAAGAGCGGCGTCGCGCCGGCCGAGCTGCCGGCGCTGGCGCGCGCGGTGGCCGCGCTGCCGGGCGGGCGCGTGCGCCTGCGCGGGCTGATGTCGATCCCCGAGCCCGTCCAAGGCTTCGCGCGCCAGCGTGCGCCGCACCGCGAGCTGGCGCGTGCGCTGCAGGCGCTGCGCGACGAAGGCCTGGCGCTGGACACGCTGTCGATGGGCATGAGCACCGACCTCGAAGCGGCCATCGCCGAAGGGGCGACCATCGTGCGCGTGGGCAGCGCGATCTTCGGCGCGCGCGGCTGACGCTCAAGTTCGCCGGCGCGCGGCCGATGACGCGGCCACGACGCGCGGCTCCGCGCCCGCGTTCCGGGGCCCTCGCGCGTTCGTGAACTCGTTCCGTGACGCTCCGCGCGGGCCCGGCCCGGGGCACGCGCACACGGCGCCCGCCCACCCTAGATTGCGACACCGCGTCACATCCGGTGACAAGAGCGGAAGACCCCGGCGCACCCCCGCATCCGTGCGCCTCAAGTTGCCGCCTGCCACGCCGAGAACGAGCCAAAAGCCGCGAGCACGCATGAATCACCCCTCGTCGCCCGAGCTGTCGTCCCCGTCGCCCGGGCGCGCGACGTGGTGGCGCCGCCTGCACGCGGCGCTGATGCCCGACTACAACCGCAAGGCCACCGTCTACTGGTGGTGCGCGGTGGCGCTCGGCGCGGCCGTGCTCGGGCTGTCGATCTGGCAGCTCGCCGCGCGCGACTCGCTGGTCTGGGCCCAGGTGGCCGTCGGCATGGCCATCGCGATGCTGGCCGGCCTGTTCCCGGTGCGCGTGTCGCACTCGAAGAACTCGTTCGCCGCCGGCGAGGTGTTCATCTTCCTGCTGCTGCTGATCCACGGTCCCGCCGCGGCCGTGCTGGCCGCCGCCGGCGAGGCCTTCGTCGGCTCGTGCCGCAGCTCCAAGCGCTGGACCAGCCGCATCGTCAGCCCGGCGATGGCCGCGCTGTCGATGACCGCGGCCGGCCACGGCCTGATGCTGACGCTGGCCTGGTTCGGCGGGCCGGCGGGGGCCAACGCGGGCATCGTGATGGTCGCCGCGATGGTGGCGGCGCTCGCCTACTTCCTGTTCAACACCGTGCTCATCACCTCGGTGCCGCGGCTGAAGAGCAACCAGCCCTTCCATGCCGCCGACCTGATCGGCATGTTCGGCTGGGTCGGCATCGCCTGGGCCGGCAGCGCGGCGGTGGCCTCGCTGCTGTACCTCGTGTACCTGCACTCGGGCATCGGCGTGCTGATGGGCATGCTGCCGCTGACCGCGATGCTGCTGGCCACGCTGCACTACTTCTTCCGCCAGCAGGAGGCCGCCGAGGCCGCGCGCCGCGCCAGCGCCGAGGCCGCCGAGCGCCACGCCGAGCTGGCGGCGCGCCACATGCAGGAGCTGGAGGCGAGCGAGCGGCGCTTCCACAGCGCCTTCACGCACGCCTCGATCGGCATGGCGCTGCTCGACTTCGAGGGCCGCATCCTGCAGGCCAACGAGGCGCTGCGCGAGCTGCTCGGCCACGACGAGGCGGGCCTGGTGCACCGGCCGTTCCAGCACTTCGTGCTCGACGAGGACCGCGAGCGCCTGGACACCCAGTTCGCCGCCATCAGCGCCGCCGACAGCAGCTTCGACGACGGCTTCGCGCTCGAGCTGCGCTGCCGCCATCGCGGTGGCGGCGCGGTCTGGGTGGCCGCGCACTGCAGCTTCTTCAGCGAACCGGGCGCTGCCTCGCCGTGCCTGATCCTGCAGGTGCAGGACATCAGCGCGCGCCGCGCCGCCGAGGAGGGCCTGCACCACCTGGCGTTCCACGACAGCCTGACCGGCCTGCCCAACCGGCGCCGCTTCCACGAGCTGCTGGCGCAGGCGGTGACGCGCTCGCGCGTCGAGGACGGCCAGCACTTCGCGGTGATGTTCCTCGACTTCGACCGCTTCAAGCTCATCAACGACAGCCTGGGCCACGACGCCGGCGACGAGTTCCTGATCCAGGTGGCGCAGCGCATCCACGAGAGCCTGCGCCCGGGCGACATCGTGGCGCGCCTGGGCGGCGACGAGTTCGGCGTGCTCGTGCAGCACCTGGACAGCGAGCGCAGCGTGGTCCTGCTGGCCGAGCGGCTGATGGAGACGCTCAAGCGCCCGTTCATGGTCGGCGGCACCGAGCTGATGACGAGCGCCTCGATCGGCATCACCTTCAGCGCCTTCGGCTACACCACGCCGGAGGAGGTGCTGCGCGACGCCGACACCGCGATGTACAAGGCCAAGGCGGCCGGCAAGGCGCGCTACGCCCTCTTCGACAGCAGCCTGCACACCGAGGTGGCCGACCGCCTGCGCCTGGAGGGCGACCTGCGCCGCGCCATCGACGAAGGCCAGCTCAGCGTGGCCTTCCAGCCGGTTTTCGACCTCGCCGGCGGCGGCGTGCTCGCGCCGCGCCTGGCTGGCTTCGAGGCGCTGGTGCGCTGGGCCCATCCTTCCGACGGGGCCATCAGCCCGGCCGCCTTCCTGCCCATTGCCGAGGAGGCGGGGCTGATGTCGCGCCTCACCGACTTCGTGCTGCACATCGCCTGCCGCCAGCTGCGCGAGTGGCAGCGGCTCGACCCGGCCTATGCCGAGCTGACGATGAACGTGAACGTCAGCGGCCACGACATCGCGCACCCGGCCTTCGCGGCGCGCATCTCGCGCGCCATCGTCGAGTCGGGGTTGCAGGCGCGCCACCTGATCCTCGAGCTGACCGAGAACATCCTGATGGCGCGCCTGGAAGGCGCGCTGCCGGCGCTGGCCGAGCTGCGCCAGCTCGGCGTGGGCCTGGCGGTGGACGACTTCGGCACCGGCTACTCCTCGCTCGCCCACCTGGCCACGCTGCCGATCGACGTGCTCAAGATCGACCGCAGCTTCGTCCACCGCCTGGAGGCCGGCGGCAGCAACGAGGCCGCGGTGGTGCGCTCGATCGTGCTGCTGGGCAGCTCGCTGGGCAAGGAGATCGTCGCCGAGGGCATCGAGACCGACTCGCAGCTCGAGCAGCTGCGCGGCATGGGCTGCCGCTACGGCCAGGGCTTCCTGCTGGCGCGCCCGCTGCCGGCCGACGAGGTGACGCGGCGCCTGAACGGTGGAAGTTGGCAGCGCGGCGGCCCGCCGGCCCGCCACGTGGCGCCGGTGGCCGCGACAATCCTGCATTAGCGCGCCGGGGTCCGAGCCGTGCGGCGCGCGGCAAGGACCACGATCCTGAACGCCCCGAGCCCGCACCTCCCTGGCTGGCCCCGCCGCCTGCACGCGGCGCTGATGCCCGACTACAACCGCCGCGCCGCGCTGTACTGGTGGAGCGTGGTGCCGGCGGGCCTGCTGCTCATCGCCTGGTGCTTCTCGCGCGTGCTCGCCGAGCCGCCGCTCACCGTGCTGCAGGTGGCCGCCGGCATGCTGGCGGCGATCGGCGCCGGGCTGTTCCCGGTGCGCATCCCGGGCACCCGCATCTCGTTCGCCGCCGGCGAGATCTGCATCTTCCTCGTGCTGCTGCTGTTCGGCCCGGCGGCCGCCGCGCTCACCGCGGCCGGCGAGGCAGCCACCGGATCGGCGCGCACCTCCAAGCGCTGGACCAGCCGGCTCGCCAGCCCGGCCATCTCGGCGCTCGCCCTCTTCGCCGTCGGCAGCGCGTTCGAGGCGGCGCGCGGCGCGCTTGCCGCGCGCGGCCTCGACGGCGCGGTGCCGCTGCTGGCGGCGGCCATCGTCATGGCGCTGGCCTACTTCCCGCTCTCGGCCACGCTGCTCGGCGGCGTGATGCGCCTCAAGCGCGGCGAGCCGTACTTCAGGCTCGGCGACGTGCTGTCGGTGTTCCGCTGGGTCGGGCTGGCCTACGCCGGCAGCGCGGCCGTCGCGACGCTGCTGTACCTGGTCTACCGCCAGGCCGGGCCGGGCGTGCTGATGGTCACGCTGCCGGTGCTGGCGCTGCTGCTCGTGACGCTGCACTTCTACTTCCGCCAGCAGGAGGCCGCCGAGGCGATGCAGGCGGCCCACGCCGAGGCCGTCGAGCGCGAGGCCACGCTGGCCGCGCAGGCCGCCGAGGCCGCGGCGCGCCACCTGCGCGAGCTGGAGGCCAGCGAGCGGCGCTTCCACAGCGCCTTCACGCATGCCTCCATCGGCATGGCGCTGCTCGAGTTCGACGGCCGCATCGTGCAGGCCAACGTGGCGATGCGCGAGCTGCTCGGGCGCGACGAGGCGGCGCTGGCCGGCGCCACGATGACCGAGCTGGTGCACGAGCATGACCGCGCCGCCTTCGCCGCCAAGCTCGGCCTGGCCGGGGCGCGCGAGTTCGAGTCCTTCGCGCTCGAGCTGCGCCTCGTCGGCGCGACCGGCGAGGAGCGCTGGGTGCTCGCGCACTGCAGCTTCTTCACCGAGCCGGCGGCCGGCGAAGAGGGCAGCGATCACGCCTGCCTGATCCTGCAGGCGCAGGACATCGGTGCGCGCCGGCGCGCCGAGGCCGGGCTGCAGCACATGGCGTTCCACGACGGCCTGACCGGCCTGCCCAACCGGCGCCGCTTCCTGGAGTGCCTGGCCGGTTCGATCGCGCGCGTGCAGGGCGGCGGCGGGCAGGCGCATTCGTTCGCCGTGCTGTTCCTCGACTTCGACCGCTTCAAGCTCGTCAACGACAGCCTCGGCCACAGCGCCGGCGACGAACTGCTCGTGCAGCTGGCGCGCCGCATCCAGGAGCGCCTGCGCCCGCGCGACATCGTGGCGCGGCTGGGCGGCGACGAGTTCGCCATCCTCGCCGAGCACGTGGAGAACCAGCGCGACGCCATCGTGCTCGCCGAGCGGCTGCTGGCCGCGCTGGCACGCCCCTTCGACCTGCTGGGCCACGAGATCAGCGCCAGCGCGTCGATCGGCATCACCTTCAGCACGCTCGGCTACCGCAGCGCCGAGGAGGTGCTGCGCGACGCCGACACCGCGATGTACAAGGCCAAGGCCGGCGGCAAGGCGCGCTACGCGGTGTTCGACGCCAGCCTGCACACCGAGGTCTCGCGCCGCCTGCGGCTGGAAGGCGAGCTGCGGCGCGCCATCGACGCCGGGCACCTCGCGGTCGTCTACCAGCCGGTCTACGCACTCGGCGCGCCGGGCGGGCCCGGTGCCGACAAGCTGGTCGGCTTCGAGGCGCTGGTGCGCTGGCGCCACCCGGCCGAGGGCGAGCTGGCGCCGATGAGCTTCCTGCCCATCGCCGAGGAGAGCGGGCTGATGCGGCCGCTGTCGGACTTCGTGCTGCACTGCGCCTGCCGCCAGCTGCGCCAGTGGCAGCAGTCCGATCCGTCGTGGTCGGAGCTGACGATGAGCGTCAACGTCTCGGCCGACGACATGACGCAGACCGGCTTCGTCGCCCGCGTCACGCAGGCCGTGCTCGAGGCCGGGCTGCGGCCGCAGCACCTGACGCTCGAGCTGACCGAGAACATCCTGATGTCGCGCGTGGAAGGCGCGGTGGCCACGCTGGCCGAGCTGCGCCGCCTGGGCGTGCACGTGGCGGTGGACGACTTCGGCACCGGCTACTCGTCGCTCAGCCACCTGTCCAAGCTGCCGATCGACAGCCTGAAGATCGACCGCAGCTTCGTCGGCCACCTCACGCCCGGCAGCGACGAAGCGGCGGTGGTGCGCGCCATCATCCAGCTCGGCCAGAACCTGCGCAAGGCGATCGTCGCCGAGGGCATCGAGACGGCGGCGCAGGCCGAGCAGCTGCGCGCCATGGGCTGCGTGCTCGGGCAGGGGCACCACCTGTCGCGGCCGCTGTCGGCGGCCGATGCGGGCGACCTGCTGCGGCGGCAGGTGCCGGGCGTGGCGTTGCACTGAGCGGGCTGCGCCGATCGAGGCGCCGCTCGCGGCCGGTCGCGATCCCGCTCTTCAGCTTTGTCGACGGACGGGGGTCATCGGCCCGCTCCCAGGTCCACGCTGCGCAGCCAGCGCCGAAGCGAGTCACGCAGGGTCGGGGGCGCGCCGAAGTGGCGCTGCTGCAGCGCCGTGTCGGCGACGTACTGGCCCGACGAGACATAGTCCATGGAGGCGCCGACGTCCCGCAGGAAGGGGTTGAACAGGCCCATCACGCGAAACATCAACGCGCGCACCGGCCGGGGGATGGTCTGCAGCTCGATGGGCCTGCCGCTGAGTGCCGCGAGTTCGTCGACGATCTCCCGCAGCGTCACCGGGGCCGACATCCCGAGGTCGACGCGCAGCCCGTCCAGGCCCGGCGCGTCCACGCTGCGTGCCAGCGCCAGGGCGACGTCGTCCGACAGGATCGTGGAGGCCCTGGCCATCGGGTCGGCCATGGCGCGGAAGCGGCCGCGGCGCAGGTCCGCCAGGCTCATGCCCAGCAGCGTGTCGATGAAGCCGCCCGGCCGCAGGGCGACGAAGGGCACGCCGCTGCGCGCCAGGTGGTCCTCGATGACCGCCTTCTGGTGGAAGTGCGGGACGGTGACCGCGCGGTCGGCCGTGAGGATGCTGGTGAAGACGAAGCGCTCGACACGCGCCGCCTTGGCCGCCGCGATCAGGTGGCGGTTGCCGGCGTCGTCCACGGTGGCCAGGGAATCGCCCTTGCGGCGGCGCGCATAGCCGTAGGCCGTGGTGACCACGGTGTTCACGCCGTGCAGGGCCGGCGCCAGCGTGTCCGGCTTCGTGATGTCGCCGCGGACCACCTCCATCCCGGCCTCGCGCAGCGGCGCGGGGTCCGAGCCGTCGCGCACCAGCGCCCGCACGTGGTGGCCTTGCTGCGCGATCAGCCGGGCCGCCTTTCCGCCCAGCAGGCCGGTGGCGCCAACGACCAGGACTGTCTTCATCGGGATTCCATCAACAGATTGTTGATCAATATGTTGAAGAACAATCCATTGACTGTCAACCCCGCCAGACCTACAGTCCGCGCCATGAGCAAGAAGGCGAGCCCGCAGGGCCGCAATCGCATCGGGCCGGTCGACCTCGTGCGTCGGTTCGCGCGGTTCGGCCCGGCCTACATGCGCTGGGTCGGCCGTCACCTGCCGGAGGACGGGACGTCGGCGGCGCGGCTGCGTCTGCTCGGCACGCTCCGCGAACACGGGCCGATGTCGATGCGCGCCCTGACCCGTGAACTCTCGGTCAGCGCGCAGAACGTGTCGGTGATGGTGGACGGGCTAGAGGGGCAGGGCCTGGTCGACCGCGACCAGGATCCGGCCGACCGCCGGGTCGTCGTCGTCAAGCTGACGGCCACGGGGCAAGCGCGCGTGGACGCCGGCATGGCGACGCACCAGGCGGCCGTGAGCAGCCTGTTCGAGTGCCTCAGCGAACCACAAAGAGGCCAGCTGGCCGCCTGCCTGGACCGGCTGTGCGAGGAACTCGATGAACGGCAGCGCCCGGCGGACTGAACCGTGTGCGGGGCGGGCCGTGACGGCCCGCGATGCGGGCCGGCTGATCGGCGCCCGTTAAGGGCGCAGAGAGCCGGGCGCGGCCGGCCGGCGCCGGCTTGCGGAGCCTGCGGCCGCCAGGGCAAGCAGCCCCAGCGCCAGCGAGCCGGGCTCCGGCACGTCGTTCGAAACGAAGGTCCCGACGGAGACCTGTGAGCCCGTGAAGTACAGCGACGGGCCGTCGTAGGTGCGCGGGTTCACGTCCTGCGCGTTCACCACGCCCGTGTAGCGCAAGCCGGCGAACGTCACCGACGCCGGCGAGCCGAACTCGCCGCCGAAGAAGACCTGCGAGATGTGGATGGACCCGTCCGTGTTGGTCTTCGTCGCCGACGCGACGACGGAGTTGTCGGCGCCCAGCAGCTCCATCGTCCCCGTCATGGTGATCGTCGAACCTTGGCCATAGCCCTGGGTCAGCACCAAGGCCCAGGCGAGGTTCAGGTTGTTGACCGTGAGTTGCTGGTTGCCCAGGAAGTCCAGGTTGAGCACGAAGGTGTCGCCCGTGGCCACGGTAACGGGAGAAGTGAGCGGCAGCGCGGCCGCGTTGCCGAAGTAGGCGCCCGCCTGGATCGTGTTCCCCCCGATCAGGTTCGCGAGCGACAAGTCAGCGGTGGCACTCATGGTCACGACGGCCGACGAAGCGCCGGATGCGCAAGCCGCCATGGCGGCGGCCACGAACACCTGCTTGAACTTCCTGTAAGCCATCATGTCAGTTGCTCCGCGGGTTGGCCGAAAGGGCACGCCGATGTGAGCGAGCAATTGCCGTGCCGTCACCCCAAGTGGTTGATCTGTCGACGCTTCCCACTCGCAGCGCCAGTCGGGTGTAAGGTTTTCCGGCATCCTGCGCGTGTCCGGTCGGTCCAGGTCCACGGGCGCCTCGTCCGGGCGGGCCGCGGTGTCATGCCGAGTCGCCGCGCAGGCGGGCCGCGACCTCGGCGGCCGCGCGGTGCACGCACCCGCGCAGCCAAACCTGCGCCTCGTCGCGCTCGTGGCGACGGTGCCAGAGCAGGCTGGTCTGGATCGGCGGCAGCGCCATCGGCAGCGCCCGCACCGCAAGCTGGCCCGCCAGCCCGCTGGCCTGCACGAAGCTGCGCGGCAGCACCGTGAGCAGGTCGCTGGCGAGCACCAGCCGCAGCGCCGGGAAGAAGTGGCTGACCGTCATCACCACGCGCCGCTGCCGCTGCAGCGGCGTCAGCGCGTCGTCGGCGAAGCCGCGCGCGCGGCCGGCGAAGCTGACACGCACGTGCGGGGCGGCGCAGAACGCGTCCAGGCCGAGCGCGTCTTCCCGCGCCAGCGGGTGCCGGCGCCGCATCACCGCGACGTAGTCGCTCTCGTACAGCGGCTCGAGCCGCATCAGCGCATCGTCGCCCTGGCCGGCAAGCAGGCTGCGCAACTCGGGGAAGAAGCCGAGCGCGACGTCGATCTGCCCCTGCTCCAGCAGCGGCCTCGGATCGCGCGTGGCCAGCGCCACGACACGCAGGTGCACGCGCGTCTGCGGCAGCGCCGTGGCCTGCAAGAGCGACGGCAGCAGCAGCGCGCCCGTGGCTTCGGCCATCGCCAGCGTGAAGCCGTGAGCGCGGTGGTGCGGGTCGAAGGACTGCGGCGTGAGCGCGTCCTGCAGCCGCTGCAGCGACTCGCGCACCGCCGGCCACAGCGCCAGCGCCTGGGCCGTCGGGACCACGCCTTGCCGCCCGGTGACGAACAGCTCCGCGCCGAGGGCCTCGCGCAGGCGCCGCAGCGCGTTGCTCACCGCGGGCTGCGTCATCGCCAGCTTGGTCGCCGAGCGCGTGACGTTGCGCTCGGCCATGACGACGTCGAAGACCTTGAGCAGGTTCAGGTCGAGGTTGCGGAAGTGCGGGCTGCGGACCGGTGTCACCGCCACATGGTATTCGTGATCGTGATGGCAACCATCACGAACTTGCATTGGCAGGAATTACGTAGAAACCCTAGCATTGGCGCCAAGCCGGTGTCCAGGCGCCGGCGTCAGACAGAAGGAAGCACCATGACCACCGCCGTCCACCACGTGTATGTCTACGCTCCGGCTGCGGCCGTCCGCCCGCGCATCGTCGAGGCCATCGAGCAGTTGATCGACGCCGGCAGCGCCGCGCTGCGCGCGCGCCGGGCCCGGCTGGCCGCCGAGCGCGAGCGCGAGCAGTTCGCACGCGACGTCCAGGCCGCCCGCCGCGAGGCCTACGCCTGGATGCGCGACGACGCGCGCATGGGCGCCGACCTGCTGGCGGCGATCGACCGTCACGAAGCGATGTTCCTGCCCCAAGGTTCGATCGCCCGCTGAAGACCATCGAGCACCGGCCCGCGGCCACGCGCCGCGACGAGCGACGACGCCACCCGAGGGTGGCGTTTGTCTTTCCGGGGCCGGTGCTGGCGGCGGCCATCAAGCCGCACTGAATTCGGGCCATGTGCCCGTCCCCGGCTGACCCTCACGCAGCGACACGCACCCCGTTCTCCACGCGGCAGGGCAGCAGCGCCGCAAAGCGCCCGGGCTGCGCCAGCGGCAGCATGTGGTCCCCTCCCGCGAGCTGAAGCAGCTCGCCGCGCGGGCAGGCCTCGGCCAGGCGGCGGGCCACGCGCCGCGCCGGTGCCGGTGAAGCCGTGCCCCGCACCACCCGCACCGGCATGCGCAGGGCGCGGTAGGCAGCCAGCGGGGTCGTGTCGGCGAACAGGGCCTCGAACTCCGCCTGCACCTTGGGCATGCGCCGGGCCACCGCGTCCTGCCGCGCCGGCGGCAGGCGCCCCCACGCTCCCTCGCCGCTCCAGTAGTCGACGAAGACCTGCGCCGAGGCCTGCAGGCCGCCGCTCAAGGCGAGCACGCCGATGCGGCGGCCGGTGTCGACGATGTCGCGCCACAAGGCATCGTCGGCATGGCGCAGCAGCGCAAAGCGCACCGGCTCGTACAGCGTCAGGCTGGCCACCTGCTCGGGCTGCTGCAGCGCCACCTGCAGCGCCACGCTGCCGCCGTACGAATGGCCGACCAAGTGCACCGGGTCGGTGTCGAGCCGATCGATCAGCGCGCCGATCCGCCGGGCCTCGGCCGCGAGCGAGGTCGCCGCGCCCAGGGGCCAGGGCGTCGCGGCGTCGTAGCCCAGCAGGTCCGGCGCATGCCAGTCCCACGCCGGGTCGATCAGTGCCCGGTAGGGCTCCCATTGGCGGCCTCCGGCGCCGCTGCTGTGCAGGGCGATCACGGTGGGGCGCGGGTCGTCGGCCGTTCGCATCGGGGTTCTTTCGGGAGAGGGGAAATCGATGCGCCGCACTGTCGGCGCCGCCGGTATCGCGCCGATGTCGGCCGCTCGGCGCCGCGTCACCGCGCGGCGCACCGATGTATCCCGCGTGTATCGCGGCGGCAATCGCCGCACGCGCGCGCCGGCCGCGCCTAGACTGAGGCCATGAGTGCCCTTGCCGCGCCCGGCGACGCCGCCCGCGCGCCCCTGGTGGAGCAGGTGCGCGCCCTGCGCCGGCTCGCGCTGGCCGCCACGCGCCCGGCGGGGCCCGAGACCTATCAGGAGCTGATGGTCGAGGTGGCGCGCGCGCTGCAGGTCACGCTGGCGATGGTGTCCGTCTTCGCCGACGCGCAGCGCCGCACGATGCGCACGCTCGCCATCGTGCTGAACGGTGAGCCGGTGCCGGACAGCGTCGAGTACCCGCTCGAGCAGTCGCCCTGCGTCGAGGTCGTCGGCAAGGGCTACTGCTTCATGCCGGGCGGCGTGCTGCAGCGCTACGGCGTCGACCGCATGGTCGCCGACCTCGGCCTCGACGCCTACGCCGCGTTCCCGATGAACGACAGCCGCGGCCAGCCGCTCGGCCTGGTGGCGGCGATGGACCGGCAGACGATCGCCGGCGGCGACGCCGAGCATGCCGAGGCGGTGCTCAAGATCGCCGCGCTGCGGCTGGGCGCCGAGCTGGAACGCAGCGCGGCCGACGCGGCGCTGCGGCGCTCCGAGGCGAGCTACCGCGCCATCTTCGAGGCCGCCGAGGACTGCATCTTCGTGCACGACTGGGACAGCGGCCGCTTCATCGACGTCAACCCGAAGGCCTGCTCGACCTACGGCTACACGCGCGACGAGCTGCTGCGGCTGACGGTGGGCGACGTGAGCTCGGGCGTGCCGCCCTACACCGCGCAGGACGCGCGGCGCTGGATGGCGCTGGCGCGCGAGGGCCGCTGCCCGCCCTTCGAATGGCAGCGCCGCAACCAGGACGGCAGCCTGCACTGGGACGAGGTGCGGCTGAAGCCGGTCACCATCGACGGCCGGCCCCACGTGCTGGCGGTGACGCGCGACATCACCGAGCGCAAGGCCGCCGAGGAGCACCTGCGCGACGAGCAGCAGCGCTACCGCGCCATCTTCGACGGCAGCGCCGACCCGATCGTGCTGTGGAACCGCAGGCTCGAGGTCGTCGACGTCAACGCCGCCTTCGAGCGCACCACCGGCTACCCGCGCGAGCACGTCGTCGGCCGCCACTGGAGCGCGCGCGCCGACGCCGCCGACCTGCGCAAGCTGCTGCCGCTGATCGAGGGTGCGCTCGCCGGCCGCGAGGGGCGCGCGGTGGAGCGCGTGATGCGTGCCGACGGCAGCCTGTTCGACATCGAGCTGCGCTACCTGCCGATGACGTTCGCCGGCGAACCGCATGCGCTGGGCATCGGCCGCGACATCTCGCAGGCGCTGGCGGCGGAGCAGGCGCTGCGCGACAGCGAGGAGCAGCACCGCACGATCTTCAACGCCGCGGTCGACGGCATGCTCGTCACGGACGCCGACAACACCGTGGTCGACGTCAACGAGGCCTGCCTGGGCATGCACGGCTTCGCGCGCGGCGAGCTGCTGGGGCGCTGCCTGCTCGACGTGCTGCCGGCGCCGCTGCGCGAGCAGTGCCGACGGCTGCTGCCGCAGGTGATGGCCGGCACGCCCTGCCACTTCGAGGCGCAGACCTGGCGGCGCGACGGCAGCCTGCTCGACGTGGAGATCCACGGCGTGCCGGTGGTCTACGGCGGCCAGACGCGCGCGCTGGTGATCATGCGCGACATCACCCAGCGCAAGCAGTCCGAGACCGCGCTGCGCGACAGCGAGTCGCAGTACCGCGCGATCTTCAACGCCTCGGCCGACGCGCTGATCCTGTGGAACAGCCGCTACGAGCGCGTCGACGTGAATGTCGCCTACGAGCGCATGTACGGCTGGTCGCGCGAGGACGCGATCGGGCGCGGCTACGACCTGCCGAACTTCACGCCCGAGTACGCCGCGCCGCGCCGCGAGCTGGTGCGGCGCGCGCTGGCCGGCGAGACCTGCAGCGCGGTGCTGGAGGCGCTGCGCAAGGACGGCAGCACCATCCTCACGGAGGTGCAGGCGATCCCGTTCGTGCACCGTGGCGAGCAGCACGTGCTGGCCATCGCGCGCGACCTCACCGAGCGCCGCGCCGCCGAGGCGCAGCTGCGCGCCAGCGAGGAGCAGTACCGCGCGATCTTCAACGCCTCGGCCGACGCGCTGATGCTGTGGGACGGCAGCCTGCGGCGCGTCGACGTCAACCCGGCGCACCAGCGCATCTTCGGCTACACCCGCGACGAGGTCGTCGGGCGCGCCTTCGAGGGCCTGGGCTGGCCCGAAGAGATGGTCGCGCAGCGGCTGGCGATGGTGCGCCGCGCGCTGGCCGGCGAGCCGAGCCGGGTGGAGCTGCCGGCGCGGCGCAAGGACGGCAGCGAGATCGTCACCGAGCTGCGCACGATCCCGTTCCAGCACCGCGGCGAGCCGCACGTGCTGCAGATCGCGCGCGACGTCACGGCGCAGCGCGCCGCCGAGGCCGAGCGCGCCGCGCTGGAGACGCAGCTGCGCCAGGCGCAGAAGATGGAGGCCATCGGCCAGCTCACCGGCGGCATCGCGCACGACTTCAACAACATCCTGACCAGCGTCATCGGCTACCTCGTGCTGGCCCAGGAGCGCGCCGAGCGCATGGCCGACGCGACGATGGTGCGCCAGCTCGGATCGGCACAGGCCGCCGCGCAGCGCGCGCGCGACCTGATCGCGCAGATGCTGGCCTTTGCGCGCCGCCAGCGCGGCGACCGGCGCGTGATCGCGCTGCCGCCGCTGGTGCACCAGGCGCTGCAGCTGCTGCGCGCGACGCTGCCGGCGTCGATCGTGCTCGACGACACCACGCAGGACGCCGGCGCCACGCTGCCGCCGGTGCGGGCCGATGCGGTGCAGCTCGAGCAGGTGCTGTTCAACCTGTGCATCAACGCGCGCGACGCCATGCCGCGCGGCGGCCGCATCACGGTGCGGCTGGTCGAGCAGCGCGGCAGCGCGGCGCGCTGCACCTCGTGCGGCGGCGACGCCGGCGCCGGGCGCTGGCTGCGCCTGAGCGTGTCCGACACCGGCACCGGCATCCCGCCGGCCGTGGTCTCGCGCATGTTCGAGCCCTTCTTCACGACCAAGGAGGTCGGCCGCGGCAGCGGCATGGGCCTGGCGATGGTGCACGGCATCGTGCACGAGCACGAAGGCCACATCGTCGTCGACTCGGTGCCCGGCAGCGGCTCGCACTTCCACGTGCTGCTGCCGGCGGCCGAAGGCGAGATCGACGCGCCGGTGGTCACCGCGCCCGTCGTGGCGCGCGGCCGGCGCTTCCGCGGCCGGGTCATGGTCGTCGAGGACGAACCGATGGTCGCCGGCTTCATGCGCGAGCTGCTCGAAGGCTGGGGGCTCGAGGTGGTGACCCCGCCCGACGCGCTATCGGCGCTGCGCTGGTTCGACGATCCGGCGCAGCAGGTCGACCTGCTGATCACGGACCTCACCATGCCGCAGCTCAACGGCCTCGACCTCGCCCACCACGTCTCGGTGCTGCGCCCGCAGCTGCCGGTGCTGCTCTACAGCGGCGACGCCGACGCGGTGGACGCCGACGCGCTGCGCCGCGCCGGCGTGGCCGCGGTGCTCGGCAAGCCGGTCGATCCGCAGCCGCTGGCGGCGCTGCTCGCCCGCTGGCTGCCGCTGCCCTGAGGACGCGGCCGCGCGCGGCGGCCAGGGCGCGGGGCCGGGCGCGACCGCCAGGCCAGCGCCGCCGCACCGAGCGCCAGCGCGATGTCCACCGCCCACAGCAGCGTGTCGCTGCCGGTGTGCGCGGCGGCCCAGCCGCCGAAGGCGATGCCGGCGAAGGCGCCGAGCTGGTGCACCAGCATCACCACGCCGAACAGCGTGCCCAGCCGCGCCACGCCATGCTGTCGTGCGACGAGCGCCGAGGTCGGCGGCAGCGTGGCCATGTGGGTGGCGCCCATCAGCAGCGCGAAGCCGAGCATCGCCTCGGCGGACACCGGCAGCAGCAGCAGCGCGCCGATCGAGGCCGCGCGCATCAGGTACATCGCCGCCAGCAGCACCGCCGGCTCGCCGCGCCGCAGCGCCAGGCCCATCAGCAGGCTGCCCGCGAGGTTGCCCGCACCGGCCACGCCGATCCAGACGCCGGCCAGCGACGACGGCAGACCGCAGCGCTCGATGACGCCCGGCATGTGCGCGGCAAGGAACGCGACGTGGAAACCGCAGATGCCGAAGCTCGCGGCGACGCGCCAGAAGCGCCGCTCGCGCAGCACGTCGGCCACCGGCTGCGATGCTGTCGCGGCCTGCGTGCGCCGCGGCAGCGCGGTGGCCAGCGGCCAGGCCAGCAGGCCGAGCAGCGCGGTCGCCGTCAACGCCCAGGCCCAGCCGCGCGCATCGATCGCCCACATCGTGAGCGGCCCCAGCAGCAGCGGCCCGAGCGACGCGCCGGCGCCGAGCAAGCCCATCGCCAGCCCGCTGTGCGAAGGCGGCACGGCGCGGCCGATCTCGCCCACCAGCAGGCCGTTGCTCGCCACCGCGCTGCCGGCCAGCGCCACCATCACCATCGACAGCGCCACCACCCAGGGCGCCGGCCACAGCGCCGGCAGCGCGGTGACCAGCGCGAGCACGAGCGCGCCCGCGGCGATGACGCGCGGCGCGCCCTGGCGGTCGGCCAGCGCGCCGATCAGCGGCTGCGTCAGGCCGAGCGCGAGCTGGCCGAGCGCGAGCGCGAAGCTCAGCGACGCCAGGCCGATGCCCGACGCCGCGTTGAGCGGCGAGACGAAGAGGCCGCTCGCGCCGCGGGCACCGGCCACCAGGGCGGTGAGCGCCGCGGCGGCCAGCGTGACGCGCCAGGCGAGCGGATTCACGGCGCGCCTGCGGGCTCAGGCGGCCATCGGCAGCGCCACTTCGGGCTGCTGCGGCACGGCGTAGGCGAGCGGCGCCAGCGCGCGCTGGATGCGCCCGGCCTGCTCGTCGTTGAGCAGCGAGAACAGCGCCTTCTGGAAGCGCGGCTCCATCACGCCCGAGACGATGTACTGCCAGCGGTAGGCCTTGAGCACGCCGGCGTGCAGCTGCGCCTTCTCGTCGTCGCTGAACCAGCGCCCGGCGATGGCGATGAAGTAGTCGGCGTCGGCGCGCGCCTGGTTCTGCAGGATGCCGTCCACCGCGCCGACCAGGCCGATCAGCTGGTCGACCGCGGCGTCGCGCTCGGCCGTCGTGAGCTTGTGGTCCTCGGCCGCCAGCTCGATCTCGTCGAGGATCGCGTGCTGCGACTCCTCCTTCCAGTGGTAGAGGAAGACGTCCTTCCACAGCGGGCACAGGCTGGTCTGCGACTCGATGCTGGCGCGGTAGTGCGCCTGCGTGAACAGCTCGATGTCCAGCGTCAGCGCGAGCACGGCCCAGGTGGAGCTGGCCAGCACCGCCTGCGCGACGGCGTTGGCGTCGGCGGTCTGGGTGTAGCCGGGCGGCATGTCGGCGGCGATGGCGCGCTCGATGCGGCGGAACATCTCCTGGTGCTTGAGCTCCTCGTCGGTCATGCGCACCAGCGCCTCGAGCGCGACCTGGTCGCCCAGCCAGTGCTCGCGGCTGATCTCCAGCACCTTGGCGCCGATGAAGCGCTCGACGAGGCCGAAGATGTAGGTGTAGGTGCGGCCCTGCACCTGGCTGAGCAGGCGCTTGTGGTCGGCCGACAGGAAGCCGAGCTCGTTGACCAGCGACAGGCCGCTCGGCAGGAAGGTGCGCGAGTAGTCGAAGCTGCGGCCGCGGAACACGTCGCGCTCGATCTCCCAGCGCACGCGCTTGGAGACTTCGATGACCTTCGCGTAGCGCGGGTCGGTGGCGGTGGAAGTGGAGACGGCGGTGGAAGCAGTGGTCGTCATGGCAGTCCTCGTTCGATGAAACCCGGCGACCCCGCGTCGCCCGGCGTGCCGCCACTGTCGGCGGCGCCGGTATCGCCGGCATGGCGCAAAGCGCACGCCGTGTCGCCGCCGTGTATCGCCGCCGCGGCGGCTTGTTGCGATCGGGTATCCGGGCATGCCGCTGGCGCGGCCGCATCGCAGAATGGCGCCATGCCAGCGCCCGCCAGCCTGCTCGTGGTCGACGACGACGCCTCGGTGCGCGAGATGCTCGCCGAGTACCTGGCCACCCAGGGCTACGCGGTGCGCACCGCGGCCGACGGCGCGGCGATGCGCGCCGCGCTCGAAGCCGAGCTGCCCGACCTGGTGCTGCTCGACCTGCGGCTGCCGGGCGAGGACGGCCTGACGCTGGCGCGCTTCCTGCGCGAGCGCTACGACCTCGGCATCGTGATGGTCACCGCCGCCGGCGACACCATCGACCGCGTGGTCGGCCTGGAGGTCGGCGCCGACGACTACGTGGCCAAGCCGTTCGACCCGCGCGAGCTGCTGGCGCGCGTCAAGAGCGTGCTGCGGCGCATGCAGGCGCGGCCGCAGGAGGCGCCGGCCGGCGGCGCCTCCGCCACCGCGCCCGCCGCCGCGGCGCCGCCGCGCCAGCGCTTCGGCCGCTGCGAGATCGAGATCGAGTCGCGCCGCCTGTTCGACCTCGCCGCCGGCGGCGCCGAGGTGCCGATGACGGCGATGGAGTATGACCTGATCCGCGTCTTCCTCGCCAACCCGAACCGCGTGCTCTCGCGCGACCAGCTGCTGATGCACACGCGCAACCGCGAGTGGGAGCCGTTCGACCGCTCGATCGACATCCGCATCGGCCGCCTGCGGCGCAAGGTCGAACCCGACCCGGCCGCCGAACCGCGCTGCATCCGCACGGTGCGCAACGGCGGCTACATGTACGTGCCGGGCGCCTGAGCGGCAGGACGCCTGCGCGACCTGCCCACGCCCTTCGCTCCGGAAAGGCTCTCTTCGATGGAACGCATCTCTCCCGCCACGGCGCCGTACGCCCCTGAGGTCCAGGCGTGGCTCGAGCGCACCATGCCGGCGGGCAAGCCGCCGCTCAGGCTGTTCGCCATCCTCGCGCGCGACCCGCGGCTCTTCGGCAAGTTCTTCGCCGGCGGCCTGCTCGACCGCGGCCACCTCAGCCTGCGCCAGCGCGAGCTGGTGATCGACCGCACCACGGCCCTGCACCGCTCCGAGTACGAGTGGGGGGTGCACGTCACCCTGTTCGGCCGCAAGGTCGGCCTGACCGACGAGCAGATCGCTTCGCTCGTGCACGGCTCGCCCGACGACCCGTGCTGGAGCGACGACGATCGCCCGCTGCTGCGCCTGTGCGACGAGCTGCACGCCGGCAGCGACGTGAGCGACGCCACCTGGCACGAGCTCGAGCGCCGCTTCGCCGCCGAGGCGATCATCGAGCTGCTGCTGCTCGCCGGCTTCTACACGACGGTGAGCTACCTGACCAACGCGCTGCGCATCCCGCCGGAGCCGGACGGCGCGCGCTTTCCGCAAGGCGCCGCCGGCGCGTCGCGCTAGCTAGGCGCTGGTGCGGATGTCGCGCGCACTGCGGCCGGTGCGCCGGCGCAGCAGGTTGCGCAGCGTCACGCCGTCGGCGTAGCCCACCTGCGCGGCGATCTGCTCGAGGCTGCGGTCGCTGGTCTTGAGCAGGTGCACGGCGCGCTCGACGCGCAGGTCCTGGAAGTACGACATCGGGCTGCGGTTGAGCACCTGGCCGAGGCGCCGCGCCAGCGTGCGCTTGCTGGTGCCGACGGCGCGTGCGGCCTCGTCGAGCGAAAAGCCCTCGGCGAGCCGCGAGCGCGCCCAGCGCTCGAAGCGTTGCACCAGCGGATCGGCGTGCGCCAGGTGGTCGGCCACCACGTAGGCCGACTGGGCCGGGCGCTGGTCGACGATCAGGTAACGCGCCACCAGGTCGGCGAGCACGGGGCTGGCCTGCCGCACCAGCCAGAGCGCCATGTCCATGTGGCCGAGCGCGGCGCCGGCGGTGACGAAGCGCCCTGACCTGACGAGCATGCGCGCGTCCTCCAGCTGCACCGCCGGATAACGCTGGCGGAACAGCGGCGCCAGCCACCAGGTGGTGGTGGCGCGCTGCCCGTCGAGCAGGCCCGACTCCGCGAGCACGAAGGTGCCGATGCAGGCCGCGGCCACTTCGGCGCCCGCGGCGGCGCGCTCGCGCAGCGCCGCGGCGGCATCGCGCACGTCGGGCCGCGCGAGCGCCGGGACGGGCGCCTCGGGCATCTTGTAGCCGATGGCCGGAACCACGCACCAGTCCGCGGCGGCGGCGTCGCGCAGCGGGCCCACCGGCACCGCCAGCCCCTGCGACGTGTGCACGCGCCGCCGCATGCCCACCACGGCCACCTCGAACGGCGCCACCTCCACACCCGAACCGGCCGCCAATTCGTTGGCCGTGGTGAACACGTCGAGCAGTGCCGACAGCCCCGTGTCGAACACGCCGTCGAGCGCCAGCACCTGCAGCCTCATGGCAAGAATGCTATCAAGATTGACAAGATGGCCAATGGCCCCGGCGCCGCGACGCGCCCAGACTCGGCGCCGCGCAGCCACCCGCAGCAGAGGTTCAGCATGTCCTACGAGTCCCTTCTCGCGCTCGCCGTCTTCGCCTGGGTCACGTCGATCACGCCGGGGCCCAGCAACCTGATGCTGCTGGCCTCGGGTGCCAACTTCGGCTTCCGGGCCACGCTCCCGCAGGTGCTGGGCATCACGCTCGGCTTCACCACGCTGCTGCTGGCGGTGGGGCTGGGGCTCGGCGCGCTGTTGACCGCGTTCCCGGCCCTGCACCTGGCGCTCAAGATCGCGGGCGGCGCCTACCTGCTGCACCTCGCGTGGCGCATCGCGCGCTCCTCCGCGCTGGGCGACGGCAACACGAAGCCGGGGCGCCCGCTCACGCTGATCGAGTCGGCCGCGTTCCAGTGGATCAACCCGAAGGCCTGGGTCGTCGCCCTGGCAGCGATGGCCGTCTACGCCAGCCCGGCCTCGCCCTATCTCTCGATGGCGCTGGTGTGCCTGGTCTTCGCACTCGTCAACCTGCCCACCGTCTCGGCGTGGGCTGCGTTCGGCGTCGCGCTGCGCGGCTACCTGGCGCAGCCCGGGCGCTTGAAGCGCTTCAACGTCGCGATGGGGCTGCTGCTGGCGGCTACGTTGTGGCCGATGTTGAGTTGAGCTGAACTGGGCGAGGCGTCGGGCGCTTCTCGGGGGCCGGTCGCTCTGCCGACGTTCTTGCGGATCGGAACCGTGGTCCGGCGCGGCCGGCGCGAGCAAGGCTGCGGGTGGGGACGCCTTCGGGGCTTCACTGCGGCGCCCTCCGCTTCGCTCCGGGTCCCCTGCGGTGCTCGGTCTTTCGGCCTGCGGCAGAACTCGCTTCACTCGCTGCGCTCG
>Ga0073934_10004825_pt1 | contig 21764 bp, 24 predicted proteins | sample LarsenN4metaG_FD_76834 | JGI IMG/M metagenome (GOLD analysis project Ga0073934, IMG submission 76834) | Hot spring sediment bacterial and archeal communities from British Columbia, Canada, to study Microbial Dark Matter (Phase II) - Larsen... ...
CCGCCCGGTCGGCGAGGACGCCGCCGAAGAGCATCACGACGAGGCTGGGCAGCGCGTTCGCGAAGTTCAGCGCGCCGAGCGCGAAGGCCGAATCCCACAGTTTCAGCACCAGCAGGCCCTGGGCGATCACCTGCATCCACGTGCCGGTCATCGAGATCGCCTGCCCGGTCCAGACAACGCGGAAGTCGCGCTCCGCCAGCGCCGAGATCGCCTCCGGCATACGAAACGTGAACGGCAGGCGCCGTGGCTCGGCGGTGACGGCCATCCGCACATCCTAACGACGCGCGCCGCCGGCCGCCTCCGCCGCGCGCGGTTGCCGCCGTCCCGAAGGCGCTGATACGATGGATGTGCGGCCCGCTGCGACGGGCCGCGCGCTTCGTGGGGCCGTAGCTCAATTGGGAGAGCGCGACACTGGCAGTGTCGAGGTCAGGGGTTCGAACCCCCTCGGCTCCACCATCCCACAGCCCCGGAATCGATGACGCCCCGCCCGTTCCGCCGCGCCAGCTTCTGGCCGGCGCCGGGGGCTACCGCCCATGCCGTGAGGCACGAGGCATTCCATTTCGCCCGCCCCTTCCGATTTGTGATGATCTCTGCTCGCCGGCGGCCTTCGCGATACGGCCGCTATGCTGGCGCCGCATGGCTACGCCGCTGATCCTCGATACCGACATCGGCACCGACGTGGACGACGCGCTCGCGCTCGCGTTCGCGCTCCGCCATCCGGCGCTCGACCTTCGCGCCGTCACGACCGTGTCCGGCGACACCCGGCGGCGGGCACTGATCGCCGCGAAGCTGCTGCGCATCGCGGGACGCGGGGACATCGAAGTCGCGGCGGGTGAAGCGGGCGAGCAGACATCCCCCACGCGCTCCGCCGAGGCCGGCCACGAAGACGCGATGCTGGGCGACGTCCCGTACGACCTCGCTGTCTCGGACCGCGATGCCGTCACGCTGCTGCTCGAGACGTGCGCCGCCTCGCCGACGACCGTCGCGACAGTCGGCATGCAGTCGAACATCGCCGTCGCGCTCGAACGCGACCCGGGCTTCGCCGACGACGTCGGGCTGCTCGCCGTCATGGGCGGCGTCTTCGCGCCGGTGCGGTTTCTCGAGTCAACGCTGCCGGCGTCGGTCGACCACAACCTGAATGTCGACCAGCGCGCATCGCTACGCGCGCTCAACGCCGGCATCCGCACGCTCTACGTCCCGTGTGACGTCACCTTCTCGACCTGGATGACGACCGACCACCTGGATGCGCTCTGGAAGGGCGACGCGCTCTGCCGCGAGCTGGGGCGGCAGGTCGAAATCTGGTCCGTCGCCATGCGCCGCCGCGGGCGCGGCATCATCCCCGACATCTACGTCGCGCTGCTGCACGACCCGCTCACCGTCGCCTGCCTGACCGACGAGGGCCGACGCTTCGTGCGCACGGAGCGTCTGCCGGTGACGGTGGCCATGCACAACGGCGTCGTCCGCACGTTCATCGACCGCGCCGAGGGCGTCGAGGCCGAGGTCGTGACCGGCGTCGACGCGCCCGGGTTCGCGCGGTTCTGGCTCGAGACGGTGTTGGGGTAATCCCCGATGTCATCGCGGCGCCGCACTGTCCGATGCTTCTGGCAGGCGTTGGGCGCTGCCGCGAGCGCCAGGAGGCATTGATGCAGGCGAACACCACCCATCCGGCCGTTTCAAGCGACACCGTGTGTGCCGATTTCGGCGTGCGGCTCGTCGCCTACCTCATCGACGGCATCATCCTGCTGATCCCCAACATCATCATCCGGCTGCTCGCGGGTCCCGTCGTCGGTGCCCTCGCGGGCCTCGTGATCGGCCTCGCGTACTACCTCTACTTCCTGACCAGCACGGGCCAGACACCGGGCAAGATGGTGATGGGGCTGAAGGTGGTCTCCGCCGAAACTGGCGACCTGCTTGATATCGGCGGCGCGTTCCTTCGCTACGTCGGTTACATCGTGTCGTCCATCCCCCTCGGCCTCGGCTTCCTGTGGGTCATCTGGGACCCGATGCACGAGGGCTGGCACGACAAGATCGCGAAGACGAAGGTGATCCGCGTGCCGTCCGGGGCGGCGGGGACGATGCCATAGCTGCCCGTCGGTGATACGTGAGAGGGCCGGCGCGTGCGCGCCGGCCCTCTGATCGCCACGCAGGTGTGATCGTTAGAAGGGCAAGCCCTTCAGGCCCTGCATGCCCTTGACCGCTGCGATGTCGCCGCCGTGGCCCATCGTGTGGTCGACGGCGAGCATGAGGATCCAGGCGACCGACTTCTCGCCGAAGAACTGCGTCTTGACGATGCGCTCGAGGTCGTCGTCTTTCAGCGCGCCCACGTAGTCGAGCACGTCCTGTTGCACAGCGCGCGCGTACTCCTTCATCGGCTCGTACGGCACGTTCCCCTGATACCGCCAGATCTCCATCGGGTTCGCGGGCAGGCCATGCTGTCCGGCGAGCTGCGGCCACCGCATCTGCCCGCTGCGAAGCATCGCGTTCAAGAAGAAGTCCATCGACGACATCGCGTGCACGTGCGACTGTGCGGGTGTATTGCACGTCCCGGGCGGCTGAAAGTTGTACTGTCCATCGTCCATGCCGTCGGCACAGACGTTGAAGAGGTTGAAGGCCTCGGACAGCTGCTCCTTCGCGTACCGGACGGCGTTCATCGGCGACCCTCCTTGTCGTGGTGCGCGTAGCGTCTCGCAGTGAAGCGACTACGTCAAGCGTGCCGGGGCGCCCGCGCCGGGGTGCCCGCGCCTGGGCTCGCTGCCAGTCGCGGGCCCAGCTCGACGATGCGCGCGTCGGCGATGCGGCCGTGCCGCGCCTCCAGCACCGCGACCGTCTGCACGCGGTGGAACCCGACGCGGCCGGCGGCGCCGGGGTTGACGTACATCAGAGCGCCGCGTCGTTCCACGAGCGCCCGGTGGCTATGCCCGAAGACGACGGCATCCGCATCCGGGAGCGGCTTGGCGTGCGGCAGCTGGTGGACGAGGTGGAACCGCACGCCACCCAGCTCGACATCGAGCCGCAGCGGCAGGCCGAGGGTGTCGGCCTTCTCGTCGTTGTTGCCGAAGACGGCATATACCGGAGCGATTGCCGCCAGCGCGTTGAGCACGGCGCGCCCGCCGATATCGCCTGCGAGGAGGATCGCCCGGACGTCCGCGAGCGCCGGCGCGACCCGCTGGTCGATGTAGCCGTGCGTGTCCGCGACCACACCAATGCGCATGCGGACAGGGTAACGGTCGAGCTAGCTCGGCTGAGGGGTTACGATTTGGAGCACCATCGACGAAAGGCACCTGACCATGGACTTCACGCTCACCGAGGAACACCGCCTGATTCGGGACACCGCGCGTCGCATCGCGAAAGAGAAGATCGCGCCGCGCGCGGCCGAGATCGACGAGACGCAGGAGTACCCGCATGACATCTTCGCGGCGTTCCGCGAGACCGGCCTCACCGGCCTGACGATCCCGAAGGAGTACGGCGGCAGCGGTGCCGGCATGCTGCCGCTCGCGCTCGCCGTCGAGGAGGCGGCGAAGTACTGCTGCGCCTCGGGGCTCATGCTGCTGCTCTCGGCGCTGCCGTCGCAGCCGGTGATGATCGGCGGCGACGAGCGCCAGAAAAAGTGGATCGGCGAGGGCATCGCCTCCGGCTCCATGAAGGGCGCCTTCTGTCTCACCGAGCCGAACGTCGGCTCCGATGCCAGCAACCTCGAAACGCGCGCCGTGCGCGACGGCGACGACTACATCCTCAACGGCGAGAAGATGTACATCTCCGGCGGCACCGTCGCCGACTATGTCATTGCCTTCGCGCGGACGGATGGCGCCGGCCCGAAGGGCATCTCGGCGTTCATCGTCGAGACCTCGTCGCCCGGCTTCAAGGTCGTCGGCCAGGACCGCAAGATGGGCGTGCGCGGCGTACCGACGGCTGACATCGTGTTCGAGGACTGCCGTGTCCCGCGCGAGAACCTCGTCGGCGGCGAGGAGGGCCGCGGCTTCACGCAGGCGATGCTGACGCTGAACTCGTGCCGCCCGGTCGTCGGCGCGCGGGGCCTCGGGCTCGCGGAGGGCGCGATGACGTACGCGCTCGAGTTCGCGCGCAACCGCATGGCCTTCGGCAAGCCGATCGCCGAGTTGCAGGCGATCCAGTTCATGTTCGCCGACATGGCCATTGCGATCGAAGCGTCGCGCCAGCTCGTCTACCACGCGGCCTGGCGGGTCGACCAGGGGCTGTACCAGCGCGAGCACGCCGCGTATCTGTCGATCGCGAAGGCGTACGCGACGGAGACGGCGGTGAAGGTGTCGAGCGACGCGCTGCAGGTGCTCGGCGCGCAGGGCTACATGATGGACCATCCGCTCGAGCGCCACTACCGTGATGCACGGCAGCTGATGATCGTCGAGGGTACGTCGCAGATCCAGCGCGTCGTCATTGCCCGCGCGCTGCTGGAGCGCGAGCTGGTGTATCCGTGAGCCCTTCCTGCGTATACTGATTGCATGGTTACGCAGGATCGCCGTAAGAGAGCGCGACCAAGGCCGCCGGTATTGCGCCGTCCGAAGACGCAGCGGAGCGTCTGGGACGAGCTCGCTGATATAGGCCGAAGAATGCCGGCCTCAACCTGGGAAAACCTACCGCGCGATCTCGCCAAGAACTTCGACCACTACGCGCATGGTTCTCCTCGCGAGGACTGATTGGCGGTCTACTTCGTAGACACGTCGTTTCACGTTGCCATCGTTGACCCGCGTGATGACCTCCACCGCCGCGCGTTGGCCCTCGGGCGGCGGCTTGATGCCGCCGGCGCGCGGTTGGTGACGACGGACAGCACGCTTGTGGAGCTGTTGACGTTCCTGTCTGGCGAGGGCGAGTACGCGCGCCTTGCAGCCTCGGCATATGTCCGCCGTGTCCTGACCGACGACCGCATTGAAGTTGTCGCACAGTCCTCATCGCTGTTCAGGTCGGCACTGGCGTTGTACGAGCAACGCCGTGACCAGACGTACAGCATGTGCGATTGCATGTCCATGGTTGTGTGCCGCGAGCGCGGCATTCGTGATGTGCTCACGCATGACTACGACTTCGTGCGCGAGGGGTTCAGCGCGCTATTGCGCCGGTGACCCTCGAATGAGCGAGCGTCGCGAGCCCGATCCTCAGCCGACTGCAATGGTGACGGCCGAACGTGCGCGCCGCATCATCGAGACCTTCGGTGACGCCGGGCGGTCGTGGCTCGCCGAACTGCCGCAGCTCATCGACGAATTCGCCCGCGACTGGCGCCTCACCGTCGAGCCGCCGTTCCCGATGTCATACGGCTACGTCGCCCCCGCCGTGCGCGATGATGGCAGCCGCGTCGTCCTGAAGCTGCGTGTGCCGGACAGCGAGGCACGCGACGAGATCGAGGCACTGCGCGCGTACGACGGCGCCGGCGTCGTGCGCCTGCTCGCACACGATGCCGCACGCGGCGCGCTGCTGCTCGAGCGCGCTGAGCCCGGCACCATGCTCGCCAGTGCCACCGACATCGACGATGAGACGAAGACCCGCATCGCCGCCTGCCTGCTGCGGCGGCTACGGCGCGAGCCGCCGCAGGCGTACGCGTTCCCGGCGCTCGCCGGCTGGGCGCGAGCCCTCGCCGCCGTCCGCGCGCGCTACGACGGCGCGACCGGCCCGCTGCCGGCGCCGCTGTTCGAGCGCGCTGAACGCGTCTTCGCCGGTGAGCTGGCGGCCGGAGAGCCCCCGGTCCTGCTGCACGGCGACCTCCACCACGAGAACATCCTGCGCGCCGGCCGCGAGCCGTGGCTCGCCATCGACCCGCATGGCGTCGTCGGCGACCGCGCGTACGAGCCCGGCGCGTTCCTGCGCAACCACCTGCTCGCGCTGCCCCAGCCCCGCGCCGCGCTCGCACGGCGCGTGGAGGTGTTCGTCGAGGAACTCGGCATGGAGCGCGAGCGCCTGGTGGGCTGGGGGATCGCGACGAACGTGCTCTCCGCCTGCTGGTCGCACATGTCGCACGGCGACGGCTGGCAGGACGCGGTCGCGGTCTGCGAGATGCTCGCCGAGATGGCCTAGGGATGCGCGCGTCGCCGATGCGCCGGCATCAGCGCTACGCCGCCATCGACTCCCGCAGGTTGCGCGCCAGCACGAATGGGTCGCTGGAGACGACGCTCGCGGCGTACAGCTCCATCGCGCCGATGTCCGCCGTGCGCGACGACGGGTCGCCCCGGTCAACGATCCGCACGACGACCGGGAAGCCCTCCCACGACTCGGGCGTGTCCGACCACGGCGGCGTATAGATCACGAGGTTGAACGACGTGATACCCATGCGGTCACGGAAGCACTCCAGCACGTCGTAGACGCGGTCCTTCAGCGACGTCGTGACGAAGGGCGCGAGCAGCAGGACTTCGTTCTCCTTCTTCGGCGCGAGGTTCGCGATGACGCGCGTGCCCTCCTTCTCGAACGCCAGGCCGAGCGACGCGTGCGCGAGGAAGAGGTCGGTGAAGTAGTTCTGCCGGTTGTGCGCCTGGTACACCGCGGCGCGCTGCCGCAGGTACTCGACAGCGGCGTAGTGCATGCCGCGGCCCATGATCACCTGCGCGTGCCCGTGCAGCAGCGACGCGCCGGCGCGCCAGAGGCAGTTCCAGAGGAAGACGTAGTACTTCGCCTCGGGGTCGGACGCGTGCACGAGGTCGCCCCAGCGACCGCCGGTATCGATGTAGTCGTGCAGCATCTCGCGCGTGAAGCGCAGCGGGTGCCGCTCGTTGAAGACGACGAGGCCGTGGAAGCCGTCGAACTTGGCGATGTTGCTTGCCGTCACGCAATACTTGCCGCGCACGCGGCCGAAGAGATCCTCGGGCGTGCCGTTGTAAGGGTCCGCGAGCGGGTCCGGTGGCCCCGCCTCCAGCTCGCGGTCGAGGTCCAGCTCCTGCCGCCACATCGGCCGCGACGACCGTAGCCAGTTAAACAGCACGCCCTCGAGCGTCACCCGGTTGGTGATCTTGATGATCTTCTGCTCGCGCGTCGCCTCGACGTCTCCGAACTGCTTCTCGATCCACGGGATCATCGCGTCCGGCGGGACGAGCCGGCCGGTGGTGGAGGAGACATCGAAGATGCGTTCGAAGCGGTGCCGCTCCTCGTGCGGGAGGGCGGCGACGGCGTCCTCGATCTGCGTGATGCTGAGGTCTTGCTGGATAGCCATGCCGGTCGGTCGCTCCTCTTACCTAGGTTGTCGGGCGGCGGGGCATGCCGCTGCATGGGCGGCCGGGCCGCCCGCCGCTCTATATAACGCTGGGCGGGTTGACTTGGCCCCCTGTGGCGCGTCGAAATTTCGGTTCAATGTTTGAAGTGGCGCACCCCCGTCGCCACCATCGCCATGCCGTGGGCGTCGCAGACGGCCACCGAGTCCTCGTCCCGGATCGAGCCGCCGGTCTGAATGATGGCGGTGATGCCGGCGGCCGCGCAGACCTCCACCGTGTCCGGGAACGGGATCAGCGCGTCCGAGGCTGAGACGCCCCCGCGCGCCTGCTCGCGCGCTTGCTCGACGGCCAGGCGGGCCGACGTCACCCGGTTCGGCTGGCCGGCCCCCATGCCGACCATCACCCGGTCCTTCACCACGACCACGGCGTTCGACTTCACGTGCTTCACACACGTCCAGGCGAAACGCATGTCCCGGAGCTCGGCCTCCGTCGGCGCCCGCTTCGTCATCACCCGCAGTTCCGGCGGGTCCTCCTTCATGCGGTCGTACTCCTCGACGAGCATGCCGCCGGCGATGCCGCGGTACTCGAACGCCCGCGCGCTCATGTCGACCGGCGGTGCCTCGAGGATGCGCAGGTCGCGCGACTTCTGCAGCAGCTCGACCGCGGCCGGCTCAAACGCCGGCGCCACGATAATCTCGACGAACAGCCGCTGCCCGCTCGTCGGGTGCTTCGTCTCGCGCACGGCCTGCGCGAAGCCGACGTCCACCGGCCGGTTGACGGCAATGATGCCGCCGAACGCCGAGATCGGGTCGGCGGCGAACGCGAGCGCGAACGCCTCGCGCAGGTCTTCGCGCGAGGCGATCCCGCACGGCGTCATGTGCTTGACGATGACGACCGCCGGCTCGTCGAAGTCGCACGCCGCGCAGTACGCCGCGTCGGCGTCGAGGATGTTCACGTACGACAGCGCCTTGCCGTGGAGCTGACGCGCGTTCACCACGCCGCCCGCCTCCCGCACGTTCGGGTCGACCTGCCGGTAGAGCGCCGCGAGCTGGTGCGGGTTCTCGCCGTAGCGCAGCTCATGCCGCTTGGCGAGCGCGATTGTCAGCGTGTCCGGGAACGGGTCCTCGAAGCCGCGCAGGTACGAGGCGATGACGGTGTCGTACGCCGCGACGTGCTGGAACGCCTTCACCGCCAGCTTCCGTCGCCACTCCAGCGGTGCCGAGCCCGTGGTCACGGCGTCGAGCAGGTCGTTGTAGTCCGCCGGATCGACGACGGCGAGCACGTGTGGGAAGTTCTTCGCCGCCGCCCGCAGCATCGTCGGCCCGCCGATGTCGATGTTCTCGAGCGCGCGCTCGAGCGTCACATCAGGTTCGGCGACGGTCGCCTGGAACGGATAGAGGCCGCCGACGACGATATCGATCGTGCCGAGGCCGTGCTGCTCGAGCTCGGCGAGGTGCTCCGGCTTGTCGCGCCGGGCGAGGATGCCGGCGTGGACCGCTGGGTGCAGCGTCTTGACGCGGCCGTCGAGCACCTCCGGGAATCCGGTGAGGGCACTGACGGGGCGCACGCCGACGCCAGCCTCGCGCAGGATGCGCTCGGTGTTGCCGGTGGCGTACAGCTCGACGCCCGCGCGCTCGAGCCCGCGCGCGAGGTCGACGAGGCCGGTCTTGTCGTAGGGGGCGAGGATGGCGCGCATGAAACGTGGTCAGCCTGTCACTGCGTTGGTCACTCGATGATCACGCTGCGGTCGTCGTACCGTTCGATCACGTCGCCGACCGTGAACGCGTCGGGCACCTCGCGCGTGATCGCGTCCGCCTCGTCCTGCCCAACGATCAACACGATGCCGAGGCCCATGTTGAACGTGTGGAACATCTCCGCGTCCGATAGGCCGCCCCGCTCCTGGATGAGCGCGAAGAGCGGCGGCACGCGCCACGCCGCGCGGTCAATGCGGGCCGCCAGACCCTCGGGCAGTACGCGTGGCACGTTGTCGATGAGTCCGCCGCCGGTGATGTGTGCGATGGCGTGCAGGCGCGTCAGCACCGGCGCGAGGTCGTGATAGTACGAGCGGTGGACCGCGAGCAGCGCCTCCCCGAGCGATGTCCCCAGCTTGGAGTAGGCCGTGTCGAGCGCCGCGCGGTCAGTCGCCGGGTCGCCGCCGGTGCCGATGCCGAACACCCTGCGCACGAGTGAATACCCGTTCGTGTGCAGGCCGGTCGACGGCAGCGCCAGCAGCGTGTCTCCGGCGCGCACCTTCGAGCCGTCGATGACATGCTCGCGCTCGACCACGCCGACGATGAAGCCAACGAGGTCGAAGTCGCCCGGCGCATAGATGTCGGGCATGTCCGCGGTCTCGCCGCCGACGAACGCGCAGCCATGCGCGTTGCATGCCGCGGTCATGCCTTCGATGACCTCGAGCTTCCGGTCGTCCGGCAGCGACGACGAGCCGAGGTAGTCGAGAAAGAACAGCGGCTCAGCGCCCGACGTGAGGATGTCGTTCACGCAGTGGTTGACGAGGTCCTGGCCGACGGTGTCGTAGCGGTCCATCAGGATCGCCAGCCGCAGCTTGGTGCCTACGCCGTCCGTGCTCGCCGAAAGCACCGGCTCACGGTACGTCGCCAGCTTGATCAGTGCGCTGAACGGCCCGACGCCGGATAGCACCTCAGGCCGCGACGCCTTGGCCGTCACCCGCTTGATGCGGTCGACGAGGTTGGCGCGCGCGATCAGGTCGACCCCGGCGCGGGCGTAGGCGTCGCCGCCGCTGTCGTCATGTGTCGTGCGGCTGAGGTGAGTCGGCACGGTCACAGGCTAGACCCGGCGCAGCGGCAGCGGATAGCGGAGCAGCGCGCCCGGTGCGCTGCCGTCCTCCTCGACCGGCTCCATCGCCAGCTTGTCCATCTGCAGCGGTGCTGGCGTCGGGTAGTGGCCGTTGAAGCAGGCCAGGCAGGCTTTGCTCTCGGTCGTGCGGACGGCGTGCACGAGGCCTTCTTCGCTCAGGTAGCCGAGCGAGTCGGCGCCGATGTGCTCGCGGATCTCCTCCACCGTGTGGTTCGCCGCGATCAGCTCCCAGCGCGTCCCCATGTCGATGCCGTAGAAGCACGGGTGCGTGATCGGCGGCGAGGTCACCCGCATGTGCACCTCGCGCGCGCCGGCGTTGCGGATCATCTGGATGACGCGCGTCGTCGTCGTCGCGCGGACGATGCTGTCTTCGACGAGCACGATGCGCTTGCCATCGAGCACGTCGCGCAGCGGGTTGAACTTCAGGTGGACGCCGATCTCCCGCAGCCGCTGGTCTGGCTGGATGAACGTGCGGCCGACGTAGCGGTTCTTCACCAGCCCCTCGGCGAAGGGGATGCCGGAGGCCTGCGCGAACCCCAGCGCGGCCGGCGTCGCCGAGTCCGGCACGCCGATCACCACGTCGGCCTCGGGCGCCGGATGCTCCTTCGCCAGCTCGCGCCCGAGCGCCATGCGCAGCGGGTAGACGAGCTTGCCGTCGAGCACGCTGTCCGGGCGCGAGAAGTAGATGTACTCGAAGATGCAGAATGCCTGCCGCTCCGGCTCCACCGGCCGCAGGCTCTGCAAGCCCTCGTCGTCGATGTACACCACCTCGCCCGGCTCGACCTCGCGGATGTATTGCGCGCCAATGTGGTCGAGCGCGCAGCTCTCCGAGGCGACGATCCAGCCTGTGCCGTCCAGCCGGCCGAGGCAGAGCGGGCGGTTGCCCATCGGGTCGCGCGCCACCATCACGGACTCGGGCGTGATCACGGCGAGACAGTAGGAGCCATTGAGCCGGCGCATCACGTGCGCCCAGCGCTCCTTCCAGTCGAGCCCCGGGGCGTGCGCCAGCATTTGCGCCACGACCTCGGAGTCGCTGCCGGTGGTGAAGCTCACGCCCTGGGCGAGTAGGTCATCGCGGAGCTCCTCGGCGTTGACGATGTTGCCGTTATGGCCGAGCGCCAGCTCGCCGTTCGGCCCGCTTACCCGGAACGGCTGCGCGTTCTCGGCGCGGCTGGCGCCCGTCGTGGAATAGCGCGTGTGGCCGATGGCGAAGCGCCCGGGCAGGTAGCTCAGGTCGTCCTCATCGAACACCTGGGACACGAGGCCCATGCCCGTCTTGAGGTAGATCGTGCGGCCGTTGGCTGTGGCGATCCCGGCGCTCTCCTGCCCGCGGTGCTGCAGGGCGTGGAGACCGAAGAAGGCGATGCGGGCGACGTCCTCGCCCGGTGCGAAGACCGCGACGACACCGCACTTCTCGCGGAGGGCTGGGAGCACGCATACCTCCTGCCCAAAGGCAGTGCTCCGCAGAGAGTGCCATCGCCGCCCCGCCGCGTCGAGGCCCCTCTGGGGATCCATGGTAGCAGCGCCCCCGGCGAGCGGGCAACGCGACGGAACGGTGCCTCCCCGCGCGGACCGGTGCCGGCGCGGTCAGCCGTCAGCCGTCGTCGCTTCGATCGCCGCTACGACCGCACGCAGCCGCCGCTCCGCCTCGTCCGCCATCGGCCGCAGTTCCGGGAGGCCCACAACGGCGAGCGCCGCTTCCGGTCGCAGCACCTCGACGACCGTGTGGTCGCCTTCCTGGCGGAGCGTGACGGTGCACGGCAGCATGAGCCCGACGTGCGGGGTGACCGCGAGCGCCTGATGGGCCAGCGTCGGGTTGCAGACGCCGAGGATGAGATACGGGGCCGTGTCGACGCCGAGCTTCGACCGCAAGGTCGCCTGCACGTCGATCTCCGTCAGCACGCCGAACCCCTGCTCCTTGAGGGCCGCTTCGACGCGCTCACGTGCCTCGGCGACTCCGCCTGGCACGCGGACCTGGTAGCCGAACTCCTGGATGGTCTTCATTGCACCTCCTCCGTCAGGTAGCGACGCCGTGTTCCGTTGCGGCCTGCGGCGGCAGGCTGTCCTCTCCCGGCGCGGCCCCCGGCGTCAGGCCGAACGGGACGGCTGGAAGCGTGAACGCCGCGACCGTGCCGCCGCCCGGCGCCCGCTCGACCCACGCCCGGCCCCCATGCTCCTCGACCACCTTCTTCACGATCGAGAGCCCCAGCCCCGACCCCGGCTTCGCCCGCGCGGCCTCCGAGCGGTAGAAGCGGTCGAACACGTGCGGCAGGTCGCGCTCGTCGATGCCCGGGCCGTGGTCGCGCACGCGCACGACGCCGCCGCGCACGCTGACCTCGACGGTGCCGCCCGGCGGGCTCCACTTGCACGCGTTGTCGACGTAATTGCCCACGGCGCGCTCCAGCAGCGCCGGGTTGCCGGATACGAGCGTCGGCTCCGCGTCGACCCGCACGTCGATGCCGGTGCGCCGCGACGCGCGCTCGGCGACGGCGCGCGCGACCTCGTCGAGCCGCACGTCCTCGTACGACTGTGCGTACCGCCGCGGCTCCGCCGCCAGGTCGACAAGCTCGCCGATCAGGGTCGTCAGCTCCTCCATCTCGGCCGTCGCGTCGCGCAGCAGCGCCCGCCGCTCGTCATCCGGCATGTCGTCGCCGCTGCGCGCCAGCACCTCGATGTTCGTGCGCAGGCTCGTCAGCGGCGTCCGAAGCTCGTGGCTCGCGTCCATCACGAGCTGCTGCTGCTGGCGCCGGGACTCGTCGAGCGCGCGCAGCATGGCGTTGAAGCTGTCAGCGAGCCGGCCGATCTCGTCCCGACGCCGGACCTCGATCGACGCGCCCAGCTCCTGCGTCTCGGCCACGTGCTCCGCCGCCGCCGTGAGCCGCGATACCGGCCGCAGCGCCCGCTGCGCGACGAGCATCCCGAGCACGCCGGCGAGCACGATGCCGCCGCCGCCGAGCGCCAGCAGCGCGTTCCGCAGGCTGGCAAGCGACGCATCGACATCGGCAAGCGAGCGTGCCACCTGCACGGCTTCGCCGTTCGCCCCGCGTGTCGTCAGCACGCGCAGGTGCACGTCGTCCTCCCCCCGCGCGTCGTGGAGCGCTGACGTCCGCGCGCCCGCTGCCACCGTCCTGTCCGCGTCCGTGACCGGGATCACCTCGTCCTGGTTGTCGGGCCGCGCGACGATATTGCCACTCGCGTCGATCACCTGCACGAACTCGTCGCGCGAGGCGAACGGGTCGTTCGCCGGCGGCCGCCGGCCCTCGCCCGGCCCGCGGCGCGGCAGCCCGCTGGCCCCGGCGATCGCCGCGGCGCGTTCCCGCAGCGAGGCATCGACCTGGCTGCGCAGCCGTTGGCGCGTCGCGAAGTACGCGGTGAGGGAGATCGCGATGACGGCGAGCGCGACGGCGACGGCGGTGAGCAGCGCGAGCTGCGCGCGCAGGCTCATGGCGCGCGGGCAACGTAGCCGACGCCGCGGACCGTGTGGATGACACGTGGGAGGCCGGCGACCTCCGTCTTGCGCCGCAGGTAGCCGATGTAGACGTCGAGCGAGTTCGAGGTGTTGCCGAAGTCGTAGCCCCAGACGCGTTCGAAGATGAGGTCGCGCGTGAGCACCTGGTTGGGGTTGCGCACGAACAGCTCGAGCAGTTCGTATTCCGTGCGCGTGAGCTCGATCGGCGTACCCGCGCGCGTCGCCTGCCGGGCCTTCGGGTCGACGACGAGGTCGCCGAGCTGCAGCAGGTGGCCGTTCGTGTCGGGCGCGGCGCGCCGGAGCAGCGCCCGCAGCCGCGCGAGCAGCTCCTCGAGCGCAAACGGCTTGACGACGTAGTCGTCCGCGCCGGCGTCGAGCCCGGCGACGCGGTCCCCCAGGCTGTGCCGCGCCGTCAGCACGAGGACCGGCAGGCGGTTCCCCTCTCCCCGGAGCCGGCGGCAGACGGACAAGCCGTCGAGCTTCGGCATCGCCACGTCGAGGATCATCGCGTCCGGCGGGTCGGCGGCGACTGCAGCCAGTGCCGCTTCGCCGTCGCGGGCAAGCTGCACGCCGTAGCCCTCGCGCCGCAGCGCACGGCTGAGCGACTCGCCGATACCCGGGTCGTCGTCGACGACAAGCACCCGCATCGTGTCCAGCATAGCCCCGGCGCCGGCACTGCCCGCCGCCGCTGCGCGTTCCATGGTTCAACCGTACCAGGCATCGCTAAGAGGTTGCTGAGAATGTGGCGCATCGCCGCGCTGTTCTTAGCCACGTCTTAGCCACCTCTCAGCCCCGCCTCAGTCCAGCCCTCGATGCTGTCCCCGGTACGCAAGGAGTGGCCCGGCCGCCGACACCCCGGCCGGTTGCCGGAGAAAAGGAGCACGACATGCAGATTCGGAAGTGGCACATCGCCGCTGCCTCGGCCGCCGTCGCAGCGCTCGCGTTCGTCGCGGTCGCGGTGACGGGCGTCGGGGCGCAGACGCCGGTGCCCGGCGCGTCGTCCGGGCAGACGTTCCTCGACCGCGTGGCGTCGAAGCTCGGCATCCCGACGTCTTCGCTGCGCGACGTCGTCAACAGCGCCTCGAACGATGAGATCGATGCCCGCGTCGCGAGCGGGGAACTGACGCAGCAGCAGGCCGACGCGCTCAAGCAGCGGATCGCCAGCGCGCCGGACGGTGCCTTCGGCTTCCGCGGGCCCGGCTTCGGCCGCGGTCACGGCCCCGGCGGCCCGCACGGCGTCGACCCGGACGTCCTCGCCTCGTTCCTGGGCACCGATGCGGCAACCCTCCGCACGGAGCTGCAGGCTGACGGCGCCACGCTGGCGACCGTCGCGCAGGCGCACGGCAGGAGCCGCGACGAGCTGAAGTCGTTCCTGTCCGACCAGATCAAGGCCCACCTTGACCAGGAGGTCGCCGACGGCCGCATCACGCAGGCCGAGGCCGACCAGAAGCTCGCCGACGCGACCGCGAACCTCGACGCCGCCATCGACCGCAGCGGCCCGCCCTTCGGCGGACGGCACCATCGCTTCGACGACGACGGCGACGCGCCGGGCGCGCCGGTGCCGAGCAGCAGCGCGACGCCCTCGGGCGGGGCGTGAACCATCGCCCGCGAGGACGCGGGCGCACAACGCCCCGGAGCGGCGGACCTCCTCCCCGTCGCTCCGGGGCTGTCCGCGTCCCGCGCGAAGGCTGATCGACGCGCCGCGCCGACTCCCCGTCTGAGCTGCAGCCGCAGGAGCCGCCGCGCCAGCGGCGACATGCGGCGCCACCCTTTCTTATCTGTGCCTTACGCCTGTCTCAGGGCGATCTCACGGCCGGCGGCGATGCTGCCCGCATCACACCGAGGAGATCATCCGATGCTCGACCTCAGGAAGAACTGCCGCGCGAAGGCAGGCGTCATCGGCGCGGCGCTCGCCTCCTTCGCCGGCATGCTCGGCCTCATCCACGCGCAGCAAGCCCTGTCGTCGTCTGGCGGCGACGGCGCTGGCACCGAGAGCGCCATGGGCGCACCAGCCGTCTCGGCGACGACGGCGGCCGCCGCGCCCGCAACGACGCCGACGAGCGGCGGCGTGATGGCGCGGGCCAGCACGGCCGTCGTCGTACCGACGGCGACGCCGACGGCGACGTCGGCCGCGTCCGTCACCGCGAACACGCGCACGCGCGTGTCCTGACGGGAGACCGCAATGGACCACGAGTTCTGGTATCTCTCTCGCGCCGCTGGCTTCACGGCATACCTGCTGCTCTTCGTGTCGACGGTCGTCGGCATGGCAACGAGTTCGCGCCTCGCCGCCCGGCTGAAGCGCGGCAACATGGCGTTCGACCTGCACCGCTTCCTCTCGCTGCTCGCCCTGGCCTTCTCGCTCTTCCACACCTACGTGCTCCTCGGCGACGCGTACTTCAACTTCAGCGTCTGGCGGCTCTCGGTCCCGTTCGCTTCCCCGTACGAGCCCTTCGCCACCGCGCTCGGCGTCGCGTCGCTGTACGCCACGGTGCTGATCATCGGCAGCTTCTACGTCCGGCGTTTCATCGGCTACCGCACCTGGCGCACGCTGCACTACGCGACCTTCGTGATGTACCTCGGCGTCGCGCTGCATGGCATCACCGCCGGCACGGACACCGTCCAGCCGTGGGCGCGCCTCATTTACGCAGGCACCGCCGCCGTCTTCTGCGCCATGGCCGCCTACCGCATCCACGAGGCGGGCGGCGGCACGCAGCGAGACACCCGGCGCGGCCGCATCTCGCTCGACCGCGCCGCCTGATGCGCCGCCTTCGCGCGCCGTATCGGGGCATCCCCTACATACGGCGCGCGCCCCACGCGCGACGCTAGTGGGGCGGCGTCGCGAGTCAACGGGCTGTCGGATGGCACACGACTTCTGGCTGCTGTCACGGGCCGCGGGCCTCGAGGCCTACGTGCTGCTCTTCGCCGCCACCCTGGCCGGCATCGCAACAAGCACGCGCCTCGCCGCCCGGCTCCGCCGCGCCCACCTCGCCTTCGAGGTCCACCGCACGCTCGTCTGGATGGCGCTCGCCGCGACCGCGCTGCATGTCGCGGCGCTTGCGGGTAACCGCTACGCCGCGTTGACGCCGGCGCAGCTCGTCGTGCCGTTCATCGCGCCGAGCCGACCGGTCGCCGCTCCGCTCGGGATCCTCTCGCTCTACGCGCTGCTGGTGCTCGCCTCCAGCTTCTACGTGCGCCGCAGGATCGGCACGCGCACCTGGCGCGCGTTGCACTACACCACCTTCGCGATGTTTGTCGGTGTCAGCGCGCATGCGCTCGTCGCGGGGCCAGATGCCGGAAACATCGTAGTGCGCGGACTCTACGCGGGCGCGCTCGCGGCGGTCGCACTGGGCGCCGCTTATCGGCTGTTCGCGCCGCCTCTGCCGCCGCGAGCGCGAGCGCCCGAACGCGGGCGAGGGCCCGCCCCCGTGTCGTTCTCGGCCGACGAGGCCGAGCGCAGACGCGCCGCCTGAGCGCGCCTTCCGGCTACAATCGCTGCGATGCTTGCTGCCTGTCGTGTCGCGCCATGAAGGTCCTCTTCACCCTGCACCAGGGGAACATGTTCTCCGGCGGTCAGGGCGTGTACACCGCGCACGTCACGCGCGAGCTGGCGCGCCTTGGCCACGATGTCCACTTGATCGTCGGCCCACCGTGGCCTGAGACCGATCCGGCCGTCACGGTGCATCGCGTGCCGTCGTACAGTGTCTACCGGCTGCTGGAGACCGGCCGCTTCTTCTTCTACGGGCGTCCGTGGCGGTCGTTCTTCCATCCGCTGAACTTCTACGAGCTGGCGACCAGCCGCATCGGGCAATTCTCCGTCATGTCGGCCTTCAGCTGGCGCGCCTTCGAAACGTGGCGCGCGCTGCAGCCCCACGAGCGCTTCGACATCGTCCACGATGTCCAGGTGCTCGGCTACGGCACGCTGATGATGCACGCCTCCGGCATGCCCGTCGTCGCCAACATCCACCATCCGCTCGCGATCGACCGCGCCAACCAGATGCGCCAGGCGACGCGGCTCGGCTGGATGCTGCGCGTCGCGATGTTCTACCCCTTCTGGATGCAGGAGGTCGTCGCCCGCCGGCTCGACCGCATCATCACCGGCTCGGAGAACTCGCGGCGCTCCGTGCAGCGCGCGTTCCGGCTGCGCGACGAGCAGATCACCGCCATCCATGACGGCGTCGATACCGAGGTCTTCCGACCGCTGGAAGTGCCGAAGCGCCCGGGCATGATCCTCTTCGTCGGCAACAGCGAGGACCGCAACAAGGGCGCGAAGTTCCTCATCGAGGCCGTGCGCATCCTCAAGGATCGTGGCATCGACTTCCACCTCGTCTTCAAGGACCGGCTCGATGCCGAGATGGCGCCCCGCCTCGCCGACCAGCTCGGCGTGCGCGACCGGCTGACCTTCGTCGGCCGCCTGCCCGTCGACGAGCTCGCGCGTCTCTATAACGAGGCCGAGGTGCTCGTCTCGCCGTCCGTCTACGAGGGCTTCGGCCTGCCTGCCGCCGAGGCCAACGCCTGCGGCACGCCCGTCGTCGCCACCACCGCGGGGGCCTTCCCCGAAGTGATCGCCGACGGCGAGACCGGCATCCTCGTGCCGCCCGCCGACCCGCGCGCGCTCGCCGATGCCATCGCGTCGCTGCTCGCCGACCCCGCGCGCCGTCGCGCGATGGGCGGTGCCGGCGCGCGGCGTATCGCCGAGCGCTTCTCCTGGCGCGCCTGCGCCCAGAAGACCGCTGCGCTCTACGACGATGTGCTGTCATCGCGACGATCGCGCGCAGGCCGTCCGGTGCACGACGAACTCGCAGCGACTGCATAACGCGCGGCCGGCTGTGCTTGCGGGCGGCGGGGAACGCATCCCTCGTACTACCGCGCGTTGACGCGCTGATCCGCCCCTCCCTAGACTGGATCGGGCGCGCCGCAATCCTCGCGCCCCAGGAGTCCCCCGTGTCGCTCGATACGCTGCTCACCACCCTCGCCAGCCCGGATGCGCCGCCACGCACAACCGACCTCACGTTGCTGAGCGCCATCGGCGGCGCCGAGCGCGAGCGCTTCCTCGATGTCTGGCGGACGCTGTCGATCCAGCGCCGGCGAGACCTCGTCGACCGCCTCACCGTGCTCGCCGAGGACAACGTCGAGCTCGACTTCAGTCCCGTGTTTCTCGTCGGGCTCTTCGACGACGACGTGCAGGTGCGGGCGCAGTCGGTGCGCGGGCTCTGGGAATACGAAGGGCTCGACCTCGTGCCGCTGCTCACCAGGCTGCTGCGCGACCCGGAAGCGATCGTCCGCGCTGAGGCGTTGGAGGGACTTGGCAGGTTCCTGCTCGAGATGGAGCTGGAGGGCCGCGACGAGGACGCAGCCGAGCGCATCGCGCGCGAGCTCCGCGGCGTATACCAGGACGAGTCGCAGCTTGCGGATGTGCGTGGCCGCGCGCTCGAGGCGCTTGGTGTCTACGGCGCGGCCTGGGTCGACGAGGCGATTGAGGGCGCATACGCCAGCGGGGACCGCCGGCTACGCATCAGCGCCGTCGCCGCGATGGGCCGCAGCGCCGAACCGAAGTGGCTGCCGCAGGTGCTGCGCGAGATGGGCAGCGACGACCCCGAGATGCGCTTCGAGGCCGCGACGGCCGCCGGTGCGATCGGTGACGAGGACGCCATCGACCACCTCGCCGTGCTGACGTCGGACGACGACGCCGAGGTGCAGGAGGCCGCCATCGCCGCGCTCGGCGAGATCGGCGGGCCGCGCGCGCGCAGCATCCTTCAGTCCGTCGCCTCCGAGTCAAAGGACGAGCGTGTGCTCGAAGCCGTCAGCGACGCCCTCGCCGCCGCCGATTTCCTGGAGGATCCGCTCGCCTTCAAGCTGTATCTCGACCGCAGCGTGGCCGAAGATGCGGATGAGGACGACGACAACGCATGAGCACGCCCGATGTCCAGCTCCGCACCGAACAGGCCGTGTCCGCCGGCGGCGTCGTGTACCGGCGCGGCCCCCACGGGCCGGAGGTCGTGCTCTGCGGGCGTTCCTGGGAGCATCTCTGGGCGCTGCCGAAGGGCACGCCGGAGCCCGGCGAGACGCTCGAACAGACGGCCGTGCGTGAAGTGTCGGAGGAGACGGGTCTCGGCGTGCGCATCGTCGGCGACCTCGGCACGATCGGCTACACGTTCGCGCGGCCGTCGCAGGGCGTGAAGTTCGACAAGACGGTACACCACTTCCTGATGGAGCCGGACGGCACCGGCAGCATTGCCGCCCACGATGGCGAGTACGACCGCGTCGAATGGTTCGCCGCGGAAGAAGCGTTGCGCGTGATGACGTACCGCAACGAAGCGCAGGTGCTGCGGCGCGCGCTCGACCTGATCGAGCTGCGCCAGGCGGGAGAGGTCGCATGACAACGACCGTCGAGGGCGAGGTCGCGCGCGGCGAGCACGTTGTCCTCCGCGAGAAGCGCCTCGGCGATGCGCCGCTCGACTACCGTTGGCGCACCGACCCGGAGCTCGCGCGGTACGACGCCGCCCGCCCGTTCGCGGCGACCTACCACGACTACCTCGCGCTCTACCGCGACGAGCTGCTGTACCCGAGTCCGTACCGCCGCAGTTTTGCCATTGAGGACGAGGCGGGCCGCCACATCGGCAACGTCATGTACTACAACATCGACACGGTGCGCCGGGAGGCGGAGATCGGCATCACGATCGGCGACCGTGACTACTGGGGCCGGGGTTACGGGCGCGATGCTGTTAAGACACTCGTGCGGCACATCTTCCGCACCGGCGGCATGCGCCGCGTCTACCTGAAGACGCTGGAATGGAACGTCCGCGCGCAGCGCTCGTTCGAGCGTGCCGGCTTCCGCATGTGCGGACGGGCGCGGCGCGGCGGCAATTCATTCGTGATCATGGAGTATCTGGCGTCCTGGCTGGACCTCGACGAGGGCCGCCGCTAGGCGCGCTTGCCGGGCCTCGGGGCCGCTGCTATAACGCCGCCGACGACACCGAGCGCAAGGAGCGAGCATGGGCGCCGAACGATCGCACACCGCCGGCATGATCATCTGCGCCGTCAGCGTGATCACTGGCTTGGTCTACCTGCTCGGCGTCATGCGCAAGTCTTACCTCGCGCTCGCCCTGCCGGTCACGGCGGGCTTCCTGGGCGCCCTGTATATCTCGTTCTGGATCGGGCGGGCGCTGATCACGACGCCCATCGAGCCACCCGCCGACGACTGACATCGGCTGGCGCGGAGACGACGAGAGCCGTCCACGAGGGCGGCTCTCCTGTTTGTCCGATGATGCCGGGCGCCTACGCGGCCGGATCCTCGATGCTCTCGAACTCGCCGTGGATGGCGAATGCGGGCGGTTCGGGCCGGATCTGCGTCACGTTCGGGGCGTTCGTGTTGTAGAGCCAGGCGATCGGACCGGCAGCGACCAGCGAGAGGAAGCTCGCCACGCGTGCCGCCGTCCCCTCGGCCACTTGGGCTACCGGTGTCCGGGTACTGCCCCCGAGTGGCTGGAACCAGCGGCCCCATTCGTCCTGGAAATACTTCGACCAGAGGTCGGCGTTCGCGGTGGTCGGTTCGTGCGTCTCCATCTCGTCCTGCTCCGTGTCCTGTGATTCTCCAGCCGTCGTCATCGTACCGACGCCAGAAGAAGGCGCGGTTAACGGGCCGTTACGGCGATATGAACGAATGTCGCGTGGAGAGCGGGTGGATGGTCGCACCGGTGTGATCATCGGCGCGAATCCCGCGTCCCAAAGAGGATAGCGGCGCATTCTGTCACGCGCCAATCGTGACGCTTCTGGGCCGGGCATCGCATCGGGGAAGCGGAGGTTTTCTGGGCCCCGGAATGGCGCCTACCGCTCGACCGCGTTGATGACGCCGCCGCCCAGCACCTCGTCCCCGTCGTAGAAGACGGCGGCCTGGCCCGGAGTCAGCGCCCGCTGGGGCTCGGCGAACTCGATCGCCGCCTCGCCACCGTCCCGCTCTGCGACTGTGGCAGCCGCCGGCGGCGTGCGGTACCGCACCTTGACCGCACACGCGACCACCCCGGCCGGCGCCGCGCCGGCGACCCAGTGCAGCCGCTCGATGGTGCAGCGCCGGGCGTAGAGGTCTTCCTCGGCGCCGACCGTCACCACTCCGCGCGCGGCGTCAATTGACGTAACGAACATCGGCGAGCCCGTCGCGACGCCGAGGCCACGCCGCTGGCCGACCGTGAACCCCTGCACCCCGTCGTGCCGCCCGAGCACGCGCCCGTCGCTCGCGCGGATCTCGCCCGGCGCCGCCGCGACCCGCTGCCGCACGAACGCGCGGTAGTCGCCGTCCGGCACAA